>Ga0247820_10002009_pt1 | contig 11479 bp, 10 predicted proteins | sample 13C_Glucose_Day1_2_FD_192480 | JGI IMG/M metagenome (GOLD analysis project Ga0247820, IMG submission 192480) | Soil microbial communities from agricultural site in Penn Yan, New York, United States - 13C_Glucose_Day14 | ecosystem: Environmental > Terrestrial > Soil > Agricultural land | place...
CGTCTCATTTTCTTTACCTGCCTTGTACTCAATGAACGTCGCCCGAATGGCTTCCGTCTGTGCGCGTGACGCGATTAGCTGTTGGTTCACTGCGTCCACGTTCGCGCTGATCGCCGTCGCAGTTACCAAGTCGGCTGCTTGCGCATCGTTATCCCCGCGCAACCCCTGGACGTACCACGCGCAGGCAGCGCCCACTAATAAACACAGGGCATAGCCGTAAGCGCTATTCAAAGGATGCTCCCGGCCACTTGTTCTGCAGCATCGATAGAAGATCCGAGTGGTCCTTCACTATGAACATAGGCTTTTGGTTAAACACGCTCATAGCGACTAGGCACCCGCTGACTTCGTGGATATCGCAGAACACTTGCCGGGTGTTCCAACCGTCTTCCGAACCTTCTATCCAAACAGATTTGTCCGAAACCGTTACCTTCGATACTTTCATTTGAGCACCGTCAGCGCGTACTTATACCGCGCCTTCCTGTCTTCGAGCCCATTGGTTCCCCCGTTGATTGCACGGGTGATGTCGGTAAACCGGTCGGCATCTGCCAACGCGTTCAAGTTGCGCGTCGTCCAGTACCAGACGGCAGACTTCGCCGCCCAGGTGGGCTGTTCCAAAAGCTCAGGCGTCTTAAGCAGTCGGTCATCGCCGAACAGCGCTTGACTGGCTCGGCCATAGTTAGCCCGGCCAGTGACTTGAATCAGTCCGCGACCGCAGAACTTTGCGCCGTCACCTGGCTGCGTGTTGCCGAGATCTTTACGCCCGTCGTATTTAGCGAAGTACGAAGCGCCGCCCAGTTCTTTGCTAAATACGAGGGAGCCACTCTCGTGGCCGATCTGCGCGAGGAAGGCGGCGCTGCGCAGTCTGGTATTGATCTGCCCGCCGGCCATTGCCGCCGTGAGCGCGTCGGCCCACTTCGTAGCGCGGGCTAAAGGGATATTCATTGCTTCAGCTAACTGAACCGGCGTCATCGTTTACCGCACCTTTGGACGTAGTGGACGATGCTCCGCTTGACCCGTGACCAGTACGTCTTCATCCACCAGTGGCGCACGGCAATGCTCGCGAAGCTGAGATTCAGCACCATTTGCGAGAAGGGTGACGGGCGACTGATGAAGGCGAAAGCTGCGAGCGAGAGCAGAAGGTATAAAAACTTGCCGATAATCCCATCGCTGACGCGGGGACATAGCAAGCACCAGATGGCGTGAATGACTATAAGGCCGACAGCGAATAGGCTTACCGTTTGCATCACTTGGGATCTCCCCCGCCAAGGCGGCTTTTTATGTATTCCAAGAGATCAAGGTTTCCGATGGCCTTGTACAGCGCTGCCATGATGCCCCCGCCGAAAGCTCCCAACAGGAAGCCTACCGCCCCGGTTAACTCTGTCTTGATCGAGTATAAGTCAAGCACTAGCGGCGTTATATAATAGCCAATAGCCACGCCGCTCACGACGAAGACGGCACGCTGCCGCCAGGTTGACATTTCTTTCTGCGCGAAGACCCCGACTAAGGCGCCAATCAAAGCGGCGACACCCAAACCGAGATCTTCGAACATCTTTTCCAATGGGCTCATCTATTCTACCTCCCCAGGTTCGGGGCAGTATAACGCAGATAAGCCCATCGTCGTAGGCGTTCAGCTAGGCGGAAAGTTGTCGTCGTCGGCGTACATCCGAGGATCGTAGTTTACCGCCGTAACGCTGCACGACCTTGTTCCGCTTGGCTTGACTTCGGTGATTAGCGCCGGGAAGCACCACGTCGATTCATGCCCAAACTGGATGATCGGCGGCGTGTCGATCATCCCGCTTAAGTCCGGCACGAAGTCCAAGGTGGGAATCGTGAACGTGTACTCGTCGACGAAGGTTGCTACGTAAGGCCCCGATGCGGTGCCGTCCTTACGGCGCAGCACGACTTTGTAAACCCCCGGGCGCGTCCAGTCTAACGGCTCCGAGGATTCGATAGTCGCAGGCTGACCTATCGTATAAGGGTTCGGCGAAATGCTTTCCACTAGCGCCGACTGTCCGTAGCCAGGGGTCGCTACACCCAATGCGACGTAATCGAGATAAGCGCTGTTCAGTGCGTCCAGTTCTGTCTTGAAGCTGTATTCGCGCTGCCGGTACAAGTGGCCACGACGCACCCGCATCCCGATGCGCCACGCCTTCGCCTCAACGCAAACGCCTTCGAGCTTAACCTTCTCGACTCGTGTACCGGCGTCGCCCGGCAGGCGACACTGTACGGTCTCGAACTGGCGGGTAATGTGCGAGAAATATTCGACGTCCACGCCGTCGAAGTCGTCCGGCTGGTTCGGCGCGTTGAACTGGTAGCTTAGCGGCTCCATCATGATCTGAGGGTTGTAGACGTGGTCGAAGGTTTCACCGCGCAGCTCATCGCGAACCGGCACTAGCACGCCCCGATCGATCGTCAGCTCTGCGAACCCCGCTTGCAGACACTCGATCAAGTTCGACTTCACCGTATCCGAATCGGTGACGATTCGGTCATAGGTGTCACCGCGCGGCGTCCACCGAGTGCTCTCCAGTCGGTCCAGTTCAGCCAGGTCGATATCATCAGTGTCGGAGTAGCCTACGCTGCGGATGACGTGGCCGACCCACGCCGAGATCTCCCGTGTAGGTTGAGGCGGATACCAAGTGCCGTACCGGAGCACCGGCAATATCCGCGTGCATTCCACCGAAACCAAGTTCTCGGTCTGCGAAGAGATCCTGTCGCCGCCGCGGATGTTGCACGACATCATTGTCATGCCTTCGTAGCTGGTTGGCGAAGAGTTCACCATCAGACCCTTCAGTGCCAGCCACTGAATGGTGTCGTTTACTTCGGCAGAGTTGGCCCCGCCGACTTTCGGTTCGCGTCTCAAACGAACTTCCGGGCGCATCGGGTATGGTAGGTTCTCGCGGTATGTGAACCCCTGGGAGTCTAGCGTGTTTCCGCTTTCCGCCTTATTGACGGCGGTCCACGCGCCCCCGATCGCCATGTCTCGGTACTCCATCCAGTGGCCAGAGGGGACGACGTACATGTCCCCCTTGGCGCCGAGACCTACGATACCGGAAGGGAAGAGGGTATCCCACTCAATAGCAGTAATGACTTCTCCTTCTGGGCAAGCAGGGAACGGGCCTCGGTATCCACCCTGATAGTTCGAAGAGTCTAGCTGCACGCGCCCGAGGTTCGAAGAATTGGTCGTCCACCCTGGCCATCCGCTGTCCGCGGTGCCGTCTGACTTGATGCGCTCTACCAGGAGCGACGAGGCGCCCGGCGTGAGGATCCGGTAGCGCATGCCGCGGAAGGCGATGGACATGGTGACCACGCCGGTTACGAGACCCGTGCCCGCCGCCCCACTCTCGTAGTCAAGTTCCAGGTCCGCGGCTGTTGCGGAGAACACTGTGTAGAGCCCGGCGTTATCCCCGGCGATCTCGATAGTGTCCCCTGCGACGAAACCTAACTGGGCGATGTCGCCCCCGATAACGTCCCTCCCGCCGGTGCCCGTGCCGTTCGTGACGGTATAGTTATACGGACTGATGATATTCAGCATCAAACCAGCGGTCCAATCCGCAGGGAACGTTCCGCCGCCGCTCGGTATGCTCACGGTGAACGAGTTGAAGTCGAACGTCGAAGCCGTCGCCTGGGTAGTCAGGTTAGTGCTAACGGTCAGTTCAAGACCCGCAGTGCCCGTGCTACTGGCGCCGACCTCCGGAGCGGTGTACCAAAAAATGTGTGCAGGGTCTGCCGACAGATCAGCGCCTTCGGGGTAGATCGTGAAACTGGCGTCATCGCCCAAAGAGAGAAGCGGTGTTTGACCGACCTTCACGGTGCTAGGCGGGATCTGATAAGACCCGACGCCCACGGCCAGCATCATTTCTATCCGTTGCTCACGCGGCGCGGCGAAGTACCGGCGCGGCACGACGGCGTAATCGGGATACCTGGCCGGATTGTATCCAGCGCACTCCGGGCGCACGTCGTTGATTTTTACCTTGTTGCCCTTGGCCGATGCTTCGTCCAGAGGGTTGCCGGTTCCGCGGTTGTTGGAGCGGGTAGTCGGCAGTTTTGGCATCAGGGCGGCGAGTACCGCCTTGGCGCCGAAGATCAATGCGAAGGTAATCGAGAAGGGGTCGGTGCCCGCTGGCTCGCGATAGATCTCTACCCTATCGTCAGACTTGAACTCCGCCGACCACTGGCGCGGCAGCAAGCGCTCGCCGTTCAGGTAAACGCTGATCTGCAGTTTGTTCAGGTTCGTGTCTTTCGAAATGCCGTTGGCGTGCAGCCAGGATAAAATGCTCTGGCGCTTGCGCGTCTGATACGTTTCTTTACCGGCGTCCGAAAGCCGGCTTGCGTAGATCTCAATCATTATGGAAAGTCACCCGGTTATGGTCGCGCAGCCATTTTTCCAAAGGTAGCATGCGCGGCCCCCGGGTTGGATTGATTTCTAGGATCTTGAACCGACCGTCGAGCTGTACAACCAATGCGACGTGCACGCAGATCTCCCCGATCAATACCGCCGCGATAGCACCGTGCTCTGGGCCACACTCACGTAGCAGATGGGCTTCAGCCCGGTATGCCCTGGTAAAATCGCGAGGCGATGTATTGCGCAGCGATCCGTATTCAGGAAGCAACTTCAGCCCCAGTTCTACATGGCGGACATGCCGCGCTAGGCCCCAGCAATCGAACTCAGTGGGGCCTCGTCCACCGTCTCGGTAAATGCATTCGAGGTACTTGTTCATCAGATGTACCGAAGGGCCGGGTATTCGTTCACAGTGTACAGCTCGCGTGGCCAAGCGACACCGATCATGTTGAAGAACCCGGTTTGCAGTTGAGCCTCGACACCTTGGATCTCCCCCGATAGAAGGGACAACACGTAAGGACGTTCCGCAGGAGCCGTCAGGTTGCCGCTAAGATAGGTTCGGTACGTCACCGTTACCCGAGCGTTACCGTCTATAGCCTGGTCGACACGCTGCGTCACCTCGCCCGTCGTGTTGTCTACCGCAAAGGCCAGGGTTTGATTGCCTTTATTGTTCTTGGACGCCAGTGCGATGTCGATATTGGCGCCGATGAACGTAAGCGTCCTGTTGTCCTCCGTAACGGCGGTTATGTCCTCGAAACCCGTACAGATGTAGACAGGCGCGTCCCACGCCGGGCAGGTCAGTTCGAGAGTCCTGATAATCTCATCAAGACCCTCGTTGGCCCCCGCATTAACCTCCGCGAGAATGATGCTCATGAGGCCCTCACACGCCTTTCCAGACTTTCACCACAAGACCGCCAGAGCCCGCGAAAGCAATGGGCTCCCCGTTCAGCAGCGCGATGCGGTTCATCGGGTAAGGAATGGTCGCTATGTCGCCCCCTGAACCAACACTGACGTTGCTGATCGTGCCCCCCGTGCCTTGCACCAGAACCGTATCGCCCGTGTTGTTCACGTATGTGAATACGCCGCCAGGGAACGATACTGCGGGGGCTATTACCGATTGAGGTGCGTTCTGAAACTTGTTGGTGGTCATGTTGTAGTTGTTGCTGTGCCGACTTTCCAACCCGTTGTCGGTAATCACTGAGCTTGACAGCCCACGACTAAACGACGTGTTAGCAATCTCTGTACCGATGGCGCCTGAAACGATGTTGATGCTGTCGGTAAGACATTGTAACGCCTTGCAGTTCACAGAAGATCCTGAGAATACCATCGTGACGCAGTCGCAGCCGATGAACCGAACACCGTTACCGAGGCACGAGATATCTGTAGGGTTCACCTCGAAGTTCATACCCCACAGTTTGTCCTTCAAGGCGTTAACCGTGGTCAACAGGCCGACGGTCACACTGAACTCCGCATCGCCCCCCCAGAAGTTGTTGCCCAATGTGCTTTCGAGATAGATGCCGACGTTGCAGGCATTCGCCTTCGCGTTCCAGAAATTGCAATACGCGGTTTGCTCTCCGGACAGTCGCTCCCCGAGAGATATACCCGCGCCCGGCACGCCGCCGAGATACCAGGCGAGAGAGCCAGTAGTAAGGTCGCCTGGGGTGATGTTCAGGTAGTAATCGACTAGCACGGACCACTCGGAGCGGAAACCCCTCGCCGCAGTACCGCACCCATGGACGTTGGCGGCGACCACGCCGTTCCCGACGAATGCCCGGACGTAAATGCCGTCGCCGGTTGACGGGCCGCCGCGAAGCGTAACGGGGCTGCCGGGAGTACCGATATACACGCCGTCGCCCTTCATGCCCGCCAGGGCGCCGAAGTCAATTTTCAGGTTTGGCCCTGCGCCGGTATTGGTGAAAGTCACTTCGCCATCGAACTGAAAGACTAAGCCACGATAGGCCAGGTTCGGGGACGCGGAATAGACGTAGTTACCGGCTTGCCACTTCACCGTGGCGTGGATGCCGGTGTTTCCAAGCGTGGCGATGTACGAAACCATAGCGGCGTACTGGGTAGTTACGTCGGCGCCATCACCGTACATGCCCCAATCGCCGGCATTGATAACCTGTCGACCGTAGGCCAGCCATCGCCCCGTTGGCAGGCCGGTTACTTGAACAACGTTTGCGTCATTCGCGGCCAGTGTAGAGGCTGCGTCCCAGCGAAAGCGGCGGTCGCCTTTACCGGGTTTGGCGGCTTCGTTACCAAGCAACGTCACTTCGTCTTTATCGTAACGACCAGCGTAAGTCTTTAGCTGCACCAGCGTCTGGATCTGCGGAGTGGCGCGGCCAACCATTGTCGCACCATTGGCGAGATTCACCGCGTTCGCCAGCTCAGAGCGCAAAGGTGCGTCGCCCACGTCAACCAGCAAAAGCTGATCGGTCGCCCAAGTGCCTGTCAGGTTTACGGGGAAGGTCGCTGGTGCCTTCACTTTGTAGACGGAAGGCGCACGATCGATAAGCTGGGTAGGGCGATCCACCTGCAGCGGTACGCCGTCCACGTACTGGAGATGCGTCGCCTCGAAGCCCATAGCCTCAAGGAAATCCGCGACCATTTTTTGCATGCCTGACCAGGTTTCGCGCCGCTTGCTGAAACGATCGTAGAACGAGGGCGACGGCGAGTTCATCGCCTCATCGAAATTCGACGCGTTGTCGAATAGGTCTTTGGGCGACGTAGAGCCAAGCGGGTTCAAGGTGTTGTAGGTATTGGTCATTTTGGCTCTCTTTACGATTTTTTCGATTGGCCCCCGGGCGGCGCCCCTTTAGGTGGGCTGCTTACGTTAATTCCTGATTTCCCCGGCGATTACTTGCACGTCTGCGGTGTTGTTAGTCAGGGACAGCGTGAAGCTGCTGCCGTCCGTAGCGACCGAAGTGAAGGCGTAAGTCACGGACCCGGCTGCGGCGTCAAAAAAGCCTGCCGACTGCTGGAATACTTTCGCTTGCTCAGTCAGTACGGCACTACCGCTTCCCCTGATTTGCGCAATCGCTAGGCGGGCCGTTGTCACCGCACCGCTAGTGTTATTGCGAGAAGTAAGGTCCAGGTAGAACAGTCTAGCACTGAACGTCGTCAGAGAGGGCAAGTTGATCGGAATGGTCGAGATTCCCCCGCTTGCCGCAACAGATACTAAGCCGTCGCTTATAACATCAGGTACGCTTGGACAGCCGTCCACGCGGAGTCCCACAGAGAAAGTGGTCCCTGCCTGTCTGCGTATCTTGGTGGTGCCATTTACGCCAGTCAAATCACATCCACTTAGGACCACAAGACCGCATGCGCCGCTGATATCGACGTTTATAGTCGGAGTATCAAGCCCGCCACCGCCATCGTCGAAGCCATGTTTCGTGATCATGCCGGTAACAACCACGCGGGAGGCGCCTGTGATAGTAAGGTTTGATCCTGAACCGCTACTTCCTGCTCTAGTATTCTGAACCCCTGCGATCGAGATCTCTGCGCCGACGCCCACCAAAATATTGTTAGTGCCGGCCCTGTCGAATACACCGCCTATAAAGTTGTTATCTACAGCTCCTGCCGTACTTAGGTTAGTCCCATTGAACTCGTACTTGTTTCCTATGAACGTATTATCGTTAGCGCCCGTCCCGAGGTTAACCCCGATCAAAGTGTTAGCGTTTATGAAGTTATTTACTAGCATGGAATCTAGGATATTATTAATGCCGACATTGTTATTAGCATAAGATGAATTTGTTGATACGAATCCGCCGATGGCCTCGTTCTTACCTATAGCCCTGTCGAATCCGTAGCATCCGCAGCTTACGTGGCGGATGTGTACCAGAGTGCTGGAGTGCCGGTAAATTGTGCCGGTTTTGTCGTCCCCATGGAATAGGATGTTATGCGACTCAATAAGACCCAGGCCACGTATAAGGGCTGTCGCTGATCCAAACTTAACAAAGCAAGATTCACCTTTTACGTCGGCTGTCGCGGCCACTGTGTACCTAGGAACAGACTCCCCTATAAACAGGGTTCCAGCCGGGATATCCGCATCTCCAATACGATAGAATACCAGGGGGACGCGGGGGACGAATACCGCACGACCCGTAGCGGCGGCCGCTTCGACCGCGGGGGTCCAATCCCAAGTGCTAGGATCAGCCGGGGTTGGCTTGTTCGTGATAAGAGATACAAACTGTTTTTCCCACAGATTTACCGGGTTAGCTGACAGGGCCTTCCCCGCAGTATTGATCTCTCCAGAAATTACGGATCTAACCCATCCGACCATCCCCGCCCCTTTGTTCGGGTCGGCAGGGTCGGCCAGCTCGTCCCTCAAAACTATTGCGTCAGCATCCGCCTCGATGCCCGCTAGAGTGCGTCGCTCAGACCCAAGCCGATCCACGAAAGTCGGAAGAGTGCTATTTACCAGTTCATCAACGTGTTTGGCATTGTCGTCCAGGTCGCGAGGGTCGATAGAAGGGACCGGGTTACCCGTGTTGTAAAAACTCATGGCAGCGGCCACTCCTCGTTAATTGCTTGATCGGTTTCCAGGATAAAGACCTGCCAAGGGTTCAGCGGCCATTCGTCGTTCATGGCGTAATCGAAAATCTCAGGATGCAGGATGTACTCCGGAAGAATCTCGGCCCACCCTGGCGGGTAAAGGGGGCGAACTCTGCTTTCGCAGACTACCTGATAACGCCAAAGGAATTTCCCGTCCAGCTTGCCGCCTACAGGCGTAGTCTTAAAACGAACCTCTTCGTCGTTGAAGCCCATAGGGCTCAGAAGCTCCATGGTAAACCATCCGGCGCCGGCGACCTGTTCCGCCCACGCTTCGAATAGAGCCGCTTGGGGGGACGACATAATCCAAGTCAGCTGGATCATATCTGGCCTGCTCCTGAACTCGATCCTTTGACGCGAGCGGCCGCTATCCATCGGCGTACTACGGATACCGTTTACCGGCTCACGGCCGTAGCTCTCCCGCAGAGGGCAAGGAAGCCCTTCCGGGTAGGCAGGAAGCGCCATTAGCGTCCCACGCCTTGCAGGCCGGTTTTGCGGTTCAGTGCATCCATTACGTCGTCATCCGAATAGAGCTTGGAGATCCACAGGTCGATAAACTTCTGGCCGTCCTCTTCGCGGGTCTGCGTTTGCCCGGCCTTCGAAGCGTCTTCAATCAAGTTTACCGTAGTGTTGCCCTGGCCGCTCGGGCTTTTCATATCGTCCAGGGTCTTGTCCAGTTTGGCGCTGGTCTGCGCCGTGGTCACGCGCTCCCCTTTCTGCAGGAGCCAAGTGCCGGTCTGCGGAACGGAATCGATACCGTCGTGTGCCATACCGGCTATCTGCGACGAGAGTCCTCCTGCGAACGCGAGTGCGGAAGCTGCGGCCGCCGGTGCCGCGAGCGGCCCGACTACGGGGATCGCAGCAGTGGACGTAAAGGCGTTGAGGCCGGCGGCGATAGCTTGAGCGGCGGCGTACTGAATGAGCATCTTCAGCGCGGTCTGCGCAAAGCTGGCGGCCAGGTCTTGGAACGACAGTTTGCCCGTGGTCACGAAGCCGTACAGCGCATCGGTCAAGCCGCTGAAGGCGCCATCGAAAAGCGTTTGGGTTTGCGCCGCTACGTCAGTCGCTTCGGTCAGGTAGTTGTTCCAGGACTCCGAGGCGCCAAGGAAGAAATTCGCTGAAGCGGCGTCGACCTGGTTGTAGTAGTCCTGCTGCATCACCAAGCGCGTAGCCAGGGCTTCTTCGAGAATCGCGTTCTGTTCGTCGAACAGCTCTTCGCTGATCTGTCCCTTGTTGAACTGCGCGTTAAGCTTGTCGACTTCCGACTGGTACTCTTTGCGAATCGCCAAGTCTTCTTTCAAGCGCTCGCGTAACTTGTCGCCAGAGCCGAGGCCCGCGAGCGAAGAGTCGAGACCTTCCTGCGACTGCTGCAGCTTCGACGCTTGGTTCTCTTGGAACGCGGCTAGCTTTTGAGCGTCCTCATACGCAGTTTTCCGGGCAGCTATCTCCTGTTCCAGTGCTACGTTACGTTTGAGTTGGGCACGCAACAAATCCTCAGAAGCTAGAATCGACTTCTGCTCGGTGGTTTTGTTAGCGGTGTCGCGGATATCGACGATCTTTTGTTCGAATTCCGCCAACGCCTTGGCTTGCGTCCCGAGCGCTTTGTACTTCCCGGTTTGATCATCAATAGAATCCGACTGCATCTGCAGAGCGGCCGCTTGTTGGCGTAGAGTGCTAAGCAGTTTTTGGCCGGCGTCTTCTCGTACAGCCGGCGTCTTGGCTACCTTCGGATCTTTGTATTTCTCATTGATCGCAGCTATATCTTTAGCCTGCTGCGTAGCGGAAATCAGCAGAGCTTTATCACCCGTTACCCGGGCCTGCGTTACCCGACGTTCGACCAGTTCTCTGTATTGTCCAAGTTCCCTCGCGCGTTTGTCCGCATTGCTCTCCGTCTCTTTACGTAGCTTGTCCAGTTCAACTTGATCGCGCAGGGCGGCGGCCTGCTGCTCTTGTTGAAAACCTTTTGCGGCAGCGCGGCTATCCTGTTCGTTTTTAAGGAGGAGCTTTTGGGTTTTATCCGCCTGCAGCTGTTCTTCTCGGAAGCTATCGTCCGGCGTGAGATTGCCGAAACCGTCGGATTTATTCAGTCGGCGAGCGTTAGCGATAACATTTAACTGGTCGTCCAGTTTCTTAATCTGTTGATCCAGGGTGTCTTCGCGGCCTATGTTCAGCGCGGCATCCCATGCGGCCTTGGCCGCGCTCTTGACGGCATTCCAGCCAGTTTCGAGCGAGCCTAGGTTCTTCTGCACAGACGCCGCTGTTCGACTCAAACCTTCTTCATAAGCTGTGTTAGCGAGAGTGGCGGCTTCTTGAACGTTGCCCTGCTCTTGAAGCGCTTTGATCTGCTCGTAAGTGGAAGCAGTCAGGAAGTTCATAGTCTCGTTAAGCTTGAGAATTTCCGCCGTCGGGTCTTTGGCGATCTTCTCGAAGTTCTTAACAGTTTCTTCAGCCGCTTGCCCCGTCGCTTTCTCGAAGGCGATGGCTGCTACCGCAATGCTCTCGAACGCTTCTTTTGGAATTCGGGTGGAGGCGGCAAGTTGGGCGAGTACGGCGGATGCCTTGCTTACCGTCCCTCCTACAGAGGAAACC
>Ga0247820_10002010_pt1 | contig 11477 bp, 9 predicted proteins | sample 13C_Glucose_Day1_2_FD_192480 | JGI IMG/M metagenome (GOLD analysis project Ga0247820, IMG submission 192480) | Soil microbial communities from agricultural site in Penn Yan, New York, United States - 13C_Glucose_Day14 | ecosystem: Environmental > Terrestrial > Soil > Agricultural land | place...
CAATCTGCACCATCGCCACACCGAAGATCGCGAGAACGTATCCATCGATGAAGGCCCCCCCACTTGCACAGGCGGCAAGCCGGATATGGAACAGACTTATGGGTACGTCATCGAGGAGGCTTGGCATTGTGGTCTCCGCTAGGTCTGACGGCATACCGTCAGACTTCGTCGTTTCGATCTTGATCATTACTCTCTCCTGCCGGACGAGCGCTCGCCACATATGCCAAACGTTTGGTAAGACGATACGAGCGACTTCCCTGCAACACAAGAGCGGGAACGGAAATATGCACATCTGGTTGCGGCCGCGGGAGAGCTGGACGGCAAGAGCAACAGATCTGCGGTTGCCAAACGATTGGCAGGCAGTCGATTTATTGCTACCGTGCTTGCAGTCACATCGGCTCTATTGGGCTCGGACACACGTCCTTGGTAGGGCCGGTGCGATGACGACTTCCGGCAACCCCTGCGGCAAAGCCGCCGACCCGTCTACTGATCCGATCCGACAGGACTTCCGTGCCTGACACCGCTGACGACTCAAGGAATCGCCATGAACGTGAACCACGTACCGCCGGCAGGTGGTCGGGTGACCTCCCATCCGACCACCGCAGACTCGGTGCGTCTCGACCATGATGTGGACGCATACCGCACGCAGCGTCGCCGCCAGCTCAACGAACTGAATCGCCGCAACAACGCCCGCCAAGTTCGGACCGAAACAGACGTAATAGTCCACTTCGCCCGGATCTGGGCCCCGTACGGCGGAGCACCAACAGAGGAGGTCTTCCAAACATTCGGCATCTCCCGCCAGCAGTTCAACGACAAACTTTGGCAGACGGTTGAGGGTGTTGAATTCGACGCGTCGATCGTCCGCGAACTTGCACGCGTCTACACGCGACAGCACCCCTAACGGCCAAGTTGCCTCCAGAAAAAAATCTCCATTCAAGGAATGGAGATGCTCGAGACGGCCATGAGGCAGTTCATGGGTCCACGAGTCTCACCATATGAGGTCCGTCGACCGTGGGCCGACCAGTTCCTTCCGGCAAAGGTGCTCGAGTGGGTTGGACCGCGGATTCACTCGTACTTGCTGCGACATGCACCCACACCAAATTGAACCAATGCATCAGCATCTCGAAGGAGAGAGCGTAGTGACACGTGTGGAGAATCCAATGTCGTTGGAACGCGGCCCCGACTGGTCCAACCGGTTGGTCCTGGCACCCCTGACAAATCAACAGAGTCATGTAGATGGCAGTCTGCACGAAGACGAACTGCAGTGGCTGCGGACACGCGCCGCAGGCGGGTTCGGGATGGTGTTGACGTGCGCTGCGCACGTGTCGCGCGGAGGGCAGGGATTCCCCGGGCAGCTCGCAGTATGGAGTGACCGATTCTTGCCTGGTCTGGCCAGGCTCGCCACAGTACTGCGCGAGCAGGGAACTCCATCGGCCGTCCAGCTGCACCACGGTGGCATGCGTGCGCGGCCGGAGCTTTCGGGAGTCCCTCCGATTGCCCCGTGGGATGATCCCTCCAGGGGAGTTCGTGCGATGACGACGGACGAGATCCACTGCTTGATCGACGATTTCGCCAGTGCTGCTCGACGGGTCGAGCGAGCCGGTTTCGCAGGCGTGGAGGTCCACGGTGCTCACGGTTACCTGCTGTGCCAATTCCTGGACGCGCGCCGCAACAACCGTACCGATGGCTACGGCGGTACGTTCGACAATCGGTCACGAGTGATCTTTGAGGTACTGGAGGCCGTACGAGCAGCGACGGGGCCGTCGTTTCAGGTGGGTGTGCGCCTGAGTCCCGAGCGTTACGGCATAACGATTTCCGAGAGCCGTCTTTTGGCTGAAGAGGTGATGACGTCGGGGCTCGTCGACTACCTCGATATGTCACTGTGGGACGTGTCAAAACGGCCACATGGGGACGATTCCGGCAGCACGCTCATCGACGCCTTCGCTTCCCTGTCGAGAGGAAAGGCAAAGCTCGGGGTCGCTGGCAAGATACTGTCGGGAACCGTTGCGCAGTCGTGCCTTGACCGTGGTGCCGATTTCGTACTCATCGGCACTGCGGCCATCCTTCACCACGACTTCGCGGCCAGAGTGCTGGCCGACCCCGCGTTCACTAGCCTTTGCCAACCCGTTTCGCGGCGGCACCTGGAGACACAGCATTTGGGGGGCGCCTTCATTGATTACCTCGCGACCGACTGGGATGATTTTGTCGCGTGACAGACCCGATGCGCGATGGCGGGCTGTCGACCGAGTCGCCCGACTCAGAGGATGCCCGGACCGCAAGCGCTGGGCCCAACGCGACACCCGGGACGTCTCGTCCTTCCAGCACGGACACCAACCGTGTAGCTGCAACTTCGCCCATCGAATCGACTGCGAGATGCCGAGGAACCCAGCCAACCCAACATAATGTCCGACACCCAACTAACAGGAACTGGCCGCCGGTGTCCTTGAACAGCTCGAACTTCGCAGTTATCGCCACTCCCCAGCCATCGGCGGTGGCACACACTATTCCAGTGACTCTGTTCGATTGCGTGCACGGGCGTCTCTACCTACAAAGAGGTCCGAGTGCGGGCAGCAAGGTTCGACGTCGACGCCCTGATCAGGCTCGACTTCATTCTCGACGTCGACCTTCCCGACCCGCCCGACGTCACCACCGTGTAGCAAAGGATTGCCTGGTCGAACGGTCGGTCCCGTTATCTCCCGGCCCACCGTCGGGGCGCTCGTGGTCTCTCCCCTGGAAGTTATGAATGTTGTTGCTGCTCTGCGATCCATGCGGCGATCTGCGCCCGCGTATGGAACCCGAGTTTGGTGAGAATGTGCTCGACGTGTCCCTGGGCGGTGCGAGGGGAAATCACCAACTGGTCAGCGATTGCTTTATTGGTCAGGCCCTCGGCTATCAGTTCAGCGACCTGCCGCTCTCTTTTGGTCAGTGTGACTGTTGTGTCGCCGGTTGACGGCGACGGAGCCGCCGGGACTCGCTCGCCGACAGCGTAGGCGACGGCAGCCTCGAGCCCGAGTTGCCTACCTTCCTCAACGGCAGTCATGAAGGTCTTGTCGGTTAGCGTCCGCCGACAGGTTTGCACGCACTCTTCATGGTGCACGAGGAGGCCTGGAAGCAAGACCGGCGACGTTCCGACGACATGAGCGAGGGACTCGGCGGCTCCCATCAGGACAGCGGCGCGGTGTGCCTCGCGGGCATCACCGGCGATCCATGCGAGCGCGTCGAGGCACGCCGCTGAACCCACCGGGTCCTGCACACGTCTCGCGATCCGTATTAGTGCTTGCTGAAGAAGGTCCGTGGCCCGTGCGCGATCACCTTGCTGCCACACCGCAACGGCCATGCCCCATCGCGCAAAAGCCGAGTTGACGGATTCACCTTGTGTGTCGGTGATGTCGAGGGCTTCCTGATAATAGGCCATCGACTGTGCGGTCTCTCCGCATAATACGTTCGAGAGCCCCAACATGATCAAGGCCTCGACTTGAAAGTAGATGCGGTTCTGTTCGCGAAACACTTCGAGGGCCTCCGCCAGAAGCGTGGGGGCACGGGTGTAGTCACCAGCGAAGACTTTGAGGACTCCGTCGGCGTGGACGGCCAGTGCACGCGGCAGCGGATCGGTCATCTGCTCGGCGAGCACGCGTGCCTCCGCTACGGCCGCTGCTGCAGAGCTGAGGTCGCCCTGCCAGTCAGCGAGGGCACTGACAGAATAGAGTGCTTTGACCCGATCGATGGTTGGTTGCCCGCTCTGGCGGGCCAGAAAGTGATCGAGCCAATACCGCCCTTCGCTGCACAGTCCTCGGGAGCTCCAGAAGAGGTGCATGGCGTTGGAGATTCGGAGGCCGGTGTCCGGATCTTCGGACAGGTAGTAGTTCAGTGTCTCCCGCAGGTTGGATTGCTCCCGCTCGAGGCGTGCGATCCATTCGAGCTGCCGCGGGCCGATCCATTCGGCCTCGGCGTTCAGCGCCAACTGCAGATACCAGTCACTGTGCCGACGAATCAGTTCCGGTAGTTCCTCGGTTTGCTCAGACCTCGTCCGGCCGTACTCGCGCAGGGTCTCCAGCAGTCGGAAGCGCACGACGTCGTCGCGTTCCTCGCGGATCAGAATCGATTTCTCGACGAGAGAGGTGATCGCGTCGAGGAGGGCTTCCGCTGTCAGGTTCATCCCGCAGACGGATTCTGCGGCGTCGAGTTCGACTCCGCCAGCAAACACCGAGAGACGTGCCCACACAAGTTGTTCCAGTGGTGTGCACAGTTCGTGGCTCCAATCGATACACAATCGCAGCGTCTGTTGCCGTGTCGGTGCAGTTCTGCTACCACGGGTAAGCAATGCGTAGCGGTCGGTGAGCCGCTGCAGAATCTGTTCCGGTGACATGGCCTGCAGTCGAGCCGCGGCCAGTTCGAGAGGGAGAGGTAACCCGTCCAGGTGCTGACAGATTCGGGTGACCGCCATTCGATTGTCGTCGGTGAGCTCGAAACCTGGTAGCGCAGTCGCGGCGCGGTCAGCGAACAATGTCACCGCGTCGTAGCTGGGCAGACCTTGAAGAGACGGATCACGGTCGGGATCGGGGACGCTGAGCGGGGGAACACGTAGTGCAACTTCGCCGCCGATGCCGAGCGGCTCACGGCTCGTGGTGAGAATTCGGACCCCGGGGCAGGTTCGAAGCAGCGACTCAGCTAACTCGGCCACCCCACCCACCAACTGCTCGCAGTTATCGAGCACGAGCATCAACTCGCGCGAGGAGAGGAACTCAATCAAGGCTTCCTGGCGTGGAATCGCCATCTGATCTCGAATACCCAGCGCCCCTGATACCACATCGACCAGTAGGGATTCTTCGCGGAGTTCTCCCAACTCGACGAACCAGACACCATCGGCAAACGCACGGTGCACGTTGTTGGCAACCTTCAGCGCGAGGCGCGTCTTACCGACACCGCCGATGCCCGTCAATGTGACCAGGCGAGAGGATCGCAGAAGGGTTTTTGCTTCGGTTAGCTCTCTTCGTCGCCCGACGAAACTGGTCAGCTCGAGGGGGATGTTCCCTTTGGTGCCCCGGCCGGATTGCGCGGAATGTGCGTGCGACATCGGCACCGGGCCGTGCGGCTCGGAAACTGGTTCGGCACGAAGTGCCATGTCGTCGACCTGGTGCCCGTGGCGGAGCTGGGTGCCACGAAGCTCGTTACCGAGTTGCTTCGCCGATGGGCGTTCGTGCGGATCACGGGACATGGCCCGCGCGATCGTTTTCGATATGTCGTCGGAGATGCCGTGGCCGCTCAAATCAGGGATGGGGTTGGTCGCGATGCGTAGGAACTGCGCGACGATTTGCTCGCCGCTGCGGCGTTCGAACGCGGCATGGCCGGTAAGTACGCAGAACAAAGTGGCGCCGACGGAATAGACATCCGACGACGGGGTCGGCGGATCTCCCCGGAGAACCTCGGGGGCTGTAAAGGCGGGTGACCCGGTGACCGAGCCGGTGGCGGTCTCGAACCCTCCCGAGATATGAGCGATCCCGAAATCTGACAGTGCCGGCTCCTGATAGTCGGTGAGCAGAATGTTCCCGGGTTTGATATCCCGATGAAGAATGCCCAGCCGGTGTGCGGACTCCACAGCACCTGCGATCTTCACTCCGAGGCGCAATGCTTCGTTCAATGCCAGTGGGCCTTGGCGGCGGATCCGCGCCTCGAGAGAGCCTTGCGGGTGATATGGCATCACAATGTATGGGCGACCGTTGTCGGTGGACCCGACCTGAAGGACTGTGACGATGTTCGGGTGCCCCGTCAACCTGGCCATTGCGCGCTGCTCGCGGAAGAATCTCGCCCGGTTCTCTGCATCCAGGTCGGCGGTCAGAATTTTCACAGCGACCGTGCGGTCGAGCTCGTTTTGTACGCATCGGTACACGACACCGAAACCGCCTCGCCCAATTTCTTGGGCGTTCCCGAATCCGGCAGCTTCCAGCTCGAACGTGATTGTCGACCCCATGCTGCGCTGGGTCCGCAGAGGATCATCTTCGGACATCGGGCACCCGCGATTCATCTGGTTTCGGCACCAATGCGATGCCGCACCCTACTCAACCTGCCAATGCTGTGCCTCAAGAGTAACTTGTGCGCATTACCAGCCTCGGTGCGAGGCTTCGGAGCGGGCACGGTTGTTGTCGCACGCAGGGCGCGACGGTCGTGGAGGCGTCGTGCGCCGCCGAGGTGACCGCGCCCACCGCGCGCCGGGGATCTCGACTCCGGCGATCATGGGCGAAGTCAACCGGTCGGTATCGGCACCCACGTCGAACGCAGGCTGCACCTGCCCGACGGGCACTCCGCGGAGAACGTGCGCGAGATCCTCACACGCAACCGTCTCGCTGCGTGGCAGGGATGTTTGTGGGGCCTCCAGTGCCCGAGCGGTCTAGTCGCACCAAGCCCATTCTGCAACGTATCTCGTTCGGCCGTAATTAGTTCCAGCTCTGACGGTGTCGATCCAAGATCATCACATGACGATGAATGAATCCAAGCCCGGGGACATTAGGGCAGGCCGGTTCCTATCCTGCGGGCTGCCTCACCGACGGACGCCCCGAAGTCGGCGCCGAGATCGTCGTTCAGTCGACTGATCGGTAGGGCCAAGGTAACGGCACCTACGACGCCGTCGTTTCGGTGCACGACGGCGGCGGCGATGCCGACGGAGCCGTCCCCTGATTCTTCTCGATTGAACGCATACCCGTTGCGCCGGATCTGATCGAGTTCTTCTTCGAGTTCGAGGCGGGTTTGAACCGATCGCGGCGTCACGGCCGGCAAGGTTTCACTGGGATACAAACGGCGGAAATCGAACGGGTTCAACGCAGCAAGTATGGCCTTGCCCGCCGCTGTGAGGTGCGCAGGAGCTCGGTCTCCGAGTCGCTCGACCACCCGCAACCGATGGCTTCCCGGAACGAAGTCGACAACGACGACGTCACGCCCCTCGAGTACAAGCAATCCGCTCGATTCCGACGTCACGTCGCTCAAGCGCTCGAGCTGCGGCCGAGCGACCGACTTCAGATCGAGATCCGCGAGGACCCTCAGTCCTACTTCGAGGAGAACGGGCCCCGCCTCGTATGCCTTGCTCTTGACCTGTTGCGTCACGAAGCGGTGATGCTCCAGCGTCGCGAGCAGTCGGTGTGCCGTGGATCGAGCGACCCCGAGCTCACGAGCAACATCGGCGACTCGCACAGCCGGAACAGTGCCGAACATCAGCAAGATCTTCAACGCATTGCCGACCGAACCGGTCACTCCTGAACCGCTGGTGTTCTCTCCTGCCGGGGAGTCGCCAAGACTACTATCGCGCATCCGCCGAACCACTCCCTTGCTGCAAAGCGAACCTGATTCCGCCACGCGGAATCTAGTAGCACCTTACAGCCCTTCGTTAAGGCGAACGGAAGGGCAAACCCTGCTAACCATCCCTTCCCTCAGCATTCGTGTTCTGCTAGGTTGAATGTCATTCCTATCAACGGAACGGTCGAAAGCCGCTCTTTACAGATTGCTCGCGGCAGCGCCTATTGGCTCCTATACAGAGGAGGCCGCGGCCGGCAGCTCAGGAGACAACATGTCAGAAAAGCCCGAATCCACGATTGGTGAACTCGGCAAACAGGGGATGGGTCGCTTCACGGGCGTGCAGACGTTCATGCGCGCCCCTTACCAACCCGATCTCGAGGGTGTGGACATCGCACTCGCGGGAATCCCGTTCGACTTCCAGGGCGGACGAGGCTCCGCGAAGCAGGGGCCGTCGCAGGTACGGCAGATGTCCGGCCTCATCCGACGGGTGAGCTTCGACGGCGTCTCGCCTTTCGATCTATGTCGAGTCGCCGATATCGGTGACGCCGTCCTCAATCCCATGAGCCCTCGCGTAAGCCAAGACCTCGCTGCAGAGTTCGTGGGCAGGGTGGCGGACCGCGGTGGAGCCCTCGTGGCTGTTGGAGGTGACCACGGGACCACCTATCCGATCCTCAAGGGCCTCGTCCGGAACGGCCCGGTCGGCCTGATCCACTTCGATGCCCACCCGGACACCTACGACGATCCGTACGGTGGCTACATCCATCACGGCAACGCGATCCGGGCCGCGATCGAAGAAGGATTGGTCGACCCGAAACGCACCATCAGCCTGGGCATTCGTGGAACTCGCTTCATGTCCACCGACCGTGATTACCACGCACAACATGGAATGCGCCTGCTCACGATCAACGACGTGATCGAACTCGGAATCACAGAAACCGTCGCCGAGATTCGCCGTGTGGTCGGTGACGGCCCGACATACATCACCTTCGACATCGACGCGCTGGATCCGCCCTATGCCATCGGTACGGGGGCACCCGAACCCGATGGGTTGTCGATGCGCGAGGCATTGGCAATCCTGCGAGGACTGAAGGGGTTGGACATTATCGGCGGAGACGTCATGGAGGTGGCGCCGCCACTCGACCCGAGCGGTCACACGGCGCTGAATGCCGCAAACATCATGTTCGAGATCATTTGCGCTATCGCGCTCGCTCGCGTCTCCAAGTGCGGAATCGCAGGCAACGGAGCGCGACATGAAGTATGAGGAATTCGAGAACCTGAGCTTCGAGCGCCGCCCCAACGGTGTGCTCCTGGTCCACATCGATCGTATCGCGGCCGACGCGCGAACTCATGACGAGTTCGCGGAGGTGTGGCGCACGATCGGGCGCGACGATGACACGCGAGTCGCGGTTATCACCGGACGGGGGAAGGTGTTCTCGGCCGGCGGGGATCTCAAGGAGCACGGCACCCCTGCGGCTAGCTTGCGCTCCGACCGAGTACTGAGGTCGGGCAAGGTCGCCCTCGACATCGTCTACAACATGCTGGACCTCGACAAACCCATTATCTCCGCGATCAATGGGGTCGCGGTCGGGGCCGGACTTGCCGTCGCACTGACCGCAGATATCAGCATCATCGCCGAGGACGTGCGGATCACCGACGGTCACAGCAGGATCGGCGTGGCGTCCGGTGACCATGCCGTAATGCTCTGGCCGTGGATGTGCGGGATGGCCAAAGCCAAGTACTACCTCCTCACCGCTGACTTCCTGACTGGGGCAGAGGCGGAGCGCATTGGTCTCGTCAGCAAGGCGGCGCCGGCGGAAGCGGTGCTGGATGAAGCGCTCGCCGTTGCCGACCGACTCGGGCGAGGGCCGCAGCGGGCACTGCGATCAACCAAGCGTTCACTCAACCATGTGTTGCGCAGCGCTGCGCCGGCCTTTGAACTATCGGTGGCGCTCGAAACCATCGATTTCTACCAGGAGGACGCACTGGAAGGACTCACCGCCTTCCAGGAGAAGCGGGAACCGCAATTCCCTTCGGCCTCGGGTAGCGCGACTGCCTAGGGCAGGGCGAGAGGGTCCCCGGCTTCTAGGACAACGGCGTTCTGCTGCCAGCGACCCTCAGGATGACGACGAGTCCCATCCGGACTCGTCGTCATCCGCATTCTCGATTGATCGTCGTAGTCGTCAGGCAGTCTCCTGGTGGGGGCGTGCGCCTGTCTCGCAATCCCGCTGTTCTCGTGAGGTAGTCGCGTACGGTGCGCTAGCTCGCAGGAAGTCGGATTCTGCTTGACCAGTGAGCTTCCGGAGGAAGTGCGTTGACGACGCGCAGGCGGGAGATCGTGAACGATCGCGCTGAGAGTTGCGTGCGCTCGATCAGGTTCCCCGGAACGATTGCACCCACACCGCACCATTCCTCTCACGCAATTCGATCAGCATCTCTTGTGCTGCAGTATCGAACAAACGTAGAGTACGACCGGTTACCAAACGATTGGCAACCGGCAGGACGTGCTGGCGCTGCTGCTGCCGGTGTTCAGTCTCGTGAACGAGCTCCGAGGCGATGCCACGGCTGACGCCGGCTCTCGGTAGGGCCGCAGTCGACGACGAGGGCCACGAGCGCCACCCTGGATGCCAAACGTTTGGCATATTGGATGGTGCCTCCACAACGGAATCGGACACACCGAAGGACTTGTCATGACGACCGACCTGAACGCCGGGAGATCCCCTCTCGACCTCGAATCGCCACATTCGATCCCTGTCACTGCCACCGCAACCCCCGGCGGGGAAGCTCCCGATGTTGACACTGGCCCACTGGCGTACGCCAGGGCGCAACTTTCGGACGCGATCGCGGTACTCGACCTGGATCAGGGCGTCTACTCCATGCTCGCCAATCCGAGGCGCGAAATGACCGTCAGTATTCCACTGCGGCGAGACAACGGAGATGTCGAGGTGCTGACCGGTCACAGGGTGCAGCACAACGTCTCTCGCGGCCCCGGCAAGGGCGGGCTGAGGTACAGCAAGGATGTCACTCTCGACGAGGTCCGCGCCCTTGCCATGTGGATGACGTGGAAATGCGCGCTCGTCGACGTGCCCTACGGCGGGGCGAAGGGTGGGGTTCGCTTCGACCCGAAGCGGTACTCCCGAGAGGAGGTCCAACGAGTCACACGCCGGTACACCAGCGAGATCATTCCCATCATCGGACCCACCCAGGACATTCCGGCGCCGGACATCGGCACCGATGAGCAGGTCATGGCATGGATGATGGACACCTACTCCGCCAGCCAGGGGTACACGGTGCTGGGCGTCACCACCGGAAAGCCGCTCGCGCTCGGCGGATCCCTCGGTAGGCCCACCGCGACCTCGCTGGGAGTGGCACACGTGGCCTTGGCGGCCCTGAGCCATCTCCGGAGGCGACCGACCGCGACAGCCGCCGCAGTTCAGGGCTTCGGAAAGGTCGGACGGGGCGCCGCGCGGTACCTCTGGGAAGCCGGAGTCAAGGTGGTCGCCGTCAGTGACGAATACGGTGCCATCTTCAATGCCGGCGGTCTCTCCGTACCGGATCTCGAAGCATACGTAGCGACATCCGGCACGGTTCTCGGGTTCGATGATTCCGAGGATCTCAACGACAGAGACGCACTGCTGTACCTCGAGGTGGACCTGCTCATCCCGGCGGCGATCGAAGGGGTTCTACACGGCGAGAATGCCGACCGCGTCCACGCTTCACTCATCGTGGAGGGCGCGAACGGCCCGACGACACCGGCCGCCGACGAGATCTTCCGTGCGAATGGGCAACTGGTGGTTCCCGACATCCTCGCCAACGCGGGGGGCGTCATCGTGTCCTACTTCGAATGGGTGCAGGCGAACCAGGCCTATTGGTGGAGTCAAACCGATGTCGAAAATCGCCTTCGCGAACGAATGGAGCGGGCATGGCATCGCGTCCTCGAATATGCTGCGACCCATCGTGTCTCGCTTCGCCTGGCAGCTACCGTGCTTGCTGTGGACACGGTGACAACCGCACATCTGACCCGTGGTCTTTATCCGTGACGACCCGTCGACCACGAATCCTGACGGGCAGGGTCGTACTCGCTGCTGCCGCTGCCGTTGGGACGACCGGCCGATTCACCGCACATGATGCTGAGACGAAAACGAATGGGGCAACAGACCATGGATGACAAGCGGGTCAGTGTCGACATCGACAGC
>Ga0247820_10002011_pt1 | contig 11475 bp, 11 predicted proteins | sample 13C_Glucose_Day1_2_FD_192480 | JGI IMG/M metagenome (GOLD analysis project Ga0247820, IMG submission 192480) | Soil microbial communities from agricultural site in Penn Yan, New York, United States - 13C_Glucose_Day14 | ecosystem: Environmental > Terrestrial > Soil > Agricultural land | place...
TGTGCGTGTACTACCAGGAGTTCCGCATCCCGCCCACCGACCGGCCCTTGGAGATCCCAGAGCACACGCCCTCTTTCGCTGGAGCTTGACAGCTGGGGTCACGGCCGTGCTCGATCGAGCGACGGCCCGAGCCGACGAGCCGTCGGCGTCTGTCGGCGCCGGGCGTGCTTCGGTGGGCGAGCGTCGCAGCCCGTCCGGCGCGGTTTTCCGCATCCCCACGCCGCGGCCACAATCAGCACGCCATGTCGAACACCACCACAGCCGCCTCACCCCGTCCGCGCGGCTTGGCCCTCTTGCTGGGCTGGCGGCGCGTGCTGGTCACGCTGGCCATCGCGACAGTGCCCGCGCTGATGTTCACCACGGTCTGGACGACGTCGAATGCAGGGCTGTTCCTTCGCGTGTACGGGGTTGCGCTGCTGGCGATGCTGGCCTTCGGCGTTCTCGAGCAATGGCCACGCCGCACGCCGAAGTGGCTCGCACGCTGGGTGCTGCAGGTGCTGGCAGTGGCGCTCGTGGTGCCGGTCGCGACAGCCATGATCTACTGGGCGATCACCCCACCCGGGCAGCCACCCTTCTGGCAGAACAGTGTGCGGATGAGCGGGTTCTCGTTGATCACCGGTGCTGGCGTGTTGCTTGCGCCCTGGGTCGCGCTTGGCGCCCTGGTGCGCCAGCGCGAGGCCTTTGCGCGCGAGCAGGCGCTGGCCTTCGAGCTGGAGCGCAGTGAGCTCGAGCGCCACGCGCTCGACGCGCGCGTGCGGCTCCTGCAAGCACAAGTGCAGCCGCATTTCCTATTCAACACCCTGGCCAATGTGCGCGCGCTGATCAACGCCGGTTCGCCGCGGGCGCCGGCCGTACTCGATAGCCTGATCGACTACCTGCGTGCCGCGGTGCCGCGCTTGAACGAACCCGCGAACACGCTGGCACACGAGGTGCAGCTGGTGCGTGCGTATCTCGAACTGATGCAGATGCGCCTGCCCGACCGGCTGCAGTTCACGCTGGCCATCGATCCCGATGCGCTGGCGTTGCGTTGCCCGCCGATGACGCTGCTCACCCTGGTGGAAAACGCGGTGCGTCACGGCATCGACCCGGCCGAGGACGGCGGGCGCATCGATGTGGTGGTGCAACGGCGCGAGGGCCGCTTGTGTGTCAGCGTTTGCGACAGCGGCGTGGGCCTGCGCAGTGCCGGCAGCAACCTGGGCACCGGTCTGACCAGCCTGCGCGAACGGCTTCAGCTCATCTTCGGTGCCGCTGCGCTGGTGCGCCTCACGGCGGTCGAACCGCGCGGGGTGCGCGCCGAAGTCGAGTTCCCCGCGATGGAGGTCACGGCGTGAACCCGCGTGCGCTGATCGCCGACGACGAGCCGATGTTGCGCGACGAGTTGGCCGTGCTGCTCGCGCGCGCCTGGCCCGAGCTGGAAATCGTGGCCCAGGCGCGCAACGGGCGTGAAGCGGTAGCGCTGTGGGAGACGCATGCGCCCGACATCTGCTTTCTCGACGTGCAGATGCCAGGGCTGTCCGGCGTGGAGGCGGCACGCCTGATAGGGCGCCGCGCGCACTTGGTGTTCGTCACCGCCTTCGACCAGTACGCGCTGCAGGCTTTCGAGCAGGGCGTGCTCGACTACTTGGTCAAGCCCGTCAAGCCGGCGCGCCTGGCGGAGACCGTGGCGCGCCTGCGGGAACGTGTGGGCGCGGCGCTGCCGGCAACCAACAGCGAGGCCTTGCTGCAGCAGCTCGCGGCACAGTTGCAGCGCATCGGCGGCGCTGCCCCGGCGCCCTTGCGCTGGCTTCGGGTGTCGGTTGGATCGACGCTGCGGTTGATCCCGGTCGAGGAGATCGACTTCCTGCGCGCCGACTCAAAATACACGCTGGTCGCGTGGCGCGGCGAGGGTGGCGCGGCGGGCGAGGCCCTGGTGGTGCTGCCGCTTAAGGATCTGATCGCGCAGCTCGATGCGACGCAGTTCGCGCAAGTGCATCGCTCCACCGTCGTCAACCTGGCCGCGATCAGTCATGTCGTGCGCGGCGAGAACGAGACGGCGTCGATCCATCTGAAAGGTCGCAGCGACGTGCTGCCGGTGAGCCGCAGCTTCCTGCACCTGTTCCGGCAGATGTGAGGAAGCGGCCGCCGCTCTAGCTGCGTAAACCGCAAATCAGGGCCTTGAATCGCGTGGCGTCGTTGGAGGCTCGCGCGAACGAACATGTCTGAAGCCCCAAAGAGCGCCGAAGAGACGCGCAGATGCTGGACGCCCCGCAACGGCGAGTGTCCGCGGCTGCGGACTGGAGATGTCCGCTTCTGTGTCGTCCACGGCCGGCCGGGCGCGAGACTGCGTGCGTTCGACGCGAACCGGGAGCGACAGCGATCGCCTCCACTGGGCCGTGCCCGTCGAGCGGCGGCGCGATCATTTCTGTGCCATCGCTCGGATCAACGCTTGGGCGATCTCGAGCCCTTCGTCGCGGGTAAGGTCGCGGCGCATTGGCCGGCGTGCGCATCGATACCAGTACTCGGCATTGCCCAGGTCACCTTCGATGCGATGGAGCCAAGCATGGACCCATGCGCCTTCGGCGTCGTCCTGGGCCTGGGCGAGTTCGTGGGCGGTGTCCCATTCGCCGCGCAAGCCGTGCCAGATGGCTCGCAGCATTGGCGTCGCAAAGGGTGGTGGCTCTCCGCAATCCAAGCTCAGGACGAACGCATCGATGGGGTCAGGCATTGCGAACTCCGAGAACGGTATCTCATTGGCCGAGGGACCCGCACCATTTCCAGGGTCCCCGGCAGGCAGAACGCTACTCCTGTCAGACACCTGAGTCACTCCACAGACTTCACTCACCGTCAGGCCCCGCACTGGAGGACGGCGCCGCCATGCGCCGTTGGAACCGCCACCATCTTTCGAAGGGCCAGCTACGCAGACGTCAGGGGACGGTCGACACCATCCACTGGCCGGTTCTTGACGGCCAAAAGCTGCCGATGGCGAATCGCTCCTACAACCCGTCACTCATTTCGGCAATCCGCCCCGTTGTTGACCTTCACCTGGTCGGTCATATCCCCGCAGAGCGGTCATGTCAGAACCTCGGTCGTCGATCGTTCACCGTTGCGAGCCTCGTCGTGAGCCATGCGACATTGTGACAAACCGAACTTTAGTCACGTCCATTGACCTTCTTCGCACGCAGTCGGCTGGCGGACGGTGGTTGGAGGTTAGATGGATTCATCCAACGGAGGAGCCGACCCGGTCGACACACCCGAATCGGTCCCGTCGCCCCGAGCGGAGTCGCTGCGCTACGCGCTGTGGTTCGCGCTCTCGCTGGCCGTTTCCGTCTTCTGCTACGCCAACACGCACTACCCCAACGACCGGTACCCGCACCAGGAGATCGGGACCGTGCTCGAGCGCTGGTGGAAGCTGCGGTTCGCGCTGTCACCGGCCGAACGCGAGTGCGGCCCGTCCGATTCGCAGGCCGACATGCTTGCCGCCTGGACACGCTCGCCGCGCGGCTGCATCCGCCGCAGACGATGGAAGGGTCCATCGTCAAGTCGCTGGCGGTCGTGTGCATCTCCATTCTGTGGTTCCGGACCTTCCGCCTGTCGGCGCTGGCGAGATGGCGCGGGTGGCGCAGGTGGCTGGTGGCGCTGTCGGTGCTGCCGGCGATCGTCTTCGCGCTGGCCATGCAGGCCGCCTACGAGCCTGCCGTGTTCGTGATGGCACTGGTCGCGATCTATGTCGCGGCGGAGCACTACAGCGGGCTGCGCGAAGCGGCAAGGGATTTGAAGGAAGGCAACAGGCGCTTGCGACGCAATGTGGACGCCGTGAACGACAGCGTGGCCGTGGTCAGCGCGAAGGTCAGGGAGGCCACAGACCTGGTAGGCACCCTGTTGAACGCCGAGGGAATGGACAACTGGAAGTTCGAGTTGTACGGGGAGTACAAGAAGTCGACGCGAAGAGTGGACGGGGTCGTCCGGTACTTTGATATCGATCCGCTTTGGTGGCGGTGCAGGAGCGGACGATGGGCCGAATACTTCAAGAGTGCAGAAGACGGTGACGGGACGCTCTTCAACGCGCTCCTGGCCTGTTCCGCGACGGTCCAGTTCGTCGCGGACCTGCCGTTTCCCGGCAGCCGGATGTCCTGGTCGGCGGCCCAGTTCCGCGACCTTCTCGGCCTTGCGTGGCAGTTGGTCGTCTTCGCGGAAGTCGCGCGCCGGCGCAACAACCCCAACAAGTACCTGCGAGTCCGCATCTCGGGCGCGCCGTCGTGGATGCATGTGGTGGACAGCGCGACCTACCAAGTCGTGGAGCGCCACAGCCTCGCGCAGTCGACGGTGCGTCGCCTCGACAAGAACCTCAGCACCGACCCCGATCGGAATCGCCTGAGCGACTGGGCGCGCAGGAACATCCGGACGTTCGCGTTTCGCGGCACGCCCGGCGAGGAGTACCTCCTCGGTTGCCTGCGGATCGCGACATTGGAGGCCGGCGAAGACGACGTGCTAAAGGGCGCCAGCCTGTCTGCCGTGTTGCGCGAGCTGGGAATGTTCACGTTCATCGACACGCCCGGAACGGACTTCATCATCGTCGGCAAACCCGACGAGGTCCTTGCGTCGGCGAGCATCCCCATCATCACGCGAGACGACGCGCTCACCCTGTGCATCGAGGTCTTCGAACGCTTCCTGCAGGACTATTGCTTCGATCCCCTGGAGAAAGCGGGACTCAAGGACGCTCTCGAGGACGGCACGACCGGCAACGTTGCCGAAAGGTTGGCGTGATGGAACTGAATGCGACGACGTTCTCGGCTTTCTGGGCGGACGTGCAGGAGATCGCGGACTTCCTCACCAGGCAGACACGTCGCCATGATGCCGACTGGACGCTTCCCCGTGTCTACGTCGAACGCAATTTGAGCAACCTGCCGCGCGACTGCTACGAACACCACCGGTCCACCCGTGCCGGACTGCTCGAACGCACTCTAGGGTTCACGCAATTGCTGCTGACCCAGGTGGGCAACATGCCGATGCTGAACGAGACCCTGGGAGGCGCGCTCGGCGGTACGCCGGGATGGGTCGACCGGCGCTGGGTCGCCGAGTATTTCCAGTCTGGCGTGGTTTCGGCCCAGCCTTCCGCGAAGGATATGGAAGGGCGAGACGGCGAACTCCTGATGGAGCAGCTCACCGTCGCGTGGCTGGTTCTGTACTTCCTCAGCGTCCCGATGGGACACGCCTGGGAGCGCGTCAGGCGCATCGCCGACGAGCAGGGGGGCTATCCGGCCGGTGTCTGCATGGCCAAGTCGATCGGCGACGTGTACCGGGGCGCGCGCATGAACGCCTTGCGGCGCGCCAAAGAAGGGCCGCTGAGGCCCGGCGACGAGGACTTGGTACTTGTCCTGAGCGCCCATCCGTCCCTGTTGAGCAGCGACCTGCTGACGCGGCCGGACAAGAAGCTCACGCCCGACGCCGGACACCAACTCGGCCGCTGCTACGCGCTTCTTCAACTGCGGCTCCTAGTTGCGCTGGGATTGCCGCTTCGCTACATCGTGCCGACGAGTTCGTTTCGTCGCGCCTGGGAATATGCGCTGAACAGCGGCAGGTTCGACGCCGGGCGGGCGGCGGCGGATGCGCTGCATTGCCTCGACAGCGTCTTCCACAGGCGCACGGGCGGCCAAAGCGTCGAGGTGCTCGCGGATTCCCTGGAGTCCGGCGTGCCACCGTGCGTGCTGGGGCCCCGGTCCGGCGTCTACATGCTGGACACCGCCTCCCCGGACATCCGCTTCGGCGGCAACCGCGTCAGCGATCGCCTGCTGTCGACCTACCGTCATCGGCTAGGCCGCAAGGACTTGGGGACGCAGCCGTTGCTCGACCAGTCCGAGGCTCAACTGGCGGCCATGTTCGTGGCGCTGGCGAACCCCGGGCGTACGCCCGCCTTCTAGACGAAAGCGGCGCGATAGCGGCGCGCCGAGCTCGGACGTGCTATGGCGCCGCGCCATCGGATTCAGCCAGCGCAGCAGCGTGCGCCGCACGCGCCGCACACGCAGCCACGCCGGCGACGGTGCGCCACTGCAGCAGCTCGTCCAGCGCGCGCTCGGGCGCGGTGAAGGCGCCCCTGCTGCGGCTGACGTATGTGGGATACAGGATCAGCACGCCGGCCACCAGTTGGTCGAGCGACAGCGCCCGGACGCGCCGCGCCGGCGGCTCGCGGTCCGATGGATGCTCGTCCAGCACCGCCTCGAGCATGCGCGCGAAGCTGGACGCGTCGGCCTGCCTGCGCGCACCGACGCGTCGCCGGCGGGCTGGTCGACGGCGAGCAAGTGCGCGCCGGACACCGCCAGCGCGAGCGGATCGCGCGCGTGGTTGTACTGGCTAGGCGTACTCTCGCCCGCTCCTGCAATGGTGGCGCCGCGGTGTGCGGCCCAACAATGGAATGACCCTCGGTGAAAGGCGAGCGTCGGGTTGTCGAACTCCCCGAACCGGTCGGCGATGACCGACGGCTTCGAGCCGGGACCTCGCTTCCGCTAGTGGCCGTTTCACAAGGCAATGACCGGCAGCACGGGTCGGGGGCCGGTGCTCAGCTGCCGGACGGCGGTGACCGCAGAGGAGTCGAAAGCGGCCGACGAGCACCCCGACGTCAGGTATCCGGCGCATGCCAGCCGGTCAACCAGCCGGCCGCCAGAGGTCAGTCCCGGCCATGAAGTGGCATTCGCGGGTGTTGCCGAAAGCGGGTGTTCTCACAACGTTCGACAGGAGCGGTCGGCCGAGCGTTGCGACGCTACGCACGCAAACACGTGATGTCGCGGCGCGTTCGCGTCATATCGGGGCCAGGCCCCGGCATCTACGCTTCAAGGCATCGGTGATCGCAAAGCACCGGTGCCCAAGACAAGGAACTCACCATGAACCGCACCGCGTCTTCTTCGACTTCCCGCCCGTCACTGTGGGAACGCACATCCCTCGACTCGAAAGCTTTCGGCGTCCTGCTCTCAGCGATGTTCGCGCTGACGCTGGCGGTGGCGGCGGCCGGGTGGTTGGAGTCCGGCGCCGGCGCCATCCTCGCCGCCGGGCCTGCCCACCCTCACGTGTTCGCGTGATGTCATAGCGAGGCGCGCAGGCGCCATCGTGCCTATCATCGCAACATCGTTCTCGCTGCCGTGAAGGATTCCGATGACGACAGTGATGGTGGTGGAGGACGATCCGGTGTTCCTGACCCGCTTCTGCGGCATCGTCGCGTCGGCGCCAGAACTGACCCTGCTTGCGGCAGTGGGCGACCTCGCCTCGGCGCGGCGCCAACTGGCGCGGCAAGCGCCGGACGTGCTTCTCACCGACCTGGGCCTGCCGGACGGCAGCGGGATCGAGCTGATCCGTGAAACCGCTGCACAACGCCCGGAAACGGACGTCATGGTCATCACCGTCTTCGGCGACGAGGATCATGTGCTGGCCAGCATCGAGGCGGGCGCCACCGGGTACATCCTGAAGGACAGCTTGCCGGACGAGTTCCTAGCGCTGATCACCCAGCTGCGCGCCGGCGGATCGCCGATCAGCCCATTGATCGCGCGCCAGCTGCTCAAGCGGTTCAAGGGGCCCCCGGCGGCAGCCGTCCATTCGAGCCTGGGGACGCCCGAAGGCGGCCTGGAGGCCGGGCTGTCAGCGCGCGAGTCCGAGGTGCTGGCGCTGATCGCCAAGGGGTTCAACTTCGCCGAGATCGCGCGCCTGCTGACTGTTTCACCGCACACGATTACGGCCCACGTCAAGAAGATCTACCAGAAACTCGCGGTGCACTCGCGCGGAGAGGCGGTCTATGAGGCCACCAAAATGGGCTTGCTCTGAGCGGGCGCGGGGGCCAAGAGAGCCGACGGCGGCGGGTACTGCCTTCGCGCGGGTGCTGCTTCTCCTGACTCTGGCTTGCGTCGGCGCTGCGATGGCGCAGGCCGGCCAGGGGTTGCGGCTCGAACGCGCCGAGTTCATCGCGGACAACTCCCCGCAACCGCCCGAGGGCGCGGCGTGGCAGCCTGTCGTGCTGCCCGACCTGCAGACGGCGCTCGAGCCCGGGGTTTTTGGCGGCTGGTACCGACTGGACTTCCATCTGGATCGCCGGCCGGACGACTTGCAGGCGCTGTACCTGCCGACGTTCGCGTACGCGGGCGAGGCCTACGTGAACGGTCACCTGGTCGGCCGGTCTGCCACCGCCGACCGACCCGAGTTCGCGCGTGTGCCTCATCTTTTCACGGTGTCGCCCTCGCTGCTGCAGGAAGGGCACAACAGGGTCGCGCTACGAATGCAATGGAAGGCGACGTTTCCCGCGCGGCTCGGCCCGGTGTACATCGGCCCGCAATCAGCCCTGGCGCCGAGGCAGAAGGCGCGCGAGTGGCTGGCGATCACCGGGCTTCAGTTGCTCGCCGTCTTCTCTGCGACGCTAGGGCTGTTCATGCTTGTCCTGTGGGCCAAGCGGCGTGACGAGACGACGCTGGGCTGGTTCGGGGTCGCGGCGCTGAGCTACACGGCCTACCTGAGCGACTTCCTGTTCATCGGCACGCCCGGTGCACCCGGTCTGGGGATGCCGATCCAGGCGGCGGGCTCTGCACTGGTCGACGTGGCGACGGTTCTCTTCGCGATGCGCTACGCGGGCTGGCGCTGGCCGCGCGCGGAAATGGTCTTGTGGGGATATGTGCCTCTTCGGCTACACGACGACATTTCGTCCGGCCTTTGGTGGGGCGGGCCCGTGATGCCGTACATCTCACTGGTTGTGGTGTCGCTTTGGGTTCTCGTGTTTGCTTCAGTTGCGTGGCGCCGCAGGAACATCGAGAGCTTCGTGTTGCTGCTGGCATCGCCCGGGTGCCTGATCACCGACGTATGGCTGAGCCATTTCGCCGCGCCGGACGCCGTCAACATCGTTCCGTACTCCTTTCTTCCGCTGTTCGTCGTGATGGGATGGCTGCTCGTGAGCCGTTTCGCGCGGTCGCTGGCAGAGTCCGAACGGCTCGGCGCGCAACTCGAGGAACGGGTGTCGAGCAAGCACGCCGAGCTCGAGCAGAACTACGCGCGGATGGAGCAGTTGACGCGCCAGGCGGCCGTCGTTCAGGAGCGCCAGCGCATCATGAGCGACATGCACGACGGCATCGGCGGTCAGCTGATCTCCACGCTGAGCCTGGTCGAGCACGGTGAGGCGTCGATGGACCGGGTCGCGGCGGCCCTGCGCGAATGCATCGACGACCTTCGGCTGGCGATCGACTCGCTGGAGCCTACCGACGACGACCTCCTGCCGGTGCTCGGCAGCCTGCGCTACCGACTCGAAGGCCGACTGAAGCAGCAGGGCATCGCGCTGGACTGGCAGGTGCAGGAGGTGCCCAGGCTTGCATGCCTGACGCCGCAGAACGTGCTGCACATCCTGCGCATCCTGCAGGAGGCGCTGACGAACGTGCTCAAGCACGCGCAGGCCACGCGCGTCGGGGTGGCCACGATGGTCGACGAGGGCTGCGTGCGCATCCGCGTCAGCGACAACGGCAGGGGCTTTGCGGAGCAGGGTCGCGGCCGCGGGCTCGCCAACATGCGGGATCGCGCGCGCACGCTCGGGGGCAAGCTGGAGATCGTGCCGTCGGCCGCCGGCACCACGCTGTCGCTGCTCCTGCCGATCTGTTGAAGCCTGGATTGCGGCACCGCCATAGGGCAGGCGGGTTCGTCGAGCTGCTGCGCGCCGAGCAGCAGGCTTACCCTCGATTCCTGGAAGTCATCGTTGTCCGTTCTCAGCAGCCCGCGAGGGTCCGCTTCCGCCCGAGTTGTACTGCCGCATTGGGTCGTCAGTTCCAGTTCGGCGCCTGCGAGACCGGTCACTGGCCCGCGCACGTCGCGGCGCAGCGGTGTCGTCGCACGCACGATTGCCGTTGAACGGCCGGTTCGGATGGTGCAGCTGACAGCCGACCCGCAGATCGCTGGATCTCCGGTGTCGCCAGCAGCTCTCATCCAGTCGGCGAATCTGACCGGCCGCACCCCAGTCTCAAGCTGTCGCTCGGGCGCGCACAACGAAGTGCCGCTGGTGTCTTCCTCGCGGGAGACATCCGCTTGGCAAACCATGGTGGTCCGGCTGATTTCTCGAGCGGTCTCTGCCAGCGTCGTTTCATTGCGCCCACACAAGACAACTTCGGCACCGTGCTCGACGAGCCCCAGGGCGATCGTCCGCTCTATGCCTCTGCCTCCGCCGGTGACAACAACGACCTGCCCCTCAAGGTGTCCTGCCGTGTGATCCAAAGGGAGGTTGGGTCGAGCGCTTCCACATGGTGAGCATGTTTCCACTGGGGGTGAACTGGCTGCACCGTCGAATCGGACGATTTCTTCAGCCGGACTGCGATGACTGCGCGGAAGCTCGCCGGTGAACAGAACGACCTGCGGATCGCAACGGAGCGGTCAGCCCTGGAAGTGCTCGCTGACCAATCGATCCCGCAGAAAGTGCCTCATCTAACACCGTCGCCCCGGTGTGGCGTGTAGTCAGGAGGCCCGAACAAATGGCACTCCCATCCCAGCATTTCAGCCAGGCGCAGCGTCACCCAACGCGCCTCGACATCACTCACTCCAGCGTCCGTTGTCAACAGCCCCGCATGCACTCGCTCAAGCACGTCACTCTCGGCGATACCTGTCTCCCACAGGATGGACGCGGCATGCTCGGTCAGCAGAGCCGAGAGGTCTTCGCACACGTCGTAGCGCGCCGTGATCTCCGCGCGCGAGGCAGACGGCTTCGACCGGCCAGGCTCGATGAACAGGGCGGTAAAGGAAGCTGGTATGAGAAGTTGGCTTTCCTCGGACATGGTGGCATTGTCGCCCTGCCTGCCGGCCTGAGCCCGATGCTGCCCGCTGCCGAACCGCTCAACCCCGAACACGACAGCGCCGGCTTCGACTGCGGGCTGGTCTCGCTCAACACCTGGCGGCAGCGCCGCGCACCGGCGAACCAGGTCAGCGGCGCCTCACCTTTGTCGTCTGCGGAGGCACGAAGGCCTTGAGCTACCCCGATGGCCTCCAGCGCCGTGACCCCGCGCTGCCGCCATGGACGCGACGTCCAAGAGCCACGCGCCCGATCCACGCCCTCCCCGCTTCGACACGCCGGAACCTGCAACCTGCCCCTGGCCACCCTTCGGCACGCCGAAGCACGATCTGCCCGAACTAGCCGGGTTCGTGTCCGTCCGCCCCTGCTGCAGTTCATCGCCCCGCCGCCGGCACTCGTCGCACGCCGCTTTCCGGCCGGGCGGCGCCTTTCTACAGTGCCTTCATCGACACCCGAGAAGCACAAGGAAGCCACCATGTTCACCGCCTTCGACCGCACCCTGACCCGCCTGGCCGGCTTCGTTTTCGCTGCCGCCATCACCGTGGCGATCCTGGCCGGCCTGGACGGGCTGGCCCAGAGCGACCAAGGCGCACACCTGGCCAAGGCGACCGCGACGGCGGCCCGGGGCTGATCCACGGGCGGCGGCAAAAAGTCACTCCGCCCCGGCGACTTGCTCACTCGGCGCGGACCGGTCCAAAGCCTAGATT
>Ga0247820_10002012_pt1 | contig 11475 bp, 7 predicted proteins | sample 13C_Glucose_Day1_2_FD_192480 | JGI IMG/M metagenome (GOLD analysis project Ga0247820, IMG submission 192480) | Soil microbial communities from agricultural site in Penn Yan, New York, United States - 13C_Glucose_Day14 | ecosystem: Environmental > Terrestrial > Soil > Agricultural land | place...
GATTGCGCCAGCACGTCTAGTGCACGCTGGTCGGCATAGGGCTGATCGCCCACGACCATGGTGAAACGCACTTGCACCGTGCCGCCGTCTAGCCCCCCGGACACGTAGTTGCCGAAGTCGAAGACGATCGCGTTGCCGGGGCCGGTGGTGACGCTGTCTGGCACGTCGAGAATGGTATTGCCGCTGCCGAACGTCCATTGGCCAACGCCTGTGCCAAAGCTCCAGCTGATGCCGGCCGCGTTGAGCAGGGGCAAGGGCAGGTAGGCCGTGAGCTTGAAGTTCTCGTAGTCGGCTACCAGCAGGTCGTAGCTGATGGTGAAGGTCACCACATCGCCCGGGCGCAGTTCGCCGTTGCTCGGTGGGTTGCCACCATTGACCTGGGTGAGCTCGATATCGACGGTGGATGACTGAATGGTGCTGGTGGTGGCGGAACCGTCGGTCTGAGTGCCCCCGATGTTGACCGCATCGCGCAGCACGGTGGCATCCACCGTGGCGCTGTTGCCGACGCTGTCGCCTTCGTTGAGCTGGTCGTGGGGCGGGTGGTCGGTGGTGTAGGTGGCGTCGATCAGGGCATCGTAGACAATGCTCAGACGTGTGGCGCCTTCCTGCAAGGTATCGTCGTAGAGGTCGCCGAACAGCGCCGCAACGCCGGGGCCGGCTACCGCTTGGCGAATGGATTCGGCAATGTCGAAGACCAGCGTGGTGCTGCCGTCGGCATTCACTGTCTGGGTGTAGATCAGGGTAATGCTCTGTGTGCCACCATGCTGCTGGATGACCAGGGTCGGAGGGTTGCTTGGGTCGAAGGTCTGGCCATCGCTGAGCAGGTCGGTCAGGGTGAACTGGCCTTGTTCGAGGATGTTCTCACCGAAGGCAAAGAAGTCGGAAATCGCCACGCCCAGGGTGTAGCGCAAGGTATCGCCGGGCGTGAGGCCAGTGGTGCCGACGTCGTTCTGCAGGTTGACCTGCTTGAGCAGGGTTATCGACTTGGCGACGAACGTCGCGCCTTGACCGTTGCCGGTTTCGTTGAATGGGTAGCCTTCCGGGTCAGTGGGGCGGTCGCGCGGGTCCAGTGGGTTCCAGTCACCCGTCACGCTGGCGGTGCCGAAGTTGATCGTCACCGGGTTACCGGTGGCCGGGTCGATCACGGGCCGGCCGTTGGCGTCGATTTCCGGTACATAGAAACTGACTTGCGTGGTGCTGGCGGCGCTGAGGGTGTCGTAGTGGATGTCATAGCTGGCCACGAAAGCATTGGGGTTCGCCAGTGCCAGCGCGATGAGGGCCGGGTTGGTCAGCACGGTGCCGTCATGCAAGGTGATCGACGTCAGGGTGCCGCCCGGCCCTGGCGTGATGGCGCTGACGTGTACCTGGTCGGGCACGGTCTGGGTGATGGTGACATTGCTCAGCGTCTGCCCGGGGGCCGGGGTGACGGTGACGGTCTGGGTGCGGGTGAAGTTGGGCCCGGTGACCGTTTCGCCCTCCGGCATGTTCAACGTCTGCGAGACTTTCAGCAGGGTGGGCGTGACGATGAAACTGTGCAGCGCGCTCTCCACCAGGCTTGGGTCCTGCACAGGGTTGTTCAGCGAGTCGTTACCGTATTCGAAGCCCGCACGGGTATTGATGGTGAGGTTTGGCGTGCCGTCGGAATAACTGGTGTCGGCCAGGTTGCTCAGTTGCGCGGTAATCTGGATGTCGATGCTGGGCTGGCCGTTGGTGACGCTGGCGTAAGGCAACTGCAGCACCACCATCTGGTCACCGGGCTTCATGCCCACGCTGGCTGCGTTGATTACCAGTGCGTTGCCGCTGGCATCTTTGGCAAGAGGATGGGTGGCATTGCCGTTGGCATCGAACGTGATCACGAAGCTGTTCACCGCCTGGCCCAGGTAGGTGGCGGAGACGAAAGTGGCACCATCATCGCCGTCGCGGCCGGTGGCAGGCAGGAATACGTCGATGAATGGGGCGTAGCCTTCTTGGGTCGAGGGGTTGTTGAAGCTTACGGTGAAGGTGAATTGTTCGCCCAACTGTACCTCGGCCCCACCGCTATTCAGGCTGGCTGTAGGGCTGGCATCGGCCAGCAGGCCCTGGAAGCTGTCGAGGGTGGTAGCTGCCAGAGCGATGGCTTTGTCGACATCGCCATTGCTGACCTCAAGGCGCCAGTCGCCGCCGGCCAACGAATTGCCGGTTGCATTGCTCGATGCGCCAACGTCGGCACCCGTCCAGCGTGCCAGTTCGTTGACCAGAGCCTGGCCAGCGCTGCCGCTACCCACATCACACCCATACAGCTGAATATCTGCACCGGCGTTCAACTCACTGCTCCAGGCACTCAGGCGGTCACCCAACTGTTCGACTGTCTGGCTGGTGAACACCTGGTTGCCGAGGGTGAACTGGCCTGAAGCACCATGGGAGAACACCTGAATGGCGTCGACCTTGCCCAGTTGCGCCAAGGCATTGCTGATGGCAGCGATGGCATCCTGGCCAGGGTCCACCACCAGCGCAGTGGTGCCGGCCGGCAGGTTGGCAGTCAATTGGTCGCGGTTTTCCACGCGGGCATCGATGACTACCAGGTTGCGTGGCGTGGTTGCTGCAGCAGTGGTCTGCGCTTCGCTGGCGGTAGGCGCAGGGTGGCTGGTGTCCTTGCTCTCGGCAGCACTGGCATCGCTGTGGTGCTGTTGATCGACAGCGGTGGCTGCAGCGCCATCGAAGAGAATGCGTTGCTCAAGGGCAACGGTGTGCGACCGAGGGCGCGAGGCAGTGGCAAAGCCGGCTCTGCTCTTGATGTCCATTTCCATCCCTGCTCAGAAGTTCGTCGCCAGATTCGAAGCTTTAGCAATCGTAGTCGGGTTTTCTCGGGGCGGGGGAGCAGGCGCCGGAAGGCAATGTTCAGAAACCGCTCTCACGCAGGCCAACGCCCAACAGCCATTTGCCCACCTCGCCCAGCACGCTGCGCTTTTCCCCATCGATCTTCAGCTTGCCGCGGGTTTCGCGCACGCTGGCCAGCGGTTCATCCAGGGCCACCAGCACTTGAAAAAGTGCATGGCTGGGTACAAGCGCTTCACCGCTCGTTTGCACCGGGCCGCCAAAGTGTGAAGAGAGCATGCGGTGGGCCAAATGCCCGGCGCGTGTACTGCCAATCGCCAGCACCTTGCCGCGCAGGGCGATGGCCTGGCCTTCGGGATAGAATTTCACCGGGTTGCCCACGGCAAGGAGGTGCACCTGGTCCTGGGCGACGTAGGCATCGATCTGCCAGTGACGGGGGTCTATCAAGATGCCCAGCGGTTGCTGGCGGTTGAACCACTGGCCAGGCTGCCAGTCGGGTTCAAGGTCCAGCCATTGACCGGCGAATGGCGCCTGCAGGTTGAGCCGGGCAATCTCGCTGCGCGCGGCGCGTGCTTCCTCGTTCTGCACCATCAGGCGCTGTTGGGTGGCAGCATCCTCGGCCAGCCCGGCAGGGTCGGCCAGCAGCCCCGACAAGCGTGCCTCATAGCTGCGGGCGCTGGCCTCACTGCTGCGCATGCGTGAGCTCAGGTCCGGCTCCTCAAGTACGGCCAGTTCGTCGCCGGCCTTGACAGGGCCCGCCTGGTGCAAGCTTTTCAGCCGTGCAGGGTAGGGGGTGTAGACACGCAACTGGTGCTCGGCACGGGCCACACCTACGGCATCGACCTGGCTGTGCCAAGGCACCGCCAGGGCCAGCAGGGACAGGCCAATGCACGCATAGAATAATCGCTTGCGCTGCCCCGGAATGCGTGCCCGCTGTTGCCACCAGTGGCTCAGCTCACGTTTCACCGGCAGCGCGATGAACCACGCCAATTCGACCATGAACAGCACAATCCCCAACAGTTTGAAGAAAAACAGGTAGACCGCCACGGCGATGCCGAGAAACAGCACCAGGCGATACAGCCAGGTAGCGAAGGCAAACGCCACCAGCAGGCGTCGCTGGCCAATGGGAAACGGCTCCGGCCAGGCTTCGTCGAGCCCCAGCAGGGTGCGCCGCATGGCTACACGAGCCAGCGCAGAAGAGCGTTCGTGCAGGTTGGGGAAGTCAAGCAGGTCGCTGAGGATGAAATAGCCGTCGAAGCGCATGAAGGGGCTGGCATTGAGCGCCAGGGACAGCACCCAGCTGGTGGTCGCCAGGTACAGCAGGGCGTTGCGCAGGGCGCCATCATCGCACACGGCCCACCCAAGGGTCGCCAAGCCCGCCAGGGAAAGCTCGGTGACGATGCCCGCCGAAGCGATCGCCAGGCGCTGGTGGGCACGCTTGAGCTTCCAGCTTTCGCCGGTGTCGGTGTAAAGCATTGGCCACAACACCAGAAACGCCACCCCCATGTGCCCGACACGCAAGCCCAGGCGCGTGGCTACCAGGGCATGGCCGAGCTCGTGCAGGGTTTTTGCCACCACCAGCGCCAGGGCAAAGCTGAACAGGCCTTCGGTGGAGAATGATTCCACCACGGCATGGGTGAAGCTGTCCCATTGTTGCATCACCAGGATCACGCCCAGGATGGTCAAGCCGATCACCGTTAGCCCGGTCAGCGGATGGAACAGCCAGCCCAAGGCAGCGGCCAGACGCTGCAGCCCAGCTTGTGGGCGCAACAGCGGCACGCGGAAGAACAGGTAGTGGTGCAGCCACCAGCGCCAGCTCGACCAGGTACGCGCCTCGTTGGCGGTTTGCAGCCTGGCCAGTTGCTCGGGGCCTGGGCGCAGCAGGTGGTGTTGTTCGAGAAACGCACGCAGTGCCAGTACCTGCTCCACATCCGGCTTGAGCGCGCTGTCGTGCGATACCTGCTCGCTGATCTGGCGCGGTGTCTGGCCCCAGCGCAGCAGGCATTCGAACTCCAGCCAGCCGATGCGGTAGAAGCGGTTCAGCACGGTGTCGTGGATCATCCACGCCGGTTCACCTTCTCGGCTGTCGGCGGCCTCGCACAGGCGCAGGTCCTCGCGCAGTGGTGGCAGGGGCAGGTCGCTGAGGTCCAGCATCACCAGCCGCTCCAGGCTCGCAACGTGGCCAGCGGGCGGCGCAGCAGGTAGTAGCCGAGCATGACGCGGTCGCCATAGAGCTTGGCGGTGCCATGCAGGCCCAGGCGGGCATGCTCGGAATGCTCGTCGATGCTTGCCAGCAGGCGATAGGCGACGACGCCATCGTCGCCGGGCTTGGCCTGGTAGCTGGTTTCCAGGATGTTGCCCCTGAGTGGGCTGAGCGGGTAGGCAGTGAGGAACAAGGTCACTTCGGCGCCCGGTTCCAGGGCTATGGCATCGGCCACGGCGAGCTGAATCTGCATGGCCGGTTGCGCAGGGTCGGCGACGTGCATGATACGTTCGCCGGTTGTCACTGGTTTGCCGAGCCAGTCGTTGGGGTCGCTGAACACCGCGACCCCGGCGCGTGGAGCCAGCACCTGGGTGCGCCGCAGTTGCGCTTGTACAGCGGCCAGTTCGGCCCGTCGCTGCTGGACACGGCCTTGCAGCAGGGTCAGTTCGTTTTTGCTTTGCGGGTTGTCGAACGCCCGCTGGTTGGCAGCCTGCAATTCGGCATCGGCCACGGCGACCTCCTTGCCGAGCACCTCGGCGCGGCTGCGCAAGGTGGTTTCGTCAAGGGTGAACAACGGCGTGCCGGCTTGCACCGGCTGGTTGGGGCGTACCAATACCTGGGCGATCACGCCGTCGATCGGAGAACTGACAATTTGTGCCTGGCGCGAGACGATCTGTGCCGGTGCCAGTGCCGTCTGCCGCACTGGCACCAATAACAGCGACGCTGCTACCAGCAAGGTCACCAGCACCTGACGCCGGCTGGGGCGCCATCGACCGAGCCGGCGGCGCCGTGTCAGCGTGTTCCAGCAGTAGGCCCAAGTGCGTACCAGGCCATCGAGTTGCTGATGCACCACCGGCGGCGGTGCTTCTTCGAGCAGTAGTACAAGCACGCCCAGGCGCTCGCCGGCAGGGGCGTGCAGCGGTATACACCACAGCCCCGAAGGCCACCATTCGGTCCAGCCCTGAGCGATGTCTTCGGGCGGCGAGGCGTTGTCCAGGGTCAGCCAGGCGGGCTGCGCATCGGCCAGACGCCCGGCCAGCCAACGGCTGGCGCGTCTGAGCCAGACCAGGTAGGGCGAGTCTTCGCTGGGCCGCGCCAGGCCCGACACGCACAGCAACTCAAGGCCGGCCTTGCTTTGGCCGAACACCAGCGCCTGGTGAAAGGGCAGCAGCGGGTACAGGTCGTTGGCCATGCTGAACGCCAGCGCGCCCAGCGTCTCGGCGGCCATGGCCTTGTCGCGCAGGGCGTCCAGCTGCAGCAACAGCTGCGGATGGGGCAGCGGCCTATTCACGGTCATGGTCGAACCGCGCGGTGCCGCTCATGCCGGCCATCAGTTCAGGAAAGCGCTGATCGAAGCGCGCCTCAAGCTCCACCGTCTGTGCCACCGCATCTACCCTGGCGTTGATGACGCTGACCTTGGCCGGGTAGGTCTTGCCCGTTTCGTGAACGTTCACCGTCAGCGGCTGGCCGGGGCTGAGCGTTTTCAACTGGCTGGAAGGGACATTGAGGCGCACCTTCAATGCACCATCGCTGACCAGGTCAAACAGCGGTGTACCTGCGCTGACGGTTTGGTAGGGCTTGACGTAAACCTTGGCCACATGGCCCGAAAACGGCGCCAGTACCTGGCAATAGCTCGTCTGCGCCTCACCCATGGCGCGGGCCCCATCGGCCTTCTGCACTTCGGTTTTGGCTGCGGCCACTTCGATGTCGCCCACTGCGTCCAGCTTGCGCAACTGTTGCTTGGCCTGCAGGTTCTGTCGGGCCATGGCCAGTTCGGCCACCGCGACCTTGCTACGGGCCTGGGCTTCGTTGCAGTTGAAACGTGCCAATGTGACACCTTTGGCCACCTGGTCGCCGAAGCGCGTCTGGAGTTCGCCCAAGGTGCCGCTCATCTGGCTGGACAGGGTCGTTTCCAGTTCGGCAGCCAGCAGCACGCGAATCAGTTGCGGGTCCTCGGTTGGGGCGCCTTGCTCGGCCTGTGCGGCAGTGCTGGCCAAGGCCAGCAACAAGGGAAGGTACCGCTGAGCAACGACAGGCAAAGGCATTCTCGACTCCTTGTAGAGAGACATCCAGCAAGCGCTACACAATGGCTATAACGTCTTCATACTAGGAACGAATTCGCAATCTGCCCAATATTCCGGTTGCAAATGTGTCGCTGTTGCTGTGCCGCAGCGAGGCGCTCAGCTGGAGCATCAACGCGTTCAAAGACAGTTTCGTGCACGCCATCCAGGTTTTGCGCTAGAATCCCCGCCGGGTGCTAGCTGCATGAAGCAGTGAAGCAGGTTAAATAACTACGCAGGTCGGGCCGCCGTGCGGGAGTTCTTGTGCCCATGCAAAAACACGTAATGCCCCGTGCCCAGCAAATTGCCCAACGCGCATTCGCCAACTTCGAGCGCTTTCTGCATATCGAGGCCGTGAGCGGCGTCGTACTGTTGATCGCCGCCGTTGCAGCACTGATCTGGGCGAATTCGCCCGCTGCCGAAAGCTATGACGCCCTCTGGCACACGCCGATAAGCTTTGGTATCGGCTCCCTGGTCTATTCCCAGTCACTGCATTTCTGGATCAACGACGGCCTGATGACCATCTTCTTCCTGGTCGTCGGTATGGAGATCCGTCGCGAAATCCATGAAGGCGCGCTGTCCAGCCTGCGCCAGGCCACGCTGCCGATGGCGGCGGCTGGCGGCGGTGTGGTGGTTCCCGCGCTCATTTACCTGGCGTTCAATCATTCGCCTCCCGCGCAAGAGGGTTGGGCTGTGCCCACCGCCACCGACATCGCCTTTGCAGTGGGTGTATTGGCGTTGCTGGGTAAGTCGATCCCTTCCAATGTGCGGGTATTCCTGCTCGCCCTGGCGATCATCGACGACATCATCGCGGTGCTGATCATTGCCTTCTTCTACTCCGGTGGCCTGGATTACAGCGGTTTCGGCGTCGCCGCCATCGGCCTGCTGCTGGTGCTCGGCCTGCAGAAGATAGGTGTCGGTTCGGCCTATGCCTACATCATCCCGGGGTTCATCACCTGGCTGGGCATGTTGATGACCGGTGCCCACCCCACCTTGGCGGGCGTGGTGCTTGGCCTGATGACGCCAGTCAGGGCCATGCCCTTGGGCGAGCGCCCGCTGGAGGCTGTTACCCGCTTCACCGACGACCTGCTCGGTCGCGCCAAGGCACCGCAGATCGATGACAGCGAACTGATGAGCCCGTTGAAAAACCTGCGTGTGGCACAGCGTGAACTGGTAGCCCCCGTGCTGCGCGTGCAAGGCCATCTGCACCCTTGGGTGGCGTTCGCGATCATGCCGCTGTTCGCCCTGGCCAACGCCGGTGTCGGGTTGTCTGGTGTAGACCTGTCTGCCGATGGCCCTCACTGGGTGATGACTGGTGTGGCTGTGGCGCTGGTCTTGGGCAAGCCGTTGGGTATCGTGACGATCAGCTGGCTGATGGTACGTTTGGGCTGGTGTGCGCTGCCGGCGGGCGTTACCTGGCACGGCATCACGCTGATCGGGCTGTTGGCGGGCATCGGCTTTACCATGTCGATCTTCATTGCCAACCTGGCGTTCTCTGACCCTGGCGTCCTGGGCGCGGCGAAGCTTGGCGTACTGTCGGGCTCGGTCATTGCTGCTGTGATCGGCCTGACTTGGGGTGTGTGGAGCCTGCGCAAGGCAGCCAAGGCGGCACCGGCCCGAGTTGGCTGATAGGCAAACCGGGTAGCGGGCAGGTGGGGGCACAATTTTTTTTCAGAGGTGCATCCAATCTGCATCCTGGCGGGTATTACAGGTAGCGCGACTTCGCGCTGTCGATTACTCGCCAGGAGATTTGCACCATGAACAGCCCAGTTACCATGCTGATGCTCACAGGCGGCTTAGTCCTGATCGTGGCCAGCCAGGCCGCTCACGCTCAATCCGCCTTGCCCGACGCGGTCAAGGTTCCGGATGGCCACGCCGTCATGCTGGAAACCGTCGGTGTGGGCCAGGTCACCTACGAATGCCGCGACAAAGCCAATGCACCCGGCCAGACCGAGTGGACATTCGTCGGCCCCAAAGCGGTACTCAAGGACAGGTCTGGCAAGGCGGTGGGTGACTATTTCGGGCCACCCGCCACATGGCAGGCCAAAGACGGCTCGAAGGTCACCGGCACCCAGTTGGCTGTGGCGCCAGCGGCCAAGGGCGACCTGCCTTACCAGCTGGTTCAGGCCAGCCCGGCCGAAGGTAAAGGGGCCATGACCGGTGTGAGCTATATCCAGCGCGTGGCCACCCGTGGCGGTGTTGCTCCGGCAACTACCTGCTCGATGCAGAACAAAGGTGAGCGCAAAATCGTTGATTACCAGGCCGACTATATCTTCTGGGCGGCAAAATGATGGCAATGCGCATAGGCAGGTAAGCCACTGGCGTCTACGCTGATCGACAGCCCCCCGGCCCGATGGCTGGGGGAACCGTCCAGGGACTATAGGGCTGACCTTGCAGTGAACTCACCTTTGCCCCCTTTCGACTTTCAGCGTTGCCTTGAAGCCTGCGCACGGGGAGACCGCCGAGCGCTGCATGCACTCTACGAGGAGGAGGGCGCACGCCTGCTAGGTGTGGTGCGCCGTATCGCGCGCGACCACGCTACAGCAGAAGACATCCTGCACGATGCCTTCATTCGGATATGGTCCGGGGCTGCCAGCTTCGACCCTGCCCGCGGCTCTGCGCGTGGCTGGATCTATAGCGTGGCCCGGCACCTGGCGCTCAATTACATACGCGACTCCCGGCGCGAAGTCGTGCTGGATGAAGGGGTGTTCGACAGTGCACAAGTACCGTTGCCCTTCGCGAGTGATATCGATCTTATGGCGGACTCGGCCAAGGTTCACCGTTGCCTAGAGCAACTGGAACCCTCACGCAAGCTGTGCATCCTGCACGCGTATGTCGACGGTTGCAGCCATGCCGAAATCGCCGGGTTGCTGAACACGCCGTTGGGTACCGTCAAAGCCTGGATCAAACGCAGCCTGAAGGCGTTGCGGGAGTGCATGGGATGAAGAAGCCACAAGGCGAGACTGCCGACGCACTTGATGAATTGGCCGGGGAGTACGTATTGGGTACCTTGTCGGCCGAACAACATGAGGCTGTGCGTCAACGCCTGACAGAGGATCAGCAGTTGCGTGGTGCCGTGGATGCCTGGGAGCAGCGGCTACTGGCGTTGAACGCACTCGCTGAGCCTTTGGCGCCCAGCCCACGTTTGTGGGGGCGGATCAGCCGCAGCGTCGATGCACAGCCACAGCCACAGCGCATTGCGCCGCCAACGCAGTCAGGGCGTTGGTGGCATCGCCTGGTGCTATGGCAGGGCCTGGCTGGTGCAGGCCTGGTTGCCAGCCTGCTGTTAGCCTTCACTCTGCTTACCGCCAAGGCGCCGGAGCCTTCTTACCTCGTGGTGCTGGTTGCGCCGGCAGACAGTGCCCCCGGGTGGGTAGTGCAGGCTAGCGATACCCGTAGCATTCAACTGATTCCCTTGGGGCAGTTCGCGGTGCCGAGCGACAAGGTGCTGCAGTTCTGGACCAAGGGCGAACAGTGGCAGGCGCCACTGTCGCTGGGCCTGGTCAAACCTGGCGAGCAATATCGGGTGCCCGCGCATGACCTGCCTCCCCTGGAGCCCAACCAACTGTTCGAATTGACCCTGGAAAGAGCGGGCGGCTCGCCGACCGGGCGCCCAACCGGGCCTGTGCAGTTCATCGGTCGGGCGGTGAAGGTGCTTTGACAGTGCCTTGTGCAAGGGCAGCAAAAAGCGGCGCCTGCGCGCCGCTCTACAGGCTTGCATTCCGCTATCAATCGCCGGTCACCAGCTGACGGGCCAGCTGATTGTGGCGCTCCAGCACCAGCGGCAGGTCGACTGTGGTGATGCGGCCGTCCTTTACCACTACGCGGCCGTTTATCACGCTGGTGTCGACCTGGGTCGGGGTGCAGAACACCAAGGCCGCAAGCGGGTCGTGGTGGGCGCCTGCGTAGGCGACATGGCCGAGGTCGAAGGCGACGAAGTCGGCGACCATGCCCGGCGCCAAGGCGCCGATGTCATTACGGTTGAGCACCTTGGCACCGCCGAGGGTGGCGATTTCCAGCGCTTCGCGTGCGGTCATCGCGTCGGGGCCGAAGCCGACACGCTGCAGCAGCAGCGCCTGGCGCACTTCACCGATCATGCTGGCGCCATCGTTGGAGGCCGAGCCATCGACGCCCAGGCCCACGGGCACCCCGTGGTCGCGCATCTTGCGGATCGGTGCAATACCCGAGGCCAGGCGCATGTTCGAGCACGGGCAGTGGGCCACACCGGTGCCGGTACGGGCGAACAGCTCGATGCCGTGCTGGTCGAGTTGCACGCAGTGCGCGTGCCACACATCGTGGCCGACCCAGCCCAGGTCCTCGGCGTATTCGGCAGGTGTCATGCCGAACTTTTCGCGGCTGTAATCGATATCGTTGACGTTTTCAGCCAAATGGGTGTGC
>Ga0247820_10002017_pt1 | contig 11447 bp, 10 predicted proteins | sample 13C_Glucose_Day1_2_FD_192480 | JGI IMG/M metagenome (GOLD analysis project Ga0247820, IMG submission 192480) | Soil microbial communities from agricultural site in Penn Yan, New York, United States - 13C_Glucose_Day14 | ecosystem: Environmental > Terrestrial > Soil > Agricultural land | place...
TGGCCACCGCGTTGTGCATCAGGCTGCGGTGCGGATGCATGCAGCCCTTGGGCAGGCCGGTGGTGCCGCTGGTGTAGGGCAGCACGGCCAGGTCCTCGGGGCCGGCCTCGGGCGCGGGCAGCGGCAGGTCGTTGCCGATCGCTTCATGCCAGTCCCAGACCCGCCCATCGGCGAGTTGCGGCAGCGGATGCCGCGCGACCAGCCAATCACGCCAGGCCGTCTCCGGCGCGTCGGCGGCATCGAAGGCATCGGTGTACTGCGTGACGACCAGGTGCGACAGGCGCTGCGCGGGCTCCAGCGAGGCGTCGGCCTTGGCGATCTCGGCGGCGACGTCGCCGGTGCAGATCGCGACCTTGGCGTCCGGGTCCAGGATGTAGTGGCGCAGCTCCTCGGCCCGGTTCATCGGGTTGACCGGCACCACCACGGCGTTGGCGCGCAGGATGGCGAAGTGCGCCACGATCAGCTGCGGGCAGTTCTGCATGTCCAGCATCACGCGGTCGCCCTTGCGCACCCCCAGCGAGTGCAGCCGCGCGGCCAGCCGCTCGGCCATGGCCATCAGCTGCGGGTAGGTGGAGATGCGGCCGAAGAACACCAGGGCCGGCTTGTCGGGATAGCGGCGCGCGCTGGTCGCGAGGTTCTCCCAGAGCGAGGTGCGCGGCGGGGTCATCGAGTGCGGCAGGCGCTTGGGCCAGACGCGGTGGTGCGGGCGTTGCGTTGCGGACGACGAAGCGGTATCGGGCATGCGGCGCAGGTTAGCGAGCCGCGTCGCGCACCGGCATCGGGGAAGCACCGAGCTCACCCCGGGGGGAATCGCGCCGGGCCGCGCCTATGATCAGCCCGCCATCGCTCAACCACCAGAACCATGCGAATTCACGCCCGCTTCGCCGCGCTCCTGCTGGCCGCCTGCGCCGCCTTCCACGCCCACGCAGCCTTCCCGGAGAAGCCGATCCGGATCGTGATCGGCTTTCCCGCCGGTGGTCCCCTCGACCAGCACGCGCGGCTGCTGAGCGACCGCCTGCAGTCGGTCCTCGGCCAGCCGGTCCTGATCGACTACAAGGCCGGCGCGGGCGGCACCGTCGGCGCGCAGGAGGTGATGAAGTCCCCGGCTGACGGCTACACGCTGATGCTCGCCAACACCGGGGTGATGGTGATCAATCCGGCGCTCTACACCAAGCTGCCCTACCAGACCACGCGCGACTTCACGCCGATCGCGCGCACCGCGATGCAGCCGCTCGCATTGCTGGTGAACACCAAGCTGCCGGTAGGCTCGCTCAAGGAGTTCATGGACTACGCCCGCACCCGGCCCGGCCAGTTGAACTACGGCTCGGCCGGCAATGGCGGCATCAGCCACCTGGTGCCGGAGATGTTCAAGAGCGCCACCGGCCTCTTCATGGTCCACATCCCGTACCGAGGCAGCGCGCCCGCCTTCACCGACCTGATGGGCGGCCAGGTGCAATTCATGGCCGAGTCGATCCCGCAGGCCGCCGCGTACCACAAGCAGGGCAAGGTGAAGGCGCTGGCGGTGACCAGCCGCGAGCGCAACCCCGCGCTGCCGGACACGCCGACCGCCATCGAAAGCGGCCTGCGCGGCTTCGAGGTCGTGGGCTTCTACGGCTTCCTCGCCCCGGCCGGGCTGCCCGCCGACGTGAAGGCGAAACTGAGCGACGCCTTCCGGCAGGTGCTGGCTTCGCCCGACGTGCGCAATCGCATGGTGGCGCAGGGTGCCGACCCGGCCTTCCTCGGTGCCGACGAGTTCGCAGCCTTCCTCTCGGCCGAGATGCCGCGCTGGGCGGAGGCGGTGAAGAAGTCCGGTGCCAAGCTCGACTGAGGATCCACGCCATGCACGCCTTGACTCGCATCGCCCTCGCCGCCGCACTCGCCGGCTCGGCCCTGTTCGCCCACGCCTTCGACCTGCAGGGCCACCGCGGCGCCCGCGGGCTGCTGCCGGAGAACACCCTGCCCGCCTTCGAGCGCGCACTGCGCATCGGCGTCACCACGCTGGAGATGGACGCGGCCGTCACCGCCGACGGCGTGGTGATGGTCTCGCACGACCCGGTGCTCAACCAGGACATGGTTCGCGGTCCGGACGGCCAGTGGGTCACGGAGCCGCTGGTGATCCGAAACCTCACCCACGCGCAGCTGCAGACGTACGACGTCGGCCGGCTTCGACCCGGGAGCAACTACGCGAAGACCTTCTCGCAGCAGCAGCCGGTGGACGGCACGCGCATGCCCACGCTGGCTTCCGTGTTCGAACTGGTCAAGCGGCTCGGCGCCGACCAGGTGCAGTTCGACATCGAGACCAAGATCGACCTGCGCAATCCGGCCAACACGCTGGAGCCGGAGCCCTTCGTGCAGGCGCTGCTGAAGGTGATCCGCGAAGCCGGCATGGAAGACCGCGTGATGATCCAGAGCTTCGACTGGCGCACGCTGCAGGTGCTGAAGACCGCGGCGCCGAAGATCCGCACCGTCTATCTCACCACGCAGACCCCGCGCGGCAGCAACCTGGATTCGCCGACGGCCAGCGCCGGCTTCTCGCTGGCCCAGCACGGCAGCGTGCCGGCCATGGTCAAGGCCGCGGGCGGCCATGTGTGGTCGCCCAACTTCCCGGCGCTCACCGCCGACCTGGTGAAGCAGGGCCAGTCGATGGGCCTGAAGGTGATTCCCTGGACCGTCAACGAGGAAGCCGACATCGACCGCGTGCTGGGCATGGGCGTGGACGGGATCATCTCGGACTATCCGGATCGCGTGCGTGCGGCGATGCAACGCCGGGGCATGCCTTTGCCGCCTGCTCTACCGCCGAAGCCTTAGACTCGGTAGAACTAAAGGATGGGGCTGGAGCAGGATGGAGACGCCAGTTTTCCGGTTGGGGCTCGTCGGATTCAACGAGCGTGAAGAGCAGTTGCTGCGCGCCGGCGCCGCCGCGTACCGCCCGGTCGACTGGCGCTGCGGACGGGCCGAAGGAGCGGATGCCTGGTTGATCAAGGGCGCGCGCATCGCCCGCATCCAGGAGAGCCGCCTTCGCGTGATCGCCTCGGAAGGGACGAACACCGGCGCGGCCTTCCTGCTGGACGTCGGTTCCCGGCCGGTCGCGATCACCACGCCCGCGCCGCAGCAGGTCGCGCAGCTCGTCCCCCTGTTCTTCGATCCGACGCAGGACGGCGCCCTCGCCAGCGCCCTGGCGGCGCTGGACGCGCAGCTGCACCGGCTGCGGCGCCAGTTCTGGGCCGCTTCGCTCCTGGTGGAGCACAACGCCACCGTCGGCAAGGCCCTCTACGAGCTGCGCGCCTTCGACCGGGTGCTGGCGGTGGCGGACATGAAGGGCGCGGTCCACATCTCCCCGCAGGCGACCGGCGAGCAGTTCGACCAGGCGGTCTGGCGGCACCGGGCGCGCAAGTCGGTCGAAGTGCTTCCCGACTTCGAGCGTCATGCGCTGGCCGAACTGCTCTGGGCCTACGCCACGCGCACCCGCCGCGACCTGCTGCCCGCGCGCTACAAGGACTATTCGGTCCACCTGCGGCGGCCGCCGCGCGTTCCGGCGGAGCTCGTCGGCGACGTGCACCTGCGCATCGTGCGCGAACTGGCCGTCAACCCGGCCTCGATGGCCAGCCTGGCCGAGAAGATCGGCGTGGACGACAAGACGCTCGCCCGCTCCATGGCCGCCCTGTACCTGGTCGGCTCCGTCACCACCAACCCGGAACGCGCCTGGTCCTCGTCGGAACAGGGCGCGCTGTGGTCCACGCGCAGCGGGGCCTTCAACGCCGCCTCGCTCCAGGCGCCCGGGCCGGATACCGACGGGATGCCCTCGACGGCGCCGCTGATGTAGCGATCAGGCCAGGTGCTTGCGGAACCAGTCCGGAATAGGCACCGACTTCTGCGCCGGGAAATCCACCCACACGGTGGTGGCGCCGCCGGACGCGTAGATCACGCCCCGGTCGTCCGTCCGCTCTATCGTCGCCCAGGTCTCGAACGAACTGCGGCCCGGATCGCTGGCGTACATCTTCACCACGATGTCGCACGGGAATTCCAGCTGCTTGTGGAAGTTGCAGAACGCGTTGACGATCAGCGGCCCGGTGCCGCGCGGGTCGGGCACGCAGTCCAGCGAGCGGAACCAGTCGATGCGCACGATCTCCAGGTAGCGGAAATACAGCGTGTTGTTGACGTGGCCCATCGCGTCCATGTCGCCCCAGCGGATGGGCAGGGTCGCTTCGAAGACCAGCTTCTTGTCTTGGGGTAGTTCCAGTTTCATCGGTGCGCCTTGATCGAGGCCAGGATGCCCAGCGTGAAGAGCACGCATGCGGCGAGTTGGGTGGGCTGCGGCCAGCGGCCGTCCCAGGCGAAAGAATAGAGCAGCGCGAACAGCGTCTCGCTGACGATCAACTGCCCGCACAGGCTCGCGGACAGGCGCTGGCTCGCGACGTTCCACAGGATGGTGGCGAGCCAGGCCGAGCCCACGCCGGTGCCTATGGCCAGCGCGAAGAACATCCCCCGGTCCGGTTGCGACAGCAGCTCGCGCGGCGATGAACCCGCGACGCCCCACAGCAGCAGCGCGCCCAGGCCGGTGGCGATGCCCAGCCAGTTGGCCCATTCGGTGGCGTTCACCTCGGGATGTTTCTTCAGCCAGGCCGCGTTGAGCAGCGCGAAGGCGGTCCAGCAGGCCAGCGAAGCCGCCGCGAAAGCGACGCCGCGCCAGAACTTCGGCATCGTGCCGGCGCCGGCCGCTTCATGCGGCGCCCCCATCATCAGCGCCAGGCCCACGGCGGTGAGCGCGATGCCCGGCAGCAGCGCGGCCCACTTCAGGTGGCCGGGCTTGCCCAGCAGCATCACCCAGAGCGGGATGGTGCCGATCACCAGCGTGGGCACCTCGGTGCCGGCGTCGCGGATGGCCAGCACCAGCAGCAGGTAGTAGCCGGAAAAGCCCAGCACGCTCATGCCGGCGGCGGCGAGCGCCTGCGAACCCGTCGGCAACGGACGGCGGCGCAGCGACCACAGCATGAGCAGCGCGGCGACCGCGCCGTAGGAGAGGAAGCGGCCCGCGGTGAGGTCCACCGCCGAATAGCCGGAGACCATGCGCGGCGCGACGAACACCAGGCCCCACAGCGCGCCCGCGCCCAGGCCGGCGGCGACGCCGGCCAGCATGCGCCCGGCGATCAAATGCCGAAACCGTCGTCGGCGGCGATCACCGCGCCGTTCATGAAGTGGCTCTGGCTGCTGGCCAGCAGCACGATCAGCGCGTCCAGGTCCTCGGGGCTGCCCAGCCGCTTGCGCGGCAGCATGTTGATCAGCTTCTGGCCCTGCTCGGTGTCCCAGTGGTGGTGGTTGATCTCGGTGTCGATGTAGCCGGGGCAGATGGCGTTGACGTTGATCTCGAAGCGGCCCCACTCCAGCGCCAGAGCCTTCGTCATGTGCACCACCGCGGCCTTGCTCATCGCATACACGCCGATCTGCGGCAGCACGCGCAGGCCGGCCATCGACGCGATGTTGATGATGCGGCCGCCGGTGAAGGTGCCCGGCGCCGCGCCCTTGGCGCGCGCCAGCATGCGCTTGCCCACTTCCTGCGCGACGAAGAACGCGCCCTTGACGTTGGTGTCGAAGATGAAGTCGTACTCCTCCTCGCCCACGTCCTGGATGCGCTGGGTCGTGCTGACGCCCGAGTTGTTGACCAGGATGTCGATGGAGCCGACCTCGGTCTCGGCGTGCGCGACCGCGGCCTTGATGCTGGCCAGGTCGGTGACGTCCAGCGCGAGCACGTGGGCGTCGCCGCCCTCGCCCTCGATCTGCGCGCGCAGGTCCTTGAGCTTCTCGATGCGGCGCGAGGCCAGCACCACGGCCGCGCCGGCGCGCGCCAGCGTGCGCGCGAACTGCGCGCCGAGCCCGCTGGAGGCGCCGGTGATGAAGGCGACGCGGCCGGAAAGATCGATGCTGTAGCTCACGAAAGGTCTCCTGGCCGCATGGATGGGGTGGTCCGCAGCGCCCCGCTGCGGCAGAGGCGCGCAATAGAATCGCTGTTTCTCCGCCGCGCGCGGGCCTGTCGCAGCAGCGCACGAAGCTGCCGACGATTATCGAGCACCGACCATGACACGAGAAGAAATCCTGGCACAGCACGGACCGCGCGAAGCGATGGAGTACGACGTGGTCATCGTCGGCGCCGGCCCCGCGGGCCTGGCCACCGCCATCCGCCTGAAGCAGCTCGCCGCCGAGCACGACCGCGAAATCTCCGTGGTGGTGCTGGAGAAGGGTTCCGAGCCCGGCGCGCACATCCTGTCGGGCGCCATCATGGACCCGAAGGCGCTGACCGAGCTGATCCCCGACTGGAAGGAAAAGGGCGCGCCGCTGAACGTGCCGGTCACCGAGGACATCTTCCTCTTCCTGTCCGAGCGCAGCGCGATGCGCACGCCCAACTTCCTCCTGCCGAAGAACTTCCACAACGAAGGCAACTACATCGTCAGCCTCGCCAACGTCACGCGCTGGATGGCGCAGCAGGCCGAGGGCCTGGGCGTGGAGATCTTCCCGGGATTCCCGGCGGCCGAGGTCCTCTACAACGACGACGGCTCCGTCAAGGGCGTGGCCACCGCGGACATGGGCGTCGGCAAGGACGGCCAGCCGACCGACAACTTCCAGCTCGGCATGGAGCTGCACGCGAAGTACACGGTGTTCGCCGAAGGCTCGCGCGGCCACCTCGGCCGCCAGCTGATCAGCCGCTTCAAGCTGGACGAAGGCCGCGACCCGCAGAGCTACAGCATCGGCATCAAGGAAGTGTGGGAGATCGATCCCGCGCGCCACCAGCCGGGCCTGGCGCTGCACAGCGCGGGCTGGCCGCTGGACGAGATGACGTACGGGGGCTCGTTCCTGTACCACATGGAAGGCAACCAGGTCGCGGTGGGCTTCGTGGTCGGGCTCGACTACGGCAACCCCTACCTGTCGCCGTACGAGGAGTTCCAGCGCTTCAAGACGCATCCGAACATCCGCTGGTACTTCGAAGGCGGCAAGCGCCTGGCCTACGGCGCGCGCGCGCTCACGGTGGGCGGGCTGCTGTCGCTGCCCAAGACCGTGTTCCCGGGCGGCGCGCTCGTGGGCTGCGACGCGGGCTACCTGAATGCCTCGCGCATCAAGGGCAGCCACGCCGCGATCAAGACCGGCATGCTGGCCGCCGAGGCCGCGTTCGACGCGCTGGGCGAAGGCCGTTCGCACGACGAGCTCACGCGTTATCCGGAAGCCTTCGAACGCTCGTGGCTGCGCGTCGAGCTGCACAAGGCGCGCAACTTCAAGCAGTGGTTCAAGAAGGGCCGCACCGTCGCCACGCTGATGACCGGCGTGGAGCAGTACCTGCTGGGCGGCAACGTCCCCTGGACCCTTCACCGGAAGAAGCCGGACCACCTGTCGCTCAAGCCGGCGGCCGACTGCAAGCCGATCGTCTATCCCCGGCCCGACGGCAAGCTCACGTTCGACCGCCTCTCCTCGGTGTTCATCTCCAATACCAACCACGAGGAGAACCAGCCGGCGCACCTGACGCTCAAGGACGCCTCGGTGCCGGTGAACGTCAACCTGCACAAGTACGCGGGCCCCGAGCAGCGCTACTGTCCGGCGGGCGTGTACGAGTTCGTGAAGGACGAGAGCAGCGGCGCAGAGCGACTGCAGATCAACGCGCAGAACTGCGTGCACTGCAAGACCTGCGACATCAAGGACCCGACGCAGAACATCGTGTGGGTGGTGCCCGAAGGCGGCGGCGGTCCCAACTACACGAACATGTAGAAAAGCTGACGGCTCGCGTACGTAGAACTCCTCTGGCTAATGCCACTGCCGATGGGCATCCTCGCGGCTTTCGACCGCTTCGGCTGAAGGAGACCGCGTGAAAGTAAGCAGATTGTTTGCAGCCCTTTCGATGGGGCTGGTGATGGTGGGTGGTTCGGCGCTGGCGCAGACCACGATGAAGATCAGTATCTCCACGGCCCAGAACTCGCACCAGGGCGTGGCGATCGACACCTTCGCCCGCGAAGTCGAGAAGCGCACCAACGGCCGCTACAAGGTCCAGACCTTCTACAACGGCTCGCTCGGCGGCGAGCGGGAGTCCATCGAGGCGGTGCAGCTGGGCACCCAGGAACTGGCCTTCTCGTCCACCGGCCCGGTGCCCAACTTCGTGCCGGAGACCAAGATCCTCGACGTGCCCTTCCTGTTCCGCGACAAGGCCCATGCCCGCGCGGTGCTGGACGGCCCGGTCGGCCAGGAACTGCTGACCAAGTTCGACTCCAAGGGCTTCAAGGCGCTGGCGTGGGCCGAGAACGGCTTCCGCCACATGACGAACTCCAAGCGCGCCGTCAACGCGCCGGAGGACCTCAAGGGCCTGAAGATGCGCACCATGGAGAACCCGGTGCACATCGCCGCCTACAAGGGCTTCGGCATCGTCACCACGCCGATGGCGTTCCCGGAGGTGTTCACCGCCCTGCAGCAGGGAACGGTGGACGGCCAGGAGAACCCGCTGTCGGTGATCATCTCCGCCAAGTTCGACCAGGTGCAGAAGCACCTGTCGCTGACGGGCCACGTGTACTCGCCCTGCATCTTCGTGATGAACAAGGGCGCGTTCGACAAGCTGTCGGCCGCCGACAAGCAGGCCTTCCTGGACGCCGCCAAGGAAGGCACCAAGGCCAACCGCGCCCGCGTGGACGAGGACGACGCCAAGGGCGTGGCCGACCTGCGCGCCAAGGGCATGAGCGTGGTGGACAACGTGGACAAGGCCAAGTTCGTGCAGGCGCTCGCGCCGGTGAACGCCGAGTTCGAGAAGCAGTTCGGCAAGGCCAACATCGACAAGATCCGCAACTTCAAGTGACGTTCCTCGCCGCGCCTGCCGCGCGGCAAGGGCACGCCATCCAAGGGCCCGCGCATGCGGGCCCTTTCGCATCGAGATGAGGACCCCGTGAAAGAGACCTTCCTGCGCATAGAGCGCTTCACCAGCGGGCTGGCCATGGCCGGCGCCTGCGCGATGCTGGTGGCGGCCAGCGCGCTGGGCATGTACCAGATCGTCACGCGCTTCGTGCTGGAGCAGCCCGCCGAGTGGACCGAGATCCTGATCCGCCTGTCGCTGATCTGGATGGTGTTCCTCGGCATCCCGGTGGCCTTCCGCCAGGGCGCGATGGTCAGCGTGGACGTGCTGTACCGCTGGAGCCCGCCGAAGATGCGCCGCGCGCTCGACTGGCTGGTGTGCCTGGCGTCGCTGTCGCTGATCGCCGTCATCCTCTGGTGGGGCTGGGACTACGCGGTGCGCGGCCAGGTGCAGGCCATGGCCGGCCTGGAATCGATCTCGATGTTCTGGGGCTACGTGGCGCTGCCCGTGGGCGCCCTGTTCTGCGTGCCGGGCATCATCGGCAACCTGATCGACCCGCAACGCCACGAGCTGGAGACCGCGCAATGACGACCGCCATGCTCGCAACCATGGTGCTGTGCTTCGCGCTCAGCGTCTCCGTCGCCGTCTCCATCGGCCTGGCCGCCGTGCTGGGCATCCAGGCGAGCAACGCCCACATGCTCATCTCCGTCAAGGAGATGTTCAACTCGATCAACAAGTTTCCGCTGGCGGCCATCCCGTTCTTCATCCTGGCGGGCAACCTGATGGAAACCGGCGGCATCTCGCGCCGGCTGGTGGAATTCGCCAAGAGCATCGTGGGCGGCGTGCAGGGCGGCCTGCCGATGACCTGCGTGCTGACCTGCATGATCTTCGCGGCGGTGTCGGGCTCCTCGGTGGCCACCACCTTCGCCATCGGCGCCATCCTGATCCCGGCGCTGATCAAGCACGGCTACCCGACGACCTGGGCGGCGGCGCTGCAGGCCACGAGCGCGGAGCTGGGCGTGATCATCCCGCCCTCGATCCCGATGATCCTGTACGGCGTGAGCGCCGAGGTCTCCATCGGCGAGCTGTTCATCGCCGGCTTCGGCCCGGGCCTGCTGATCGGCCTCGCGCTGATGCTGTTCGTCTGGGTCTACTGCAAGTGGAAGGGCTGGGGCAAGCACGACGGCGAAGGCCGCCTCTCGTTCGGCCGCGCCACCTGGCAGGCCGGATGGGCACTGCTGATGCCCGTGATCATCCTGGGCGGCATCTACGGCGGCATCTTCACGCCGACCGAGGCGTCGGCCGTGGCCGTGTTCTACGCGCTGGTGGTGGGCATGGTGATCTACCGCGAGATCGGCGTGAGCGACCTCTACGCCATCCTGCGCAAGTCGGTGATCTCGTCCGCGGTGATCATGTTCATCATCGCCAACGCGGGCCTGTTCGCTTTCCTGATCACGCGCGCCGGCGTGCCGGACGCCATCGGCCTCTGGCTCAAGGACGTGCTGCACAGCCCGGCCATGTTCCTGCTGGGCGTGAACGCGGCGCTGTTCGTGATCGGCATGTTCATCGAGACCAGCGCCGCCATCATCGTGCTGGCGCCGATCCTCGCGCCGGTGGCGCAGCACTTCGGCATCGACCCGGTGCACTTCGGGCTGATCATGGTGGTGAACCTGGCCCTGGGCATGATCACACCGCCGTTCGGGGTGAACCTGTTCGCCGCCTGCACGGTGGCCCGCATCTCGCTGGACCGGATCATCACGCACCTGATCCCGTTCGTGCTGGTGGTGCTGGGCTGCCTGATGATCATCACCTACTTCCCCGCGCTCTCGCTGGCGCTGCGTGACCTGGTGTATGCCCGCTGACGGCCAGCTCGACCCTGCGGGTTCGTCATAGAATCCGCGGGTCGTCAGGAGAGTGCTTCCACCACGCGAAGCCGCCGAAGGCGCAGGCGCACAGCCGAACGCTCAGGCACCCAGGACTGATGGCCGCCCCGGAGAACGGGGCGTTGCCTTGCTGGAGAGAGGCGCACGGCCGCGGGGCCGGCGTCCACCGAAGGAGCAAACCTCGTGTAAGGGGTGAATCTCTCAGGTAAAGCGGACAGCAGGGGCGCCCATGGTTTCGTACCATGGATTCGAATGCCCCTGTCCATCGGAGAGCCGCCTTGTCCGCGTCCGCCACGTCCGTCCTTCGCAGCACGCCGCTGCATGCCCTGCACCTGGAACTGGGCGCCCGCATGGTTCCGTTCGCCGGCTATTCGATGCCGGTGCAGTACCCGGCCGGCCTGATGGCCGAACACCTCCACACCCGCCAGGCCGCCGGCCTGTTCGACGTCTCGCACATGGGACAGCTGCGCCTGGAAGGTCCCGACGCGGCCGCCGCGTTCGAGTCGCTGATGCCGGTCGACGTGGTCGGCCTCGCGCCGGGCAGGCAGCGCTACGGGCTGCTGCTCACCGACGAGGGCACGATCATCGACGACCTGATGTTCGTCAACCGTGGCCACGACCTTTTCGTGATCGTGAACGGTGCCTGCAAGGAGGGCGACATCGCCCACATGCGGCGGCGCATCGGTTCGCGCTGCAAGCTGATCCCGATGCCCGAGCGCGCGCTGCTCGCGCTGCAGGGTCCCAAGGCG
>Ga0247820_10002020_pt1 | contig 11433 bp, 11 predicted proteins | sample 13C_Glucose_Day1_2_FD_192480 | JGI IMG/M metagenome (GOLD analysis project Ga0247820, IMG submission 192480) | Soil microbial communities from agricultural site in Penn Yan, New York, United States - 13C_Glucose_Day14 | ecosystem: Environmental > Terrestrial > Soil > Agricultural land | place...
CATCGCAACGACGCTCCAGGCGTGCCGCGGGAATAAGGTGTACGAGATGTACTGCCATGTCGGAACACTGCGCGTGCTGCTATACGCGCGGCGCTTTGACGAAATGCTGGCGCTGTGCACGCAACTTCGGGGCTCGGCCGAGTTGACCGACGACCCGCTGCTCGCGCCGTGGATCGAGCGCGCCGAGGCTTTCGCCGATCACTTGGCGTTCGGCCGCATCGAGCAGGCGCTGGCGCGACTGCATCGGATCGTCGCCGGCCTTCCGCTGTGCGAACCGCAGGCTCGCATGGCGCTGGATCTGGCGTGGCTGCATCTCGAGCGCCACGAGCCGGCGCTGGCTGAGCCGCTACTGGTGCCGTTGCAGAGCTGGCTCGAGCAGTCGGATTATGGGCTGCTAGTTCGGGCGCGCCTGCACCACGAACGCGGCCGCTTCGACAGAGCTGTGGTCGAGCAACGTCGCTTCGGCACACGCTTTGCCGCGGCGCTGACGCCGTTCACCGCCTCGCTGCTGGAGGCTTACGAGCAGGCGCAGCGCAGCGGCCGGCGCCAGCCGATCGAGCGCATCAATCTGCCGCTCAACCTGCAGTTCGGACTCGCGCCGTGGGTGGTGCAGCAGCTGCCGGTGGAGCTCGGCGGTCCCAACGGTGCCAAGGTGCCGGGCTGAACTTCCGCTAACCGTCAGTGCTTGTGCCCGCGGTCGTGGATCTGGCCCGCCTGCGAGTGGAGCGCCCAGAACTCATTCTGGAGACCCTCGCCGGGGGCCGCCTTGTCGATCTCAAGCGAGGCGAGGCCGATCTCGCGATTCGCATCGGCCCGATCACCGATGAGGAACTGGTCGCCCGCTCACTCGGTGAAGTGGCCTGGTCTCTCTACGCGTCCAAGGCCTATATGGCGCGTCGCCCCAGGCCAGTCGACCCCGATGACCTTACCGGCCACCATCTCATCGCCTACGGTAGCGACATGGCTTCGTTGCCGGCAGCGCAATGGGTAGAGGAACATGCCGAAGGGGCGACCATCGTTCAGCGCAGCAACGAGTTGACGACGATGTTCGCGACAATGAAGGCCGGCTCCGGCCTGGCCGTGCTGCCCTGTTTCCTTGGCGACGGCAAGCCGGGGATCCTGCGCCTGACGCCGAAGATCCTCGCGACAAGAGGCATCTCGCTGGTGTACCGGCGCGAGTCTCGTCTGGCCGAACCCGTGCGAGCTGCCATCCAGTTCGTCATTGACGTCATGGGCAAACACGCTGACAGGATCAGTGGCAGGAAGAATGCCAAGTCATCGTCAATGCCGGGTCGGTAGCGAGCTGAGTGCGCGAGTCGTGCCTCGAGTCTTAGCATCGGCTGCGGCCCGGGCTTCGATGTATCGAAAGGCGCAGCGCTCGGCAAGCTGACCTGGGCGGCCCCACGCATGCGCAGGCACGTACCAGAGTCCATCTTTTCGCGCCCGCGACTAACCGCAGAGGACAGAATCGCGAGGTTTTCGGGGGTCCTCACACCCTGCCTTACGGGCGTTCATCGAATACAGCGCGATCTGAGAGGTCGAAGTTCGACGCCGCGAGTCCAGCGCGACGTTTTCACACAGGCTCGGTCGTCCACGACCGGTCGGACGCCAGGGGCGGCAGACAGCTTCATCGCCGACAGCGGTCATCCCGCCGCGAAGGTCTGCTGACCAGCCCTCACCTGACCGCCGAATCCGTCCGCTGGCCGGCACCCGCCGGCCATTTCCAGTCCTCCACGAAGGGCCGTTATCGGCGCCTTCGTCGCGTACCTGCTTGGGCGACGAGGGCGAGATCGGCGGACCAGTGCCGGCAATCCAACGCGCGCGGAGCCGGTGGTGCCGCCATCAGCGCAGGGAAAAGCCTTCGTAGCCCCCACTGGCCACCGCCATGCAACGTTCCGCATAAGCGGGAAATCCGCCGGCCAGCGGCATGAACATGCGCGGCTTGCCCGGGATGTTGGCGCCCAGGTACCAGGAGTTGCAGCTCAGGAACACCGTATGCGCAGCGACGGCGTTGACATGCGCGACCCACGCGCTTTCGGCCTCGTCGGTGGCCTCGATCGTGGCGTGGCCCTGCGCGTCGAGCCATGCGATGCAGTCGGCGATCCAGTCCACGTGGTGCTCGATCGAGAGAATCACGCTCGTGAAGGCGGAGGTGCTGCCCGCGCCCGCGATGTTGAACAGGTTCGGGAAGCCGGCCACCGTCAAGCCCAGGTAATTCAGCGGCCCGTTGCGCCACTTGTCCTGGATGCGCAGGCCGCCCCGGCCGCGCAAGTCCAGCCTCATCAGCGTGCCGGTGACGGCGTCGAAACCAGTGGCCAGCACCAGCGTGTCGAAGGCGTGCTCGCGCCCGCCGGTCCGCAGGCCGCTCGGCGTGATGGCCTCGATCGGTTGCTCGCTGACGTCCACCAGATGCACGTTCGGCCGGTTGAAGGTCTCGTAGTAGTCGTCGGCCACGCACATCCGCTTGCAGCCGATGGGCTGGTGCGGCGAGAGCAGCGCCGCCGTCGCCGGGTCGTGCACCGTCTGGCGAATCTTGCCGCGCACGAACTCGGCCACCAGGGCGTTGGCCTGTAGATCCGTCATCAGGTCGCCGAAGGCCCCGAGAAGGCAGAACCCACCGACGCGCCAGCGGGCCTCGAACGCCGCGTCCCGCTCCTCGGGGCTCGCAGCCAGCGCCGAGTTCGGGTTCATCGGCAGATCGCAGCCGAAGCCGGCGCGCATCTGGCGATTGCGGGCCCGAAAGCCTGGGTAGTCGGCCTTCACGCGGGCCTCCTGCGTCGGGTCCAGCGGGCCGTTGTGGGCGGGCACCACGTAGGCGGCCGTACGCTGGAACACGGTCACCGACGCCGCCTGCTGGGCGATGCGCGGGATCACCTGCACCGCCGAGGAACCGGTGCCGATGACGCCCACATACCGACCACCGAAATCGACTGGCGCATGCGGCCAGGCGGCCGTGTGCAGGACCGGCCCGGCGAAAGTCTCCAGGCCGGGAAAGGCCGGCGTGTTCGGTGTCGACAGCGGCCCGCTGGCCAGCACGACGAAGCGCGCGCGCCAGGTCTGCGGTGCACCTTCCTCGCGCGTGCCGCGGACCTCCCAGCGCTGATCGTCATCGTCGAAGCAGGCCGCCGTCACGCAGGTGTTCAGGCGGATGCCGCTGCGCAGGTCGAAGCGGTCCGCCACGTGGTTGGCGTAACGCAGCAGTTCGGGTTGCGAGGCATAGCGCTCGGTCCACTGCCATTCCTGCTGCAGGCCCTCGCTGAACGAGAAGGAGTACTCCAGGCTCTGGACGTCGACGCGGGCACCCGGGTAACGGTTGGCATACCAGGTGCCGCCCACGCTGGGCGCGGCCTCGAGCACCAGCGCCGACAGGCCCATCGCGCGCGCCTTGTGCAGCATGCAAAGGCCGCCGAAGCCGGCTCCGACTATCAGCAGGTCCAGCGCGTCTGCCGGGCTTGTGCCGTTCGGCGTCATGCGGCGTCGCGCTCGAAGCGCCCCCGCGACGCAGGAGATACGGTGAAGCGTCGCGTGGTCATGCGGATCTCCCAGATTCCGAAGTCGATGGCGACCACGGTGTTGTCACACGAACTGACACCCTACGAGGCGATGCCAAGCCGCACTATGCAGCGTGGTCGGGTGACTGTCGATGGGACATGCTGAAGTGTCTAAAGAACGGAACTCAGGGAGCACGTCGACCGCGGTTGGCTTGACTTTGGCAGAGCCGCCCTCCGCCATAGGTGCCACGTGGCGTGGCGCCGCGGGAAGGAGCTCCTGCAGTCCGCCAACGGACCACCATTGCATGGTGCGGCTGAGCGGCGCTACCTGACACTTCACATCGAGAGTCGGGCTACCGGCCTGCGTCTCAGTTCGGCCATTTGCGGGCGCTCTCGACCGTCCGGTTCGGGGCGCCTGAACTACAACTCGCGAGCGCTGCGAGGCACCCGGAGAGTGCGCTGACACCCCGAGGAGGACACCGGCAAGAAGGCGCCACGAGGGCAATGGCGGCGCCGCTCGGTTTGAGACCGCAAACCACCACAGTTTCGACATGAGCAATGCGGTGCAAGCCACGATGCAGCAGCCCGCCGGCGCCCGATGGCGCCCCGGTTCAGGTGGCACCCGCAAATTTGCATAGCGCCCTTGCTCTGCTTCCCATCGACTCTCGCTCACCCCCGCCAGACACTGGCATCGCCTGCTGCTTCGCCCCCGCGATCCAGGCCCTTTCCCCCTCAAGGAGCCTGCCATGTCTCTTACCCGCCCCCTGCAACTCGCCCACGTCGTCTACCGTACCCGCCGGTTCGAGCAGATGGTGCACTGGTACCAGACGGTGTTCGGCGCCCACGTCATCTCCGAGAACCCGGTGATGGCCTTCTTGACCTTCGACGACGAGCACCATCGGTTCGCGATGATCAACCTCGATGCCGTCCGTCCCGATGCGGTAGAGCCTGACCGGCGCGGCCTGGTCGGCGTGGACCACGTCGCCTATAGCTATCAGTCGCTCACGGACCTGCTGCAGAACTACGGCGAGCTCAAGGCCGCGGGCATCGAGCCCTACTGGTGCGTGCACCATGGCCTGACGGTCTCGATGTACTACGCGGACCCGGACGGCAACCAGATGGAGTTTCAGGTCGACGTGTACCCGACCGCGGAGGAACTGCAGGCCTACATCTCGGGTCCGAAGTTCGGTGTCAACCCGATCGGTGTGGAGTACGACCCCGTCGAGTGGCTGGCCCGTTTGCGCGCCGGCACGCCGGTCTCCGAACTGCTGGTGCGCGAGTCCGACGAGCCCGTGTCGCCGCTGCGCGGCCTCATCACGGCCTGACCACTGACGATGGCCTGGCCGGCAGCCCAGTCCATTCATGCGCGTGGGCCGCGATCACCTCGCTCAGCACCTCGATCGCGGCCTGGATGCGCGCCACGCCCCGCAGCGACTCGTGGTACACGAGGTACGCGTCGCTCATGGCAACGGGCTCGGGCAGCACGCGCACCAGCGCGGGCTCCGCCCGCGCCAGGATGAAGGGCAGCACGACAATGCCGCGCCCCAGCACGGCCATCTGCATGGCCGCCTGGATGTTGTCCACACGGGTCACGGCGGTGGCGTTGTCGCGATGGTCTTCCAGCCAACGCAGCCCCTTCGCAATGTGATGCATGGCGGACGCCATCAGCACCAGGCGATGGCGCGGCAGTTCGTCGAAGGTTGTCGGGCGGCCCGCGTCGCGCAGGTACGCTTCCGATGCGAACAGGAACCAGCCGGTTTGCATCACCTTGCGCGCGATCAGGTCCGGCTCGGTCGGCACGCCGGCTCGCACGGCGATATCGGCCTCCCCCTTGGCCAGGTCCACCCGCTCGAGCGTGCCGCTGAAATCGAACTCCAACCCGGCGGGCTTGCACCGCGCCTGGGGCAGGATGGGCATCAGGACAGCGGCGATGCCAGGTGTGGTGGAGACCCGCACCACACCCGTCGAATCGAGCCGCGATGTTCGCAGTTGGCGGGTGCCGGCCAGCACCGCGGCTTCGGCCGCCTCGGCCGCGGCGATCATAGTGCGGCCCTCGGCTGTCCAGGAGAATTCGCGTCCGCCGCGGATCAAAAGCGAACAACCGAGGGATTCTTCCAGCGCGGCCAGTCGCCGGCTGACGGTGGACTGGTCCACGCGCAGCGCCCGCGCCGCCCCCGCGACTGATCCGCCGCGAGAGAGGGCGAGAAGGACCTTCAGGTCGTTCCAGTCCGAGTCCGCTGCTTCTTGCGGCGACGTCTTGGTAAAGCGCATGGGGAGAACCGTCGCAGTGTATGCCCTGCACAGCATGGGGTTGCGGTTTGCCCTGCAGCCCTACATCCTTAGATTGACCAATAGGAGACTCCATGGGAACTACCTTGGACATGTACGGGATCACCGACCAGCTCGATGACGCCACCCTCGCCGTCTTGGTCACTCGTCTGGAATCGCGCGGCAAGCATCCGCGCTTCACCGCGATGATGAACGAGTACTTCGCTGCTATGAAGCTTCAGTCTGCAAAGACGGTGCTCGATCTAGGTTGCGGCACAGGAGTAGCCGCGAGGGCTATCGCGACCCAGCAAGGCTTCGCCGGTCACGTAACCGGCATCGACGTCAGTCCATACCTCACCGCTGCAGCGCAGGACCTCGCTGGGAAGGAAGGGATAGGAAACACGGTGTCTTTCCGGACTGGAGATTCACAGAGCCTCGATCTGCCCGATGCCTCGTTCGACGCGGTCGTCGCGCATACGCTGATCAGCCATGTTCCGGATCCCTTCACAGTTCTCAAAGAAATTGTCAGAGTCGTCAAACCGGGCGGGACCGTAGGCATCTTCGATGGTGACTACGCTTCCATGTCTTTCGGAAGTGACGATCCGGAGAAGGGCAAAGCCGATGATGAGATGATCATCAAGGCCATCGTGACCAACTCGCGTGTGATGCGGCAAATGCCCCAACTGCTCCATGAGGCCGGCCTGGCCCTCACAACCTCGTTCTCGTATGTCATCGCCGACATCGGCAAAGCAGACTTTTGGGAGTCCGCGATTCAGTCTTTCGTCCGGCTTCTTCCGAAAGCGGGAGCCATGAGTGAGATCGAAGCGCATGCCTGGGCGGACACGATGTTCAACCGTTCAGCTCATGGCGTCTTCTTCGGGGCCTGCAACTACTACAGCTTTGTGGCAACACGGCGCTAAGTACATCGATCGTTGTATTCGGGCAAGCCGAGAGGTCATCTAACCTTCGTTCCAGCAGAGCTGCAAGAGGCTAGCGTTTCGAACTGCCGGTTGAACTCAACTGGTATCGACTGGCGGCTTTCTGGAGGCGAGGAGTGCAACGCGGAACTCCGCTTTCAAGGCGGTTGAGTCGCCCTCGGAAGGCCTGCAACCGCCTGAGTCCCTTACATCGTCTTCGCAAGCCAGGCGAGAACGTCGCGCTGCACCTCGTCGCGGTTGGTTTCGTTCAGCACTTCGTGACGGGCGCCGGGGTAGTAGTGCGTCTCGATGCGAGTCAGGCCGAGCGCGTTGTAGCGCTCCACCAGCCGCCGAGTGCCGACCAGGTTCTCGCCGACCGGGTCGAGCTCGCCCTGAATGACGAGCACCGGCAGGGTCTTCGGGATGCGCGCCTCGAGGGCCGGGTCGCGCATGCGTGCGAAGCCAACAAAGATGTCGCGCGCAAGCTCATTCGTGAACGCGAAGCCGCAGAGCGGATCTGTCGTGTACTTCTTGACCTCGTCGGCATCGCGGCTCAGCCACTCGAAGCCTGTGGTGCCGCCGAAGGGCTTGTTGAAGTCCTTGAAGACGCCCGCCCATACCGCCGAGTCGCCGAGCGGCTCCTTGCGCACCGCGTCGTTGAGCAGATCGATCAGCTGCGGCGGCACCCCCGGACGGTACGACGTGCCGCTGAGAATCAGCCCGTCCAGCAGGTCGGCGCGGCGCTCGATGTAGTCCTGCGCCATGAACGAGCCGAGGCTGTGGCCGAAAAGTACAAGCTTGGCACCCGGGTGGGCAGTCCGCAGCCGTTGACTGAACGCGATCTCGTCTTCAACCATGCGGTTCCAGGCGTCGGGGCCGGCGTCGCCGGTTTTGCCAGAGCGCAGCCGCGTGCGGCCGTGACCGCGATGATCGGTGGCGTAGACCGCGTAGCCGCTGGCCACGGCAAGCTTCGCGAAGCGGTCGTAGCGGCTGCTGTGCTCGGCTGCCCCGTGCACCACCTGCAATACCGTCTTGGGCGTACCAGCGGGCAGCCATCGGCGGTAGGAGACGCGCGTGCCGTCGCCGGCGCTGAACTGCTGCCAGTCGGCTGCGTCGCCGATCGGCGTGGCGCATCCGGCGAGCACGGCTGAGCCGGCCGCCATCACCATTTGACGTCGAGTTGCGTTCATGGGGACTCCTGGCGTTGTGCGTGCAAACTCCGCCCGCCATGTCAGTTTAGTTTGGCGCAGCACCGTTGCGCGCCTGACGTTTGCGTACACCCGGACCCGGGCACTTGCGGGTGTTCCCGACTGCCCGCTATCGGACAGGCCTGCAAAGCCAAATCAACACCGGCTCACATTGCGCCTTCACTCGTCGACATTGCCGATTTCGGCCTCGGGATGATGTTCCGAGGCTTGCTGTTCGCGCGCCGCATCGAGGTCGCGCAGTATCCCGGGCAACCGGTCGCGGGCCGTCTGACGTTCCTCGTCGTAGAGGCTTCGGCCATGCGCGTCGATGGCCACGGTCGCCGGTCCGAGACCTTCGACCCGCAAACGCACCAGTCGATAGTGGGTCAGCATGTCGCTCCAGCCGACCTCGACGACTTCCTTGATCGCTTGGGACAGCAAGGTGCAGCCACCGCCCAGAAACGACAGGTACACGCCGCCGACCCGCTGCAGCGTGTCGGCGCAATGCCGATCGAGCCCGCCCTTTCCGCCCACGGCGTGCCATTCGAAGCTTTCAATCAGCCGCGGCATGAACGGATTGAAACGCGTGCTCGTCGTGGGGTTGAGGTAGAGCACCTCGAACTGGCCATCCACTTCGCGACTGAAGCTGCCGAGGTGGAACAGCGACACCCCTTGCAGGCTCATCGGCAGCGGCTCCTTGCCGTCGAGGCAACCGAGCAGTCGTTCGTGGGTCGGCATGCCAGCGGTGATGACGATCTCGCCGTCGATGACGACCAGGTCGCCGGCGCGCAGCGAGCGTGCCTCCTGCGCGCTGAGGGGAAACGTCTTGCGGTGGGTCTGGATGGCCATGGCTTCACTCCACGATCTCGACGCGGCCGTCGTTGTACAGCCGCGCGCGCGTGCGGCGGTTGATCCAGCAATTGAAGGCCACGGCCACCGGCGTGAAGCCATGCCCCGCGGCATAGTTGACGTGCACCGCCATCGCTGTGCTGTCCCCCCCGGTGCCCATGGGTCCGAAGCCGGTCTTGTTGATGGCCTCCACCAGGCGTCGCTCCATGTCCGCGACCAGCGTTTCGGGATGCTGCTCGCCGATCGGACGCAGGGTGGCTTCCTTTGCCAACTTGGCCGCGTAGTCGAACGTGCCGCCGATGCCCACCCCGATCACGACAGGTGGGCAGGGCTGCGACCCGGCCTTGATCACCGTCTCCATCACGAAATTCTCGATGGTCTTCAGGTCCGGGAAGCTGAAGATTTCCAAGGCCGCCCATCGACCGGATCCGAGTGCCTTGGGCGAGCATGTGATGTCGACATGGTCGCAGTTGTCGACCAAGTCGAAGGTGACGATCGGCATGCCCTTGCCGCGGTAGCCTCGCTCCAGCGTCAGCGGGTTCGTCACATGCGGCAGCAACGGCGGCTGGATGGTTTCGACGAGCTCTGCGAAGCCGTCCGTGATGGCCTGGCGGACACTGCCACTGAACCGGGCCTGCGTGCCGACCCGCACGAAGAACACCGGCACGCCCGCGTCGGAGCAGATGAAGTGCTGCGAACGTTCTGCGGCTTCGGCGCTCTGCAGCATGATGCGAAGCGTGTGCTTCGCGGTCTCGTTCGACTCTGCGGCGTCGGCGCGCCGCAAGGCTTCCTTTGCATCCGCCGGAATGCCGCGCAGCGACCGATCGTACAACTGTGAGGTGACCGTCTTGACGAGTTCGTAGCTGATCGGCATAGCGCCTCCAGGTTCAGGGGGATCTTCGCGCCGACGGCTTGGCTAGCGCAGTCGAGCGCGTCGATCTAGAAGAGGTGCGCAGCCCCAGACTGTAGGCGCGGACCTCAATGTTTTCCTTGCTTGAATCGACCCCATCGCTGTCGATGAAAGCATGGATCTCGGTGCGCTTCGACGGCGTAGGTGCAGCGCCCGATCGGTGCTTCGATGCGGCTCGGTTGGGGGAGAGTGGTGCGCGGCAGCCACCGCCGTCGCATGCCCGGTCAGTCGAACTTGACGTTGCGATTCTTGATGACCGAGGCCCACTTGCCAGCCTCGGAGGCCATCAGCGTGCGGTACTCATCTGCGCTGCTGGGTGAAGGCAGTCCCCCATGGCTGGCCGGTTCATCGGCCATGAGGCGGTGCTTGCCGACACGGAGGTCGAAGGCGTAGTCGGCCTCTCCGAGCCGCGCGCTCACGCGACCTAGAAGGACTTTATCCACACTCATCACCTCAGAGTACGCTGGCGCCCCACGTCCGTCCAGTCCAAGCTAGGTGAAGAACTATCCGTGCGGACCGCCGAGGACGAGAGCAAGATGCTCGTCTCGAAGCTATCCGAGGGGTGCCGCGATGGCCGAACTGCTTATCGACGAACGTCGCCGCGATCTCGGCGGTTTCGAAGTCGGCCGGCTCACCGACGAAGTCACCCAGGAGGTCCTCCGCAGCTACATGACAGAGATGCATGGCCTCATCGTGCGCGTGCTGACGGTGCTCCCACGCGGCGCCTGAGCGAGCCTCCATGGTCACACTGATCGGCTTCTCCGGCAGCCTTCGCCAGGGCTCGTTCAACTCGGCGCTGCTGCGCTCGGCCGCGGAGGTTCTCCCCGCAGGCGCGGAGTTGCGCATCGCGTCGATTCGAGGCATCCCTCTGTACGACGCTGATGTCGAGAACTCGGAAGGCATCCCCACAGCGGTTGCCGCGCTGAAGGACGGTATCGCCTCCGCGGACGGTCTCCTTCTGGCCACTCCCGAATACAACAACTCGATGACCGGTGTGATGAAGAATGCGATCGACTGGCTATCGCGCCCCCCGCCGGACATCCGGCGCGTCTTCGGGGGCAAGGCGGTGGCACTGATGGGTGCGTCGGCCGGTGGCTTTGGCACCATTCTGAGCCAGAACGCGTGGCTGCCGGTCTTCCGCACGCTGGGCGCGCAGTTGTGGTCCGAGGGACGACTCCTGGTGCCCCGCGCGCAAGGCGTGTTCGGCCAAGACGGCGCCCTGACTGATCCCAAGGTGCGCGAGGCGCTGCGCAGATTCCTCGAAGACTATGTGAAATTCGTCGAGTCGACGCGGCAGGCGCGCCCATGATCAAAGGAACTCCCATGGTGGTGAACACCGAGGCCAACGTCGGGTTCGAGCGAACCGACGACACGGAGCGCTATTGGCCGGCGTTGACCTATGCGGACTGGCGAGATACTGCGGCAACGCTTCACCTCTGGACGCAGATTGTCGGGAAGGTTCGGCTGGCGCTTTCGCCCTGGCTCAATCACGGTTGGCATGTGCCGTTGTACGTCAGTGCCCGGGGCCTCGGCACCTCCCCGATCCATGCCGGACGTCGCGTCTTCGAGATCGACTTCGATCTCGTCGACCACCGCCTGATCATCTGCACCCCGGACACGCACGACCGGGGTTTCGACCTCGAACCGATGTCTGTCGCGACCTTCTACCGGCGATTCATGAACGCGCTCGGCGCCGCGGGCGTCAACGTGACGATCAACACGATGCCGAACGAAGTTCCTGACCCGATTCCCTTTACCGAAGACGAGGTGCACTGCTCCTATGACGCGCTAGCGGCAAATGCATTCTGGCG
>Ga0247820_10002021_pt1 | contig 11427 bp, 9 predicted proteins | sample 13C_Glucose_Day1_2_FD_192480 | JGI IMG/M metagenome (GOLD analysis project Ga0247820, IMG submission 192480) | Soil microbial communities from agricultural site in Penn Yan, New York, United States - 13C_Glucose_Day14 | ecosystem: Environmental > Terrestrial > Soil > Agricultural land | place...
CTCCTCCCCCTTCCCACCCGAAGCCCGTAAACCACCAGCCTTGACGGTGTTGATAGCCGTCGGATCCACCTGATCCCCTTTCACGTACCGCAGGTTGAAGGTCAGCCCAGGAACCCCGAGCGTCGCAAAATCATAGTCATAACGCATCATCCAGGCCCGTTCATTGGCCAGGGCGAAGGTGCTGACCTGCTGCTCGCTGAACAGATACGTGTCGGTTCCGCCCACGTAGGCATAGGCCGTGTCGCCACGGACTTTCTGGTAGCCGCCGCTGAAGGTATGGCCCTTGATCGAATAACCGAAATGGGTGCTCAAGGTCCGGTTATCGACCTTGCCCAACAACTCACGCCCGGTTTCACGGGCGGAAAAATAGCGCCACTCGGTAAACACATCGCCCGGCCCGATCCCGATCTTGTACTTGAGCCCGGCGAAATCGCGGCGAAACAGATCTTCGAGCTGGCTGGTGTGCAAGCTCAATGTCAGGTTCTTCAGCGGTTGGTAGTCAGCACCGGCGTAGTACAAACGATCGCTGGTGACACTGGCCGGATAAGCCCCCTGTTGCGCCATCGCTGTCAGGTCTTCGAAATCGGTGGAGTCACGCAACTTGGTCGCATCCACTTCCAGCGCGGTGAAGGTGACGTTGTCCAGGTCCTTGCTCACCAACTGGGCACCCTTGAACCACTGCGGGAACAGCCGGCTGTTGTTGGCAGCCAGCAACGGCAGTTGCGGGCTGAGGCCGCCCACCCGGAGCTCGGTCTGCGAAAGCCTGGCCTTGAACGTGCCGACCGCCTTTGAATAATCGTCGACCGCATGTTTGTCCGCGCCCCTTGGCAGCAAGCCGCTGCCGGAGCGATCCGGGCTGGAGTCGAGCTTGATCCCAAGCATGCCCACCGCATCCAGACCAAAGCCCAGCGGGCCGGGCGTAAACCCCGATTGCAACTTCAGCAGGAAGCCCTGAGCCCACTCGCCGCGCCGGGATTGGGTGGCCGAGTCACCGTGAAAATCACGATCGAAGTAGAAGTTACGCAGCTCCAGACTGCCTTTTCCATCGTCGACAAAACCGGCCTGGACCGCTGAATGAAAGGCGCAGCAAACCGTCGCGAGCATCAGCGATGCTCGCTGCATAACGAATGAAGTCATGTTTGTGCCTGTTTTATTGTTGTTATCAGGAGCCAGATTGTTCTAACAACCGGGTCAGGCCTTCGGATTCCTGACGAAGCACACGACCACAATGCACGCGAGCAGAATCATCGGCGCGATGGCGAGCATGCCCATGTAGCTGGTGCCGGAGACATCGTTGATCTTGCCCACCATGACCGGTGCGACCATGCCACTGAGCTGGCCGATGGAGTTGATCGCCGCCGTGCCGCTGGCGATCGCCAACCCGGAGAAGGTCGATTGCGGAATGGTCCAGAAGATCGGGATCGCGATGAAGGTGCCCGCCGTGGCCAGTACCAGTGCCGCCATCATCGCCCAGGACGAATCGGAGAACAGGCAGGCCAGCAAGTACCCCACCGCCGCCAGCAACAGGCACATCACCAGGTACTTCTTGCGCTCGCCGGTGCGATCCGAGAGGCGGGTCAGCCAGATCATGCCGATGCACGCCACGATGTAGGGCAGCGATGACAGCATGCCGACCCAGAAAACGCTTTGCACCCCGGACGATTTGATCAGGTGCGGCATCCAGAAATTGATGCCATAGGAGGCCATTTTGATCACGAAGTAGATCAGCGCCATGATCGCCACTTCCCGGGTCAGCAATACGCGCCACAGCGAAGCATGCACCGGTTTGGCTCTGGCCCTGTCATGTTCGAGGTTGGCCGCCAGCAGGTCTTTCTCGCCCCGGCTCAACCACTTGGCCGATTCGATATCCCGGTCCAGCTTCCACAACACCAGCAGGCCCAACAGCACACAGGGCAAGCCGGACATCAGGAACAGCCAGTGCCAGCCCGCCAGGCCGAGCACGCCATCCATCGTCCCCAACAGGATCCCCGCCGCCGGCCCGCCCAAGGCACCGGCCAGCGGCACCGAGAGGAACCACAGCCCGTTCATCTTCGCCAGGTGCTTTTTCGGAAACCAGCAGGCCAGGTAGAACAGGATCGCCGGGCCGAAACCGGCTTCCATGACGCCGATCAGAAAACGCAGGAAGTACAGGGTGTATTGGGTGTAGGCGAACATCAGGGCCGCGGTGGCCAGGCCCCAGGAGATCATGATCCGGCAGATCCAGGCCGGCGCCCCGTAGCGTTTCAAGCCCAGGCTGCTGGGCACTTCGAACAGCACGTAGCCAATGAAAAACATGCTCGCCGCCAGGCCATAAGCCGCGTCGGACAAGCCCAGCTCCTGCTGCATCTGGACTTTGGCGAAGCTGATATTGATCCGGTCAAAATAGGAAAACAGAAAGCAGATGATGGCCAGCGGCATGATGCGCCAGGCCACGCGTCGATACAGCAGTAGCTCGTTGATCGTTTCTTCACTGCGCGCAAGCGCCATTTCGCCAGTCATGGCAACCATGGTGTTTCTCCGTTTTTGTAATTATTGGAGAGAAGCAAAATCCTGCAGGACATTGCTTAACGGGGTTTAACGGATCCGAATCAGTTTTTCCTTGAAGGCCTGGCCCTTGCTCACATAGTCCCGGGCATTGCCGTGCATGCCGGCAATGGCTTCAGGGGTCAGTGCTCGCACCACTTTGGCCGGCGCCCCCAGAATCAGCGAGTTGTCCGGGAACACCTTGCCTTCGGTGACAATCGCGCCGGCACCGACCAGGCAGTTCTTGCCGATCACCGCGCCATTGAGCACCACCGCCTGAATCCCGATCAGCGCACCGTCGCCGATGGTGCAGCCATGCAACATGGCCTGGTGGCCGATGGTGACACCCTCACCCACCGTCAACGCAAAACCGGGGTCGGCGTGCAGCACCGCGCCTTCCTGCACGTTGCTGTGCTGGCCGATGCGAATCGGCTCGTTGTCACCGCGCAGCACGGCCTGGGGCCAAACGCTGACGCCTTGCTCGAGCGTGACATTGCCGATGACCGTGGCGTCTTCGGCGACGAAGGTTTCGGCGTGGATGGCAGGGATAAGCGAGTCATATTGATAGATAGCCATGGCAGCGCCTCCTCAGGCCTGAACGTCCGTCTTAAGTACGCCAGCGGCACACAGCTCGGCGATGTGCGCGTCGCTGTAACCCAGTTCGCGCATGACCTTGTGGGTATGCTCGCCGATGCGCGGAATCGACCGGCGCGGTTGCAGGCGCTCACCATCCAGGGACAACGGCAGCAATGGCATGGCGGTGAAGGAGCCGTCTTCGAGCTCGAGATTGGCCAGGCCTCCGCTTTGCAGCAGGTGCGGGTCCTCGAACAGCTCTTCCGGGCGACGGATCGGGGCGAAAGGAATGCTGTGGGCTTCGAGCTGCAAGGCCAGGGCCTGGGCGTCCATGGTGGCGAACACTTCGGCCAGATGCGCCAGCAACCGTGGGCGTTGCAGCACGCGGTCGTTGTTGGTGGCGAGGGTCTGGTCGTCGAGCAGCGCGGTCTGGCCCAGCAGTTGGCACAAGGCGTTCCACTGCCCTTCGCCGGTGGCGGCGACGAACATCTGCTCGCCGCCGGCGAACTCGAACACGTCATAGATCGCCCAGGCGCTGATGCGGTTCGGCATCGGGGCAGCGGCCTGGCCGGTCACGGCGTACTGCTGCATGTGCTGGGCGGCGAGCAACACGCAGTTCTCGTAGAGCGCGCTCTGCACCTCGCAGCCGACGCCGGTGACGTGGCGGTCGTTGAGCGCGGCAAGCACGCCGATGGCACCGAACATGCCGCCCATGATGTCGTTCACCGAGCTGCCGGCGCGCAACGGCCGACCGACGGGACCGGTCATGTAGGCCAGGCCGGCCATCATCTGCACCACTTCGTCCAGGGCCAGGCGATTGTCATATGGCCCTTTGAGAAAGCCTTTGTGCGAGGCATAGATCAGGCGCGGGTTACGTTGACGAATCGCCTCGTAACCGAAACCCAGTTCCTGCATGCGCCCGGGTTTGAAGTTCTCGATGAACACATCGGCGGTGTCGATCAGTTCCAGAACGGCATCGCGCCCTTGCGCGGTATCGACGTCGATGGCGATGCACTGCTTGTTGCGGTTGAAGGTGCGAAAGAACCCGGCGCCGGCACCGAGCAGACGGCGGGTTCCGTCGCCGCGGGTCGGTTCGATCTTGATCACTTCGGCGCCGAGGTCACCGAGGATCATCCCGCAGGTCGGCCCCATCACCATGTGGGAGATTTCGACGACACGAATGCCGTCCAATGGAAGTCTGGACATTATTGTTTTTCTCGTCACAGGTTCAGGCGCGGCTGGCGGCCGGGGTGTAATTGAGCGGCAGGCCGGCGCGGGCAATGCAGCCATAAAGGGCTTCGTCGGGCAAGGCGTCGCGCAGCACCTGCCGTGAGGCGATCAGGGCCGCCAGGTCGATGCCGGTGTCGTAGCCCATGCTTTGCAGCATGAAGACCAGGTCTTCGGTCACCGTGTTGCCGGAGGCGCCCGGGGCGAACGGGCAACCGCCCAACCCGGCCAGGGACGAATCGAGTTCGGTGATGCCCTGCTGCACCGCCACCAGGCTGTTGGCGAGCGCCAGGCCGCGGGTATCGTGGAAATGCGCGGCCCTGAGCTTGTCCCCGGCAATGGCGCGAATCGCCTGCAAGGTGGTCGCCACCTGGCCGGGATTGGCGTAGCCGGTGGTGTCGCCGAGGGACACCAGATCGCAACCCGCTTCGAGCACGTGGCCGGTCAATTCACAGAGGTCGCTCAGCGGCACATCGCCCTGGCGGGTGCAGCCGAAGGCGACCGACATTCCGGCAATTATCTGGACGTTGTGCAAGCCCGTCTCGGTCCGCAACTGGCACATCCGCGCCAGCTCCTCGACCATTTCCAGCGGCGTGCGCCGCACGTTGGCCAGGCTATGGGCGGCGCTGACCGAGACCGGCGCGATAATACGGTGGGCGCCGGATTCCAGCGCATCGCGGCAGCCGCGCAGGTTCGGCGCCAGGACCGAGACCACCAGGTCGGGGTAACTCAAGGCATGGGCCACCACTTCCCGGGCATCGGCCATTTGCGGCAGCAGTCTGGCAGGCACGAAGGACGCGACTTCCATATGGCGAACGCCGGCGGCATAGGCCGCATCGATCCATTGGCGCTTGGCGGTGGTAGGCATGATGGCTTGCAGGCTCTGCAATCCATCGCGCATGCCGACTTCGTTGATCGTTATTGTTGTCATGAAGTTCTCTCACAGGCTGAAGCATGGGCCCAGACTAGAGAGCCAGCACGGCGCCGAAAAGACGTGATTCACGGCCTGATCCATCGTCAACCGCGATGGATGGATCAGCGCGTCGATTGGCGCGGCGGTGCACGCAACAGCAGATGGTCCAGCAATCGACGCGCTGACAGCGACAAGGCCTCACGATCGCGCACGCAGATCACAAGCTCGCCCAGCCCCCAGTCGTCGGTCAGGGGGATGATGCGCAGGTCGAACAGTTGCGCGTAGCGCGCCACCGCTTCCAGCGGGAACACCGCCAGTCCCAGGCCGAACTGCACCAGGCGGAACGCGGCATCGAATGACGATACATAGGAGCGGAAACGCAGCTCCCGGCCATGCCTGGACGCATCTTCGCGCATGAAGGTATTGAGGGTGGCGAAGGCCGACAAGCCCAGATGATCGAAGTCCAGCGTCTCTTCGAAGGCAATGCTGCTGCGATCGGCCAAGGGATGACTCGCGCTCACCACGACAGCGAGATGGTCCTGACGGTAAGGCAGGAATTCCAGGTCGCCCACGGCCATCGAGCGCCGGCAGATGCCCAGGTCGGCATTCCCCTCGGCCACCCCACGCACGACGTCGGGGCTGAAACGCTCTTCGATGTCGGCCTGGATGCGCGGGTTGTCCAGCATGAACGCGGAGAGCTCTTCCGGCAGGAACTCCATGATCGACGACACATTCGCCAAGACCCGCACATGCCCGCGAGCCCCTTCGGCGTATTCGCCGAGCTCGCTGTCGAGCCGTTCCATCGCCCGGGTCAGTGACCGCGCATGCCGCAGCAACGCCAGCCCCGCCGGCGTCGGTTCGACCCCGCGCTTGCTGCGCTTGAGCAGCGGCGTGCCGAAGCGAATCTCGATGTCGGAAATGCGCTTGCTGACCGCCGAAGGGGCGAGGAAGGCCCGCTCACTGGCCCGGGCAATGGTGCCTTCGTCGCAGACCAGGATGAACAGGTGCAAGGACAAGTGATCCAGGTGCTGCATCAGGTCCACCCTTCAAGTCGCAGCGTGGCCCGGACCAGCCTTTGCTCTTCGCCTTCGATTTCCTTGAGGTTGTCGCACAGGCTCTGGATATGCGCGATGGCCGCCTTGCGCGCCTGCTCCGGCATGCGCCCGGTCACGGCGTTGTAGAGTCGCGCGTGGTGGCGGTCGATCTGGCGTTTTTGCGGTTCGCGGTGGTAGAGGTTGTTGACCGAGGCAAAGACGGTGTTGAGCAGCAAGTCGGTCAGCGAGCGCAAGGTCTGCACCAGTACGGGATTGTGCGAGGCCTCGCAGATGGCCAGGTGAAACGCATGATCGAGCCGGGCGTGGTCGCACGCTTGCAGCGGATGGTTGTGGGCATCGATCAATGCCTCGTAAGCGCGGGTGATCAGGACAAAATCGGCGTCGGTTCCACGCAGTGCCGCCAGGCGCGCGGATTCACCCTCGAGCAGGCTGCGCACTTCGAACAGATCATAAAGGGTGCGTGGCTGCGAGCCGAACAGGTGCATCAGTGGTGATACGCCACCGTGACCGGAAAGGTCGGCGACGAATGAGCCCTTGCCCTGTTCGGTCCTGATGATGCCGCGGGCGCGCAACAGCTTCAGCCCTTCGCGCAGCGCCGTGCGCGAGACGCCGAGTTTTTCCGTCAGGCGTCGTTCCGAAGGCAATAGCTGCCCGGTCTTGAGCACCCCATCGACGATCAGCCGTTCTATGCGTTCACAGACCACGTCAGCGACTTGTGGGTTACGACTCGTTTCAGCGTTTTCCATTAACCCCCCAACTGGTATGACCAGCTGCATCAGCTTAATCACACCCCTGCAGACACGCTTATAAGCTGATGTTTTATAAGGTATTTTTTAGACATAGCGGAAAATACCGAATAAAAAACTGGTTCGACCAGTCAAACAACGCATAGACAGTAGACCGTCTCCGGCCAATGATGCAAGTGAGCGTTATCCGCAAACAGGGCTCTAATAAAAACAACCGAGTGCCGTGAACCGCCTATGAACATCCTCTACGATGAACGCGTCGACGGTGTCTTGCCTGATGTCGACAGAACCGCCCTGATCCAGGCGCTGCAAACGCGAGTGCCGGCGCTGGAAATCCTGCATCAGCGCGAAGAACTCAAACCGTACGAATGCGACGGACTCTCCGCCTACCGCACCACACCGATGCTGGTGGTGCTGCCCCGCCACCTCGACGAGGTGCAAGGCGTGTTGCGTGTCTGCCATGAACTGCAGGTCCCGGTGGTCGCCCGCGGCGCCGGCACCGGTTTGTCCGGGGGTGCGTTGCCCCTGGAAAAAGGCGTGCTGCTGGTGATGGCGCGCTTCAACAACATCCTGCACATCGACCCCGCCGCCCGCACCGCGCGGGTCCAGCCGGGGGTGCGCAACCTGGCGATTTCCCAGGCGGCGGCACCGTTCGGCCTGTACTACGCGCCGGACCCGTCCTCGCAGATCGCCTGTTCCATCGGCGGCAACGTGGCGGAAAACGCCGGTGGCGTGCATTGCCTGAAGTACGGACTGACCGTGCACAACCTGCTCAAGGTCGACATCCTCACCGTCGATGGCGAGCACCTGAGCCTGGGCTCGAATGCCCTCGATTCGCCAGGGTTCGATCTGCTGGCGCTGTTCACCGGCTCCGAAGGCATGCTCGGGGTCATCACCGAGGTTACGGTCAAGCTGCTGCCCAAACCACAGACCGCCAAGGTGCTGCTGGCGGCGTTCGACTCCGTTGAAAAAGCCGGGCGCGCCGTAGGCGACATCATTGCCGCCGGCATCATCCCCGGCGGCCTGGAAATGATGGACAACCTGGCCATCCGCGCCGCCGAAGACTTCATCCACGCCGGCTATCCGGTGGATGCCGAAGCGATTCTGCTGTGTGAACTCGATGGCGTCGAAGCCGACGTCCATGACGACTGCGACCGCGTGCGCCAGGTACTGGAACAGGCCGGCGCCACCGAAGTGCGCCTGGCTAAAGACGAGGCCGAGCGCGTGCGCTTCTGGGCCGGACGCAAGAATGCCTTCCCGGCGGTGGGTCGTCTCTCCCCGGATTATTACTGCATGGACGGCACCATCCCGCGTCGCGAACTGCCCGGCGTGCTGCAGGCCATTGCCGCGTTGTCGGCCGAGTACGACCTGCGGGTGGCCAACGTGTTCCACGCCGGTGACGGCAACATGCACCCGCTGATTCTGTTCGATGCCAATCAACCGGGTGAACTCGATCGTGCCGAAGCCCTGGGCGGCAAGATCCTCGAATTGTGCGTCAAGGTCGGTGGCAGCATTACCGGCGAACACGGTGTCGGTCGCGAGAAAATCAATCAGATGTGCGCGCAGTTCAACAGCGATGAGTTGACCCTGTTTCACGCGGTCAAGGCCGCCTTCGATCCCAGTGGCTTGCTCAACCCCGGCAAGAACATACCGACGCTGCACCGTTGCGCCGAGTTTGGCGCCATGCACGTTCACATGGGGCAGATGCCCTTCCCTGAACTGGAGCGTTTCTGATGCTTGGCGAACACGATATGGATGACAGCGGCACCCTGTTGGAACAAGTCAACCAGGCGTTGCAAAACGCCACGCCTTTGCGCATTCAGGGTTCCAACAGCAAGGCGTTCCTGGGGCGCATCGTCGCCGGCGAAGTGCTCGACACGCGCTCGCACCGGGGCCTCGTCAGCTACGATCCGACCGAACTGGTGATCACCGTCCGCTGCGGCACGCCATTGGCCGAACTCGCGCAAGTGCTGGACGCGGCGCAGCAGATGCTGCCCTGCGAACCGCCGTCCTTCGGCGACGACGCCACCGTGGGCGGCATGATCGCCAGCGGTCTGTCGGGACCGCGCCGTCCCTGGTCCGGCTCGGTGCGGGACTTCGTGCTCGGCACCCGGGTCATCACTGGCCTCGGCAAGCAGTTGCGTTTCGGTGGCGAAGTCATGAAGAACGTCGCCGGCTACGACCTGTCGCGCCTGATGGCCGGCAGCTACGGATCCCTGGGGGTGATCACCGAAGTCTCGCTCAAGGTCCTGCCCAAACCGCGACAGTGCTTGAGCATCAGTCTGGACATGGACAGCGATCGCGCCCTGCTGCGCCTGGCGGAATGGGGCCAGCAACCGCTGCCGATCAGCGCTGCCTGTCACGATGGCCAGCGCCTGCACCTGCGGCTCGAGGGTGGCGAAGGTTCGGTGACGGCGGCCCATGACCGCTTGGGTGGCGAGGTGCTGGATGCTTCTTATTGGGCGGATCTCAACGAACATCGCTTGAGTTTCTTCGACGAGGACCAGCCTCTCTGGCGCCTGTCGGTTCCGCACAACACCCCTCGGCTGTCCCTGCCCGGCCGGCAACTGATCGACTGGGGCGGCGCCCAGCGCTGGCTCAAATCCGACGCCGAGGCCTCGTTCATCCGCTCGATCGTCGAAGAAGTCGGCGGGCATGTGACCTGCTACAGCCACGGCTTGATCGACAGCCCGTTCCAGCCGCTGCCGGAGGCACTGATGCGCTACCACCGCAGCCTGAAGCAACAACTCGATCCCCGGTGTATCTTCAACCCCGGTCGCCTGTACGCGGAGCTTTGACCCATGCAAACCACCTTGAGCGAACAGGCTCGCCAACTGCCCCGCGCGGAAGAAGCCGAAAGCATCCTGCGCACCTGTGTGCACTGCGGTTTCTGCAACGCCACCTGCCCGACCTATCAGTTGCTCGGCGATGAACTGGATGGTCCCCGCGGTCGTATCTATTTGATCAAACAGGTGCTGGAAGGCAACGAAGTCACGCAGAAAACCCAACAGCACCTGGATCGCTGCCTGTCCTGCCGCAACTGTGAAACCACTTGCCCTTCCGGTGTCGACTACCACAACTTGCTGGACATCGGTCGCGCGGTGGTCGATGCCGCTGTGCCGCGGTCGATCGACCAGCGCCTGTTGCGCGAAGGACTGCGTGGTGTCGTACCCAATCCGCGACTGTTCAAGGCGCTGGTGAGCAGCGGCCAGGTGTTCCGCGCGTTGTTACCCACTGCCTTGCAGGCCAAACTGCCGCGTCGCGTTTACCCGGCGAAACCGCGCCCGGTCACCCGCCACGCCCGGCAGGTGCTGATGCTCGAAGGCTGCGTGCAGCCGAGCCTGTCGCCCAATACCAATGCCGCCACGGCACGCGTGCTGGATCGGCTGGGGATCAGCGTCACGGCCACCCGCGAGGCAGGCTGCTGCGGCGCCGTGGACTATCACCTCGACGCCCAGGCCGCCGGCCTCGATCGCGCCCGGCGCAACATCGACGCCTGGTGGCCAAGCATCGAAAACGGCGCCGAAGCCATCGTCCAGACCGCCAGCGGTTGCGGTGCCTTCATCAAAGACTACGGGCACCTGCTCAGCGCCGACCCGGCCTATGCCGAGAAGGCGAAAAAAGTCAGCGCCCTGGCCAAGGACCTGGTCGAAGTGTTGCGTGACGAGCCACTGGAAAAGCTCGGCGTGCACAGCGACCAGCGCCTGGCCTTTCACTGCCCCTGCACCTTGCAGCACGCACAGAAACTCGGTGGCGCGGTCGAGGCGATTCTGATGCGCCTGGGCTTCAACCTCACGCCCGTGCCCGACAGTCACCTGTGCTGCGGTTCGGCCGGCACCTATTCCGTGACCCAGCCCGTACTGTCCCGGCAACTGCGCGACAACAAGCTCAATGCGCTTGAGAGTGGACACCCCGACGTCATCGTCACCGCCAATATCGGCTGTCAGTCGCACCTCGACGGTGCGGGCCGGACCCCGGTCAGGCACTGGATCGAACTGGTCGAAGCCGCATTGCCTTAACCCAACCCTGGAGAGTCTTATGAAAAGCAAAGCCGTACTGAGTCAGACCGAAGTCAGCCAGATCCTCGCTGCCGCCCGCACCGAAGCCCAGAACAACCAGTGGGCCGTGACCATCGTGATCGTCGACGACGGCGGTCACCCACTGGCCCTCGAACGCCTCGACGGTTGCGCCCCGATCGGCGCCTACATCGCCACCGAAAAGGCCCGCACTTCGGCCCTGGGTCGGCGCGAGTCCAAAGGCTACGAAGAGATGGTCAACGGTGGACGCCACGCCTTCCTGTCAGCACCCCTGCTGACATCCCTGGAAGGTGGCGTGCCGATCATCGTCGACGGCCAGGTGATCGGTGCCGTCGGGGTGTCCGGGGTCAAGG
>Ga0247820_10002022_pt1 | contig 11426 bp, 11 predicted proteins | sample 13C_Glucose_Day1_2_FD_192480 | JGI IMG/M metagenome (GOLD analysis project Ga0247820, IMG submission 192480) | Soil microbial communities from agricultural site in Penn Yan, New York, United States - 13C_Glucose_Day14 | ecosystem: Environmental > Terrestrial > Soil > Agricultural land | place...
GCCGCGCGTCGCGGTGCTGGTCTTCCTGCTGGCGCCCAAGACTCCGACTGTGATGCTGGTCTTCGCGGCCGTGATGGGCGTGACCTTCCTGTCGACCGTGCCGCCCACGGCGGGCCTGGTCGCCAAGATGTTCGGCCCGGCCAACATGGCGATGCTGTTCGGCATCGTGATGCTGGCGCACCAGGTCGGCGGCTTCCTCGGCGCCTTCCTCGGCGGCTACGTGTTCCAGGCCACCGGCAGCTACGACATCGTCTGGTACATCGACATCGTGCTGGCGGCCGGGGCGGCGCTGGTCAACCTGCCGATCCGTGAAGCGCGCCCGGTGCTGATGGCGAAGGCGGCGGCGGCATGACGGCGCTCGATCCGCGCACCCGGCGCCTGCTCGAGGCGCCGATCGTGCCGACGCTGCTGAAGCTGGCCGCGCCCAACGTGGTCGTGATGGTCGCGCAGGCCTCGGTCGGCCTGATCGAGACCTTCTTCGTCGGCAAGCTGGGCACCGACGCGCTGGCCGGCATGGCGCTGGTGTTCCCGATCGTCATGCTGATGCAGATGACCTCGGCCGGCGCGATGGGCGGCGGCATCGCCTCGTCGATCGCGCGGGCGCTCGGCGCGCGCCGGCGCGACGATGCCGATGCGCTGGTGCTGCATGCGATCGCGATCGCGGTCGGCTTCGGGCTGCTGTTCATGGTCGCGATGCTGCTCGGCGGGCGCTGGCTGTTCACGCTGATGGGGGGCACCGGGGCGTCGCTCGATGCGGCCCTGGTCTATTCGAACGTGGCCTTCGCCGGCGCGGTGCTGGTGTGGCTCTTCAATTCGCTGGCGGCCGTGGTGCGCGGCACCGGCAACATGGCGGTGCCGGCCAATGTCACGGTGGCCGGGGTCGTGGTGCTGATCCCGCTGTCGCCGCTGCTGATCTTCGGCTGGGGGCCGATCCCGGGCCTCGGCATCGCGGGCGGCGCGGTGGCGCTGCTGGTGTACTACCTCGGCGGCACGCTGGCGCTGTGGGCCTACCTGCGCTCCGAGCGCAGCCTGCTGAAGCCTTCGTGGGCCAAGGTGCACTGGCGCTGGCCGCTGTTCCGCGACATCCTGCGCATCGGCCTGGTGGGCGCGGTGTCCACGGTCGCGACCAATCTGTCGATCGGCATCGCGACCGCGCTCACGGGCCATTTCGGAGCGGGCGCCATCGCCGGCTACGGCACGGCGTCGCGGCTCGAATACCTGCTGGTTCCGCTGGTGTTCGGGCTCGGCGCGCCGCTGGTCGCGATGGTCGGCACCTGCATCGGCGCCGGGCAGCGCGAGCGCGCCCTGCGCGCCACCTGGGCCGGCGCCGCGATCGCCTTCGCGCTGTCGGGCGCGATCGGCCTGGCCGCCGCGCTGTTCCCGCGCCCCTGGCTGCTGCTGTTCGGCAACGACCCCGCGATGCTCGAGGCCGGGTCCCAGTACCTGCGGGCGGTCGGGCCGTTCTACGGCTTCTTCGGCGTCGGCCTGGTGCTGTACTTCGCTTCGCAGGGCGCGGGGCGGCTGCTGTGGCCGGTGCTCGGCAACATCGCCCGCCTGATCGTCGCCGGCCTCGGCGGCTGGCTCGCCTTGCGCTGGGGCGGCGACCTGGTGCACGTGTTCGCGGTACAGGGCGTGGCGCTGGTGGTGTATGGCGTGGTCATTGCCTCGGCGATCGCCGGCGGTGCGTGGTTCGGCCGCGTCGGCTGGCCGCGCAGCACGCAGGCGCTGCTGCGCCGCATCCAGCCCTCCTGATTTTTTCTCGACCATTCGAAAGCTCAGCATGAACCTCAAGGATTCCGTCGTCTTCATCACCGGTGCCAACCGCGGCCTCGGCCTGGCCTTTGCGAAGGCCGCTCTCGCAGCGGGCGCGAAGAAGGTCTACGCGGCCGCGCGCGACCCGGCCAGCATCACGCTGGCGGGCGTGCATCCGATCGCGCTCGACGTCACGCGGCCCGAGCAGGCCGAGGCCGCGGCGCGCGCCTGCGGCGATGTCACGCTGCTGGTCAACAACGCCGGCATCTCGCGCGGCGTCAGCCTGCTCGGCCCGGCCGAAGGCGTCGACGCGGCGCGGGCCGAGTTCGAGACCAACTTCTTCGGCCCCTGGGCCCTGGCCCGCGCCTTCGCGCCGGTGCTGGCCGCGAACGGCGGCGGCGCGATCATCAACGTGCTGTCGATCCTGAGCTGGCTCAGCCTGCCGGGCGCCGCCACCTACAGCGCGTCGAAGTCGGCCGCCTGGTCGTTGAGCAACGGCCTGCGCACCGCCTTGCGCGATCAGGGCACGCAGGTGCTGAGCCTGCACGTCGCCTTCATGGACACCGACATGACCAGCAAGATCCCCGGTCCCAAGGCGTCGCCCGACGAGGTGGTGCAGCAGAGCTTCGCGGCGCTCGAGGCCGGGCAGTTCGAAGTGCTGGCCGACCCGTTGACGCGCCAGGTCAAGCAGGGCCTGTCGACCGAGGCGCCGCCCTACGCGAGCTGAGCTCTCCCTGGCGCCGGCAGCAGTCGCCTGAGGGCCTCGAAGAACAGGTCGGACTGCTCGCGCTCGCCCTGGATCTGCGCCGCCACCTGCGCGGCGAGTGCGGCATCGACCGGCACCAGCGGCCGGCCCGTGGACTGCGCGATCACCTGGTGCAGGCAGGCGCGCTCCAGGTAATAGAGGTCGTCGTAGGCGTGGGCGATGGTGGAGCCGGCCACGACCACGCCGTGGTTGGCGAGAAAGGCCACGTCCTTGCCCGCCATCGCGCGGGCGATGCGTTCGCCCTCGCGGTCGTCGAGCGCCAGGCCGTTGTACTCGGCGTCGATCGCGATCCGGTGCATGAAGCGCATCGCGTTCTGGCTCAGCGTCGGATCGAGCGCGCGATCGACCGTCAGCGTCAGCGCGGTCGCATAGGGCATGTGGCAATGCAGCACCACCGTGTGGCCTGTGATCCGGTGCACCGCGCCATGGATGAAGAGCGCGGTCGGCTCGACCCGGTGCCGGCCCGCGAGCACCTCGCCGTGGACGTCGATCAGCACGATGTCGTCGGCGCCGATCTCGCTCCAGTGCAGGCCGCGCGGGTTGATCAGGTAACGGTCCTGCGCGCCCGGCAGCATGACGCTGAAATGGTTGCACACGCCTTCGGACAGGCCGTGGTGCGCGGCCGCGCGCAGGGCGAGGGCGAGATCCTGGCGAAGGCTGCGGACGGCGGGGCTGGCGTAGTCGGAGTCGGCGGACATGGCGGGAGGTCGATGGGGTGTCAGGCGCGCAGCGCGCGGTGGAATGCGGCGACGAAGCGCAGCGCGTCTTCGCGCACCTCGGGCGCGCTCTTGCCTGGCTTGTAGAGCGCCGAACCGATGCCGAAGCCGGCCGAGCCGGCGGCGCGCCAGGCCTGCATGTTGTCGGGCGCGATGCCACCGACCGGCATCAGCGGCGTGCCCTTGGGCAGCACCGCGAGCAGCGCCTTGACCACCGCGGGCGAGGCCAGTTCGGCCGGGAACAGCTTGAGCCCGGTGGCGCCCGCGGCCAGCGCACCGAAGGCCTCGGTGGGGGTCATGACGCCGGGCAGGCTCACGAGGCCGAGCCGCGCCGCCTCGGCGACCACCTCGGCGTTGAAGTTCGGCGCCACGATCAGCTCGCCGCCGGCCGCGTGCACCTCGCGCACCTGCTGGGCGCCAAGCACCGTGCCGGCGCCGACCAGCGCCTGCGGGAAGCGCCGGCGCAGCAGCGCGATGCTCTCGAGCGGCTGCGGCGAGTTGAGCGGCACCTCGAGCAGGAGGAAGCCGGATTCGACCAGGGCGTCGCCGACCGCGGGCGCCTCGGCCGGCGTGAGGCCCCGCAGGATCGCCACCAGCGGCAGCGCCTCCATGGCGGCGGAAAACTGGGTCAGGGGTGAGGTCATGATTGCCTGTGGCTGGGTGAATGGAGGGCGTGCAGGCCGGCCCAGGTGGCTTCGGCGCCGAGCGTGCGAGCCTGGTTGCCGACGGCCTGCAGCGCCAGCTGGTAGCGCTGCGTGAGCGCGGGCGCGCCGATCAGCACCACCTCGACCGCCGAATGGACCGACTGGGTGCGCAGTTCCTCGCCGATCAGGATGCCCGAGAGGTAGCTCGCGAGTTCGCGCGCCGGCATGCGGTCGAACAGGGCCAGCGTGCGCGCGCCGAAGGCGTTGTGCAGCAGCCCCTGGCCGTTCTCGGACTGCGTGACGCCCTGCAGGAAGGCGGCCTCGTCGAGCGGCGCCGAGGTGTCGAGCGTGCGCGCGAGGATCGAGTGCTGGCTCAGCAGCGCGTAGAACTCGCCGGTCATGTAGGTGCGAAAGCCGGTCACCATGCCGTTCTTCACGCGGGCCCACTTGTTGTGCGTGCCGGGCAGCACGAAGAGTCCGTCGCGCAGCCGGGTCAGCGCCATGGCGCCGATGACCTGGACCTCTTCGCCGCGCATCACGTCGGGCACGCCGTCGTGGCTGTCGGAGAGGCCGGGCACGATCGAGATCCGGCCGGGCTCGATCTCGAGGATCTTGCCACGCACCTCGGCCAGCCCGGCCGGGCAGGGACAGTAGGGCGCCTCGACCCATCCCTGCTTGCTGCCGGCCATGCCCGAGATCAGGCATCGGGTGCCGTGCGGGCGCATCCAGTCGGCGAACAGGGTCTCGAACACCGCGGTGAAGCCGCCGGGCTTGACGCTCAGGATGCCGCGCGGATGGCTCTGCTCCTCGAGCACCCGGCCGTCCGCATCGAGCAGGGCGCCGCGCAGCGAACTGGTGCCCCAGTCGACGGCGACGAGGTGACCGAGCGTCATGGCTTGTGCTCCGTCGAAGGGGTTCAGCCGCGCGGCTTGTAGGCCGTGACGTCGATCTCGACCTTGGCGTCGATCATCAGCCGCGATTCGACGGTCGAGCGCGCCGGACGATGGTCGCCCAGGCATTCCATGTAGACCCGGTTGAAGCTGCCGAAGTCGCGCGCGTCGTCGAGCCAGACGCTGACCTTGGCGATGTCGGCCAGCGTGCAGTCGGCCAGCGCCAGGGCCTGCTCGATGCGCTTGAAGACCTGGCGCGTCTGCGCCTCGATGCCGCCGACGATGACCTGGCCCTGGTCGTCGGTGGGCACCTGGCCCGAGACGAAGACGAAGTCGCCGGCGCGGGTGGCGGGCGACAGCGGACGGGCTTGGCGATCGGAGGCGATCGGCGACTGGCCGAGCATTTCAACTTTGGACATAAGGATGAGATGTGTAATGAAATTACAGAAATAATCAGGGTAAACCCCTGTTTGACGCGCAATTTTCTGAGAAATACGATCTTCGATGTAATGTTATTACTCACGGAGCCGCGATGCAATCTTCCGCCAACACTGTAGCCACATCTGGTTTTTCCCGGTTGAAGCCCCTGCACGCGTCGCCGTGGCGAAGCTTCGGCGGGGCGCTTGCCGCCGCGATCGTGCTGGGCCTGGGCGCTGTCGGGGCCCACGCCGAAATGCCCAGGGGCGGCGCCGCCAACCTCGCGATGGTCGGCGAGCCGCAAGGGCTCGATCCGATGGTCAGCACCGCCGACCTGGTCGGCACGATCATGCAGCACGTCTACGAACCGCTCTACACCTTCGACGCCAACTGGAACGTCGCGCCGATGCTGGCCGAAGGCATGCCGGCGGTCTCGAAGGACGGCCTGACCTACACCTTCACGATCCGCAAGGGCGTCAAGCTGCACAACGGACGCGAGCTCAACGCCGACGACGTGGTGGCTTCGCTGCAGCGCTGGATGGAACTCTCGCCGCGCGGCAAGTCGGTCGGCAAGGAAGTCGCCTCGCTGAGCGCCAAGGGACCGCTCGGCGTCGAGCTGAAGCTCAAGAACCCGTATGCGCCGTTGCTGGCCCAGTTCGCGCTGCCGAGCGGCATGGCTGCGATCATGGCCAAGGAGAGCATCGCGCCGCAGCTCAAGGACTTCATCGGCACCGGCCCCTACAAGTTCAAGGAGCGCCGGCCCGACCAGTTCACGGTGCTGACCCGCTTCGACGGCTACGGCGCGCGCAAGGAAGCACCGAGCGGCTATGCCGGCCGCCGCGAAGCCGTGCTCGACGAGCTGCGCTTCGTGCCGGTGCCGAACGCCAACACCCGCGTCGAAGGCTCGCTGTCGGGCCAGTTCCAGTACGCCGACCTGCTGCCGGTCGAGGCCATCGGCCGGATCGAGAAGGGCGCGCCGGCCGTGGTGCCGATCGTCACGAAGAACTTCGGCTTCCCCTACATCGTGTTCAACACCAAGGAGGGCGTGCTGACCTCGCAGCCGCTGCGCCGCGCCGTGCAGACCGCGGTCGGGCAGGGCGAGCTGATGGCGGCCGGCTTCGGCGACAACCGCTTCTTCGTGGTCGAGCCGAACTTCTTCCCGAAGGGCACGCCGTACTACGCGGCCGCCGGCAGCAACGTCTACAACGCGCGCAACCCGCACGCCGCCAAGGAGGCCGCGGCCAAGGCCGGCTACAACGGCCAGCCGATCCGCATCATGGCCAGCCGCCAGTACGAGTTCCACTACAACATGGCGCTGGTGATGTCCGAGCAGCTCAAGAAGGCCGGCTTCAAGACCGAGCTGCAGGTGGTCGACTGGGCGACGCTGGTGCAGCGGCGCAACGACCCGAAGCTGTGGGACGTGTACTTCACCCATTCGGGCCTGTTCCCGGAACCGATGCTGTCGCCGCCGCAACTGGGCGACGACGCGCCGGGCTGGTGGGATTCGGCGGCGAAGAAGTCCAGCCTCAAGGCCTTCAACCAGGAAACCGACAGTGCCAGGCGCGGCGCCCTGTGGGGCACGGTGCAGCAGACGGTGTATGACGAAGTGCCGTTCATCGAGGTCGGAAAGTTCAACGGGCTGTCGGCGCGCTCGGCCAAGCTGGAGGGCTACACGCCCGCCATCTGGCCCTTCTTCTGGAACACCGGCCTGGCCAGGTAGGCCGGGACGGAACGCTCCATGCTTCGCTTTCTGCTGACCCGCCTGGCGGGGGCCGTGGTGGTGCTCGCCATCGTCGCGGTGCTCGTCTTCGCGCTGACCCGGCTGGCTTCGGGCGATCCGGTCGCGCTGCTGCTCGGCGACCAGGCCACGACGGCCGACATCGCCCAGGCCCGCATCCAGTACGGCCTCGACAAGCCGCTGCCGACGCAGTTCGTGCTGTGGGTCGGCGAGCTGCTGCAGGGCAACCTAGGACAGTCGCTGTTCCTGCAGCGGCCGGTCTCGCAGGCGCTGCTCGAGCGCGCCGAGCCGACGCTGTTCCTGGCCTTGTTCGCGGTCGGCATCGCGGCGTTGATCGGCATCCCGGCCGGCATGTCGGCGGCGATCTGGCGCGGCAGCGCGGCCGACCAGGCCGTGAGCGGCGTCGCGATGCTCGGCGCCAGCATCCCGAGCTTCTGGCTCGGCCTGATCCTGATCCAGTTCTTCGCCGTCAAGCTCGGCTGGTTTCCGGCCTCGGGCTATGGCGACCCGAGCGCGTCCTTCGGCGAGCGCCTGCAGCACCTGCTGCTGCCGGCGCTGGTGCTGGGCCTGCTGAATTCGGCGCTGATCATCCGCTTCACGCGGGCCTCGATGCTCGACATCCTCGGCGAGGACTACGTGCGCACGGCCCGCGCCAAGGGACTGCCCGAGCGCGTGATCATGGTCAAGCACGTGCTGCGCAACGCGCTGGTGCCGATCGTCACGGTGCTCGGCCTCACGCTGGCGCTGATGATCGGCGGCACGGTCGTGACCGAGACGGTCTTCAACCTGCCCGGCGTCGGCAACCTCGTGGTGCGCGCGGTGCTCCGGCGCGACTACCCGGTGATCCAGGGCACCCTGCTGGTCATTGCGGCGATCTACGTCTTCATCAACCTCGGCGTCGATTTCATCTACACGCTGGTCGATCCGCGCATCCGGCTGGAGGGCAAATGAAAGCTGCTGTTTCTTCCTGGCTGCAGGCCGCGATGCCGGTGGCGCGCCGCCTGTTCGGGCGCCGGATCGTGCTGGCGGCGGCCCTGGTGCTGCTGCTGGTGGCCGGTGTCGCGCTGCTGTACCCGATGCTGTCGGATGCCGATCCGGGTGCCATCGAGATCGGCCAGCGCCTGCATGCGCCTTCGCTCGAACACTGGGCCGGCACCGACGAGCTGGGCCGCGACGTGATGCTGCGCATCGTGCACGGCGCGCGCTACTCGCTGCTGATCGGCGTCGTCACGGCCGCGGGCGCCGTGCTGTTGGGCACCTTGATGGGCATGCTGGCGGGCTTCTTCCGCCGGCTCGACGCGCCGCTGATGCGGGTGGTCGATGCCATGATGTCCTTCCCCGACATCCTGCTGGGCATCGCGCTGGTGTCGATCCTCGGCGTCTCGCTGTGGAACGTGATGCTGGCGCTGGTGATCGTCTACACGCCGCGCGTGGCCCGCGTGGTGCGTGCCACCACGCTGGTGCTGCGCGAGCTGCTGTTCGTCGACGCGGCGCGGGCGCTGGGGGTGCGGACGCCGAAGATCCTTTGCAAGCACATCCTGCCGAACCTGATGTCGCCGATCCTGGTGCAGGTGACCTTCATCTTCGCCTATGCGATCCTGGCCGAGGCGGGGCTGTCCTTCCTCGGTGTCGGCGTGCCGCCGGACATCCCGACCTGGGGCACGATGATCGCCGGCAGCCTCGACTACGCCGACCGCGCCTTCTGGACCATCTTCTGCCCCGGCCTGGCCATCGTGCTGACGGCGCTGTCGCTGCAGATGCTGGGCGACGGCGTGCGCGACCTGCTCGACCCCAAGCTGAGGAAGGCCGCATGAGCACGACGCCTCCCCGCCTCGAAGTCCAGGGCCTGTCCACCTCCTTCGCCACCGAGGCCGGCCGCATCCAGAGCGTGGCCGATGTCTCGTTCGCGATCCGTCCCGGCCAGACGCTGGCGCTGGTCGGCGAATCGGGTTCCGGCAAATCCGTCACCAGCTTGACGCTGATGGGCCTGCATGCCCGGACCTCGCACGCGCAGTTCGAGGGCCAGGCCTGGTTCGTGCGGCGCGACGGCCGGCGCGTGGACCTGCTCGACCTGCCGGAATCGGAGAAACGCGCGCTGCGCGGCAACGAGCTCGGCATGATCTTCCAGGAGCCGATGACCAGCCTGAACCCGGTGCTGACCATCGGCGAACAGATCGCCGAATCGGTGCGGCTGCACCTGAAGCTCGACCGCAGGGCGGCCCATGCCCATGCGCAGCGCATGCTCGAACTGGTCGAGATCCCGGCCGCGGCGCAGCGGGTCAACGAATACCCGCACCAGCTCTCGGGCGGCATGCGCCAGCGCGTGATGATCGCGCTGGCCATGGCCTGCAACCCGACCCTGCTGATCGCCGACGAGCCGACCACTGCGCTCGACGTCACGATCCAGGCCCAGATCCTCGCGCTGATGGGGCGGCTGCAGAAGGAGACCGGCATGAGCATGCTGTTCGTCACCCACAACCTGGGCGTGGTCGCGCAGTACGCCGATGCGGTGGCCGTGATGTATGCCGGGCGCATCGTCGAATCGGCGCCGGTGCACGACCTGTTCGCGCGGCCGGAGCATCCGTACACGCGGGGCCTGCTGGCCTGCCTGCCGGGTGTGGCGCGGCGGCGAGGCGCCCCGGTGGTGGCGGGCAGGCGACCGCAGCTGGTGGCGATTCCGGGGCAGGTCTCCAGCCCGTTCGCACCGCCGGCCGGTTGTGCCTTCGCGCCGCGCTGCGGCTCGCGCCTCGAGGCCTGCGATGCCCGCATGCCGCGGCTCGAGACCACGGGCGGCGAGCGCATGCTGCGCTGCATCGGATTCACCGAGGAGTTGGCGGCATGACGACGAGCGCGATATCGGCGAGCGACAACCTGCTCGAGATCCGACAGCTGACAAAGCATTTCGGCAAGGGCAGCCATCCGGTGCGAGCGGTCGACGACGTGAGCTTCGACATCCGCAAGGGCGAGACGCTCGGTCTGGTCGGCGAATCGGGCTCGGGCAAGAGCACCATCGGCCGGCTGCTGACGCGGCTGGTCGACCCGACCGGCGGCGAGATGCTCTATCAGGCGCAGGGCTCGGATGCACCGCCGCAAGACCTGGCGCAGCTGTCGCAAGCGCAGTTCCGGCCGCTGCGCTCCAAGGTCCAGATCATCTTCCAGGACCCGTACGCGAGCCTCAACCCGCGCATGCGCATTCGGGACGTGCTGGCCGAAGCGCTCGACACGCACGGCCTCGCCAAGGGCGCGGCACGCCAACCGCGCATCCACCAGTTGCTGCAGCAGGTGGGCCTTCGTCCCGAGCACGCAGAGCGCTTCCCGCACGAGTTCTCGGGCGGCCAGCGCCAGCGCATCGGCATCGCGCGCGCCCTGGCGGTGGAGCCGCAGTTCATCGTCGCCGACGAGCCGCTGTCGGCGCTCGACGTCTCGATCCAGGCCCAGGTGGTCAACCTGCTCGGCGAGCTGAAGGAGCAGCTGGGCCTCACGCTGCTCTTCATTTCCCATGATCTGGACGTGGTCGAGTACCTGTGCGACCGTGTGGTGGTGCTGTATCTCGGCCGCGTGATGGAGATCGCGCCGACGACGGCGCTCTACGCCAGCCCGCGGCACCCGTACACGCGCGCGCTGCTGGCGGCGGCGCCGATTCCCGATCCGGCCCAGCGGCGCGTGGTGCCGCTGCTGCAGGGCGACCTGCCGAGCCCGGCGAATCCGCCCTCGGGCTGCGTGTTCCGCACCCGCTGCCCGCAGGCCGAGGCGCGCTGCGCGACTGTCGACATGCAGCTGCGCGAGGTGCAGACTGGCCACTGGCACGCCTGCTGGCGTGACGATCTTTGAACAACCTCTGCCCAACCATGACCCCTGACCCGATCCTCGACCACTCCTGCAAGAGCTTTCCGCTCGAGGCCGCGCCATGCCGCGCGGCCGACATCGGCGGCAAGGGATGGAACGTGCTGGCGGACGACCTGGCGTACCCGCTGGCCGTCGTCAGCCGTTCCGCGCTCTCGCACAACATCGCGTGGATGCAGGACTTTGCCCGGCGCAAGGGCATTGCGCTGGCGCCGCACGGCAAGACCACCATGTCGCCCGAGCTGTTCGGGCTGCAGCTCGCGGGCGGGGCCTGGGGCATGACCTTCGCGACCATCTTCCAGCTTGCCGTCGGCGTCGAAGCGGGGGCCCGCAACGCCATCATCGCCAACCAGGTGCTGTGCGACGCCGACCTCGACGGCCTGGACATGCTGCTCGCCGGCCAGAGCGACCTGCGCGTGTGGTTCCTGGTCGATTCGCTGGCGCAGCTCGCGCTGATCGAAGACTGGGCGCGCCGCCGCGAATCCCGGCGCTGCTTCGATGTGCTGCTGGAGATCGGCATTCCCGGCCAGCGCACCGGCTGCCGCACGCTCGAGGAGGCGCTCGCGCTGGCCGCGGCGATCTCGCGCTCGCCGGTCGTCCGGCTCGGCGGCATCGAGTGCTACGAGGGCGGCCTGGCCCGCTGCGACAGCGCGCGTCATG
>Ga0247820_10002023_pt1 | contig 11426 bp, 8 predicted proteins | sample 13C_Glucose_Day1_2_FD_192480 | JGI IMG/M metagenome (GOLD analysis project Ga0247820, IMG submission 192480) | Soil microbial communities from agricultural site in Penn Yan, New York, United States - 13C_Glucose_Day14 | ecosystem: Environmental > Terrestrial > Soil > Agricultural land | place...
GTCGACGTCGGCGGTCACCGCCGACCGCAGGAAGTCGCCGAAGGTCACGTCGACCGGCGGCAGGTACTGGAACGCGCGGATGCACATCATCAGCACCCGCTGCGCCATCGCCCGCGCCTCGCCGGCCACCCGGGCGACGAGGTCGGGATGCAGCGCGCCCGGCGGCAGCTGACCCGAGCCGGCGGTCGCGATCCGGATCAGGTCGGCGATGGCCGCCTGGTAGGTGGTGAAGAAGGCGTCGAACACCGCCGAGACGAAGATCGAGCCCCGTGCGTGCGGTTCCAGGGTGCGCCCGAGCCGGGTCGGATCCGGGTTCTCCTCGCCCAGGGCGTCGCGCAGCGCACGGCCCCGCCCGGTGCTCTCACCGAACTGCTGCGCCAGCTCGACCAGCGGCGAGCGGGCGGTCAGGTCGGCTCGGTTGGACTGGATGTAGCGGGCCAGCAGCTCCGGCAGCGCGAAGTGCTGGAACAGCGCCACCACGTCGGCGAAGCCCTCGTGGAAGGCGTACACGTCGATGTTGGTCGCCTCCTTGTACAGGGGGCGGAGTCGATCGACCAGCGCGTGCGTCGCCTCGTGCACGACGATGTCGTGGGACAGGCAGCTGAACACCCACTGCCCGGGCAGGTTGCGCCCGGCGTCGCGGGGATCGGTCCGGAAGTAGCCGAACCGCAGGGAGCCGCCGTGGCCGTCGTCGAACACCGCGTTCTCGCCCTGGAACCCGTGCGGGAAGATGCGCAGGCGGTCGCTCCCCCGCCAGCGGAACCTCCTGCCCAGCCCTCGCTCGAAGTTCTCCAGCAGCGAGCTGGTCACCGCGTACACCATCTGCTGGTGGAAGCGGGGGTCCCGCTCGCTGGGCGCGAGACCGTCCTGCGCCAACAGGATCGGATCGTCCAGGTCGACCGGGGTGTAGAAGCGCTTGGTGCTGGCGTCGTAGTCGATCACCTGCACCAGGTCGCCGCTCGGTCCCGGCCGGAGCGGCTCGTACGGCACCGTGATGGTGACCACCTCGTTGCCGGACAGCCTGGCGATCATCGGGTCCACCGCGTAGATCTGCAGCGACCGGCGCCGCGGCTCGGGGTAGGCGAGCGCCGCCTCCGCGCTCGGATCCCTCACCCCGCCGGCGACCTCCGTGGACGGCATCTCACGACGCCCCGTCGGTGGGCGGCACCAGCCGCAGGATCGGGGGCTGCTGGGGTCGGTTGGCCGTGAACGCGTCGTCCGGCTCCATCGCCCAGTCGGCGATCTCGCTGCGCAGACCCTCGGTCCGGTCGCGCACGGCCGCCAGCTTCTCCCCGGAGACCCGGTACGAGGGCTGCTCGTCGGGATCGTCCAGCAGCGCGTCGTAGAAGGGCGGCTGCTGCACGGTGTAGCCGCGTTCGAACGCGGCCAGCCAGTCGCTCAGGGCGGCGGTGGAGGTGCGGTAGCGGATCCACTTGTGGTTCGGCCAGCCGGCCCCGCCCGGGCCGAACCGATCGACGAGCCGGGCGGCGGCGAACCGGCCGCGCCGGCTCAGGGCCGTGACCAGCTCAGGCGGCATCGCCAGGTTGATGCCACCCTCGGCACCGTCCTGGTAGACCGTCACCACCCGGTCGCGGTAACCCGGCATGGTCAGCGAAGCCTGGTCCACCCAGGTGCGCGCCGTCTCCACCAGAGACAGCCCGAAGGAGAACAGGGCCGACAGGGGTTTGGCCGCCCACCGGGCCGTACGCCGGTGCCCCCCACCCTGGTTGACCAGCGGCAGGTAGCTGTTGTCCCGCTCGTCGGCACTGCGCGGGTGGTCGTCGCTGAACGGGGCCAGGTCGATGGCGAAGGTCGGCCGGGACGGCAGCACCGAGTCGAAGAACTGCACCGGCAGGTTGGACGTCAGTCCGCCGTCGGAGAACCAGTTGACGTCGAAGACCGGCCGCTGGCTGACCGCCGCCGCGTGCTCGGCCAGGCTCGCGTCCGGGTGCTGCTGACGCCACTCGCGGACGGCCTTGACGTACGCGAGGTTGGCGCCGGAGTAGTCCAGGGCGTAGAGCGGCACCGCCGAGATCAGCAGCGGGAAGCTCAGACTCATCCGGGTCGCCACGATGAGCGGCAGGTCGGCTGCCCGGGGAAAGGGTCGCAGCGAGCCGGCGTGCACCAGCAGCACCTCGCGGATCCGTCGCCCCACCGGCCCTGACGGGAGCGGTGGCGGGTGGTCGATCATGGCCTTCACCACGACGGGCCCGAACAGCTTCTCGAACTCGGCCGGCTGGAAGAAGTAGATGTCGTCGTTCCAGGGCATCGCCATCGGCTGGGACCGACTCAGGTTGGTGGTCATCATCTGCAGCTGCAGCTGATCGGCCTGCAGGTGGCCGAAGGTGAGCGGCTGGTCGTACGGGCGGCCGGCCAGGTCCTGGAGTCGTCGGTAGAGCCACGGCGTGAGGGCCAGCTCGCTGTCGTCCGCTCCCCGGCCGGAGCTCATCCCGAAGCCCATCGAAGGAAGCCGCCCGAGGTCGGCCAGCACACCACTGAGGAGCGCGATGGCCAGCCCGACCTTGGTGGCCAGGATGCCCACGACGATCGCCAGGGCGAGAGTGACCACCACGAGCGTGCCCGATCCGGCGGGGAGCCGGACCAGTCCGACGATCCCCAGCACCACCAGGGTCAGGCCCAGCACGACACCGAGCAGCGATCGGAGCGGCGCCTTCGCGGTCGCATGCGCGATGACGGCCAGCGCGGCCCTGAGCAGTCGTAGCCGCGACGGCTTGTCCGGCAGCTTGGTCTTCTGCTCCAGCACGGCCGACAGGAGTCCGAACAGCCGCTCGGCTCCGGGCTGCGGGCGGAACAGGTGGAACAACAGCGAGCGACCGTCGGGCTGGTTCGCTGCGAGCAGTCTCGGGAACTGGGCCAGGCCGAGGAAGCCACGCGGCAGGGCATCGGCGGGAGTCGGGGGTGCGGGTGCAGGAGTGCCGACCGCTGGGGCAGCAGCGGCGGTGCCGGGGGCTGCCGGGCCGGCCGGACGCGTCAGAACGGAGCGACGGCCCATCTCGGCAGCGACGGCGGCCGCGGCGGCGATCGCTCCGGCGGACGCGCCGCCCACCGAGCGCAGCCGGTAGGTGGTGGCCAGCTCACACACCGCCAGCGGGTAGACGACCCCGCTCGTGATGCCGCCCTTCATCACGATGTCGCACTGCAGCTCGGGCTCGTCGGGGAAGTCGTTGGCCGTGAACTCCGGAGGCAGAGGTGGTGTCGGAGCGGGTGGGGTCATGAGCGCACCCCGGAGGCGACCCGCGGTGTGGCGCGACGACGTGGCATGACGATTCCTCTCCGACGAGGTCAGGAGCAGTGCCGGTGTGATGGTGATACACCCGCAGGAGCCGTCCCCACCAGGGACGATCGGGCACCGCGAAGGGCTGGCCGTAGATTCAGACCTCACGGGAGAACAGCGCGGAATGACGACGTCCACCCCGAGTCGGGGCAGGTCGAACGCTCGCGCCATCGCCGGGACCGCCGCCGCGCATGGCAGACTATGCTCCGCCGAACGGGGCGGAGCGTCCGTCGACGATCGGACCGGTCCTGCCCCCACGAGTCCACGACCGCTGCCGATCGACCGCCCACCGGTGAGGAAGAGGTGACATGACAGCGCCGACCCGCGTGCACCACGGTGAACGCGACGAGTTCGAGCCGGTCTACCACCACTACGGGCCGCACCGCGCCGGGCTGCCGCCGCTCGTGCCGTACTTCCGGGAGCTGTGGGCGCGACGCGAGTTCGCCGCGGAGATGAGCAAGGCGACGTTGCGGGGCGCCAACGTCAACACGTTCTTCGGTCAGGCCTGGATCGTGTTGAACCCGCTGCTGCTGGCCGGGGTGTACTACCTGCTGGTCACGATCATCCGGCAGCGACACGACCCGGAGCTGTTCACCCACCTGACCCTCGCGCTGTTCGCGATGACCATGGTGCAGACGGCCGCATCCAGCGGGGCCACCTCGGTGACCGGCTCAGGCCGGCTCCTGATCAACACCGCCTTCCCCCGGCTGCTGATCCCGCTGTCAGCGGTCCGGACCGCGTTCTGGCGGTTCCTGCCGACCATTCCGGTGTATCTCTTCTTCCACGCCATCTTCGGTCTCAGCTGGCACCCACGGATGCTGGTGTCGCTTTACTTCCTGCTTACCATGGTGGTGTTCAGCATGGGCCTGGCCGCCCTGTTCGCCACCCTTCAGGTGTACTTCCGTGACACCTCGAGCTTCCTGCCGTACTTCCTGCGGCTGTGGATGTACCTGTCTCCGGTGCTGTGGATGCCCGAGATGCTGGCCAGGATGAGTGGCGGCCTGCGGTTGCTGGTCGAGCTCAACCCGATGTACCCGATGCTCACCGGTTACGCCAACCTGCTGCAGGACCAGGCGTACCCACCCCTGTGGATGTGGATCGCCGCCGCCGCCTGGGCGATCGGTACGGTCGTCGGCGGTTTCCTGTTCTTCATCTCGAGGGAGCGTGAGTTCGCTGTCCGCCTCACCTGACGAGCGGCAGACCGGCCTGGCGGTCAAGGTCGACAACCTGTCGATCACGTACCGGACCACCTTCGAGCGCAAGCCCACGCTGCGCCAGGCCCTGGTCCGGTTCGGTCGGGGACAGCGGTCGGTACGCGAGGTGCACGCGCTGACGGATCTGACCTTCACGGTGCCGGAAGGGACCGCGATGGGAATCGTCGGGGCCAACGGCGCCGGCAAGTCCACCCTGATGCGGGCGATCGCAGGGATCCTGCCGCCCAGCCAGGGCTCGATCGAGGTCTGGGGCAAGGCGAGCACGCTGCTCGCCCTCGGCGTCGGCTTCAACAAGGAGCTGTCCGGCCGGGAGAACATCATCCTCGGTGGGCTGGCCGCCGGGCTGTCCCGCAAGGAGGTCGAGGAGCGGGCCGACGAGGTCGCGGAGTGGACCGAGATCGGCGACTTCATCGACATGCCGATGCGCACCTACTCCTCGGGCATGTCCGCTCGAGTCGCCTTCTCCGTCGCCGTCCACATGAAACCCGACATCTTGATGGTGGACGAGGCCCTGTCCACCGGCGACGCCCGCTTCCGGGCCAAGGCCAACGACAAGATGGCCGAGCTGCGGTCGTCGGCGCGGGCCATGTTCCTGGTCAGCCACGGGCTGAACAGCATCAAGGAGATGTGCACCGCCGCGATGTGGCTCGACAAGGGCAGGCTGATGATGGAGGGCGACCCCGAGACCGTGGTCGAGGAGTACAAGAAGTTCACCAAGGTGAAGAAGTCGGCGGCCACCGAGGACGAGGTCTAGCCGGTCCCCCGGCCCCGACTCACCCGACGCTGGCTCATCCGGCGTCGTCCCGGTTCGTGAGCTCCTCGGCCAGCTTCTTCGGCGCCACCGCCAGCCAGGCCGAGGTGACGATCTCCCGCAACAGCGGCTCGTCCACCCGGTCCAACCGCACCAGCACCGCCGGGTAACCGTTGAAGTGCGGAGTCGTGAACACGGCGCCGACGTGCTCGGCGAGAACCGCCTCCTTCTCGGCCAGGTCCTCCACCCGCGCCGCCAGGATCACCTCGTCCGGGGGCACCTCGATCTCGCCGGCCTCGGTGAGCAGCTTGCGGTCCTTCTTGCTGAGCGGGCGTTCCCACACGAAGCCCTTTCCCTTGGTCGTGCCGCCGCTCGTCACGGCCCAGGAGACGTTGCCGTACGAGGTGGTTTCCTCGGTCTCGGGCAGCGCCAGCGCGATCCGCGCCACGTCGTCGAACGTCACCATGGAGGCACTGTAGAGGCACGGTCCGACGGACACGGTGCGTCAGACTCTCCCCGACTGGGCTCCACTGGGGGCGACACGCCGCTGCAGGCACCGGTCGGGGCCGTTCCTCCGCAGGCCCGCGCCGACCTACCCGCTCGGGGTCAGCCCTGGGCCAGCCGGCGGGCCAGGAACTCGGCCAGGTCGCCGGTCTCTCCGTCGCGTCCGCCCTTGCCCACGATCAGCGGCGGCGGCGACGGCCGCAGCTGCACACCGCGGAGCCGCTCCTTCAGGCCGCCGGGCACGGTGAGGATGTAGTAGCAGCCGTCGTCGCCCACCGCGACCGACTGGTTCTTCCGCAGGTACCAGCCACGCTTGTCGGTCTTCACACCCTGACCGCTGTAGAGGGTGGCCCGCAGCGGCTCGGCCGCGATCCCCGCGGCGGCGACATCGACCAGGAAGGCATCGATCAGCTCCTGCGCCTTGGCCGACTCCACTCGCTCCGCCCCGGCCGCGAGCTCCGCACGCAGGGCGGCCTCCTCGGCACGCGACGCGCCGCGACCCTCGGGAACCGACATGTGTTCGACCCTACTGCCGGGGCCCGGAGAGTGCATCCCATCACAAAACAGCCGCCGACCAGCGAAACCCCCATACACTCGAAGGGTTGCCCACGATGCAACTGTCCACGATGCAAGAAGCGCCCGACCCGAGGAAGAGATGTCCGAGACCGCCCCGATGCCGGAGACGCCGGCCGCCCCGCCGCGCAGACGACGCCGATGGCTGAAGATCCTGCTGATCTCGGTCGCGGTCGTCGTCGTGGGTGCGGTCGCCGCGAGCGCGGCCTACATCTACTCCATCGACCGCAGCGTCACCCAGAACATCAAGCGGCAGGACATCCTGCCGGCCGAGACACCGACCGCCCCCGGCCAGTCGGCCCGTCCCACTGCCGATCCCGAAGCCACCGGCGCGATGAACTTCGTGCTCCTCGGCTCGGACTCCCGCGATCCCGGTGACGCCGGTGCGGGTCGCAGCGACTCGATCATGGTGGTGCACCTGAACAAGGCGCACGACCAGGCGTACATCACCTCCTTCCCGCGGGACATGTGGGTCGACATCCCCGGGCACGGCAAGGGCAAGATCAACGCCGCGTTCGCGTACGGCGGCACGCAGCTGATGGTGCAGACCCTGGAGAGCCTGCTGGGCACCCGGATGGATCACGTGGTGATGGTCGACTTCGAGGGCTTCATCAAGCTGACCGAGTCTCTGGGCGGCGTCACGGTGAACAACAAGAACGCGTTCTCCTCGCACGGCTTCGACTACCCCAAGGGCGAGATCACCATCGCCGGGGAGGAAGCGCTCTGGTTCGTCCGCGAGCGCAAGAGCCTGCCCAACGGCGACCTCGACCGCGCCGAGAACCAGCGGATGGTCATCAAGGCGATCGTGGCCAAGGGCCTGAGCCCGGAGATCGTCGCCAACCCGACCGCGTTCACCGGCTTCATCTCCGGGGTCGCCGAGCACGTGACCGTCGACTCCAGCCTGAGTGACCAGACGATCCGTGATCTCGCGGTCTCGCTGCGCCTGACCCCGTCCGACATCCACCTGCTGCAGGCGCCGATCACCGGCTTCGGCACGTCTCCGGACGGGCAGTCGATCGACATCGTCGACGAGGCCCAGCTGGCGGCGCTCGGCAAGGCGTTGAAGAAGGACACCATGGACGCGTACCTGGAGAAGTACGGCGACCAGTAGCGCTCGCGCCTAACCTCGTCGGGTGGAGTTCGTCCGTAGTCTGCGGCAGCTGGTCCGGCACCGGCTGTTCCGGCGGCTGTTGTCGGTACGGGTGGCCACCCAGACCGCCGACGGCGTGCTCCAGGTGGCGCTCGCCTCCTTCGTGCTCTTCTCCCCGCAACGGCAGCCCGACGCCGCTTCGGTGGCCACGGTGCTCGCCATCACTCTGCTGCCCTTCTCGATCCTCGGCCCGTTCGTCAGCGTCGTGCTGGACCGCTGGTCGCGGCGACAGATCCTGGTCGTCCTCGACCTGACCCGGGCGGTGCTGGCCATCGGGCTCGCGGTCCTGGTCGGTTCGGGCATCCGAACCGGCTGGTCTGACGCCGCGTTCTACGCCGGGGTGCTGCTGGCCATGAGCCTCAACCGGTTCCTGCTGGCCGCGTTGTCGGCGGCTCTCCCGCACACCATCGACGCGTCGGAGTACATGGTCGCCAACTCGGTGATGCCCACCATCGGTCCGCTCGGCACGGTGGTCGGCGTCGGACTGGGGACGACCCTGCGGGTGGTGCTCGGGAACCAGATGCCCGACTACCGGGCGAACGCGGTGCTGTTCTGTCTGGCCGCGATCGGCTGGCTCATCAGCATGGCTCTGGCGCTGCGGATCCCGCGCCGGGCCCTCGGGCCGGACGAGCCGGACCCGGCCCTCGCCCGCGACATCGTCAGCGGGCTGGTCGAGGCGCTCAGCCACCTGAAGCACCGCCGCGCCGCCGGCCTGGGGCTGATCGCGATCGGACTGCACCGGGTGGTGTACGGCGTCGTGACGGTGGCGATGATCCTGGTCTTCCGCAACTACCTGAACGCGCCCGCCGACGTGAACCCGGCGCTGGCCGACCTCGGCATCCTGGCCGTCGTGACCGCGGCGGGCTTCGTGGCCGCCGCGGCGGTCACGCCGCCGCTGAGTGTGCGCTGGGGCGTCCGGCGGTTGGTCGTCGCGGCGTTCGGCGCCTCGGCGTTCTTCCAGCTGCTGCCGGGGGCGATCTTCTCCCAGCTGCCCCTGCTCGTCGCCGGGTTCCTGCTCGGCGTCACGGCGCAGAGCATCAAGCTGTGCGTCGACACCCTGGTCCAGGCCCACGTCGATGACGAGTTCAAGGGCCGCGTCTTCGTGGTCTACGACATGATCTTCAACGTCGCGCTGGTCGTGGCGGCGGTCATCGGTGCCGCCATCCTGCCGGCGAACGGGGTCTCCGTGCCGATCATCATCGCGCTGGCCGTCGCGTACGCCCTGCTCGGCGTCTGGTTCGCGCTGGTGAGCCGCAACCTGTCGATGGACGAGGGCACGGAGTCCCTCCGCGGCGAGGCTCCGGCCCCGGACTCCGTCACCGGCCCCTGACTTCCACTGCGCGCGGGTTCGAGCACGCGCGGAGTCGCAGCCCGACCACTGCGCGCGGGTTCGAGCACGCGCGGAGTCGCACCCCGACCACTGCGCGCGGGTTCGAGCACACGCGGAGTGGGGATCGGTGGCAGTGGCCCGACTCGCGCTGGCGCCAGGCTCAGGACGGGCGGGCGGCCCACCAGGTGCGGAGGGCGTCCTCGGCCCGCTCGGGTCCCAGGGGGCCCTCGTCGATCCGGAGCTCCAGCAGGAACCGGTACGCCTCGCCCACCTCGCGACCCGGCGCGATACCCAGGATCGCCATGATCTGGGTGCCGTCCAGGTCCGGCCGCAGGGAGGCGATCTCCTCCTCTGCGGCCAGCTCGTCGATCCGCGCTTCGAGGTCGTCGTACGCCCGCCGCAGCCGGTTCGCCTTGGCCTTGTTCCGGGTGGTGCAGTCGGCGCGGGTCAGGATGTGCAGTCGTTCCAGCTGGTCGCCGGCGTCACGGACGTATCGGCGGACGGCGGAGTCGGTCCACTGTCCCTCCCCGTAACCGTGGAAGCGCAGGTGCAGCTCGATCAGCTTGCTCACCGCCGAGATCTCGTCCGCGCTGAAGCGCAGCGCGGTCAGCCGCTTCTTCGCCAGCTTCGCGCCGACCACGTCGTGGTGGTGGAACGACACCTTGCCGCCCGACTCGAACTTCCGGGTGGCGGGCTTGCCGATGTCGTGCAGCACCGCGGCCAGCCGACTGACCAGGTCCGGGCGGTCCGACAACCGCGACTCCAGGTCGATGGCCTGCTCGAGCACGGTCAGGCTGTGCTCGTACACGTCCTTGTGCCGGTGGTGCTCGTCCCGTTCGAGGCGGAGGGCCGGGAGCTCGGGCAGCACCCGGTCGGCCAGCCCGGTGTGCACCAGGAGCCCCAGTCCCGCCCGTGGACGGTCGGTCAGCAGCAGCTTGGACAGCTCCTCGCGGACCCGTTCGGCGGACACGATGGAGATCCGATCGGCCATCGCCGTCATCGCCGCGATCACCCGCGGCGCCGGCGTGAAGAACAGCTGCGAGGTGAAGCGCGCTGCGCGCATCATCCGCAGCGGGTCGTCGCTGAAGGACTGCTCCGGCGTACCGGGGGTGTCGATCACCTCGGCGGCCAGGTGGGCCAGACCGCCGTACGGGTCCACGAACCGCTTGCTCGGCAGCTCGACGGCCATCGCGTTGACCGTGAAGTCACGGCGGACCAGATCGCCCTCGAGCGTGTCCCCGAAGCGGACCTGCGGCTTGCGGCTGTCGGCGACATAGGCGTCGGAGCGGAAGGTGGTCACCTCGATGACCCAGCTCACGACCTCGGCGCCGTCCCCCGGACCAGCGATGGCCTCGTTCACCCGACAGCCGACCGTGCCGAACTCCTTGCCGATCGTCCAGACCGCCGGCGACACCGTCCGCAGGATCGCCTCGATGTCGTCCGGGCGGGCGTCAGTGGTGAAGTCGAGGTCGTGGCCCAGCTCCCCGCGCAGGGCGTCCCGGACGCTGCCGCCGACGAGATAGAGGGTGTGTCCGGCGGCGGCGAACTCCCCGCCCAACCGGTCGGCGATGGGGGCGATCCGCAACAGCTCGGCCACCGCGTTCGCCTGCGCACGGGTCAACCGATCTGCTCCAGACACGGGGGTCGATGCTAGCCGCTCCACCGCACCGACCCCGCCACTCACGCCGCTCCGCCGTGGGCCGGATCACGAATCGGCCGATCACGCGGGCCCGATCACTACAATCCACCTGGTGACGTGGGGACGAAGGTGAGGGCCGTACGGGCGCTGCTGGCCACCTTGCTGGTCGCGGTGACCGGGCTTCCCGTGCTCCTCGCCGCGCCGACCGCCCGGGCCGCGGAGCCGGAGTCGTGGGCCCGCATCAGCATCGACGCCATCACCCCCGCTCTCCCGTCGCGGGACGAGCCGAACCAGAAGGTGACGATCTCGGGCCGGATCACCAACACCTCCGACGTCGAGCTGTCCAATCTCCAGGTCGCGTTCTGGCGCTCTCTCGACCCGATCCAGACCGCCGAGGGCATGACCACCGCACTTGCCTCGGCGGCGAACGACCCGCTGGGCGCACGGGCCCAGGGCGGGTCGCTGTACGTCAACGTGCCGTCGGAGTCCGACCGGACCCTGGACCCGGACGAGTCCACGAGCTTCACCATCTCGGCGACCCTGACGCAGCTCGAGCTGCCGGACATCGACGGGGTCTACCTGGTCGGGGTGCACCTGCGCGGACGGGTCGACGACGCCGGCCCCGATGTCACCGTCGGTCGGGGACGGACCTTCCTGCCCGTCGTCTCGAAGGCCCCCCGGGAGACCGTCCGGCAGACCTCGATCGTGGTCCTGACCAGCCGCCCGAGCATGCTGCGCTCCGGCTACTTCCTGGACGACCACCTGGTCGAGGAGCTGAGCGGGTCGGGACGACTGACCCGGCTGCTGGAGGCGGCCGGCGCGAAGGGCACGAGCTTCGCGATCGACCCGGCTCTGGTCCAGGAGGTCCAGGCCATGGTCGACGGCCATCGGGTGCTGAACGCCGACGGGACCACCCGGGAGGGTGGTGGCGCGGCGGCCGCGCAGACCTGGTTGACCGAGCTCACCGCGC
>Ga0247820_10002026_pt1 | contig 11423 bp, 10 predicted proteins | sample 13C_Glucose_Day1_2_FD_192480 | JGI IMG/M metagenome (GOLD analysis project Ga0247820, IMG submission 192480) | Soil microbial communities from agricultural site in Penn Yan, New York, United States - 13C_Glucose_Day14 | ecosystem: Environmental > Terrestrial > Soil > Agricultural land | place...
GGGCCGCAACGCGGCCCCAGGCTTTCATGCCGTCTCCACCACTTCCTTGCGCCGCACCCCGGCAACCTTCACCTCTCCCTCCCCAGTCTCCGGCGCAAAGCTGTCACTACGCGCCATCCGCCACATCCGCGCATAAAACTCGCTTTCAATCGAGCCACTGAGCAATTCGCCAGGCTTGAGGAACGTGTGCAGGTCCGAGAACAGCCCGATTTCGCTGGAGCTGATACGCCGTGCCAGATGCTTGGGCTTGAGCTCCGCAGGATGTTCCAGGCCCGCAGCAGCCAACATTTCGGCCAGCGCATGCAGCGTGTTGCGGTGGAAACTGGCTACCCGTTCGGCCTTGTCTGGCACCACCAGGGCGCGCTGGCGCAACGGGTCTTGCGTAGCCACGCCGGTCGGGCATTTGTTGGTATGGCAGCTCTGCGACTGGATGCAGCCAATGGCGAACATGAAGCCACGCGCGGAGTTGACCCAGTCCGCCCCGATGGCCAGCACGCTGGCGATGTCGAAGGCGCTGACGATCTTGCCCGCTGCGCCAATGCGGATGCCGGCGCGCAGGTTCAGGCCGACCAGAGTGTTGTGCACGAACATCAGGCCCTCGCGCATCGGCACGCCCATGTTGTCGCTGAACTCGCGTGGCGCCGCCCCAGTGCCGCCTTCCTTGCCATCGACGACGATGAAGTCCGGAGTGATGCCAGTGGCCAGCATAGCCTTGGCAATGCCCATGAATTCCCAAGGGTGGCCCAGGCAGAATTTGAACCCCACCGGCTTGCCGCCCGACAGCTCGCGCAGGCTGGCAACGAACTGCAGCAACTCGACCGGGGTGCGGAAGGCACTGTGCGCCGCCGGCGAGATGCAATCCTCGCCCTCGCGCACGCCACGGGTTGCGGCAATCTCGGGGCTGACCTTGTGCCCTGGCAGGATGCCGCCGTGGCCCGGCTTGGCGCCCTGGCTGAGCTTGATCTCGATCATCTTCACCTGTGGCGAGCGTGCCTGCTCGGCGAAGCGCTGCGGGTCGAAGCGCCCGTCCTCGGTGCGGCAGCCGAAGTAACCACTGCCGATTTCCCAGATCAGGTCACCGCCATGTTCGCGGTGGTACGGGCTGATGCTGCCTTCGCCGGTGTCATGGGCAAAGCGGCCCATGCGTGCACCGCGGTTCAGGGCAGCGATAGCGTTGGCACTGAGGGCACCGAAGCTCATGGCCGAGATGTTGAAGATCGACGCCGAATAGGGCAGGCGGCATTGCGGCCCGCCAATGGCGATGCGGAACGACGCCGGGTCTGGCGTGGCCACTGGCAGCATGGAATGGCTGATGAACTCGAAGCCGGGCTTGTAGGCATCGTTGAGGGTGCCAAAGGCTTTCTCGGCGCTTTCGTTCTTGGCCCGGGCATAAACCAGCGAACGCTGCGAACGGGAGAACGGTAGCTTGTCGTCGTCGCCCTCGATCAGGTACTGGCGGATTTCCGGGCGGATGGTTTCGATCAGGTAGCGGATGTTGCCCAGGATCGGATAGTTGCGGCGCACGGCGTGGTGGCTTTGCCGCAGGTCGTTCAGGCCGACCAGGCTGAGCAGCGCGGTGATCAGCGTCAACGGCCACAGCCAGGCATGCTGGGGTAGCAGCGGCAGGCTGGCGAAGGTGAACAGCAGGCAGAGGGCGAGGCAGGCGTAGCGGCTGGGTAGAGAGTGTTTCATGGGTCCATCGCAGGCAGGATGACCGGGCCTAGGATAGGCAAAGGTGGGGAGGGGAAAACCTGGGTAATCGGTAAAAGACTGTTACTTGAATGTAGGGCTCTGTACATGGCTCAAGGCCGATGCGGTCCATGTGGGAGCGGCCTTGTGTCGCGAAAGGGCTGCGCAGCAGCCCCAGAATTCGCAGCCATAGCGAAGATCGCTGGGTCTGCTACGCAGCCTTTTCGCGACACAAGGCCGCTCCCACAAAAAGGTGTTAGCGAGGCAATAACACGCTAACCCGCAACCCACCCCCCTCGCGGTTCGCCAGCAGCAACTCGCCCCCATGGCTGGTGGCAATCCGCTGAGCAATACTCAACCCCAGCCCATACCCCCCGGAAGCCTGGTTGCGTGACCCCTCACCGCGCACGAACGGGTCGATGATGGTCGCCAGCAGGCTCGGCGCAATCCCCGGCCCGCGGTCATCGACATGGATGAACACCCCCGTGGTCGCCTGTTCCAGCGTGACCGAAACCTCTTTGGCATAACGCAACGCATTGACCAGCAGGTTCTGCAGGCAGCGCTGCAGCAGCAGGGCATCGACCCGCAGGCTGCCCGCCCGGCCATGCACCGGCAGCGGCTCTTCGGCAGTGGCCAGCTCCGCGCACTGGCGCACCACCAGCCGGTTCAGGTCTACCTGCTGCAAGTTCTGCTGCTCCCCCGCGCGCAGGTAATCGAGTACCTGGCCGATCATGTCGTCCATCTGCGTGATGTTCTGCCGCAGGCGCTGCCGGTGTTCGTCGTCCGGCAGGCGCTCCAGGCGCAGGCGCATGCGCGTCAGCGGGGTGCGCAGGTCGTGGGACACGGCGGCCAGGAAGTAGGCCTTGTCATTGACCATCGCGATCAGCCGCTGCTGCATGGCATTGAAGGCCTGGGCCGCCTGGCGTACTTCCTCCGGGCCATCCAGCGCCAAAGGCGGCTGCTCGAGGTTGCTACCAAGACCGCGCGCGGCATCGGCCAGGCGTCGCAACGGGCGCAGGCACAGGCGCACGGCGATCAGGCACACCAGCAATACCGCGACGATGCGCAGCGCGTACACCCGCAACAGATAATCGCTGATCAGCACCCAGGCCGACTCGCCGCTCCAGCCTTGCAGTTCCTGGCCCTCGATGGTCAGCCAGTGCCCATCGGCCAACGGCACCGCGAACTGCAGATGCGCCTGGGCGGTGCGCAGGCCGAACAGGCTGCGCCAGACGATCGCCTGGCCCTGTTCATCGGTCAATTGCACCTTGATCAGGCGCACGTCCTGGGCATGCCCCAACTCGTACTCGAGGGCCTGGTGCAGCAACAGCTCGACGCGCCTGCGCCCGCGGCGCTCGTCCTGCACCGGCGTGGGTAGGGTTTCGCTGCAACGCAGTTGGTAATGCGCTGGCGCCTGCAGTGCACCGGCGCGGCAGTCAGCCTGGGCGATCAACGGCGCGCTGCGTGCGGCGATGAGCCGGACAGGGGCCTCGAGTACCTGGGCAAAACGCACATCGAACCAGATGCTGCTGGACATCAACTGGACCAGCACGGTGCCGCTGACCATTATCAGCAGCAGCTGGCCGAACAATGTGCGTGGCCATAGCCGGCGCAGCCAGCGCATGTCAGGCATCGGCCCCGTTGGCGGCGATGCTCAGCAAATAGCCTTCGTTGCGGATGGTGAGAATTTGCGCGGCACCCGCCGGAGCGTGGCGCAGGTGCTGGCGCAGGCGGCTGACGCACATGTCCACCGAACGGTCGTCGGGCAGGTGGTCGCGGCCGAACGCACTGCGCGTCAACTGGTCGCGCGACACCACGCGGTTGTTGGCTTCCAGCAGTTCGCGCAGTACGCGGTGGTCGGAGCGGGGCAAGGTCAGGGTCTGGCCATCAGGGCGGGTGAGCAGGCGCTTCATGTGTTCCAGGCGGAAGCCGGCGAACAGCTGGGCATCTTCTACCGGCTCTGCGGCGGGTGCATCCAGGCGTTGCGGACGGCGCAGCACGGCCTTGATCCGGGCGATCAGCTCGCGTGGCTCGAACGGCTTGGCCAGGTAGTCATCGGCACCCACTTCCAGGCCGATGATGCGGTCCAGCGTGCTGCCCTTGGCCGACAGCATGATTACCGCCAGCCCGGGCGTGGCTTGCAGCTGGCGGCACAGGCTGAGGCCGTCCTCGCCCGGCAGCATCAGGTCGAGCACCACCAGCTCCACCTTGTGCCGGGCCAGTTGCTCGCGCATCTGCTCGCCGTCAGCTGCTGCCAGCACGTTATAGCCGGCATCTGTCAGGTAATCACAAAGAAGTTCGCGGATCTCGTCGTCATCATCGACAACAAGCAAAGTTGTGCTCATGCAGAAAAACACCTGTTCGGTGAGGGCCGGTGGCGCTCGTTACGTTCGATTACATCCCCGTACAAGCCGGGTCTGGAGCCCGGGGGGCCGATCCCTAGAATCCTAACAAAAAATCATCTGCAAATACGAAGCCTTCCCAAATGAACTCCGAGAGCACCCCGAACGCCTTCTCCTCCATCAGCCGAGGCGGCACGCGCCTCAAACCGCTGGCCCTGTTCATTGCCGTGGCCGTCAGCGGTGGCGCGATGGCTGCCGACAGCAAGCCCCTGGAGCTGGACGCCACGCAGATCGAAGACAGCGCCCTGCTGCCTGCCGACGAAGCCGGCCAGCTGGGTTACACGGTCGAAAGCACCCGCAGCTCCACCGGCCTGGCGCTGACGCCGCGCCAGACGCCGCAGTCGGTCACCACCATTACCCGCCAGCAGATGGATGACCGCGACATCCACACCATCGAGCAAGCGCTGGAAACCACCCCAGGTGTGACCGCGAGCAAGTCCGAAGTGGGCGGGCGTACCGACTACCGTGCCCGTGGTTACTCGATCAGCAACTGGAAGGTCGATGGCCTGCAGTTCCAGGGTGGCTCCGACTTCAGTGGTGGCGGCAACGCGCTGAACATGGACCTTTACGAGCGCATCGACATCGTGCGCGGCGCCAATGGCCTGCTGGGCGGTACCGGCGACCCGTCGGCCACCGTCAACCTGATCCGCAAGGCGCCGACCAGGACGTTCGGCGGCAGCGCCTATGCCACCTACGGCAGCTGGGACAAACGCCGCCTGGGCGCCGACCTCAACCTGCCGCTGTCCGAAGACGGCCGCCTGCGTTCGCGCTTCGTGATGACCCAGCAGGACGCCAACTCATTCCGCGACAACCAGTCCGAGCGCTCCCGCGCCGCGTTGGCCAACTTCGAGTTCGACCTGGACGACGCCACCACCCTCGGTGCCGGCTACCAGTACGAGTACAACAAGATTGTCGGCGGTGGCTGGGGCGCGAACATCCCGATCTGGTACCGCGATGGCAGCAAGACCGACCTGCCGCGCAGCACCAACGTGGTACCCAGCTGGAGCTTTGGCGAGTACACCACCCGCACCGCGTTCGGCTCGCTGGAGCACCGCTTCGACAACGATTGGACGCTGGACCTGAAAGCCGCCCAGAGCACCGCCGAAACCCTCAACCACCGCGGCCTGGCCAAGGTCAACTCGGCGGGCCGAGGCAGTTACGGCGGCTACTGGGACCAGGATGGCAGCGGTGCCGTGCTCAACGGCCTGCACAGCTCCACCGACACCACCCAGCAATCGGCGCAGATCGACCTGTCCGGCCCGTTCCAGCTGTTCGGCCGTAGCCACCAGGCGATGGTCGGCTACAACGACAGCCGCACCGTGGCCTGGTCGCCGGAATACACCTGCACCATGGTTGGCGACGGCATGGCCAGTTCGCCTGCGCTGGGGTGCCAGTTCCGCGCCAACAACGGCTTCCCGCTGACCGACTGGCACAATGGCGTGGATGACGACTACAACATCATCGCCTCGCGCACCGGCCGCCACAGCAAGACCACCACCCGCCTGCAGGGCATGTACGCGGCAACCCGCCTGAGCATCACCGACCCATTGTCGGTCATCCTCGGCGTGCGCACCAGCAACTACTCGGCCACCACCCGCAGCGTGGCTGGCGCACGTACCAGCCAGGAAGAAAACGGCATCGTCACCCCGTACCTGGGCGCGGTGTACGACCTCAACGACAACTACTCGCTGTACGCCAGCTACACCGACATCTTCACCCCGCAAACCGCTGAAACCAGCAGCGGCAGCAAGGTCGAGCCGATTCGCGGGCAAAGCTACGAGACGGGTATCAAGGGAGAGTGGTTCGATGGCCGCTTGAACGCCTCGGCGGCGTACTTCCGCACCAAGCAGGAAAACAAGGCAGTGCTCGACGGCGACCTGACCACGCCCACCGGTGGCGACGCCTACAAAGCCGGTTCCGGCCAGGAAACCGACGGTATCGACCTGGAAATCGCCGGCGCCCTGACCCCCAGCTGGAACGTGTACGCCGGCTACACCTACCTGCACTTCCGCCGCGTCGACAGCGACGGCCGCAGCGACCCATCGCACCTGTTCAAGGCCTCGACCACCTACCGCCTTTCCGGCCCGCTCGACCGCCTGACCCTGGGCGCCGGGGTGACTGCGCAGAGCAACATCCGCGCAATCTCCAGCCCGGCGGGCCAGCCGAGCAATGGTGTGAGCACCGGTGCCACTGATGTGAACTGGTCCGGTTATGCCATCTGGAATGCCATGGCCAAATACCAGCTGACCGACGACACCAGCGTCAGCCTCAACGCCAACAACCTCTTCGACAAGCATTACTACACCCGCTATGGGTTCTATGCCGGGGCGATTTATGGTGACCCACGCAACCTGTCGCTGACGGTCAGCACAGCGTTCTGATCAAACGCACCTGGGGCTGCTGCGCAGCCCATCGCCGGCAAGCCGGGCTCCCACCGCTACTTTGGGAGCAACTGCCTTGCTCAATTTCTAACAGGTGGCGCGATCCCTGTGGGAGCGGGCGCGCCCGCGAACACGGGCGAAGCCCGTGCCATCCACCACAGCACCTGATTCGCTGGGGCGGCGCCAGGCTCAAACCATGCGCTGTACCTGTGGTAGATGGCCCAGCCCTTTGGGCTGCGCTGTCGCGTAGATAACTGAAATTGCAAGCAATCCGCGTACCCTGTGGGAGCGGCTTTAGCCGCGAAGAATCCAACGCGGTGCATGCCACCGGCTGCGCCGCTGTTCGCGGCTAAAGCCGCTCCCACAAGGCCCCTGCTAATTCAATGAGTTATGTCCAGCTCTATGAGAGCCTGGCTTGCCGGCTATGGGCCGTAAAGCTGCCCTATTTCACCTAGGGCCAGTCCCTTGCTCGCGATCAACCGGCTTCTCCAGCCGATCCTCGAAACTGTCCCAGTCCTCACCAAACAGTTCCACCGGGTGCATGGTGCGACTCGCCCCATTGCCACAGGCCAATGCCTTGGCCGGGCAATACAGGTCGCAGCCCCAGCAGATGCGCTCCGGGTGGCTGGGGTTTGTGGGGAACTTCTTGGCCATGGTCAGCTTCCCTCAGGACTATGTCCCAAACCTATACCTCGGCCCGCTATTCAGCTTGATCGACATCAATATCCAGGTGACCCTCAGCGGAGCGCATATTCCGGATCCAGATATCTGCTTGACAGATATCTGGATCCGGAATAATTTGTAGGCACCTTGGTACGCCGAGACAACACGATGCGAGTGATTACGAAAGCGGCGGTTACCAAAGCCATCGAAGCTCACGCCCAGTGGAAAGCCCCCCTGAGCCTGTGGCTCACGACCTTTGATAGGGCGACGCTGCGCTTCGAGTCTTTTGAGCAGCGAAGGGATACGTGGTCTACCGCCTCTGGCTGGAACGTTGACCGCATTCCTTGTTCAAAACTCAGGCCCTCCAGCCGAAAAGGGCCGCTTGATGTCTATGTGTTCGATATCAAGAAAAACGAATGCCGTCTGATCGCATGGCTCAACACACGAACGGGCACCCTCTATATCAAGGCCATTCTGTCGCACGCGGAGTACGACAAGTGGTGCAAGAGCGATGTCAGGTAGCCGCCTGGCACTTGCCCAAAACCTACCGATTCGACAGGTGACAACCATGAAGCGGGATAAAATCGAAGCCAATGGACTAGATGCCTTCATCGCTAATATTTCACCCATGCTGGATGGCCTGAACGCCCAAATGGCAACCATGGCCCAGCTTCTTGCTGCCTGCCATGACCCCATCAAGGACGATGCTGAGCTCCAGGCGCGAATGGCATTGATCGATGAGCTTTACTCGCATGCCGACAGCGAAGGTCACGCAGCAGCGCGCTTTGCGGAGATGGTGGCGGATCGTGTCTACGAGTATGAGAGTGAGTCGGTACTCGTGCCGTTTGCGAGCCAAGCCGAAGCGTTGGCCTTCCTGCTGTCGGACAGGGGGGTGAAGCAGAAGGACCTTGCCTCGATAGCAACTCAGAGCGCGGTTTCAGAGATTTTGAACAACAAGCGGAAGATGACGGTTGCCCAGATAAAGGGCTTTGCTGAGTTTTTCAGCGTACCGGTTGAATTTTTCATGCATGGGGTGGTTTGAAATCGGTAGGGGCGCTGGGACGGGACACAGAAAGCAAAAAAGGCCCACCTTTCGGTGAGCCTTTTTTGATACTGCGTATGGTGCCGGCACCAGGAATCGAACCCGGGACCTACTGATTACAAGTCAGTTGCTCTACCATCTGAGCTATACCGGCAATGGGGCGTCATTATAACGATCGGTTGGCGCCTGTAAACCACTTCCTTGCGATTGTGCGCAAATGAGCTAAGTCACCGGCCTGAAAGAAGAATTTTCCTACCAGCCACGGTGGATGGTGGTGACGCTCGGCTCGGTTTTGCCCGGGTTGAAGAACAGCTTGTCGTTGTCGCAGCCGCGCTTGCGGCAGGGGCTTTCGGTGCGCAGGGGCAGGCCGTTGTCGCCGCCCAGCTGCATGGCGGGGTGGTTCCAGCCCAGGCTGCTGGTGGAGTGGGGCGCGGTGCTGCTGGCGCAGCCGGTCAGGGCCAAGGCAAGGGTCAGCAGGGCGAGGGGCTTGGTCTGGGTCACGATGGTCGGGTCCGTTAGTCCATGTCGGTTCTGGCGCAACGCCAGAAGGTCGCGGGGCTGGCGGGCAGCGCGCGACGTCACTTTTTAATGATTTGGGGGGCGGATGATACACCGTAGGGCGGGATCAGCGGTGAAGCTTTAGCTTTTTTGTTGCCTGTTCAGGCCTCTTCGCGGGTGAACCCGCTCCCACAGGTATATCACTGTTCTCAAGCCTTGTGAGATTCCTGTGGGAGCGGGTTTACCCGCGAAAGGGCCATCAGCTGTACGAAGATTCTGAACTAGGGGGCTAATGGCTTCAGCGTTTGGATGCTTCGGAACTATCCTACGGGCGCCGCCGAAGTATCGCTGTTGTCGGGGAAATGGCTCACGGATACCGTTTTCGGGTCGCTTGGCGACCGGGTGTGAGAACCCGATTTTGAACGTATCGGCTGCGTAATGGCGACCGTGCGCGGGCAGACCTCGGTCTGGCCGAGCTTCCTATGTTCACTCGGTTTCTCACCTCGTGCACGGTTGCCGCCTTTGTTCCGTGAGAAAGAATGAACACGGCAACTCCTTTGAACTAGGGAGTTTGAAAATTGAAAACGATCGATACAGATCCCCGCAACCCCAAGCCAATCACCACCGCAGGCGTGGAAACCTTCCTCGCAGCCGGTAACCCATCCCTCAATCTGCTACGCGTGGAGCCTGGTGTCCCCGTCGATGCTGCCTATGAGCATGTCTCGATCCTGATGGGCTACATCAAGCATCTGGTGCGCGAGGGGGATATGGAGGATGACCATAAATTCCTGGGCGCTGCCGATTATCTGTGCGACATGGCCAAGGCGCTGATGAACGATATCGAGATTGCCAAGAACAAGGCGCATTGAAGGCTCATGCGGTCAGTGTAGGAGCGGCCTTGTGTCGCGATGGGCCGCAAGGCGGCCCCCATTTTCGATGCAGTTTCAGGAATCGCCGGGGCTGCGTTGCAGCCCTTTCGCGACGCAAGGCCGCTCCTACAAAAGACCGTGTATGCAGCTCTAACTCCAACCACAAGAAATGTTTATGCACAAGTGGCATCGGCGACTTGCGCGAAAGGCATGCCGGACCGCTACACCGCTGGTCTTTGCGCAAACGCCTGTTTTTACTGGCCTTGGCGTGCAAGCGGGAATAAGCCGAACGCTTGAAATAGCGCTTGGATCCAACAGGTAATCACAAGCTTGTTCACAGAGTTATCCACAGGTTGTGCTGCGGCTAACAGTCGCGTTCGGCGAGGATGAGCAGGTTGCGTGGAGTGAGTGGGTAGTCGCAGAACAGGCCAAGGCGCACGTTGTAGCCTTGTTCTTCGAGGAACAGGGCGCGATCGAGTACCAGCCACAGCTCCAGCGGCCGGCGGAACAGGTTGCGCACGCGCTCCAGGTTGCGGACCTCGGCCAGGCGCTGCCAACCGGCGGCTTCCAGGGCGGCCCAGTCCGGGTTGCCAGTCAGCTGCAATTGCTTGAGGTCGGCCAGGTCGCCGCAGTACTGCTCGAAGGGCTTCTCCAGCCAGGCCACGGGTAGTGACGGGGTCGGCAGGTACGCGTCGGTTTGGCGCTGCTGGCGTTGTAGCAGGTCGAAGCCGAGGCGCCGGGCCATCGAGGTGTCGCGCTGGCGCCGCACGCGGGCGCCGGCGGTAACGGTTTCGCTCAAGGGCAGGCCCAAGTCGTCCAGTGACAGCCGTAGGCTGGAGGCTTGGGCGGCTGTGGATAACGCCTGGTACTGCTGCGCCGCGATGCGGTTGTAGCAGCAGGGCGCCACGGCCAGTTGCCGGCAACCTTGCTGGCTGGCCAGTTGCATCAGGCGCACATGCAGGTCACCACAGGCGTGCAGGGCGACCACGCTTTTGTCGCCAGCCAGGTGGCGGGCGCTGTCGTTGGCCATCACATCCTGGTGCACATGCTGCGCCGGCAAGTGGTGGTGCGTGCTCAGGGCCTGGCCGGCGGCGACCAGTTCGGCGTCGTATTCCAGGCAGGTCAGGTGTTGACCGGGTTGCAGAAGGCGGCGGCCGAGGTGGCCTTTGCCGGAGCACCAGTCCAGCCAATGATGGGGCTGTTCGCGAAAGGCCAGATGGCTGGCGAAGGCTTCGATCTGTTGCCATTTGCGGCCGGGGACGGCTACGTCGAGGCGGTGGGCAGCGGGGGGCAGGTCGGTTGCCGGGAGGCTGCCGACGGCCGAAAGCTGTCGGGCTTGCTGGGCCAGTTGCGGGAATGGGGCGGGCAAGATTTCGGCGGCGTTTTCGGTTTCGGCGTCTGCCAGGGAGCATTGGCGCAGGTGGGCGGCAAGCTCGGGGTGGGCGGTTTCCCAGGCCAGTTGCAGGGTGGTGAAGGGCCGGGGTTTCCACAGCTGTTGGTGCTCGATCAGGAACTGGTCGAGGGCCTGGAAGCGGGTGCTTAGGTGGGGGCTGTGGAGGTGGTTGGGCATGGGGGGAAGTGTGTTGGGTTTTAGGGCCTCTTCGCGGGTGAACCCGCTCCCACAGGTATAGTGCACAGCTTGAGGGCTGTGGAGACACTGTGGGAGCGGGTTTACCCGCGAAGAAGGCTAAGTAGTGTCAGCGGCCCTGGCACGCATCCACGCGCAACCAGCGCTCCAGCAGCTTGAAGCCTTGCACCAGCACGAACGAGATCACCAGGTAGAACACCCCGGCGGCAAAGAAGATCTCCACCGGCAGGTAGGTGCGGGCAATGATGGTACGGGCCATGCCGGTCAGTTCCAGCAGGGTCACGGTACTGG
>Ga0247820_10002027_pt1 | contig 11421 bp, 17 predicted proteins | sample 13C_Glucose_Day1_2_FD_192480 | JGI IMG/M metagenome (GOLD analysis project Ga0247820, IMG submission 192480) | Soil microbial communities from agricultural site in Penn Yan, New York, United States - 13C_Glucose_Day14 | ecosystem: Environmental > Terrestrial > Soil > Agricultural land | place...
CGGCACGAACGTCTACTGGGACACCAGCCCCGACGGCACGACGTGGACGACGCGGCGGACGCTCGCCACCCCCGCGTGGATCCCCGCCGCCATCGACACGTGCGCGCTCGACCTGTACGCCTACCGGGACGCCGGCGTCACCGACTATGCCGAATACGACAACGTGAACACGCTGTCCGACGGCGCCGTATGGACGGCGGCGGCGGCACTGTCCGCGCAGACCGGGCTGACCGCAGGCGTGAAACTGTCCGCCCGCGCAGCAGCCGCACTCGCCGCAGGCAGCAGCCTCACCGCCGCGTCCGTCCTGTCCGCGCACGCCACCGCCGCCCTCACCGCCGACGCCGCCCTCACCGCCGACGCGGCATCCAGCGAGATTCCGGAGGTGGCAGGGTTGGCCGCGGGCATCTTCGACCTGCACATCGAGCAGGGCGCCACCTACGTGCAGAACTTCCGCGTCGCCGACGTGCCCGACTTCTCGTGGGACGGCTGGTCGGCCCGCTCACAGATCCGGTCCGCGCCCGCCTCCGACAACGGTGACCTCCTCCTCGACCTCGGCGACTACCTGACCGTCATCGGGGACACCATCCGCCTCGCCATGCCCGCCTCAGTCACCGAAACCCTCGCCCGCAACGGGGTGTGGGACCTGGAGATGGTCAAAGGCGGCACCGTCGTCCGGCTCCTCCAAGGACAGGCGCGGATCTCCCTGGAGGTGACCCGGTGAGGATCCAAGTCACAGGCGAAGCCCTCACCGACGAGATCGAAGTGACGACCGGGCAGCAGGCCCGCACCGTGATGGTGTCCGCAGGCCTCGTCTCCTCTGTCAACGGCCAGACCGGCGACATCACCGGACTCGCCACCGTCGAAAGTGTCGAAGCCGGCGGGCAAGCCCTCCAGGCGCACACCGAGGCCACGCAGGACGTCCACGGCATCCCCGACACCAGCCTCCTCCTGACCGAGGTTCCGTTCGACGACACGGCCATCAGTGACGTCGCCCAGACCTCCCAGTCCGGCATCAGCCATGCGGCGGCCCGAGCCGACCATGTCCACGGCGGCATCAGCGGCAGCGGAGGCCTGACCGGCGTCTACGACGTCACCAAAGCCCCCTACAACGCTGCCGGGAACGGCACCAGCGACGACCTTGCCGCGATCGAGGCTGCGATCGGCGCCGCCCACACCGCAGGCGGCGGCGCCGTCCTTCTGCCGCCCGGACGGACCTACGGCATCTCCGACCACCTGCACATCCTCACCGGAGTGACGATCATCGCCTACGGTGCGACGGTCAAAGGCATCGCCAACCGGGGCCTCGCCAAGCTGTACCGGGAGTCGGACACCACCCTCACCGGCTACAACGGGCACTCCCGTATCCGTATCTACGGCGGCACCTGGGACGTCAACGCGGCCGACGGCACCACCGGCACCGCAACCAGCATCGTCAACGCGTTCCTGTGTGGCCACAACAACGACGTCATCTTCCGTGACGTCACCGTGCGGAACGTATCGAGCGGGCACGGCATCGACCTTGTTGCCTGCCAGAACGTGCGCATCCTCAACAGCCGGTTCGAAGGATTCCGCGACAACACAGGCGACGGCAGCTCCTCTTTCCGTGAAGCGATCCAGCTGGACTTCGCGGTGTCCGGCTCCGGCATCAACGGGTCCTTCGACGGCACCGGCTGCCGCAACATCCTCGTCCAAGGCTGCAGCTTCGGCGCCTCCACCCGCCTCGGCGGTTTCGGACGCGCCGTCGGATCCCACTCCAGCTACAACGCTTCGACCTGGTGCGACGGTGTACAGATCCTCGGCAACCGCATCGAGAACACCCTCCAGGAAGGCATCCGGGCCTACGCCTGGAAGAACGCGGTCATCGCCGACAACATCATCACCGGCACCGGCTCCGCCGGGATCATCGTCACAGGCCCCGACCCGGCCGCCGCCGGATACACCAACATCTGCCAGGACATCAGCATACGCGGCAACACCCTCGGCACCGCCGGCGGCAGCTCACCGCTCCGCGTGGTCGGGTTTGCGACAGCCCGGCCGACCGGCGTCTCCTTCAACGACAACAGGGTCACCGGCTCCGGCAGCACCGGCATCTACGTGTCCCAGGCCGACCAGCCGCAGATCGCCGACAACAAGATCTCCGCCTGCACCTCGTCGAGCATCTACGCGATCAACTGCGCGGCACCGCAAGTCACCGGCAACCAGTGCGCCACCTCGGGCGGCACCAGCATCGGCGTGGACACGTGCACAGGCGGGCACGTCACCGCCAACGTCGTCGACGGATCGTCCAGTCACGGCATCCTCGTCAGCGGCGGGTCCAACGTCACCGTCACCGGCAACCGCATCGTCGGCGCGACCGGCTCCGGGATCCGCGCCACATCCAACACCGTCCGGCCGAGGATCATCGGCAACACGATCCTCCGCAACAGCGTGACCGCCACCTGGGGTCTCGACGTCACCGCGTCCGCCACCGACGCCCTGATCATCAACAACGACCTCACCGGATCGTCCTGGCCGGCCGGTACCGCCTACAACCTCGTCGGCACCCGGCAGATCCTCGACTGGACCGGCGTAACCGGCGTTGCCGCACCCGGCCAGAACCTCGTCAGCTAGGAGACCCGTCATGCCCACCAGTGATGCCGAGGGCAAGGACTGGTCCCTCGAACGCTTCAAGCGGCACCTGCCGGACACGGTCACGGACGTCGGGCCGGGTGAGGGGACTTACGCGAAGCTGTTCCGGCCCGTGCACGAGGGCGTGTGGTGGACGGCGGTGGAGATCCATCGCCCCTACGTCAAGAAGTTCCGCCTGAACTCGACGAAGACGCGGCGGATGTACGACGAGATCCACGTCGAGGACGTCCGCGAGTCGGAGGCGCACCTCTTCCACCGGGATCTCGTGATCCTCGGCGACATCGCAGAACACCTCCCGCGCGAGGACGCGGTGGCCCTGCTGCACCGCATCGTCGAGGGCCCGGAGGATGCGCCCGGCGCCCACCACATCCTCGTGTCCGTGCCGATCGTCGAGTCCGTGCAGGGTGAGGTGGACGGCAACCCGCACGAAGCGCACCTGCACCAGTGGGACGCGGACGACATGGACGCCGTCCTCGCCGGACTCGGCGGGAACGTCGACAGCCTGCGCGGGAACACGCTCGGCGTCTGGTGGTGGAGCCGTGGCTGACCGGAGGACGCATGCCTCAGCCTGACTATCAACGGATCGCACAGCTCGAACGTGAACTCGGCATCGGACAGCCGCCGTCCGAACCGGAGCGTGGCATCAGATCCGATCGCACCGTGTGCCTGATCAAGAACTGCGACGGCGACGACTACGAGATCCGCACCTGGTCCGACGTCCTCATCCGGCGCATCCACGAACACTGACCCACGGAAGGCCCGCGCCCATGAGCACGACCGCCGAAAGCACGCGCCACCTCGGGACCGTGTGGCGTGGCGAGAAGCCGTGGCACTGGAAGGCGCTCAAGGTTGGGCACGTCCAGCCGCGCGGCTACCGCACCTACTGGCGTAGCCGCTGGCTGTGGCAGCTCCACCTCACGCCCGTTCACGTCGCCCGCGACAACAGCAGCTGGGAGATCGGCCTCTGCTTCGGCAAGCGGACCCTCTTCCTGCTCTCCCACCGCTGAATCCACCCTGGAGCCCGCGCCATGGATCTCCACGCCTGGATCACCCAGCAAGTCGACCGCGTCGAGCGGCTGATCGAAGAGGGCGAGTGGCCGCCCAGCCAGACCGACGGCGTCCGGCTCCGCTGCGAAGCCGACCGGCGCATCCTCGCCCGGCACCGGATCGACAGTGCCGTCGTCGCCTTCCCCGGCGCCTGCGAAGGCTGCGGCCTGGACGACTGGGGACTGCCGAACATCGAGTCCGTCAACGACTGCCCCGAGCTGCTGGATCTCGCGCACGCGCACGGCATCACGCCCGACATCCTCGCCAGCCTCGACCGACCCCAGGCGCCCGAACCGAAGCCGGCCACCAGCCCGCGACTCGGCCTCGGCGACATCCTCGCCGCTCCGCCCATCACCACCAGCGACGTGCCCGCCGCACTCCGCGGACCCAGCTGGAAACCCTGACCACCACCCCACAGGAGCCCGCGCCATGGCCCAGTACTACGTGACCTACACCGACGGCAGTGAACAGCACATTCCCGCCGACGAGGTCCACTTCGAAACCGACAACGACCAGTACATCTTCGGCAGCAGCGGCCAGCCCACCGCCTTCGTGCCCCGCGTCGGAGTCCTCAGCATCGTCCGCATGCCCGAGACCAGCACGGACAAGACGGTGACCGGCTGATGGCCCGCTACCGCAAGAAGCCCGTCGAGATCGAAGCCGTGCAGTGGACCGAGGACGTGTCCATGCGGACACTCATCGACTTCACCAACGGCCTCGTCAAGCTCAACGACGTCGACCGCGACTTCCACGTCTACGACCGACTCCACGACACCTGGGTCAAGTTCGAGTACGGCGACTGGATCATCAAGGGCGTACAAGGCGAGTTCTACCCCTGCCGAGACGACATCTTCGCCTCGACCTACGAGGCGGTGAACGGCTGATGGCTGCCGTCCCCAGCTACCGCGAACTCGCCCAACGCACCCTCGGACAAGCCGCCCAAGACCTCAACGCGATGCCGCAAGGCCAGGTCGCCAGCGCCGAGATCACGGCTCGCGCCGCCAAGGCGCAGGCCATCGCCAGCGTCGCCGCCGCACAAGCCCTCCTGGAGATCGGCGACATCCTCCGCGAACGACTCCCGCGAGGAGACGCCTGATGGCCCGCCTGCAAATCCTCGAACTCCCCGAAGGCAGCAACGACGACCGGCCGCCGTTCATCCTCGTCGTCGACCAGGTCCCCACCGACGAAGCCCGCTTCGACGCGATCCGCCGCGGCCTCCTCGGAGACCTCGCCGAACGCATCGGCGCCCGCGCCGTCCTCATCTTCGAAGAGACCATCGACATCCCCGCCAACGACGTGAGCGGCTACCTCGGCGTCCCGGCCGCACGGCACGAGATCGTGGTCGAACTCGCTGGCGAGGACCCGCAGGGCGCCATCGACGCGGTGATGCGGAAGATGAAGGACGGTCCGCAAGCGGGCACCCAATGAGCGGCGGCTGGCAGAACTCCGACCGCAAGAGCCGGCTCCCGTCGAACTGGCCGGCCATCCGCCGCAAGGTGCTCGCCCGCGACGTGGTCTGCCAAATCTGCCACGTCAGGCCCGCCACCCACTGCGACCACATCGAAGCCAAGACCGACGCCCACGCCGAAGACCGGCTCCAAGGCGTGTGCGCCGAATGCCACGGCCAGAAGAGCAGCCGTGAGGGCAACGACGCGCAGCGCGCCAACCCGCGGCCCGGACGGAAGCGGCCCGAAGAGCCGCACCCCGGCATCCGGTAAGGCGGTGAACCCGTGCCTCGCTACCTGATCGTTCACCCGCGTGAGCAGCGGCGAGACGACATCCTCCTCGAAGACGACCCCCTCACCGTCGAATTCACCGGCGGCTGGGCCATCTTCCGCGACGGCAACGGCTTCTGCACCGCCATCCCCGCCGCGATGGGAGCCCGCATCGAACGGGTAGACGAACCACAAGCCCCCGACCAGGAGCCCGCGCCGCAGAAGGAGTGAGAGCTGTGGCAAGCAAGGGACGAGGCGGACGCGGACGAACCCGACGCGGCAACGCAGAGACCCTCCGTCAATACTGGAGCGTCGGCGGCGAGGGCGGACGCCGTATCCGCTGGGGGACCCGTAATGACTGGGTCCGCTGCAACCGGCTCCTGTCGAAGTACATGGGCGCTCGGGCACGGGGTTACTGCCAACTCCTCCACCGCCGCAACACGGGCGTGTACACCGGCAGCCGAGCCAACGTCGGCCGGCGCGGCAGGTGACCGTCACGCTGCACGTCACCCCGACCGCCGACCTGGTCGGGCATGACACCAGCACCGCCGAGCCGGACTGCGTGTGCAGGCCTGAGGTCAGGCCAGCCTCCCAGGAGGATGGGTCGATGGGCTGGCTGCTGGTGCACCACTCCCTCGACGGCAGGGAGCATGCCGACCGGTAGGCGCCGGCCGCCCACCGCACCGCCACCCACCAGGCCGCGGTGCCGGTAGGGCACGGCAGGCCAGGGTGAGGTAGGGCGATGCGGTCACGGTCATGGTGATCGCATCGCTGCAAGGTCGAGTCGAGCAACGCCGAACGCTGCGAGCAGAGCAGGCGAGTGCGGCTGGCGAAGGCCCAGTGGATCAGGCCGGCTTCCTGTCGAGCCGGATGATCAAGACATCAAGATCATCCCAACCAAGATCACCCGGGGGCCAACCCCATGATCCACTTTCTCTGAGGATCGGGGACGTCTACAAGCCCTGGATTTGCGTGCGCCTGACCTGTATTTTTTCGGCCCCTGGTGGGCCGCCCTGAGGCCCCAGGAGGGTCGTCATGCCATCGAAGAGCGAACCCCCTGAGGGTCTCGGCGCCAAGGCCCTGGTGGTCTGGTCGGAGATCGCGGGGAACTATGAGCTGCGTATCGACGAGTTGCGCGTCCTGGAGGATGCCTGTCGGGAGATCGACCTGATCGAGCGGCTGGAAGCCGAGTTGGTACACGCGGACCTGATGGTCACGGGCAGCATGGGCCAGCCCGTCGCGTCGCCGCTCGTTCAGGAGCTGCGGCAGCATCGCGGTGTTCTGGCCCGGCTGTTGGGCTGGTTGAAGCTGCCGGACGAGGAGGGGCCGGCGAAGGGGAACGCGTCTGCGTCTGCGCGGCAGGCGGCTATGGCGCGTTGGGGCCGTGGCGCGTAGGCGGTCGGTCGAGCGTCGGGACGATGGGCACGAGGACGTCATCGGCTGGTACCGGGAGCGGCTCTCGCAGGTTGCTCCGCGTTCGGAACTGGAGTGGGAGCCGAAGCTGATTGGCCCGACTTGGCAGCGGAACCCGGACGGTACTTGGTTGCTGCCGGAGGCGACGCTCGGCTGGGAGGCTCTCGGCTGGTGCGGCGTTTGGCTGCAGCATTCCCGTGATGTGCCGTGGCGTTTCACCGACGAGCAAGCACGTTTCCTGCTGTGGTGGTTCGCGCTCGACGAGTCGGGTTCCTTCGCTTACCGCGACGGTGTTCTCCAGCGCTTGAAGGGCTGGGGCAAGGATCCGCTCGGGGCCTGCCTGTGTGCGGTGGAGGCGCTTGGCCCGTCCCGTTTCGCGGACTGGGCGCCGGACGGTACGCCGATCGCGACGGACAGCCCCGAAGCGTGGGTGCAGACTGCGGCCGTCAGTCTCGAGCAGACGAAAAATACGATGCGGCTTTTCCCCTCCTTGTTCACGGCGGAGGCGAAGGAGCACTACCGCATCCAGGTCGGCAAGGAGACCGTCAACGCCCTGGGCGACTCCCGCTTGATTCAGGCGGTGACGTCGTCGCCGTCGACGTTGGAAGGCGCTCGCGCGACCTTTGTGCTGCTGAACGAGACGCACCACTGGGACTCGTCGAACTCGGGCCATGACATGGCCGATGTGATCGAGCGGAACGCGACGAAGTCCGCTGATGGTGCGGCGCGCACGCTGCGCATCACGAACGCCTACGAACCTGGCCAGGACTCGGTTGCCGAGCGGGACCGGGAAGCCTGGGAGGCCGTGGACTCCGGGCGGGTGATGGACTCGGGTCTGCTGTACGACTCGATCGAGGCCCCACCGAAGGCGCCATTGACGATCGAGGCCGCCCCGGCGGTGATCCGGTCGATCCGCGGGGATGCGTCGTGGCTGAACGTGGACCGCATCGTGAAGTCCATCGCTGACGTGCGGAACCCTCCAAGCCGGTCACGACGCTTCTGGTACAACATGATCGTCGCCGCTGAGGATGCATGGATGGCGCCCTACGAGTGGGACGCCTGCAAGGCCGAGGCGCTCGACATCCTAGACGGCGACGAGATCGTCATGTTCTTCGACGGCTCTAAGTCTGACGATGCGACTGCCTTGGCTGGCTGCCGTATGTCGGACGGGCACGTCTTCACACTCGGCGTGTGGCAACGGCCGGCGAACTGGAACCTCGACGTTCCATGGTCGGTGCCCCGTGACGAGGTGGACGGCGTTGTCGAGCGGGCGTTCAACACCTACAAGGTGGTGGCGTTCTTCTGCGACCCAGGATCTGGCCAGGATGAGGACGGCGAACGCTACTGGTACGCCTACCTCGACAGGTGGGGGCAGGAGCACGGCTCGAAGCTGGTTCTGCATGCCGTCACGGCTGGTCCGAAGCAGCACGCTGTCCGGTGGGACATGGGCGCGCCGCGGCATCAGGAGGAGTTCACGGACGCGGTACAGCGGACGCGTGAGGACATCCTCGAGCGGCGGCTGACGCATGACGGCCACAAGGTGATGCGCACGCATGTGGCGAACGCTCGTCGCCGCACGAATGCGTGGGGGGTCACGATCGGTAAGGAGCATCGGGAGTCTGCCCGGAAAGTCGACCTTGCGGTGTGCATGGTCGGCGCTCGGATGCTTCGCCGGAAGCTCCTCAACAGCAAGCAGTACGGGAAGCGGCCGAAGTCGCGCGGTAAGGGACGGGTGGTGGTGTTGCGATGACCCTCTCGATCCCCGAGCTGCCTCTGCTGACGCTGTCGGAAGACGAGCTGGCGCTGGTGCAGATGTTGCGGGCGGACATGATGCGGGACCGGTGGGCGCTGCAGTTGCGGGACGCCTACTTCAACGGCGAGCAGCTGGTCCGCGACCTCGGCATCAGCATTCCGCCGCAGCTCAAGGGCTTGCATACGGTGATCGGCTGGCCGCGGGTTGGTGTCGAGAGCCTGGAGGAGCGCCTGGATTTGGAGGCGTTCCGGTGGGCTGATGGCGCGGACTCTAGCGAGCTGGCGGAGATCGCCGAGGCGAACGACCTTTTCGACGAGGCGTCCTTGGCGCATCTGGATGCGCTGGTGTACGGCCGGGAGTATCTGGCGGTCGGTTCGGGTGACTGCGGTACGGACGATTGTCCGCCGTTGATCTCTGCCGAGTCGCCGCTGGATATGACGCTGATGTGGGATGCCCGTCTGCGGATGGGTACGGCGGCGCTGCGGGAGTGCGCGGCTGACAGCTACATCGAGTCCGGTCCGGACGAGCGGATGCTGGTCTTGTATCTGCCGGAGCAGACGGTGATGTGTCTGCCGTCGGAGTCTGGCGGGTGGGAGGTCGTCGACCGCGACATGCACAACCTTGGGGTTGTGCCGGTCGTCAGGATGGCGAACAGGCAGCGGACGGCGGACCGGGTGGGGAAGTCGGAGATCACGCCGGAGGTCATGTCGATCACGGATGCGGCGTGCCGCCGGCTGATGGGAATGGAGGTCGCCGCCGAGTTTTTCGGGGCCCCGCAGAGGTATCTGTTGGGGGTCACGGAGGCGGCGTTCCAGGACCCTGAGGGCAATGCGAGGACCGCGTGGGAGACGTACATCGGTCGCGTCCTTGCCCTGGAGCGGGACGAGGACGGCAACGTCCCTGCGGTGGGTCAGTTCGCTGCTCATGATCCGACGGGCATGACGAAGATCATCGACCTGTATGCCCGCATCATGTCGTCGCAGTTTGGTCTGCCGCCGCACATGCTCGGCTACACCACCGACAACCCGGCCTCAGCGGACGCCATCCGGTCCACCGAGGCGAAACTCGTCAAGCGCAGCGAGCGCAGGATCCGCCGGTTCGGTGCCGCCTGGCAGCAGGCGATGCGGCTCGCGCTGTGGGTGCGGGACGGCGAGCCGCCGGACAAGACGCGCCGCATCGAGACGGTGTGGCGGAACCCGGCGACGCCGACGGTGGCAGCGCAGGTCGACGCCACGGTCAAGCTCGTCCAGGCTGGCGTCCTGCCGGCCGACTCCGACGTCACGTTGGAGATGGCCGGGTTCACGGAGGCGCAGCGGCAGCGGATCACGGTTGACCGCCGTCGCACGGCTGCCGCGGCATCCGCTGGCGGCCTTATGGAGCGGCTGGCCGCGATGAACGACCGGCCGGGCGGGTCTCTGCCGGATGTGGTGGAGGTCGACGGTGGCGACGACGGTCTCTGACGGCGGCCGTGACCCGGACCGGTATCGGGCGGCTCAGCGTGGGCTGACTCGTCTGCTGTTGCGGGAGGTTCGCGGCCTGCGTCGCCTGATCATTCCGTCGCGGTTGCGGCAGTCGATGCCGGACTGGTTCACGGCGGTGCAGACGGTCGTGGACCAGTACGCGCAGACCTCTGCCGCGCTGGGTGCCGAGTTCTACGACGCGCAGCGGGACGCAGCCGGGGTGACCGGTTCGTTCACGGTGCCGGTCGCGGATCCGCCGCCGCCTGAGAAGACCGAGGCGAGTCTGCGGTGGGCGGCGAAGGACGTGTGGGAACGCGAGCCTGAGCAGGCCACCGTGGCGCAGCAGCAGCCGCTGGAGACGCGGCTGGAGCAGGCGGAGAAGAAGGCCGAACTGGTTGCGCAGAAGCTCGTCGCCGATACGGGCCGCAGCACTGTCCTGGAGGCGGTGCGGCAGGACCGGCAGGCGACAGCGTGGGCACGGTCGGCGGCTCTCGGGGCGTGCGCCTTCTGCAAGCTGATCTCCAGCAGGGGGGCTGTGTTCGCTCAGGACACGGTCCGTTTCCAGGCGCATGACGGCTGCCATTGCGGCGTCATTCCGGTTTTTGCGGGGCAGCGGTTCGAGCCGTCCCCGCAGGCCCGCGAGTGGGCGCGGCTGTACGAGGAGTATGCCGCCGGCCACTCCGGTAGCCAGCTCGCCCGGTTCAGGCGGGCGCTGGCGGAGCACGATCCGAACCCGCTCCCCGGATCTTTCTAACAACGGTCGCCCTGGTGGCGGCCTTCCCCCTTTTCGACAGCCCCTGGAGGGCCGATTCGTCATGCCCGAAGAGACCGAGACGACCGAGCAGCAGGACACCGGCACCGAGGAGACCGTCGAGGAGACGGCGACCGAGGAGAACGGCATCGACACCGCGGATGACGCCCAGGAGGCGGAGCCCGGCGGCGAGGAGAAGCCGTTCGACCGGAAGCAGGCTGAGGCGAAGATCCGGAAGGCGAACTCGGAGGCCGCGAACCTCCGCAAGCGCCTGAAGGAACTCGAACCCCTGGCGCGGAAGGCCAAGGAGTTCGAGGACGCGCAGAAGTCGGAGGCCGAGCGCCTCAACGACCAGCTGACGCGCGCCCAGGAGCAGATGGCTAAGACGCGTCAGCGGCTGGTGCGAACGCAGGTGCAGGCGCTGGCGATGACCGGGTTCGCGGACCCGGAGGACGCGGTCGGCGCGCTGGATCTCGACTCGTACATCGACTCGGAGGGTGACATCGACGAGGCGGCCATCAAGGCGGACCTCGACGCGCTCCTCGAGCGCAAGCCGCACTGGGCGAAATCCCAGCCCCAGGAGGGCCCGCGGCGCCCCGCACCGGATCGCACTCAGGCCTCCGGTGCCAACAGGAAGCAGGCCCCCAACCCGCG
>Ga0247820_10002028_pt1 | contig 11418 bp, 8 predicted proteins | sample 13C_Glucose_Day1_2_FD_192480 | JGI IMG/M metagenome (GOLD analysis project Ga0247820, IMG submission 192480) | Soil microbial communities from agricultural site in Penn Yan, New York, United States - 13C_Glucose_Day14 | ecosystem: Environmental > Terrestrial > Soil > Agricultural land | place...
AAGACGGAGAAGGCGACCGCCATCGTTTTCTGGTTCTTCGTCGCCTGCGCCCTGGCGGGCGGGGCGCTGGCCCTGATGGATGGCCATAGCCACACCTGGCCGGTCCTGGCCGTTCTGGCGGCCGGGGGGCTGGCGGGCGGGTTGGCCCAGCTGCTGATGACCAGCTCGCTGCAGCACGCCCCGGTTTCGGCCCTGGCGCCGCTGGACTATCTGCAGATGGTCGGGGCCGTGGTTCTGGGGTGGCTGTTGCTGCGTGACGCGCCGACGGCGGCGACTTTGGCGGGCGCCGCCCTGATCGCGGGCAGCGGTCTTTACACCGCCTGGCGCGAGCGCGTGCTGAGACGCGAGATCACGCCGCCCTCGTCCAACGCCTCGGTCTGAGGCGACGCCGCCGCAAGACAGCCTGCCATGGCCTGTCGCCACAGATCCAGGCGGGACGAGCGCCCGGCGATGAGGGCGTCCAGCGCGACGGCTGTCGAGGGGGCGTTTCGAGGCGCGATCATGCCCCAGATCGGGAAGGCGCGACGGGCGATGCGTTCGCGCGCCAGCACGACGATGTCGTCATGTCGCTGATCGAAATGCAGATGCAGCATCAGGATGTCGAGCGCGGTCGGACTGCCTTCCAGCAACTGGATGAAAACCCCGTCCCTGAGGGCCAGGGCGCCGGTGATGCCGACCTGGGCGTTGCGAAAGGCCGAGACGTGAACGATGTCAGCGACCTGCTCGTCAGCCTGCTCCGGCGCCAGTCGGGCGCGGCTGCAGTAGACGAGCTGGTCCAGGGTGTTCATGCCGCCATGCTAGATTGAACGCGGATATCCCGTAAAGCGAGGTTTCGTCAGCGCCCGGTCGAGCCGAAGCCGCCGGCGCCGCGCGCGGTTTCATCCAGGGCCTCGACCTCGGCCATGACGGCCTGGGCGTAGGGCGCAATCACCATCTGGGCGATGCGCTCGCCGCGCTTGATCTCGAAGGCGATCTGGCCGTGGTTGATCAGGATGACCCCGACCTCGCCGCGATAGTCGCTGTCGATGGTGCCGGGCGAGTTCAGGCAGGTGACGCCGTGCTTCAGGGCCAGGCCCGAGCGCGGGCGCACCTGGGCCTCATAGCCGGGCTCCAGGGCGATCTTCAGGCCCGTCGGGATCAGCCTGCGTTCGCCGGGGGCCAGGACGACCGGCTCGAACTCCGGCAGGGCGGCGCGCAGGTCCATGCCCGCCGATCCCGTCGTCTCATAGGCGGGCAGGGCCAGACCCTCGGCGTGGGGCAGGCGTTCGACGCGGACGGTGGTCATCAGTTCAGTCTCTCAGGCCTTGAAGTGATCGGCGATGCGGTGGGCGAGCTTCCTCGCCACCTCGGTCTTGGACTGGCGCGGCCAGGGCTCAGCGCCGCCCTGGGTGAACAGGGTCACGGCGTTGCCGTCCGAGCCGAAGACCTCGCCCGAGACGTCGTTGCCGACGATCCAGTCGCAGCCCTTTCGTGACAGCTTGGCGCGGGCGTTGGCCTCCAGGTCGCTGGTCTCGGCGGCGAAGCCGACCACCAGCCTGGGACGTTTCGGTCCGGGGGCGGAGACGCCCGCGAGAATGTCGGGGTTCTCGATCAGGGCCAGGGAGGGCGGTCCGCCCGGCTTCTTCTTGATCTTGCCCGAGGCGACGCCGTCCACGCGCCAGTCGGCGACGGCGGCGCTCATGACCGCAATGTCGGCGGGAAGGCGGGCCTCGACAGCGGCCTTCATTTCGGTCGCGGCCTCGACCCAGACGCGGGTGACGCCGACCGGGGCGTCCAGCGCGACCGGGCCGGAGATCAGGGTCACCTCGGCCCCCAGTTCAGCCAGGGCGGCGGCCACGGCGTAGCCCTGCTTGCCGCTGGAGCGGTTGGTCAGGCCGCGCACCGGGTCGATGGGCTCGAAGGTCGGTCCGGCGGTGACGACGGCGGTCCTGCCGGCCAGGGGGCGGCCGTCGGGTCCGGCCAGCAGGCGGGCGATCTCGTCGAAGATGGCGGCCGGTTCGGCCATGCGGCCGGGCCCGAACTCGCCGCAGGCCATGACCCCGTCGTCGGGTCCCACTACGGCCGCGCCGTGGAAGCCGTCGAAGCTTTTCAGCCGCGCGACATTGGCCTGAACCGCCGGGTGCAGCCACATGCGCACGTTCATGGCCGGGGCCAGCAGCACCTTCTTGTCAGTGGCCAGAAGCGTGGTTGAGGCCAGGTCGTCGGCCAGACCATTCGCCGCCTTGGCGATCAGGCCCGCCGTCGCCGGCGCCACCACCACCAGGTCGGCCCAGCGCGACAGTTCGATATGGCCCATGGCCGTCTCGTCCTCGGGCATGAACAGGTCCTGGCGCACCGGATGGCCGGTCAGGGCCGCCAGGGACATGGGGGTGACGAACTCGGCCCCTGCCCTGGTCAGCACGGTCATCACCTCGGCGTCGGCCTTCCTGAGCAGGCGGATCAGCTCCAGCGCCTTGTAGGCGGCGATGCCGCCGCCGACGATCAGCAGGACCTTGCGGCCCGAAAGCGAGGATGCGGTCATGGGAGAATCTCTAGCGGCGCCCGGTGACGGCGTCGAGACAGCCTCGCTTCAAACACAAATGTGAATAGGAACATTGCAAGAACGCTTGCGGTGTGCATATCTGTGGTTGTCGAACTGTCCTGGGAGGGGATCATGCGACTTCAGGTAGCGGCGGCGGGTCTGGCGGCCTTGGTCCTCGCAAGCTGCGACAGCGGCGGCTCGGCGGTCGAGACGCGAGAGCGCGCGACGATCGAACCTGTGGCGCTGAGTTCGTCAGCGACGGAGACGCCTGAGGTTGAAGAGGCGGCTGAGGCCAGACCGCCGGTCACGGCGAACCGGCGTGAAACCGCCGACGCCAAGGTGCAGCGCCTGTTCGAACGTAACGGCGCCGCTTTCGGGGCCAGGTCGGCGGAGGATTATCTGAGCAAGGTGCGAGCCTTCACCGAGGCGTCGCCGCGTGGAACCGAGACGGTCAAGCGCCCGAACGGCGACACCCTCTACTACCAGGCCTCGACCAACACCTTCGCCGTGACGGACCGCAACGGCGTGCCGCGCACCATGTTCAAGCCGGACGACGGCCCGACCTATTGGGCCCAGCAAAAGGAGCGGGCGCCGACTTTCGGCCAGCGCCGCTCAACCCCGTCCGAGTAATCAGGCGGCGTCGAAGGTCAGGGGGGCGCCCCAGAAGCGGGCGATCAGGTCCGACTGCGGGCCCGGCGTGCCGGTGGTCAGGAAGTCGCGACGGCCGGACGAGCCGAGCTCGTATTCCGGATGGCGCGCGAAGTAGCGCTCCAGGGAGTCGGCCACGGCGGCCGGCTGGCTGATGACCTGGACGCCGGCGGGCAGGGCGTCGGCGAATAGGTCGGCGACGATTTCGTAGTGGGTGCAGCCCAGGATGGCCTTGTCCGGGTGGCGGCCGATGCGGCGGCGCAGGGCGTCGACATGGTCGTCGACCACCACCTTCAGTTCCTCGGTCGGGGCGCCCAGTTCGATCAGGCCAGCCAGGCCGGGGCAGGGCTCGGTGAAGACGGCCAGGTCTTCGCGGCGCTTGTCGATCTCGATCTCATACACCCGGCTCATGGCCGTGGCGGCGGTGCAGAAGACGCCGGTGACGTCGATCGCCTGCTTTTTCTCGCCTTCCAGCCGTCCGTTGCGCTCGGCCTCATAGGACCAGGGCAGGCCGGTGGCCGCCTCGATGGTCGGGACGATGATGCCCAGGACGTTGACCGGGCGGCCCAGCTTTTCGCGCATCCCCGGAATCCAGGTCTGCTGCAGGCGGCGCAGCGCAATGGCCGAGGCTGTGTTGCAGGCCAGGACCACGACCGAGGCGCCGGCCTCGAACAGGCGCTCGCATCCGGCGCGCGTCAGCGCGACGATGTCCTCGCCGCCACGCCCGCCATAGGGGGCGTGGGCCTGGTCGCCCAGATAGATGAAGTCCCGCGTCGGAAAGCGGGTCGTGAGTTCGCGGTGGACCGTCAGTCCGCCCACGCCGGAGTCGAAAACGCCTATCGCCATGCAGCGGCCTTTAGACCCGTGGGGTTCCGTCGTCCAATGGTTAGGATTACATCGGCTTCATGTGACGGCCCGGCCAAGCGCGCCTAGGGTCGCGCGAACACGAAAAAAGGTTGGGAGACCTGGATGCACAGACGCCATCTTCTCATCGGGGGCGCGAGCCTCTTCGCCCTGTCGGGCTGCGCCTCCGCTGGCGCTCTGGAGAACGGAATGACGGGACCGACCGCCGCTTCCCTGTCGACCGCTGACGAGGCGCGCATCGCCCGCGCCGTCCTGCCGACGACCGCGCCGCGCGCCGAGCTGCTGCAGCCCTGGACCGGCCCCTATGAGGGCGTGCCCCCGTGGGACAAGGTGACCGCGCCCAAGATGCGCGAAGCCGTCCTGGAAGGCATCGAGCTGCAGCGCGCCGATATCGCCGCGATCGCGAACAACGCCGAGGCCCCGACCTTCGCCAACACCCTGGTGGCGATGGAGCTGGTCGGCGAGCCGCTGGATCGCGCCATCAACGTCTTCAGCGTCATGACGTCGAACATCGGCGGCGACGCGTGGGACGTGCTGGAGGTCGAGCTGTCGCCGATCCTCTCGGCCGCCGGCGACGAGATCATCTTCAACGAAAAGCTGTTCCAGCGTATTCGCGCGGTGGCCGACGGCGCTGATGCGGCGGGTCTGAACGCCCAGCAGAAGCGTCTGGCCGAGCGCAGCCGCGACAGCTTCATCCGCAACGGCGCCGCCCTGGACGCCGCCGGCAAGGCCGAGCTGGGCCGCATCAACACCGCCCTGTCGAACGCCTTCACCGGCTTCGGTCAGAAGGTGGTGGCCGACGAGAACACCTGGACGGTCATCGCCGACGAGGCCGGCCTGAAGGGTCTGCCGGACTCGAACAAGGCCGCCGCCGCCGCCGCCGCCCGTTCGCGCAACGTCCAGGGCTGGGCCATCGTCAACACGCGCTCCAGCGTCGATCCCTTCCTGACCTTCGCCGACGATCGCGCCCTGCGCGAGCAGGTGTGGAAGAAGTTCGTCAAGCGCGGCGACAACGGCGACGCCAACGACACCAAGTCGACCATCGCCCAGATTGTCGCCCTGCGTCAGCAGCGCGCCCGCCTGCTGGGCTTCGGCAATCACGCCGACTGGCGCATGCAGGACACCATGGCCAAGACCCCGGCCGCGGCCATGGAGCTGATGCAGCGCGTCTGGGCCCCGGCCAAGGCCCGCGTCGCCGAGGAGGTCGCCGACATGAAGGCGATCGCCGGTTACGACATCGAGCCCTGGGACTACCTCTACTTCGCCGAGAAGGTCCGCAAGGACAAGTACGACCTCGACCAGAACGAGCTGAAGCCCTACTTCGAGCTGCACGCGGTGCGCGCGGCATCCTTCTACATGGCCGAGCGCCTGTACGGCTTCGTGTTCAAGCCTCTGGCCAAGGGAACCGTCTCGACCTTCGAACCGGACGTGACCACCTATGAGGTCACCGACAAGGCCACCGGCAAGCTGATCGGCCTCTATTACGCCGACGATTTCGCCCGTCCGGGCAAGCGTTCGGGCGCCTGGATGACGACCTACCGGTCGTTCTCGCAACTGACGGGTTCGAAGCCGATCCTGGCCTCGAACAACAACAACTTCGTCAAGGCGCCGGAAGGCCAGCCCCTGCTGATCTCGCTGGACGACGCCGAGACCCTGTTCCACGAGTTCGGCCACGCCCTGCACTACTTCTCGTCGGTGGTGACCTATCCGTCGTTCGGCAACACGCCGCGCGACTTCGTGGAATATCCGTCGCAGGTGCACGAGCACTGGGTGCTGAGCCGTCCGATCCTCGACGGCTACATGAAGCACGTCGAGACCAAGCAGCCGATGCCGCAGGCGCTGGTGGACAAGATCGAGGCTTCCTCGACCTTCAACCAGGGCTACGCCACCGTCAGCTACCTGTCCTCGGCCCTGGTCGATATGGATCTGCACACCCAGGCGACGCCGCCGACCGACATCGCGGCCTTCGAAAAGGCCTCGCTGGACCGTCTCGGCATGCCCAAGGAGATCGTGATGCGGCACCGCCTGCCGCAGTTCAACCACCTCTTCACCTCGGACGCCTATTCGGCCGGCTACTACTCCTACCTGTGGTCGGAAGTGATGGACGCCGACACCTGGGCCTACTTCGAGGAGTCGGGCGACGTCTTCAATCCGGACATCGGCGGCCGCTTCAAGTCGATCATCCTGGCGCCGGGCAACACCACGGATCGCGGCGACGCCTATCGCCAGTTCCGCGGCCGCAACCCCGATGTGGCGGCCCTGCTGAAGGTGCGTGGCTTCCCGACTTCCTAAGAAGTGGGCCTACCGCCCTTCGGGCTACTTGAGGCCCGTTGAGCGCTAAAATTGGAAGGGCCCGGCAGAGCAATCCGCCGGGCCCTTTTCTATTCGCGCTGAGGTGGCGTAAGCCTTGGCTGTGTCATAGGCCGCGTCGGGTCGAGAAGGCGGAGCCTTCTGATCGCGGCTCAACAGGAATGAGGTTCCCCGCATGAGCGTCGTCGCCTCCTACGTCTACAAGGACGGCCAGCGGGTGCGCGAGGCGCCGCTGACGGATCAGGGCCTGACCCTGGGCAAGGGCGAGTATCTGTGGATCGGCCTGCACGAGCCGACGGGCGAGGAGACGGACACCCTGGTGCGGCGCTTCAACCTGCACCCCCTGGCGGTCGAGGACGCCATGACGGCGCACCAGATCCCCAAGCTGGAGGTCTATGGCTCCGAGCTCTTCATCGTCGCCCGCACCGCCCAGGCCGAGGGCGACCACATCGTCTATGGCGAGACCCATATCTTCATCGGGCCCAACTACGTCATCACCATCCGCCATGGCTCGGCGCGCGGCCACACCCAGCTGCGCGCCCAGCTGGAGGCCTCGCCCCAGCAGTTGAAGCACGGGCCGGACTTCATCCTGCACGGGGTGCTGGACTTCATCGTCGACGGCTACATCCCCATCATCGACGCCATCGAGGACAAGGTGCTGGAGATGGAGCAGGTGGCGCTGGACAGCTTCCTGTCGCGCGACGACATCACCCGCCTCTTCCTGTTGCGGCGCGAGCTGCTGAAGTTCAGCCGCATCCTGGGGCCGATGGAGGAGGTGGCGGTCAAGCTGCAGTCGCTGGACCTGCCCTGCATCGACCGCGAGGTCCGGCCCTATTTCCGCGACGTGGCCGACCATGTGCGGCGCGTCGCCAGCCGGGCGGGCGTGCTGCGGGACATCCTGGCCTCGGTGTTCGAGGCCTCCAACCTGCTGGAACAGCAGCGGCAGGGCGTCATCACCCGCAAGCTGGCGGCCTGGGCCGCCATCCTGGCCACGCCGACGGCCGTAGCCGGCATCTACGGCATGAATTTCGAACACATGCCGGAGCTGCGCTGGGTCTATGGCTACCCGGCGGTGATGGGGCTGATCCTCGTCATCTGCCTAGGGCTCTACGTCACCTTCAAGCGCTCGAAGTGGCTGTGATCAGCCGCTGTTCCTGAGGCCCGCCGCCACGCCGTTGATGGCCAGAAGGATGCCGTTGCGCACGCGCGGATCGTCGTCGCCGGCGCGGCGGCGGCGGATCAGCTCGATCTGGACGTGGTTCAGCGGCTCGACATAGGGCATGCGCTGGCGGATCAGCCGGTCCAGCTCGGGTTGCCCCCCCAGCAGGTCGTCGTGCCCGGTGATCGACAGGACGGCGGCCTTCGTGCGCTCCCATTCCTTGAGGATCTCGCCGTAGATGCGCTCGGCCAGAGCCGCGTCGGGGACCAGTCCGGCGTAGCGGCGGGCGATGGCCATGTCGGCCTTGGCCATGACCATCTCCATGTTCTGCACCACGGTGCGGAAGAAGGGCCAGGCGGCGGTCATGTCGCGCAGTTCGGCCGGGTCTTCGCCCTGGACCGCCGAGCCGAAGCCGAACCAGCCGGGCAACATGACCCGCGACTGCGACCAGCTGAAGACCCAGGGAATGGCGCGCAGGTCCTCGATGGCGGTGGAGGTCGAGCGGCTGGCCGGGCGCGAGCCGATCTTCAGGTCGGCGATCTCGGCGATGGGGGTGGCGGCGCGGAAATAGTCGACGAAGCCAGGCGTCTCATAGACGAGGGCGCGATAGGCCTTCATTGAGGTCGCCGACAGGCGGGCCGCCGTGGCCCCGTGTTCGGCGCTGTAACCGCCGTCGGTCTGCGGCCCCAGGGAGGCCAGAAGCGTCCCGCAGGTCAGGGCGTCGAGGTTGCGCTGCGCCACCTCCGGCTCGCCGTACTTGTTGGCGATGACCTCGCCCTGTTCTGTGACGCGGATGCGGCCCGCGACGGTGCCCGCCGGCTGGCCCAGGACGGCGGAGAAGCTGGAGCCGCCGCCGCGACCGACCGCGCCGCCGCGGCCGTGGAACAACTGCAGGCGCACCCCCGCCGCGCGCGTCACCTCCAGCAGGGCGCGCGAGGCCTCGTGCAGCTCCCAGCCCGAGGTCAGGTAGGAGCCGTCCTTGTTGCTGTCGGAATAGCCGATCATGACCTCTTGCACCCCGCGCGCAGTCGCCACGGCGCGGGCCGAGGGCTCGGCCAGGACGCGCTCCAGCGTCGGCTGCGAGGCGCGCAGATCCTCGATGGTCTCGAACAGGGGGGCGGCCTGGATGGGGCAGGCGGCGGGATCGGCGGGGTCGTAGAGGCCGACCTCCTTGAGCAGCAGATAGACCTCCAGCATGTCCGAGGCCGCGTCGGTCTTGGACACGATATGGGTGCGGATGGCCTGGGGACCGAAGGCGGCCAAGGCCTGCGCCGCCGCCTGCAGGATGGCGCGTTCCTTCAGCGTCTCGGGCGCGTAGTCGGCGTAGGGCGAGAAGAGGGGGCGCGGACCCGCCAGTTCGCGCGCCAGCATGGTCAGGCGCGCCTCCTCGTCCAGGGCGGCGTAGTCGGGGCAGACGCCCGCCACCTTCAGCAGGTCGGTGACGACGCGTTCGTGGACGTCGGAGTTCTGGCGCAGGTCCAGCGTCGCCATGTGGAAACCGAAGACGTCCGCCGCCGTGATCAGCCGCGCCAGCCGGTCGTCGGCGAAGACGGCGCCGTGGGTGCGGATCAGGCTGTCGTGCAGCACGGCCAGATCGGCGCGGAAGGCGTCGGGTCCCTCATAGGCCGGGGCCTCGAAGGCGGCGGGCAGGGGGGCGGGGCCGCCGGTCAGGGCCAGATGGGTGGCCGACAGTCGGGCGTAGATGCGGCTCAGCGCCCGACGATAGGGCTCGTCCGCGCGCTGGATCGAGGCGTCGGCCGAGCTTTCGGCCAGGGCCGCCAGTTCGGGGGTGACGGCGGTCAGGTCGGCGGACAGGCTGAGCTCTTCGCCCAGGGCGTTCACCTCTTCCAGATAGAAGCGCAGCACGGCGCGCGCCTGGGTGCGGAAGGCGGCGGCCAGAACCTCGGCGTCGACATTGGGGTTGCCGTCGCGATCGCCGCCGACCCAGGTGCCGATGCGCAGGAAGGGCGGCAGGTCGGGCGCGTCCAGCAGGGCGCGCCACTCGGCCAGCTGGGCCGGGGCGACATGCAGGAATATCCGCTGCAGCCAGTCGGTGACGGTGTTGATCTCGTCCTGCACCACCAGGCCGGAGGCGCGGGTCAGGCGGGTGGCCCACAGGATGACGATCTGGCGGCGCAGGGCCGCCTTCAGCGCCGTAGGCGAACAGGCGATCCCGTCGCGGTCGCAGCCGTCCAGCAGGGCGCCGACGGCGGCGATGCGGTCGATCACGCTCTTGCGGCGCACTTCGGACGGGTGGGCGGTCAGGACGGGCGAGATCAGGGCCTGGGACAGCAGATCGCGCACCGCCGTCCTGTCCACGCCCGCCGCATCCAGCCGCTTCAGCGCGCCCTCGGGCGTATCGGCGCGCTCGCCGGCCTCGGCCTGATCGCGGGCTCGGCGCTTTCCGGCCCGATCCTCGGCGACATTGGCCAGCAGGGAGAAGGCGGCGAAACCGTGGGTCAGGCCGATGGCCTGGTCCAGCGACAGATCCTTGAGCAGGGCCTCCAGCTTGGACGCGTCGTGCGAGGCCGGGTTGCGGTGATAGGCCACCGAGGCCTGACGCACCGCCTCGATCCGGTCGTAGAGTTCCTGTCCGCCCTCGTCGCGGATCACCTCGCCGAGCAGGGCGCCCAGCAGGCGAACCTCGTCGCGCAGTCGGTCGTCGGCGGCCTGGATCATCACATTGTCCTTCAGCGGGGAGGCTGGAAGCGGAACCGTATCAGCGGAATCCGAACGGGCTAGTCCCCATGGTCAACGCTGAAACCCTTTGTGTGGTTGAGGGCGGGGAGAGGCGGGAGTCGACATTTGCTTGTGGATGCTCCATAAGCCGCCGCTTCCGGCGCAATTGAACCTGCGCCTCCTCCGGTACGACAGCTTTCCTTGGTCGTGCTACCGCGCTGAGCGCTGCTTGAGCACAGCCCATACGGGCTCAGGCAGGCCGACCGGCCGATAGCCCCCAAAGAAAGAACGAGCCCGGCGAGGACCCTCTGCCGACGTGATCGTCGCCAGAGGCCGTTTCTCTATGGAGATCAGGGTTCGCGCATGAAAGGTATTGAATGTTCGAGGCTCTGAACGAGCGGCTGACAGGCGTATTCGACCGGATCACCGGTCGCGGCGCCCTGTCCGAAAAGGATGTCGAGGAAGCGCTGCGCGAAGTCCGCGTCGCCCTGCTCGAGGCCGATGTCGCCCTGCCGGTGGTCAAGGACTTCATCAGCCGCGCCAAGGAACAGGCGACCGGCGAAGAGGTCATCCGTTCGGTCAAGCCGGCCGATCAGGTGGTCAAGATCGTCTATGACGGTCTGGTCGAGATGCTGGGCGGCGAAGAGCCGACCCCGATCAACATCAATGCGACGCCGCCCGCCGTGATCCTGATGGCCGGCCTGCAGGGCTCGGGCAAGACGACCACGTCGGCCAAGCTGGCGCTGCGCCTGACCAGGTTCGACAAGAAGAAGGTCATGATGGCCTCGCTGGACACGCGTCGTCCGGCGGCCATGGAACAGCTGGCGACCCTGGGTCAGCAGATCGAGGTCGCGACCCTGCCCATCGTGGCGGGCGAGAGCGCGGTCCAGATCACGCGCCGCGCCCTGCAATCGGCCAAGCTGCAGGGCTTCGACGTCCTGATCCTCGACACCGCCGGCCGCATCACGCTGGACGAAGCCCTGATGAACGAGGTGGCCGAGGTCGCCTCGATCGCCAAACCGGTCGAGACCCTGCTGGTCGCCGACAGCCTGACGGGTCAGGACGCGGTTCGCACCGCCGCCGCCTTCCACGAGCGTCTGCCGTTGACCGGTCTGGTGCTGACCCGCGCCGACGGCGACGGTCGCGGCGGCGCCATGCTGTCGATGCGCGCCGTCACCGGCCTGCCGATCAAGTATCTGGGCGCCGGTGAAAAGGTCGACGCTCTTGACGTCTTTGA
>Ga0247820_10002029_pt1 | contig 11416 bp, 11 predicted proteins | sample 13C_Glucose_Day1_2_FD_192480 | JGI IMG/M metagenome (GOLD analysis project Ga0247820, IMG submission 192480) | Soil microbial communities from agricultural site in Penn Yan, New York, United States - 13C_Glucose_Day14 | ecosystem: Environmental > Terrestrial > Soil > Agricultural land | place...
CTGCAATCGCGGGGCAAGCCCGCTCCCACGCCCCGCTGTTACCCGCTACAGCTTCAGCGGTTGAACCGCTCCGCCAGGCTGTGCAGGTACTCCGCCATGCGCTCCAGGTCCTGGCTGATCTCGGCCCCCTGCCTGGCCTGTCCCGCGCTCTCGTCGCACAGATGGGCGATGCGCACGATCTGCTGGTTGATGTCCTCGGCGACATGGCTCTGCTGCTCGGACGCCGTGGCCATCTGCTGACTCATGCCAGTGATGCGACTAACCGCCTGGGCGATCCCCGACAACGCCGCCTGCACCGCCTCGACGCTGTGCACGCTGTCGCTGGAGATCTGCTGGCCGCGACTGGCGCTGGCCACCGCGCGGTCGGCACCGGAGCGCAGGGTGGAGATGATGTGGTGGATCTCCTCGGTCGAGGCGCGGGTGCGCTGCGCCAGCGAACGCACTTCGTCCGCCACCACGGCGAAGCCTCTGCCCTGCTCGCCGGCCCGCGCCGCCTCGATGGCGGCATTGAGCGCCAGCAGGTTGGTCTGCTCGGCGATCGAGGTGATCACATCCACCACACTGCCGATCGACTGGGTTTGCTCGGCCAGGGCATTGACCGCCTGGCCGATGTCGCTCACCGCCTCGCTCATGCTGCCCATCGCGCGCAGGCTCTGCTGCGCCAGGTCGCTGCCCTGCTGGGCCAGCTGGTCGGCGTCGCTGGCGGCGTGGGCGGTGCTCTGCACGTTGTGGGTGACCTGCTGGATGGTCGCCGCCATCTGCGCGATGGCGGTGGCCGACTGGTCGGTCTCGCTGCGCTGGCGGTCGAGCATCTGCGCCTGGGCATCGGACAGGTCGGCGGACTGCGCGGCTCGCGACTTGACCCCGACACCGGCATCCACCAAGCGGGTCAGCGCGGTCTGCAGGCGCGCCTCTTCGCTGATGATCGCCAGGTCGAGCTGGCCCTGCAACCCGGGGTTGTCGCTGTAGGTCAGCGCCACCAACGGGCTGGTGAACGCCTTGGGGTGCTCCTGCAGGGTGCGCCGGATCGACTGGTTCTGCCGGTGCTCGACCACGTACCAGGCCGCCAGCAGGCTGGCCATCAGCACACCCAGTGCCGCATAGGGGGGCAGCAACAGATAGGCGGCGGCCGACAGCAATCCCGCACCGATCAACGGCCAGCCATGGCCGACTCCATAACCGAGTCGCGCCGCCAGCGGTACCGGCGAGCGCCCTGCCCGCAAGCGGGCGTACAAGTTCTCGGCCCGGCGGATCTGCTCCCGGGTCGGTACCGAGCGCACCGACTCGTAGCCGCTGATGCGGCCGTTCTCGTACACCGCCGTGACGTAGGCGCTGACCCAGTAGAAGTCGCCGTTCTTGGCGCGGTTCTTGACCACGCCCATCCAGGGTTTGCCTTGCTTGATGGTGTCCCACATATGCCCGAAGACCGCTGGCGGCATGTCGGGATGCCGCACCAGGTTATGGGGCTGGCCGACCAGTTCGTCGTAGGTGAAACCGCTGATGGCCACGAATGCGTCGTTGCAATAGGTGATGCGGCTGTTCAGGTCGGTGGTGGAGATCAGCCGCTGGTCTTGGGGAAAGGTTCTTTCATGCTCGGTGACGGGCAAATTCATGCGCATCGTTGGCGATCCCTTGCTTATCCAGATGAGTGGGAAAATCATCAAAGCAAGTAGATATTTAGCAGAAGGCCATCACGTCAGCGGTCAAGTTTTGTAGGAAATTCACTCGACCTGACGGAATGTGCTGAACACGGCCCAGCTCAGCCCACGTTGAGCTGGCTCTTGAGCAGGTCGCGGAACGTCTGGATCAAGGGTTCCCGGCTCCGACCACGGCGGATGATCAGGGAAAACGGCGCCTGGTAGCCGAAGGTCGCCGGCGACAACACGCGCAGATCACCCTTGTCGACCCAGGCCTGGGCATAGTGCTCGGGCAGGTAACCGATGTAGGCGCCGGAGAGAATCAGAATCAGCTGCGCCTCCATGCTTTCCACGGTGGCGGCGCTGTGCTTGAAACCATGCCGGGCCAGCTCCGCCTGGCTCCAGTAGCCACGCCCGACCATGCGCTGCTGGGTAATCACCGGCTCCGGGATCCGTCGCTCGCCGAACAGCGCATGGCGGTTGCTGCAATACAGCCAGTGCTGCTCGCGGTACAGCGGCTGGTAGACCAGGCCGCTCATGCGCGACGAGAACGCGCCGATGGCCAGGTCCAGGCGGTTGTCCTGCACGCCCAGTTGCAGTTCGTACGGGCTGGACACCGACAGGTGCAGGTGCACCGCCGGGTGTTCCTGACTGTAGGCACCGATGGCCTCGGCCAGCGGCAAGGCGCGGTCGCCTACGGTGGAGTCGATCACCCCCAGGTTGAGGGTGCCGCGCAACTCGCCCTTGAGTGCCGCCGCATACTGCTCGAAGCCATCCAGCTCCCCCAGCAGGCGCAAGGTCTCCTGGTGGAACAGCTCGCCCTTGCTGGTCAGGCTGAAACCGCCACGGCCTCGGTGGCAGAGCACGATGCCCAGGGCGCTTTCCAGCTGGCTCATGTAGGTGCTGATGGCCGAGGTCGACAGGTTGAGGTCGCGCTGGGCGTTGGCGAAGCCCTGGTGACGCACCACGCTGGCGAAGATGCGCAGCAGTTTCAGGTCGGGCAGCGATGAGGCCATGGGGCAACGGGTCCGTGGGCTGGAAATGGCCAGAGTCTAACCCGGCCGCACACCGATAGTTCAGAAATTCCTGAAGTAAGTTTTTGTCGGTAGCGATTCTTCCCGGGCACTACCTTGCGCAGACTGCGGCGAAATGTCCCTGCCCGCCGGCACAACCAGAGCACCAAGGCGCGCGGCGGCACAGGTTCGAACAAACAGAACAATCGACCGACTGATGAGGCCCACCGTGGACAAGATTCTCCACCAACCACTGGGCGGCAACGAAATGCCGCGTTTCGGCGGCATCGCCACCATGCTCCGTCTCCCCCACCTGCAAAGCGCCGAAGGGCTCGACGCCGCGTTCATCGGCGTGCCCCTGGACATCGGCACCTCGCTGCGCTCGGGTACCCGCTTTGGCCCACGGCAGATCCGCGCCGAGTCGGTGATGATCCGCCCGTACAACATGGCCACCGGCGCCGCCCCGTTCGACTCGCTGTCGGTGGCCGACATCGGCGACGTGGCGATCAACACCTTCAACCTGCTGGACGCCGTGCGCATCATCGAAGAGGCCTACGACGAGATCGTCGAGCACAATGTCATCCCGCTGACCCTCGGTGGCGACCACACCATCACCCTGCCGATCCTGCGCGCCCTGCACAAGAAGCACGGCAAGATCGGCCTGGTGCACATCGACGCCCACGCCGACGTCAACGACCACATGTTCGGCGAGAAGATCGCCCACGGCACCACCTTCCGCCGCGCCGTGGAAGAAGGCCTGCTCGATTGCGACCGCGTGGTGCAGATCGGCCTGCGTGCCCAGGGCTACACCGCCGACGACTTCAACTGGAGCCGTCGCCAGGGCTTCCGTGTGGTCCAGGCCGAAGAGTGCTGGCACAAGTCGCTGGAGCCGCTGATGGCCGAAGTGCGCGAGAAAGTCGGTGGCGGTCCGGTGTACCTGTCGTTCGACATCGACGGCATCGACCCGGCCTGGGCGCCCGGTACCGGCACCCCTGAGATCGGCGGCTTGACCACCATCCAGGCGATGGAGATCATCCGCGGCTGTCACGGCCTGGACCTGATCGGCTGCGACCTGGTCGAAGTCTCCCCACCGTACGACACCACCGGCAACACCTCGCTGCTGGGCGCCAACCTGCTGTTCGAAATGCTCTGCGTGCTGCCGGGCGTGGTACGTCGCTAGCCGTCAAGCACCGCCCTTTGTAGGAGCGGCCTTGTGCCGCGAAAGGGGCGCACAGCGCCCCCGGTTTTCAGCGTTTTCGCAGAGAACGCCGGGGCTGCCTTGCAGCCCTTTCGCGGCACAAGGCCGCTCCTACACACAGGGCGTTGCGCTGCAAGCGATTGCTTGACCCCGGCAGGAGCCATTCGGGAGGGCCATAGAGGCCCGCCAACACATGACAGGACCGCCGGGCGCCTTGCAGCGTCCAGACGGCCGATCTCGCCATAATAAAGATAATCGGGAGACCCCCAATGGCCTTGGACATCATCGTTGTACTGATCTATGCCGCCGGCATGCTCGCCCTCGGCTGGTACGGCATGCGGCGCGCGAAGACCCACGAAGACTACCTGGTGGCCGGGCGCAACCTCGGCCCGACCCTGTACATGGGCACCATGGCCACCACCGTGCTCGGCGGCGCCTCCACCGTCGGCACCGTGCGCCTGGGTTACGTCCATGGCATTTCCGGTTTCTGGCTGTGCGCCGCCCTGGGCCTGGGGATCATCGCCCTCAACCTGTTCCTGGCCAAGCCGCTGCTGCGCCTGAAGATCTTCACCGTCACCCAGGTGCTGGAGCGCCGCTACAACCCGATGGCCCGCCAGGCCAGCGCGGCGATCATGCTCGCCTACGCGCTGATGATCGCGGTGACCTCGACCCTGGCCATGGGCACCGTACTGCAGGTGCTGCTCGACGTGCCGTTCTGGATGGCCCTGCTGTTCGGCGGCGGCGTGGTGGTGGTGTACTCGACCATCGGCGGCATGTGGTCGCTGACCCTGACCGACATCGTCCAGTTCGTGATCAAGACCGTGGGCCTGATGTTCATCCTGCTGCCGGTGTGCCTGTACAAGGCCGGCGGCTGGGACGCCCTGGTGGCCAAGCTGCCGGCGGCCAGCTTCAGCTGGACCACCATCGGCTGGGACACCATCATCACCTACTTCCTGATCTACTTCTTCGGCATCCTGATCGGCCAGGACATCTGGCAGCGGGTGTTCACCGCCCGTGACGAGAAGGTCTGCCAGCGCGCCGGCACCACCGCCGGTGTCTACTGCGTGCTGTACGGCCTGGCCTGCGCCCTGATCGGCATGGCCGCCCATGTGCTGATGCCGGACCTGGCCAACCCGAACAACGCCTTCGCCGAGATGATCAAGGGCCAGCTGCCCGAGGGCATCCGTGGCCTGCTGATGGCCGCCGCCCTGGCCGCGATGATGTCCACCGCCAGCGCGGGCCTGCTGGCCGCCTCGACCACCCTGACCGAAGACCTGCTGCCCAAGCTGCGCGGCGGCAAGCAGTCGAGCCTGGGCATCAACCGCCTGTTCACCCTGCTCACCGGCCTGGTGGTGCTGGGTATCGCCCTGGCGGTGAACGATGTGATCAGCGCCCTGACCCTGGCCTACAACCTGTTGGTGGGCGGCATGCTGATCCCGCTGATCGGCGCGATCTTCTGGAAGCGCGCGACCACCGCGGGGGCCATCGCCAGCATGTCGCTGGGCTTTAGCACCGCGCTGTTGTTCATGTTCAAGGACGGCCTGGAGGCCAACACGCCGATCTACTACAGCCTGGCGATCGGCCTGGTGAGCTTCGTGGTGGTCAGCCTGGCTTCGCGCAAGCCAGTGGCGACGGTGAACCTGGCCTGAGGCCACTTCCACGCCATCCCCTGTAGGAGCGGCCTTGTGCCGCGAAAGGGCTGCGTAGCGGCCCCTGTCTCGGCTAAGCGCTGAATCCGACGGGGCCGCTTTGCGGCCCTTTCGCGGCACAAGGCCGCTCCTACAGGGATGAGAGGTTCAAGCCGGTAAAACGCAAAAGGCCGCCGCATCACTCGGATGCGGCGGCCTTTTTGTCGGTTGTCAGCGCCGACGCGGCTGGCGCTTGCGCTGTTCTTCGTCGGTCGGGATCGGCACCGGCTGCAACGGTGGCGGGAGCAAGCCCAAGGCGACGGCGAGGTCGTGGAGCCAGTTATACATGCGTTCGTTCATAATGCCCCCTTGACGGGTCAGCCTCTTGGTCAATCGATCCTGCGGTGCGTCATACAGATCATAGCCCGATGTCCTGTACTGCGCATGCCTCTGTTCCTACACATAGGGCCGATTCTGACCCGGATCAAGCGCAGACGGCAGCTTCCGACGGTCGGTCAATCGTTTCGCTTTGTTGCAAATCGATCCAGGCCTGCAGATTCGCCCCGCGTTTGCCCTGGCGCCACATCAGCCAGGTCATCGCCTGGTCGAACGGCGCCTGCAGCCGATGTGCCCGTACCTGCTCGCGGCCCGGCAGGCTGTCGAGCATGGACTGCGCCATCAACGCCACCCCGGCCCCGGCGATCACGCAGGCCAGCATGCTCTGGTACGACTCGATCTCCATGACCCGTCCCATGGGCGTGTGGGCATGGGCGTACCAGGCTTCCAGACGCATGCGGTACGAGCAGCCCTGGCGGAAGGTGAACACCGCCTTGCCGGCGACATCCCTGGCGCTGTGCACCGCCGGGTGCTCGGGGCTGGTGATCAGCACCAGGGTCTCCTCGCACAACGGCACGCCATCCAGCCCTGCCAGATTGAGCGGGCCGTCCACCAGCGCCGCGTCCAGCCGATGGCTGAGCACCCCTTCCAGCAGCTCGGCACTGGGCGCCGCCTGCACCTGCAGGTTCACCGCCGGGTAGGCCTGGTGGTAGCGCGCCAGCAACGCCGGCAAGTGGATAGCCGCCGTGCTGTACATGGTGCCCAGCACGAAGTCCCCCGCCGGCTGGCCGCCCTGCACCGCGGCCAACGCCTCGTCACGCAGGTTGGACAGCCGGTGGGCGTAGTCCAGCAGCACCTTGCCGGCCGGCGACAGCTGCAAGCGCTGGCGCTCGCGCAGGAACAGCTCCACCCCCAGTTGCTCCTCAAGCTGGCGCAGGCGCGTCGACAGGTTCGACGGCACGCGGTGCAATCGCTCGGCGGCGCGGGTCACCGAGCCCTCCTCGGCCACGGCCTGGAAGATGCGCAGTTGGCTGAACTCCATAGGATTCTCCAAAACAGAACAACTTGATCATCATTATTCAATTTTATTGAAAGTCAATGAACCCTACCCTGCCATCCATCGCATCCCTTCGTGCAGGAGACTTTCCATGTCACCCATCGTGCAATTGCTGGCCAGCGCCGTGGCGCTGATGATGGCCATGGGCATCGGCCGCTTCGCCCTCACGCCGCAACTGCCCCGACTGATCGCCGAGGGCCAGTTCGACCTCACCGCCGGCGGCCTGGTCGCCGCCGCCAACTACCTGGGCTACTTCCTCGGTGCGGTGGACGCCATGTTCGCCCGCCAGCCCGCCCAGGTGCGCCTGCGCCTGCATGGAGGGCTGTGGCTGTGCGTGCTACTGACCCTGGCCTCGTGGGCCGCCGACGGTTTCTGGAGCCACCTGCTGCTGCGTTTCGGCACCGGCGTGGCCAGCGCCTGGGTGCTGGTGATGATCGCCAGCCTCAGCCAGCAACTGGCCAGCGCCCATGGCCACCAGCGCCTCGGCGCGCTGGTGTTCGCCGGGCCCGGCGTCGGCATCGCGGTGACGGGCGTGCTGGCCCTGGGCGCGCACCTGCTGGAGCTGGATTCGGCAGCCCTGTGGCTGGTCTATGGCGTCGCCGCGCTGGTCATGCTGCTGGCGGTGCTGCCGTTGCTGCCACGGGCGCTGGAACCCGCCGCCACACCTGCGGCCGTCAACGAACAAGGCCGCGGCACCGGCATCGGACGCCTGGGCCTGGTCTATGCGCTCTACGGGATCGGCTACATCCTGCCGGCCACCTTCCTGTCGCAGATGGCCAGCCAGCAGTTCCTCGGAAAGTGGCAGGCCGACCTGTTCTGGCCCGCGTTCGGATTGGCATCGGCGCTCGGCGTGGCCATCGTCAGCCAGCGCCGCCCGGGGCGGACCTCTGCCTGGCTGACCACCACCCTGTGGCTGCAAGGGCTCGGCGTACTGGCCTGCCTGCTCGGTGGCGGTATCGGCCTGGCATTGGGCGTGCTGCTGTGCGGCGGGCCGTTCCTGGCCTGCATGCAACTGGTGATGCAGCGCTCGCGAGAGCTGGCGCCCCATGCCACGCAGCGCAATGCCGGGCTGCTGACTGCGTGCTTTGCCCTGGGGCAGTTGAGCGGGCCGTTGCTGGCGGCGTTGAGCAGTCATTTCAGTGGTGGATTACAGCCAGCATTGGTGTTGGCAGCGGCAGGGTTGGCCGTGGCCGGAGTGCTGGCCGTGACAGGAGGTCATTACCTGCAGGATTGCCACTCAAATGCCCGTACTGCCGGGTGATGGTGGGTTCAGTTCAGCAACAGATCGAAATCATTTGTGCCTCTCTGGGCAACGTTTCATTGGCTACATTCTCCAGCACTCGCAGAGGACGCAAAATGACTGAAACGTTCCATGAATTCGACGCTGCCGCCTATCTGGCTTCTCCGGAAACCATCGCACAGTTCATGGCTGACGCATTGGAGACAGGAGATGCAGCCTACGTAGCAAAAGCCGTGGACGTGGTGGAACGCGCCAGGGGCCGGCGCGTCTACCCTCTCATCCCACCAGCTTGCGCAACTGCTGCCGCACCCACGCCTCGGCGCTGACCATGACCACCCCGAGCAGCACCATCACCGCGCCGATCACGAAGTTCAGGCTCAGCGGCTCATCCAGCAGCAGCACGCCGAAGGTCACCCCGAACAACGGCGTGATGAAGGAAAACACCGCCAGGTTCGAGGCCAGGTATTTGCGCAGCAACCAGAACCAGGTCAGGTAGCTGACGAACGACACCACGATCCCCTGGAACAGCACACTGCCCACCGCCAGCGGGGTCAGCGAGAAATCGGCGATCTGCCCGCTCACCAGGGCGATCAGCACCAGCCCGACAAACCCCACCGCCAGCTGGTAGAACAGGGTCAGGGTCGCCGGCGCCTCGGACAGGCGCGAGCCGCGCACCACCACCGTGGTCGCGCCCCAGGCCAGGCCTGCCAGGATCGCCATGGCATCGCCCAGCAACATGCGTCCATCGAGGTGTTCGAGGGAAACCCCGCCGGCGAAGGCCAGGGCAATCCCCCCGAAGGCCAGCAGGATGCCCAGCCACTGCAACAGCCGCAGCCGTTCGCTGGGCATCATGAAATGCAGCCCCAGGGCGGTGAAGATCGGCGCGGTGTAGAGGAACACCGACATATGCGCCGCCGAGGTCAGCTTCAGCCCCTCGGCGATGAACAGGAACTCCAGGCCGAACAGCGCGCCGGCCAGCAACCCGGCGCGCCAGGTGCTGCCCACCTGGCTCCAGCCACCCCGCCAGCAGACCAGCAGCCCCACCAGCAGCGCGGCGATGCCATTGCGAAACGCCGCCTGCATGACCGGTGCAATGTCCACGGCAGCGGATTTGATCAGCACCTGCTGGCAGCCCCAGATCAGGCACAGCCCCAGCATGACCTGGAAGGCGAAGGCGTCGGGGTTCTTGCGGACCGCGGTCATGGGCGGCCCCTCAGCGGGTTGAACGACATGGCAAGGCTCGGCAGTGAGAATGGATCCCGATTATCGGGTGACCAGCCTTGGCGATGCCAGTCTAAATTGTCCCGTCTCCGGTCCGTGTCATGGCGAAGGCTTGAGTAATCAGGGGCGTACAGGTTTTCTTGCCGGCATCGCTCGACGGGAGATACGCAGGCTTGCCTCTGGGCATCGACGCATCAAGCCCATCTATTCGGGTTGAACTGAGCGCCATACGTCCCCCAATCACCGTGTCAGCCGATCATAGGATCTCTTCAGAAGGCACTTCAAAAGCAGAATCATCGCTTTGCCGGACTGCGCCTTGAGCGACAGGATCGAATCCTGCTGGCCATCGGGTACTGTCGTTGAACATGGCCAACTGGAATTCTGCCTTCTCGATCCTGCGCGCGCGTAAATCGGCACCGCATAGATTGCTGCCCCTGAATACAGCCCCTCCGATATCAGCCTCTGCCAGGTTGGCAGCGCGCAGGTCGGCCCCGCTGAAGTCGGCAGAGGCGGCCAGCGCCCGAGAAAGATCGGCATTGCGCAGCCGGGCACCATTGAACAGGGCATTGGCCAACGTCGCTCCTCGCATGTCGGCAGCGGTCAGATCCGCCTCGATGAACGACGCGTTTCTGAGATCGCTACCAATGAACGTCGTCGCCCTGGCATCCAGGCCGTCGAACTGCGCCCGGTGCAATGACAGTCCATCGAGGTTGGCGCCGGGCAAGTTATCTTGGTCAAACACCCTGCACTCTCCCGTTTCAAAGCACAGTGAGATCATCTCGGCCCATCCAATGATTATCGCGTCCGGCGACCTTTGCGAGCGCCTGGGAAACAGCCTGAGCGTACAACCTGCCCTGCCTACGCCTGGTACAACGAACAAAAATGCTGGCTGACAAGCCTACTCTCCAGCACCTGGAGCAAAGAAAAGTCCAAGCTATCAGACACCACCAGCCCTCGCCTCAGCCCAACGGGAAAATCCTCAAGCGTGGCGTACTCTCCTGGCACTAAAAACCTGAAGTAATCACCCATCGCCGTATCCCCAGCATACCCTTCGGGGTAGTCCTCACCCGCACGGCTACCCTCCACGGCGTGATACACGAATAATCCCTTGTTAAAAGCAAGGTTCGCCTCGCTATAGTTCAGCCGTTCTTCCAGGTCATTTTGCAGTGCGCTTGCTACACTGGCTTTCGACTTATCTTGCCAGCGCCAAGCTGAGTAAAGATCCACTGCAAAGCCACCCTGCTTTGCTGGTGGGTAATCAGAATATTCCTGGGACTCCTGCCAAACAAATTCGCTTATCGAGTCCAGTACCCGTTCTACCTCTTCCAGCCTCAGCAGTACCTCGGGAATGGCCCCGTAGCAATTATTCACCATGACTGCAATTCGACCGAATTTATCCATGGCGAACCAAGTGAACACCTCTCCAAAACCTGGAACCCATTTCTCATTCAGCCCCATCGCCAATCCTCCAAAAACAGACTTAACCCGGCCACGTTCAACCCAATTCTATTTTCCGAGCAACTCGCTACCAACCCTCAAGCCCCTACCTGTTCTACGGCATAGGCCGTGAAACTATTCTTACCTTCCTCCAAATACAATCGTTTGCATTGGGGGCAACGGTAAACTGTCATGGCAGTCACTTCAATCGCCTCATAGAATTGCTCTGAAGACATTAGCCCCACCTCCAGGCGCTCAGCAACCCGCTCGATCACTGACTCAGGCATCAATGTCATTTCATGATCTGACCATCCCTGCGACAAATTCATGACATAACCACATCTACACAAAAACTTTGGCATTCTGCTTTTCCGCTGCCTGCTCTATCGAAGCGTGCCTCTGCCAGGTTGCACTACTTAAACCATCACTAAAAAGGCATGAAATATAACCTGATGACGGTGTCAATACCTACACCTGCATTGGGTACCTTGGGATCCATAAGCCCACTCCGCGAAGCATACGGTCAAATACCATCCAGAAGCGCCTGAAGCTTTCGTGGATCAGCAATGCTGCCGAAGGAATAAATCCACGCTACTGGTAGAGAGAGATCTGGCGATTTCACCTTCAGATAGGGAACAAAATACTCAGC
>Ga0247820_10002030_pt1 | contig 11413 bp, 9 predicted proteins | sample 13C_Glucose_Day1_2_FD_192480 | JGI IMG/M metagenome (GOLD analysis project Ga0247820, IMG submission 192480) | Soil microbial communities from agricultural site in Penn Yan, New York, United States - 13C_Glucose_Day14 | ecosystem: Environmental > Terrestrial > Soil > Agricultural land | place...
ATTCTCGGGCGCTGCCCAGCACTGGTTGCAGCAGCGCGAACTGCGCCGGGGCGCGACCTTCAAGGGCGATCAGGGCATCGTCGAGCGCGTCGATCACCGGCAGCAGATGGATCATCCGCCCGCGCAATTCGCGGGCGTTCTTCAAGGTATGCGGGCCGGCGCCTTCATGGCCGAGCTGGCCGATCATCAGCTCCAGCGAGTTGAAGGTGGCGACCATCGCGCCACGCATGCCGCCGACCTTGTCGGCGCCGGCTTCGCGGGCCAGGTAGGTGTCGCAGTAGCGGATCGCCTCGCCGAACCAGCTGCCGGTGGCGCCGACCACCACGGGCGCCAGCCGGCGCGGCCAGAACACCGCGCCAACCACCGCCGCACAAACGATCCCCAGGCAGATTTCCTGGGCCCGGGACGAGGCCACGTCGAACACTGCCAGCGGGTTGTCGACCACCGCCAGGGCGATCATCGGCAGGGTGTAGCCGGCCAGCATCAGCACGTAGTTGTTGGCCGTGCGCAAGTTCAGCGAGAGGAACAGCAACGTGCCGGTCCACAGGGCGATGGCGATGCTCAGCAGCAGCGGGGATTGCACCAGCGGCGGCACCAGCAGGATTGCCCCACCTGCGCCCAGCAGTGTGCCCAGGGCGCGGTACAGCGCCTTGGAGGTGGTCGGGCCGAGGAATGGGCTGGAGACGATATAGACCGTGGCCATGGCCCAGTAAGGGCGTGGCAGCTGCATCAGCAGGGCGATATACAGGGCAATCATCGACGCGGCGAAGGTGCGCACGCCGTAGAACCAGTCGCGGGCCGGCGGGACCGAGCTGAAGAAACCATTCATGGCTGCAGGCCTGCCTGTTCGAAGGCATGGATGACCCGCAAGGTGGCCTCCAGGTCGGCCTGGTCGATGCCTCCAAGCACCTCACGACGCAGGCGTACCAGCTCGCCTTCGATGGACTCGGCCAGGGCGCGGCCCTCGACGGTCAGGCTCAGCGCCTTGGCACGACGGTCCAGAGGGTCCTCGCTGCGGCATACCAGGCCAGCCTTGCACAGTTGGTCGAGCAGGCGCACCAGCGACGGGCTTTCCAACCCGGCCGCCTGGGCCACCGCCACCTGATGCACGCCATCGCCCAGGCGCACGATCATCAGCAAGGGGACGGCGCAGGCTTCGGAAATGCCATAGCCGGTCAGGGCGCCCTGACACAGGCGGCGCCAGTGCCGGGCAGCCACAACCATGCCGCTGCTGATCTTCAGGTGCAGTGCGTCGAGGGACATGTGAGAACCGAGGATATTCATAGTTTGCTAACTATCAATATACGCCCTGCCCTCCCCCTGTCGTCAACCGCAGGTGACGGAGGGAAAAGATGAAAGGTTGTTCATGATCCCTGCAGGCACGCTGCGCTCAAGGCTGGATCTGGTCTTCCAGCTTCATGGTCAGCGCCAACGTGCTGCCCAGCTGGATCGCCTGGTCGCGCCAGCCCAGGTAGCGCGCCGCGTCGCGGCTGCTGAAATGCACCGCCAGCTCCTCGGCGGCCTGCATCACCCCGGTCGCCGCCGCCAGTTCCAGCCAGTACAGGCCGGCCTTGGTGTCAGCCTCCACATACACGCCATGCAGCAATCGGTAGCCCACCTCGAAGCGACAGCGCTTCTCGCCACGCTCGGCGCCACGCAGAAACCATTGGTAAGCCTCGAGCGGATCGACCTGCCACACCTGGTCGCCCTCGCACACCTCCTCCTCGTACAGATCGCCCAGCGCCGCGGCGGCATGCACCATGCCCCGCTCGAAAGCATGGCGGTAGTATTCGGCCGCATTGACGTAGGAAACATCGACGCCCTTGCCGAAGTAGTGCTGCTGCCCAAGGTTGAACCAGGCCGCAGCATTGCCCTGCAACGCCGCCATGCGCAACAGGTGCCCCGCCAGCACCGTGTCGCCGCGCCAGTATTTGCCATTGAGCCAGATCCAGCCCAGGTCATTGAGCGCCGCGACATTGCCCAGCAGGGCCTGGCGGCAGAGGTCGTGGTAGACCGCCTGCAGGTCGACTGCCTCGTCCAGGCGGTCGATCAGGCCAAAGCGCTCGCCGCTCAGGGCCTGCTGGGCGGGCATGCCCACCCCGGCGAACAGCCGGTGGCGCTGCCCGGGGCGGGCCGGCGCCGGAACGATCCGCTCGGGTAGAAGCCGGGCAAGCAGCGAATGGATATTGCTGGCGGCAGACATGTTCATCCTCATTGAACGACCCACAGCTCCAACCTCCACTGTGGTGAGGCGTGATTCTGCGCGATGCCACGACAAAACCTGTCGCGAACGAATTGATCCCAGGCAACCAATTGCATCTTCCTTGATCTGAGCAGGCTGTGGCCAATTGCCATGCCCTGCCCGTGCCGCCATCCTATGCCGGCAAGCCTAGACAAGGACGTTTCCTTTTGCCGTTCGCCACCACCCGCGCCACCCTCAGCCGCCAATGGGCATTGCTGCGCCAGCTACCCAGCCGCTCTCCCGGGATCACCAGTGCCGAACTGGTGTGGCGCCTGCGTGACGTGGGCTTCAATGTCAGCAAGCGCACGGTCGAGCGCGACCTCAACGAGCTGTCGCTGATCTTTCCGCTGGAGCGCAATGACAAGAGCATCCCGTTCGGCTGGCACTGGTCAGCCAACGCCGGCGGCGAGTTGCGTGGGAACTTCGACCTGCAGGGGTATTTGCGCGGCGATACGTTGCAGCCTGGCCAAGGGGAAGGCATCGAACTGCAGGCGTGGATCAGCGACTTGCTGGCTCGCCGTCTGCGCGAGACGCCACTGACTGCGGACATGCAGTTGACCGCGCTGGATCAGGGGCACCGATTACGGGCAACCGTGGCGGATGGCTGGCCCTTGCGCTGGTGGTTGCTGAGCCAGGGGGATGGGCTGGTGGTGGAAGCGCCGCAGGCATTGCGCGAGGAGATTGCGCGGACATTGGCCAGCGCAGCGGCTAAGTATCGGGACTAGACCCCGATTTCGCCGCTGGCTGATCTGGCCTCTCGCCGGCAAGCCGGCTCCCACACCGACCGTGCGGCCCTCAAGTCTTGCGCCATACCTGTGGGAGCCGGCTTGCCGGCGAGAGGCCGGTACAGGCAACACACTAGCGCTGCATCCCCCAGCGCCGAACGGTCAGCCGTTCGAGGGTATTGAACACCAGCCCCTCCACCAACAGGCCGATCAGGATCACCACCGCCAGCCCGGCGAACACCTTGTCGGTGTACAACTCGTTGCGGTTCTGGAAGATGTACCAGCCAAGCCCGCCTTTGCCACTGCTGGCGCCAAACACAAGCTCGGCGGCGATCAGCGTGCGCCAGGCGAAGGCCCAGCCAATCTTCAGCCCCGACAGGATCGACGGCAGCGCCGCTGGCACCAGAATGTGCAACACCAGACGCAGGCCGCGCAGCCCGTAGTTGCGCCCGGCCATGCGCAGGGTCTCGGACACACCGAGAAAGCCTGCGTAGGTGTTCAGCGCCAGCGCCCATAGCACCGAGTGCACCAGCACGAAGATCAGGCTGTTGTCGCCCAGGCCGAACCAGAGCAAGGCCAGCGGCAGCAGGGCTATGGCCGGCAGCGGGTTGAACATCGAGGTCAGCGTGCCCAGCAGGTCGCGCCCCAGCTGCGTCGAGACGGCCAGGCTGGTCAGGCCGAATGCCAGGACGATGCCCACCACATAGCCCTTGAGCAGCACCACCAGCGAAACGCCGACCTTGGCTGGCAGCTCGCCGCTGAGCAGCCCGTCCCACAATGCGCTGGAGGTCTGCAGGAAGCCCGGCAGCAGCAGGTCGTTGCCGGTGTAGCGAGCCACCGCCTCCCAGGCCGCCGCGAGCAGTATCAGGATCACAGCCTTGCGCAGCCAACCCTGTTGCCACAACCGTTGCACCAGCGGCAGCGCGCGTTCCAGCGGCACTCCGGGCAGGGGTTGCAACAGCACTTCGTATTCCTGGCGTACAGGTGTCGTCGTCATGTAATGGCTCCTGTTCAGTAGGCAATACGGATATCGTTGAAACCCAGATCACCCGCGTTTTGCGGGGCGTCGGCCTCGTCGAACAGCAACCGGTGGATGCGTCGGGCACTGGCCTGGAAGTCGCTGGCGCCGAGGCTGCCGAGGTCGTACTGATGGCTGTGCACCTCGGCCCGCACGCGCCCGGGATGCGGCGACAACAGCAGGATGCGGTTGCCCACCACCAGCGCCTCTTCGATGGAATGGGTGACGAACAACAGGGTGAAACGCACCTCCTCCCACAGCAGCAGCAGCTCCTCCTGCATCTTGCGCCGGGTGAGCGCATCGAGCGCGGCGAACGGCTCGTCCATCAACAGGATCTTCGGTTGCGTGGCCAGTGCCCGGGCGATCGCCACGCGGGCTTTCATGCCGCCGGACAAGGTATGGGGGTATGCGTCGGCGAAGGCGGCCAGGCCGACCTTCTCCAGGTAATGCAGCGCCCGCTCTTCGGCCTCGGCGCGCTTGAGCTGGCCGGACACCAGCAGCGGGAACATCACGTTCTGCTTCACCGTCTTCCAGGGCGGCAGCTGGTCGAATTCCTGGAACACCACGATGCGGTCGGGCCCAGGGCTGCGTACCGGCTGGCCCTGCAGCAGGATCCGCCCTTCCCGGGGTTCGATGAAGCCAGCCACGGCCTTGAGCAAGGTGGACTTGCCGCAGCCGGACGGGCCGAGCAGGACGAAACGGTCGGCGCGGTCGACTTCGAAGCTGACTTGATGGGTGGCCCGCACCACGCGTTGGGCAGTGCGGTATTCGAGGCTCAGGTTGTCCACCGCCAGCAGCGGTGGCGTGGCGACACGGCTCAGGGTGCTGGCCGCGTGGCCTGGCAATGGGGCGGTCATTGGCGGTCAGCTCCCTTGCAGCGGGCGTTCATCCTGGAAGAAATAGTCCTTCCACGATTCGGGTTTGTGCTTGATCGCGCCGACCCGGTAGAGGAACTCGGCCAGCTTGTAGGTGTTCTTCGGAGTGACGGTGAATTCGTACTGCGGATTGTCGATCAGCTTGATCAGCGTCTCGCGGTCGATCTTGGCCTTGGTCACGCGGATGTAGGTATCGGCCGCGGCGGCCTTGTCTTTCTGGGCGAAGTCGGCGGCTTCGGCAAGGGCATCAACGAAGGCCTTGTAGGTCTTGGGATTGTCCTTGCGGAATTTCTCGGTGGCGAACAGCAGGGTCGGTGAGTTGGGGCCGAGCAGGTCGTAGCTGTTGAGCACCACGTGCACGTTCTTGTTGGCCAGTACCTGGTCCTGGAACGGCGGGTTGGAGAAGTGCCCGTTAAGCTCGGTGCCGCCGGCCAGCAAGGCCGCAGTGGCGTCCGGGTGCGGCACGGCCAGGGTGTACTTGTCCAGGCGGTTGTATTCCTTGTCGCCCCACTGCCGTGCGGCGGCATACTGCAGGAAGCGCGACTGCACCGAAACCCCCACCGCTGGGACGGCGATACGATCTTTCTCGGAAATATCGGCGATGGTCTTCACATTGGGATTGCTGCTGACCAGGTAGTAGGGGAAGTTGCCCAGTGAGGCAACGGCCTTGACGTTCTGGCGGCCCTTGGTGCGATCCCACACGGTGAGCAGCGGCCCGACGCCGGCGCCGGCGATGTCCACCGAGCCGGACAGCAACGCGTCGTTGATCGCCGCGCCACCGGAGAGCTGGGCCCAGTCGACCTTGATGTCGAGACCCTGCTCCTTGCCGTGCTTCTCGATCAGTTGCTGGTCACGGACCACGTTGAGCAGCAGGTAGACGATGCCGAACTGCTCGGCGATGCGGATCTGCCCTTCGGCGTGAGCCACGGTGGGCGCCGCCAGACTGCCAACAACCAGGCTGGCGCCCAGGCCGATACTTGCCGCCAGGCGGCTGATGGATTTGCGCATGGTGTATTTCCTCAGTCGTCAGAACGGGGCATCGCCCTGGATGGTGGTGCGGTACAGCTTGCGGCGCAGGTGCGCGGGGCAACCGGTGGCCAGGTGGATCAGCGAGCGGTTGTCCCAGAACACCAGGTCGTGGGGCTGCCATTGATGGCGGTAGAGGTTCTGCTCCAGCACGCTCAGGGCGTACAGCTGTTGCAGCACGTCGCGGCTTTCGTCATCCGGCAGGCCGACGATACGGGTGGTGAAGCCTTCGCTGACGAACAGCGCCTTGCGGCCGTTCTCCGGATGAGTACGCACCACCGGGTGGATGACCTCCTGGACCTGGGCCAGTTGCTCGGCGGTCAGCGTCGGGCGCCAGTTGCCTTCGAACTTGGTCTCGGCGTAGCGGGCGGTATAGGAATGGGCGGCACTGCGGCCCTCGACGACCCGGCGCAGGGCTTCGGGCACCGCGTCCCAGGCCTTGTGCATGTCGGCGAACAAGGTGTCGCCGCCCTCGCTGGGCAGCTCCTGGGCGTGCAGCATCGAGCCCAGGCTCGGCAGTTCCTTGTACGACAGGTCCGAGTGCCAGAACTTGCCGGCGTCGCCCAGTCCGACGTTGCGACCGTTCTCGACGATGTTGGACACGATCAGGATCTCGGGATGGCCGGTGAGCAGGAACTGCTTGAGCACATGGATCTGCAGTTCGCCGAACCGGCGGCTGAAGGCGATCTGTTGTTCAGGGGTGATGCGCTGGTCGCGAAACACCAGGACATGGTGGTCCAGGTGGGCGCGGTGAATGCGGATGAAATCCTCGGCATTGACCGGACGGCTCAGGTCGAGGCCGATGATCTCGGCGCCAACGGCGCCGGGGAACGAGCGGATGTCGAAGGTTTGCGGTTGGGCGCTGTCGATGGTCGACAAGGCGTTCGAGGCGGCTGGCATTGTTCACTCCCACGCAGTGCGCGACTCCAGGGCGCGCAACGATCGGAAACGCACGGGGATTGCCCGTGTGGGTTCGAGTCGTGCGGCGCGCCGATTGGTCAGCGGGTACGCAGTGGGGTGACTATAAAGTCATAAGAACCGTAATTTAAATACCTTTATTGCATATCCATATGAATATGCTAAGCCCTGCTCCAGCCTACAAAGCGAGGGCGTGGGAGAGGGCTTGCCCCGCTCCCACAGGATTTCCGCCCCCGCGCGCGATCAACGCTCGCGCAAGGCTTCGGAGCGCGCCTTGATGATCGGCTTGAGCAGGTAGCTCATGATGGTCTTCTTGCCGGTCATGATATCCACCGTGGCCACCATCCCCGGGATGATCAGCAGCGGCTTCTCGTCGGTGCCCAGGTGACTCTTCTCGGTACGCAGCTTGATCAGGTAATAGGTGGTCTTCTTGTCTTCGTCGGTGATGGTGTCGGCACCGATCTGCTCGAGCTTGGCCTTCATCCCGCCATAGATGGTGTAGTCATAGGCGGTGAACTTGACCGTGGCTTCCTGGCCCGGGTGCAGGAAGGCGATGTCCTTGGGCAGGATCTTCGCCTCGACCACCAGGGTGTCGTCCAGCGGCACGATCTCGATGATGTCGCTGCCCGGCTGGATCACGCCGCCGATGGTGTTGACCAGCAGCTGCTTGACGATACCGCGCACCGGCGAGATGACCATGGTGCGGTGCACGCGGTCGTCCAGCGCCTTGCTGGTGGCGGTGGCCTTGTTCAGCTCGGTACGGGCCTCGTTGAGCTGGGTCAGCGCCTCGCTGCGGAACTTGCCGCGGGTCTCCTCGATCTTGCTCTCGACCTCCTTGATCGCCGCCTCGGCCCGCGGGATGGCCAGGGTGGTGGAGTCCATCTGGCCCCGGTTCTCGACCTCGGCGCGGCGCAGGCGCAGCACCTCGACCTGGGAAATAGCACCCTGAGCCACCAGTGGCTCGGACATCGAGATTTCCTGGCGCAACAGCTGCAGGCTGTTGGCGTACTGGGCGCGCTTGGAGTTGAACTCGCGCAGCTCCTGCTGCTTCTGCACCAACTGCTGCTGCAGGCCGCCGATCTCATCCTGCAACTGCTGGCGACGGCTCTGGTACAGCGATTGCTCGTTGGCGGCCTGGCTCGGCGCGGCCTTGCGCAGCTCTTCGTCGATCTGCAGCGGCTTGTCCTCGACCTCGGCCGTGAGGCGCTGCACGCGCAAGGCCATGGCCAGACGCGAAGCCTCGGTCTCGTCGACATTGGAGGCAAAGCGGGTCTCGTCCAGACGCAGCAGCGGCTGGCCGACTTCGACGATCTCTCCCTCCTTGGCGAAGATCTCGGCAACGATGCCGCCTTCGAGGTTCTGGATCTTCTGCACCTTGGACGACGGGATGGCCTTGCCCTCCCCGCGCGTCACCTCGTCGATGGGCGCGACGCTGGCCCAGACGATGAGAAACAGGAAGAACGCGATCACTCCCCAGATGGTCAGGCGCACCACTCGCGGCGCGTCCTCGATCAGCGCCTTGTTGACCTCGGGCAGCGGCTGCCCGGCCAGCGACTCGGAGCCCTTGAAGTAGCGGCGCAGGTTGTCCTTGAAACGCCCCATATCCAGCTTATGCAACACTGATCTGCCCCTTCTTCAGCGCATCCATGACGGCGGCTTTCGGGCCATCCGCGACGATCTGTCCACGATCGATGACGATCAACCGGTCCACCAGCGACAGCAGCGATGCCCGGTGGGTGACCAGCAGCACGGTCTTGTTCTCGATGACCGCGGCCAGGCGCTGTTTGAGGCGCTCCTCACCGGTGTTGTCCATGGCGCTGGTGGGTTCGTCGAGCAGCAGGATCTGCGGGTTGAGCAGCAGCGCCCGCCCCAGGGCGACGTTCTGGCGCTGGCCACCGGAGAGGTTCTGCCCGCGCTCGCCGACCTGCAACTCGTAGCCGTCGGGGTGCAGGCGGGCGAATTCGTGCACGCCGGCCAACTCAGCGGCCTGCAAAATCAACTCGTCCTCGATGTAGCGGGCGCCACTGACCAGGTTGTCGCGCAGGGTGCCGGCCAACAGCTGGATATCCTGGGGCACATAGCCGATGTTGTGGCGCAGTTCGCTGACGTCGATCTGGCGGATGTCCACGCCATCGACCAACAGCGAGCCGTTGTCCGGCTCGTACAGGCCGACGATCAGCTTGGCCAGCGAGCTCTTGCCCGAGCCGCTGCGGCCGATGATGCCGACCTTCTCGCCTGGGCGGATGTTCAGGTTGATGCCCTTGAGCGCCTGGTTCTGCTGGTTCGGGTAGGTGAACTCGACGCCGCGGAACTCGATGGCGCCCTGCAGCACCTGGCGGCTCAGCGGGCGCTCCTCGAAGTTGCGCTCCTGGGGCAGTTCCATCATCTGGTCGGTGGCGACCATGGTCACCTTGGCTTGCTGGTATCGGGCCAGCAGGCCGTTCAGCGAGCCCAGCGGGCCAAGGGCGCGACCGCTGAGCATGTAGCAGGCCACCAGGCCGCCCATGCTGAGGTTGCCGTCGATGATCAGGTACACGCCCACACAGATCATCGCCACGCCGGCCAACTGCTGGATCAGCAGGGTGATGTTCATGGCCAGGCCTGACAGCACCTTGACCCGCAGCTCGAGGCGGCTGAGGGTGCCGAGGGTCTGCTCCCACATGTACTGGCGCTCGCTCTCGGCGTTGTTGACCTTGATCCCGTCCAAGCCGGCCAGGGTCTCGATCAGGCTCGACTGGCGCTCGGAGGCCAGGGCCATGGTGCGTTCCATGGTCGCCATCAGCGGCTTCTGCAACGCGTAGCCGATACCCAGGGCCAAAGGGAAGGCAAGGACCGGGATCCACACCAGGTGCCCGCCGATGATGGCGATGACCATCAGGATCAGCAGGGTGAACGGCAGGTCGATCAGGCTGGTCAGCGTCAGCGAGGCGAGGAAGTCGCGCAGGCCCTGGAACTCATGGATGTTCTGGGCGAAGCTGCCGACCCGCGCCGGGCGGTACTTCATGGCCATGCCGACGATGCGCTCGAACAGCGTCGCCGAGATGATCAGGTCGGTCTTCTTGCCGGCCAGGTCCAGACAGAGACTGCGCAGCCCCTTTAGAATCAGGTCGAAGACATAGGCCCCGGCGATACCCACCGCCAGCACCCATAGCGTCGAGGTGGCCTGGTTGGGCACGACGCGGTCGTACACGTTCATCACGAACAGCGGCGCGGCCAGGGCGATCAGGTTGATCACCAGGCTGGCGGCGATGGCATCGATGTACAGCCATTTGCTGCGCAGCAGCGTGTCGCGGAACCAGGAGCGCGCGCGTGGGATCAGGTTGCCGTGGTTGACGTCGAACTTGTGCTGGGGCTGGGCGAAGAACACCTTGCCGCTGTAGTCGCCCTGCAACGCCTCACGGGTGACATGCACTTCGCCGCCGTCGCTCTCGCTGAGCAGCAGCCGCGCGGTGTCCTCGTTTTCCCAACCCAGCAGCACCGCGCAGCGGCCTTCCTTGAGCAGCAGCATCGCCGGCATGGCGATGCTGGGTATCTGCTCCAGCTTGCGCTGCAACAGGCGCCCCTGCAGCCCGGCCCGGGCGGCCGCACGCGGCAGCAGCTCGGCGGTCAGGCGTTGCGAGGGCAAGGGCAGCCCGGTGGTCAGCATGGCCCGGCTGGCGGGCTTCTGATGCAGGACACACAGGGTCAGCAGACTGTCCAGCAGCGGGTCGTCATGCTGACTGCGTGGATCGTGGCTGAGTTGGACTCGACTGACTTCGGATTCCACGCGGCGCTCTCTTCATCCTTGCGGGGGTGGGTTCAAGGCGCCTTTCAGTTCATGCCTGGCAGGTTCACCTTGGGTTTCAGGTCGTTCTGCACAACGGTGGCCATCGGGGCTACGACACCCTGGCTCTTGAGCAGCTGGCCAATGGTCGCCTTGATTCGGTACTGAGTAAACATTTGTATGTTCTTCACCTCTACCAGACGACGCTGGGCGGTGAAGGTTTCATTCTCGCTGTCGAGCAAGTCGAGCAGGGTTCGCTCGCCCAGGCCGAACTGCTGTTGGTAGGCGCTGCGCACCCGGTTGCTGTGATCGACGTACTGCTGGGCGATCGGCACCTGGGCGTTGGCGTTTTCCAGAGCATTCCATGCCAAGCCTAACTCCTCATTGAGCTGGCGCAAGGCGTTGTTGCGAATGTCCAGGGCCTGGTTGGCCAGATACGACTTCGATTCCAGGTCCGCCTTGTTGCTGCCGCCGGCGTACAGGTTGAAGTTCATGCGCAGCATGGCCTGCCACTCGTTGTTGTGGCCCACCGCGCCGTCGAGGTTGTTGTCGGCCGTTCGTCCGAGTTCGGCATCGAAACGCGGATAGAAAGTAGACTTTGCCGCTTCGTATTGCTTCTCGGCAGCCGCGATGTCCGACTCGGCCGAACGCAGGATCGGGCTCTCTTCGACCAGCTGGTGACGCGCCTCTTCGAGGGTGGCCGGCAGCAGGTCGACAAATGGCGCGGGCGTGCTTAACTCGTCGGGCATTTGCCCGACGACGCTCAGGTAGTTGGTGTTGGCATCGGCCAGGTTGGTCTGCTCGGTGATCAGGTTGTTGCGGGCCTGGGCCTGGCGCGCTTCAGCC
>Ga0247820_10002031_pt1 | contig 11408 bp, 16 predicted proteins | sample 13C_Glucose_Day1_2_FD_192480 | JGI IMG/M metagenome (GOLD analysis project Ga0247820, IMG submission 192480) | Soil microbial communities from agricultural site in Penn Yan, New York, United States - 13C_Glucose_Day14 | ecosystem: Environmental > Terrestrial > Soil > Agricultural land | place...
AACTCGCGCAGCCGCGCGCTGCCGCATTCCAGCGGCGCCGGCTGCGCGAGTTGCGCCACCGCATGCGGCTGCGCGGGCAACGGCTGCGCGGCGAGCCAGGTGGCGACCGCGGTCAGGTCCTCCGGCGGAAGCGTCTTCGCCACCTGCGCCATGCAGTCCGGCGCGTGCGCGCGGCGCAGGCCGGTGCGCCAGGCGCCCAGCTGCGCGCTCAGGTAGTCGCGCGAGAGGCCCAGCAGTCCGGGCGTGTTCGGCATCACGCCGGTGAGCGCCTCGCCGTGGCAGCTGGCGCACGAAGGCAGCTTGGCGCCCGTATCGCCCTGCAGCGCGAGCTGCCGCCCGCGCTCGAGCACCGCTTCGGTCGCGCGCGGCGCGGGCGGCTGCGCATAGGGCAGGTCGAGCTGCGCGAAGTGCTGCGCGATCTCCAGGAGGTAGGGCTCGGACAACGGGTCCAGCAGGCGCGTCATCAGACCGTAGTGGCGGCGGCCGTCGCGGAAGTTGAGCAGCTGGTTGTAGAGGTAGCCGGCCGGCTTGCCCGCGATGCGCGGGTAGTAGCCGTCGGGGCCGGCGCGGCCCTGGGCGCCGTGGCAGATCGTGCACGCCGCGGTGCGCTGGGCCATGCTGTCCTCGAAGGGCGCGGGCGAGGCGGCGAAGGAGAAAGCAGCCGGACCCATCAGGGCGCCCGCCAGGATCGCGACGAGGAAGGATTTCACGGGGCCGGATCATGCATCAGGCGCGTTGCACGGCCGTGCCCATGCGCCGCCGTCCTACAGCGCGGCCAAGGCCGGGTTCCTAGAGTCGGAAGCCAAGGATTCCCCCATGAACAAGCCCGCATCCGCGCCCGACACGATGCCGCCCCACGAGTTGCCCCCGCCCGAGAAGGACGAGGTGCCCGAGGGCAGCAACGCCACCATCCACCATCCCGACGACAAGGCCGAGCAGCATCCCGCGCGCGAAGAGCGCAAGCCGCGCGGCCCCTACGTCACCGGCAACACGTGAGGCCGCGCGCCTCACTCCAGCACGATGTCCGAGATCGGGTGCGCCACGCACGGCAGCACCCAGCCTTCGCGCTTTTCTTCCTCCAGGAGACCGGGCCACTCGATGCGATAGCGCACCTCGCCCGAGACCATGCGCCGCATGCAGGTGCGGCAGGTGCCGTTGCGGCAGGAGCTCTCGATCGGCCAGCCGGCGGCTTCGGCGGACCGCAGCAGGGGCTGGTCCTCGCGCGCGTCGAACGTGGGGCCGTCCACGCCCATCGTGATGCGCCAGGTCCTCGTCACGCCGCCTTGCTCGTCCATCAGCGATCATAGGCACGCCTCCACGACACACAAGGCAACCATGGCTTCGAGCTTCTTCGCCCTGCTGGACGACATCGCGACCATCCTCGACGACGTCTCGCTGCTCACCAAGGTCGCCGCCAAGAAGACGGCGGGCGTGCTGGGCGACGACCTCGCGCTCAACGCGCAGCAGGTGTCCGGCGTGGCGGCCGACCGCGAGCTGCCGGTGGTGTGGGCGGTGGCCAAGGGCTCGGCGGTCAACAAGCTGATCCTGGTGCCGGCCGCGCTGCTGATCAGCGCCGTCGCGCCCTGGGCGGTGCTGCCGCTCTTGATGGTGGGCGGCGCCTACCTTTGCTTCGAGGGCTTCGAGAAGGTGGCGCATCGCTTCATGCACCACGACGACGAGAACGCCCGCGTGAAGGCGCTGGAGCGCGCGCTGGCCGATCCCGCGGTGGACCCGGTCGCGCTGGAGAAGGAGAAGATCAAGGGCGCGGTGCGCACCGACTTCATCCTCTCGGCCGAGATCATCGTGATCGCGCTGGGCACCGTGGCCGACGCCCCGCTGATTACGCGCGTCACCGTGATCGCGGGCATAGCCGTGCTGATGACGGTCGGCGTATACGGCCTGGTCGGCGCCATCGTGAAACTCGACGACCTGGGCCTGTGGCTGTCGCGCGCCGGCTCGGATGCGCGGCGCGCCGTCGGCCGCGGCATCGTGGCCGCGGCACCCTGGTTGATGAAGGGGCTGTCGCTCGCGGGCACGGTCGCCATGTTCCTGGTGGGCGGCAGCATCCTCGCGCATGGCATCCCGCCGCTGGAGCACGCGCTGGAACACGCCACCGAGGGATTGCCGGCGGTGGCCGGTTTCCTGGTTCCCGTGCTCGCGCATGCCGTGATCGGCATCGTCGCCGGCGCGGTGGTGATGGGTGGCGTGGCGCTGGCGCGCCGCACCTTCGGCCGGCGTGCGCCGGCCTGACGGAGTCGAAAGGCGAAATGGACTTTTCCGAGTGGATCGACCTGCTGCAGTGGCCCGCGATGGCGGCCAGCCTGTCGGCCGCCTGGCTGGTGGCCTCCAACCACAAGTCGCGCCGCAACGTCGGCTTCTGGGTGTTCCTGGGAAGCAACGTGCTGTGGGGCGTATGGGGCTGGCATGACGGCGCCTGGGCGCTGATCGCGCTGCAGGTGGCGCTGGCGGCGCTGAACATCCGCGGCGTCACCAAGACCGAGGCTCCGGAGCGGAACGAAGCTCAGGCGTAGGAGCATTCCTACCGCAGAGCGCGGCCGTGGCCCATGCCGCGCCGTGGCTCAGCAGCCCATCATTTCCCCGAGGCGGAAGCGGAACCGCCGAAAGGGAAAGCACATGTCGCGCCTGCTGCAGCAAATCCTGGCCCCCCTCGATGCGAACACGCGCGACGCGCGCGATCACGCGGTTCTCCAGTCGGCCGCGGACGACGATCTGGCCCTCGGCTGCGAGTGCGCCAACCCCGCCCTGCAGTTCGAAAGCTGGGAGCCGGCGGCAACGCCACAGGGGCCCGCGGCGGCCTACTGAGCAGCAAATCGTGACAGTGGCGGTCCTACAGGCCCTGCCGTTCTAAGCTCACTTCGAGGCTCGTGTGGGGGGACCTAATCTTTGGTCCAGCCGGCGCCCTTCTGCCGGCGCCTCAAACGATCCCCCTCGTGGGCAGTTGAATCAAGGAGCTAGACATGATCAAGACCACCCTCACCACCGTGGCAGCCGCGGCCGCTCTGGCCTTCGGCGGCTACGCCCTCGCCCAGAGTGCCGGCGCGAGCGGCGGCACCAGTGGCGCCGGCAGCAGCGGCACCTCGGCCACCGGCAGCGGCAGCAGCAGCGCGGGCGGCGCGGGCCCGGCGGCGGGCGCTTCGACGTCCTCCACGACCCCGCCTTCGACGGGCACGATGGGCGCCTCCGGCTCGAGCAGCACCCCGAGCAGCTCTTCCTCGAGCAGCACGCCGAGCAGCTCGGCCAGCCCGAGCGCCAGCAGCGGCTCGAGCGACTCCTCCAGCTCGTCGGCCAGCACGCCGAGCAGCAGCGGCACCTCCATGGGCGCCAGCGGCTCGAGCTCCACCCCGTCGTCCTCCTCGTCTTCGAGCTCGCCGTCCACGACGACCGGCTCGGGTTCGTCCAGCACGCCGTCCTCGAGCTCCAGCTCGTCCAGCTCGCCCAGCAGCAGCAGCGGCACGATGGGCGCCAGCCCCTCGACCTCGGGCGGCAGCTCTTCCTCGTCGTCCAGCTCGCCGAGCAGCAGCACGATGGGTTCGGGCAGCTCCAGCGACACGAGCGGCAGCCGCGCGGCTCGCGCCGACCGCAACTAAGGCGGAACGCCCGCCACAAGCGAGGGCGGGCCTGCGGGCCCGCCCTTTTTCGTTTCCCCCGCCGAAACCACGAAGCCATGCCCATCCCGCCGACTTCCAACCCGCCTCCCGCGAAACCTGCGCGCTCTCGACGCGAGGGCCTGAGAGCGGCAGTGGTCGCCGTCATCCTGGGCGCGTCGGCCGCCGTGGGCTGGTGGCTGGGACGGCCGCAATCCCTGGCGCAGGCACCGGGCACGAGGGCGGAAGCGCCGGCATCGAAGTCCGCGAAGCCGCACCAACCGAGATTCGCGTCCTATGGCTCGGAACATCCCAGCGACGACGTGCGTCATGTCGCCGACTGGTCACTCGACTCCGGAGATGCGGGCGGCCGCGCGATCGTGATCGTCGACAAGCATGAAGCGCGGGTCTGGCTGTTCGACCCGCAGGGCGCGCTCATCGCACAGACGCCGGCGCTGCTCGGCGCGGCGCACGGCGACGACCCGGTGCCGGGCATCGGCGAGAAGCCGCTGGCGGACATCCAGCCCGAGGAAAAGACCACGCCGGCCGGCCGCTTCGTCGCCGAGCACGGCGTCAACAGCCACGGCGAGGACATCGTCTGGGTCTCGTACGACCTGGCGGTGTCCATGCACCGCGTGCGACCCACCGTGAAGTCCGAGCGCCGCCTGGAGCGCCTGGCCTCCGCCACCGCGGACGACAACCGCATCTCCTTCGGCTGCATCAACCTGCCGGTGGCGTTCTACGAAGAGTCGCTGCTGCCGGCCGTGCGCAGTACCGGCGCCACGGTCTACGTGCTGCCCGAGACGCGCTCAGCTCAGCAGCAGTTCGGTTCGTACGACGTGGCCGCCCGGTGGCGCGGCACACGCACCGCGCCGGCGTGAAATCGCGCACGGCATCCCGCTTGAACCCATCCATGGCCCCGCCTGAAGGGGTCTTCGTCCTGGCCCAGCGCTAGCATTCCCCGCAGCTGAGCCGCGCTTTCCCGCGGCTCGACCACAGGATCCCGCCCGCAGGCGGGAGCGGGGACTCGGATGCAATGGAAGAGCAGGGCGGCAGCGCTGTGCGCTGCCTGGGCCGTCGCGTTCGCGGCTTCGGCCGCCAGACCGGATCAGGATTTCGAAAGGCAGCAGCCTTCGGCCGACGCGCGCGAAGTGGCCGCCTGGGTGCAGGCCAGCGATGACGCCGGCGGCAAGCCCTACCTCATCGTCGACAAGAAGGCGGCCCGGCTGTTCGTGTTCGAAGCCGACGGCCGCCTGCTGGCCGCGACGCCGGTGATCCTGGGCGCGGCGGTGGGTGACAGCAGCACGCCAGGCGTGGGCGAGCGCGCCCAGAACGGCACGCTGACGCCGGAGGACAAGACGACCCCAGCGGGACGCTACGTCACCCAGCCCGGCCGCAACATCGACGGCGAGCACGTGGTCTGGCTGGACTACGGCGAGGCGCTCGCGCTGCACCGGCTGCGCCCGGGACGCTCGTACAAGACGCGTGCCGCGCGGCTGGCTTCGTCGCAGCCCGAGGAGCGGCGCCTGTCGCTCGGCTGCGTGGTGGTGCCGGTGGAGTTCTACCTGGACGTGGTCAAGCCGCTGCTCGGTTCACGCAGCGGCGTGGTGTACGTGTTGCCGGAAACGCAGAGCGCGCGCGACCTGTTCGTCCAGCTCTGATGCCAAGGCGTCTCAGATGGACTGCCAGTGGTTCTCCGCGACCACGCAGCCGCTGATGCGCCAGGTGGTGTCGGGCTGCCGCTCCAGCGCGAACAGCGCCAGCCACGACTTGTCGTTCCCGTCCCTGATCTCGACCAGCTGCAGCACGCTGCCGTCTTCCTCTTCGGGCTTGTGGAAGCTCACCGAGGCGGGGCGGTAGACCATCGGGTAGGCGCCACGCACCATCGCCAGGAAGCGGTTGGAACTGCCGATGGCCGCGCGCACCTCGGGCGTGGCGGTCTCGAAGGCCTTGTCGGCATCGTCGAGCGCCAGCGCCGACAGCTGGGCGACTATCACCTCCCGCACCCGGTCCACTTCCTCATCCGCCAGCGGTCCGGCGGCGACGGCGCGCACATGGACACTGAGGGCCGCCAGCGCCATGGCGATCAGGGCGAGGAATCGAGCGGGATGCCGGTTCATGGGAACTCCCGGGACGGGGTGGGTGGATGTCGCCAGAGTAGGCAGCGGGCCCGCAGCCGCCTGTAGGCGGATCACGCTGCGGGCGGTGCGCAAAGGCGTCAGCGCGCGTGAGCGCAGCGCGCGTGCGCCTCAGGTGCGCGCAGAAAGGCAATGGCCCACCGTGGCCGCTGGACAATGTTCGTTCGTTTCGCACTGCTGGCGGAAGACCGATACCTGTCTCGTCGCGCGGCACCCCGGCGGGCACGCTTGCAGTGTGGCAGCGCGCGGCGCGGACGCCGCAGGCAGGGGACCCGAAGGACTGTAGGCGTGGACCCGGACGCAGCGCCGTCCGTGCGCTGACTACCGGGCCGTTCCGCCGTTTCGCTTGATGCGCTCGACGATGGCCTCGCGCGTGCTGCGGATCTCGGAAGCGAAGGGGTTGGACGAGTCGGCCGCGGCCTGATCGATGAGCGCGAGCGCCTCGCGCTGCTGGCCCTGGTCGGACAGCACCTGGGCCAGGTTGTTGGCGACGATGGCCGAGCCGGGATGGCGCCGACGCGCTTCGCGCAGCACCTCGGTCGCGCGGGCGAGCGAGCCGCGCGCGTGGAACTGGTTGGCCAGGCCCACGGCCGCGGCCAGGTTCTCGGGCCAGCGTTCCAGCGCGGTGGCGAACGCGGTCGTCACCTGCTCCTGCGTGCCCGCGCGCGTGAAGGCCAGCACGGCGTTGACCCAGGCGTCCTCGGTGGCGGTGGCGGGGATGCGGTCGGGCGGCGTCACCACCATGGCCCAGTAGCCGCTCTTCATCCAGCTGCGCTCGAAGGCGGTGAAGGGCATCTCGAGCTTGGCCACGGTGCCCGAGCGCAGATACACGGTGCCGCTCGGGTAGTCGAAACCGTTGACCACCGCGTAGTGCCACTGCTGCGTGATCGCGCCCACGTCCTGCATCACCAGCACCGGATTGCCCGCGGCCACTTCACGCAGCAGGTCGCCGTAGCGCGGCGCGAGCACGTACGACACGCGGCCCTGGCGGCGCGCGGCCGCCAGCATCTCCGGCTGCAGGCTGCCGCGCCGTGCGGGCACGTACACCTGCGACACCAGCGGCTCGGGCGTGACCGGCACGCCGGTGTAGGCCAGCACGGTGGCCAGCGCGGCCGGGCCGCACTGGTACTCGTCCTGGGGAAAGAAGGGGACGTCCTCCAGCTTCTGTGTCTGCGGCACGCCGTGCGGCCAGCCGGTGCGCAGCGCCATGGTCTGCGGGACCATCTGCGCGCAGCCGCTCGCCACCAGAACGATGGCGGCTGCGAGGAACAAACGACAAGCCCGCGCGAGGCGGGCTTCGAAGGGAAGGCCGGTCATCCGGCGGCGTGCATCAACGGCGGAACGCGAAGTACCAGATGGCGGCCGCGATCACGATCACGGCCAGCACGGTGCCGCCGTCGGCGCCCGCGGGAGCCTGGCGGATGTCGCCGGCCAGTTGCGTGACTTCCTGGTCGCTCATCGCGGCGACGCGGTCGCGGGCCTGCCGCGGGTCCACGCCCATGGCTTCGAGCTGCGAGCTGGTGTCGGCGCGCGCCAGCGTTTCCAGCACCATGGCGCGGTCGGTCTGCGCCGTGCCCGGCGCGGCCTGGTCGGCACCGATCATCCCGGCCCCGGCCGTCTGGAACGACAGCGCGAGCATCGACACCACGAGACCACGGCATGTCACTTTTCTCAGATTCATCTTCGGGCTCCTTGTACGGTTGTGGAACGAAACGGCACCGGCTTGCGTTGCGGCGCGAGATCAATATACGCGTGTGGCGCGACGTTGTGGGGTGGCCGTCACGGATGAGTAGCGTTCTTCACGCGCGGCCCCGCGATGCGTGCGCACCGGCGCGGGCGACCTGTTCCTACGTTTCGTTCGAGGCCCGGCGACTATGTTGAAGCCCCATGCGAAAGATCGTCCTCGCCCTGACCGCCGTCGTCGCCGCCACCCTGCTGTCCGCGTGCGCGGGCGGCACGCGCTCCGCGCGCGCGCCCGACCAGGGCGGACACGCGACGCAGGATGGCGCGGCCTTCATCGGATTCCACGGGCCGGCCTGGCGCGCGAACTCGCCGGCCGACTGAACGCCGGCCGGCGTGAACGAGGAGGATGGGGGACGGGAGCCGGCGCGCTACTCGACCGAAGGGGCCGTGTCGCCGACCTCCGCCGCGCTGTCGCGGCGGATGGTGCCGCGGTCGCGGTGCTGGTGACGGTCGAGCTTGCCCAGGGTGTGCTCCAGCACGTGGATCAGTCGTTGCGTGGCGCCGCGGAAGGCTTCGTCCTGCGACGGTGCGTGATGCGTGGCGGCCACCGGATCGCGGCCGGCGATGCGCGCCTCGAGCGTGCAACGCTTGTCCTCGCCTCCCTTCTTGCCGCTGCTCGTGTCACGCAGCTGAACCTCGACACGGGTGATGTCTTGCCGGAACCGTTCCAGCGCGTCGTTGAGGTAGTCGCTGGCCCAGCGCTCCAGGGTGTCCTTGTTTTCGATGCCGTTGCTGGTGTTCACCTGAACCTGCATTGCCTTCCTTTCGTGCTGTGTTCGATCCAGTGTGGCGGGGGGACCCTCCAAGGGCTGTAGGACAATGACTGCCCCTTCGCTCGGACGGTCCTTGCCGGACCATGATGCTTGCATGAGCCTGCACGACGACGCCATCGAGATCGAAACCGCGCCGCAACCGTCGGCCAGCATCATCGTGCTGCACGGCCTTGGCGCCGACGGCAACGATTTCGTTCCGTTCGCGGACCAGCTGCGGTTGCAGGCCGTGGGACCGGTGCGTTTCGTGTTCCCGCACGCGCCGGTGATGCCGGTCACGATCAACAACGGCTACCGCATGCGGGCCTGGTACGACATCCTGGGCACCGAGATGCAGCGGAGTGAGGACGAGGCCGGGCTGCGGCGCTCGCTGGCTTCGGTGGAGGCGCTGCTGGCGCGCGAGGAATCGCGCGGCATCGCTTCCTCACGCATCGTGCTGGCGGGGTTCTCGCAAGGCTGCGCGATGGCGCTGCTGGCGGGACTGCGGCACGCGAACCGGCTGGCGGGCATCGTGGGCATGTCGGGCTACCTGCCGCTGGCCGCCACCACCGAAACCGAACGTGCGCACGCGAACGCCCTGACGCCGATCTTCATGGCGCACGGCAGCCACGACAACGTGGTGGTACCGCAGCGCGGCCGCGACTCCTGCGCGCTGCTGCGCAAGTTGGGCTACGACGTGGAATGGCACGAGTACCCGATGCCGCACTCGGTGTGCATGGAGGAGGTCCAGGACCTGAATGCCTGGCTTCTGAAGGTCCTCGCCTAGACCTCTCCGCCGAACCGCTTGGCCAGGTTGGCCAGGTACTTCTCCACCAGCTTCTCGAACTCGCTCTCGACCACGGGCGCGACCACCATCTTCATCAGGCCGGGCAGCGGCACGTTGATCTCGCCGTCGATGGTGAGCTGCAGGTGGGTGGACTTCCTGTTGTCGGTGATCTTCCACGCGCCGCCGACCAGCGCGTTGCCGACGCCGGGTACCGGCTTCCAGCTGACCGTGCCCTTGGCCTTGCTGCTGGTGTACTGGCTCGCGTAGACGGTCTGGATGTTCACCTGCGCGGTGCCGACCTTCTCCATCTCCCACTTGTAGACGCCGTCACCCAGGTCGGTGAGCTTGTCCACCTTGGGAAAGAACGACACCGAAGCGGGCACGTCCGCCAGCAGCTCGAACACCTCGGCGGCCTTGGCCTTGACCTCGAGCTCGTAGCCCATGCGGATGGGAACGCTGATCGCCATGGTGTCTCCTGTCGTGCTTGTGGTTCCGGCGATTCTGCAGGGCTCTTCGCTCAGGCGCCAGCGCGTGCGGCGCGGAAAGCCTCGGCGCGCTCGATCGCGCCGCCCGCCGCCTTCACCATCGCGTCGACCGCGCGGGCGGCGCCTTCGCCCGACCGTTCCAGGCCCTGCCGGTAGTAGCGGGCGAACACCTCGCGGGCGTTGGCCGCGTTGCGGCGCGTCTCGGCCGACAGGCGCGGGCTCGCCTCTTCGAAGGCGCGGTCCCAGCGCTCGGCGGCGAACTCGCCCAGGCGTTCGCCGCCGGCGATGCAGGTGTCGATGGCGCCGTGCGCGTTGCTGCCGAACGCCTCGACGAATTGCGCGGCGGTGGCGGTGAAGCGGTTGTCGTTCATTCGAAAATCTCCAGTGGTCCGATGCCCGGCCATTGTCCGGACCACAGCTAGAGCTGGGTACCTAAGGGCGAGGCTTTTCCTAGAGGCCTTGCCCTAGCGCAACCGTGATTCCCGGCGCGTCTGCAGGATTTGCCCAAAGGTGTTACCGTCGGCGGCCCTGTTTTCCGAGGCCCCGAGGGCGACACTTTCCTTTCCATGAGCCGACTGCACGACGCCCTCAATTCGATGTCTCCGGACCAGCTCCGGGGCATGCGCCGTGGCATCGAGAAAGAGAGCCTGCGGGCCACTTCCGCCGGCGCGCTGGCGCTGACGCCGCATCCGGCCCCGCTGGGTTCGGCGCTCACGCATCCGCACATCACCACCGACTACAGCGAGTCGCAGCTCGAGCTGATCACCGGCGTGCACGCCACGCCCGAGACCTGCCTGGAGGAGCTGCTGCGCATCCACCAGTACGTGGCGCGCTCGCTCGGCGACGAGATGCTGTGGGTGTCCAGCATGCCTTGCAACCTGCCGGCCGACGAGACCATCCCGATCGGCCGCTACGGCTCGTCCAATGTCGGGCGCGCCAAGAGCGTGTATCGCATGGGCCTGGCGCACCGCTATGGCCGGCGCATGCAGACCATCTCGGGCATCCACTACAACTGGTCCATGCCCGGCGTGGACAGCGACCGGTACTTCGCGCTGATCCGCAACTTCCGCCGCCACGCGTTCCTGTTGCTCTATCTCTTCGGCGCTTCGCCCGCGGTCTGCTCGTCCTTCGTGGCCGGGCGCCAGCACGAGCTGCAGGCGCTGGCCGACGGCACCATGTTCATGCCTTACGGCACGTCGCTGCGCATGGGCCGCCTCGGTTACCAGAGCGACGCGCAGGCCAGCCTGGCGGTCAGCTACAACAGCCTGGAGGGCTACGCGGCCTCGCTGCAGGACGCGCTGACCCGGCCGTATCCGGCCTACGAGTCGGTGGGCATCGTCAACCCCGGCGGCGACTACAACCAGCTGGCCACCAGCCTGCTGCAGATCGAGAACGAGTTCTACGGGACCATCCGTCCCAAGCGCGTGATCTCCCCCGGCGAGCGCCCGCTGCACGCGCTGCGCGAGCGCGGCGTCGAGTACGTCGAGGTGCGCCTGCTGGACCTCGATCCGTTCGTCCCGGTGGGCATCAAGGCGCCCACGCTCCGCTTCCTCGACGTGTTCCTGCTGCACTGCCTGCTGGCCGACAGCCCGCCGGACACGCCGGCCGAGATCGCGCAGATCGGCCGCAACCAGCACCGCACGGCGGCCTTCGGCCGCCAGCCCGGCCTGCGGCTGGAGCGGGGCCGCGGCGAGATCGCGCTGACCGAGTGGGGCGCCGAATTGCTCGAGGCTTTCGCGCCCGCGGCCGCCGCGCTGGATGCCGCGCACGGCACCAGCGACCACGCCGATGCGCTGCGCGCCGCCCGCGCCATGCTCGACGATCCGGCGCTGCTGCCTTCGGCGCGCGTGCTCGACGTGATGGGCCGGGACCACGGCGATTCCTTCATCGCATTCACGCGC
>Ga0247820_10002032_pt1 | contig 11406 bp, 9 predicted proteins | sample 13C_Glucose_Day1_2_FD_192480 | JGI IMG/M metagenome (GOLD analysis project Ga0247820, IMG submission 192480) | Soil microbial communities from agricultural site in Penn Yan, New York, United States - 13C_Glucose_Day14 | ecosystem: Environmental > Terrestrial > Soil > Agricultural land | place...
GCAAGCATGTCGACGTCTTTCCCGGCGACGCGGCCGAGGCGCTGCAGGCGATCGCGGGCGGGGCGGCGGTCCGCCTCCTCGCGGTGCTCTCCGATGCGGCGCTGGGCGGCGGCCTCTCCGGAATCCCCACCGCGCGCGCCCAGAAGGTGGATCTCGCATGGCCCACGGTCCGTGGCGTCTACATGAGCGCCGATGTCGCCGAACCGGCGGCCCGCGGATGGATCGACGCCTTCGGCGAGGCCATGGCCGCACCGGGCTACCCCGCCTTGCGCGAACGCCACCGCCTCTATCCCTTCTCGCTGACCGGTGCGGCGCTGGAAGACCACGTGCTGGCCAGCATCGCGCGCTACAAGGACATGGCGGCCGACCTGGGGTTGCGCCGCTGGGGGCGCTAGGAAGACCCGCACGCCACGCGGTACCCGTACGTGCCCGGCGGAATAGGCCGCCGTGGCCCTTGTGCACCGCCGCATGAATGCCGATACTCGGTCAGGTCCTGCAATTGGCCTCGCGCGATGGAGGATTCGTCTACGAACCAGCGGCCGGCGCGGACGCACGGCAGAGAGATTTGCAATGAGCGATCTGGCGGCCAGGAAACCTGACGACCTCGATGGATCTCCCACGATCAAGCGGCGCCTGGCGGCGGTGGTGTTCGCGGACGTAGCCGGCTACTCCCGCCTGATCGCTGTCAACGATGTCGAGACGGTCCGCCGCTGGAAGGCACTGCGAAACGAGATCATGGAGCCGTTGATGGTCAGGAACGGCGGGCGCATCGCCGAGATCGCCGGGGACGCCGTCCTGTTCGAGTTTTCAAGCGTGGTCAACGCCGTCCGGTGGGCCGCACAGACTCAACGCGTCCAGCACGCCCTGAGCGATGCCACCGACCCGTTTGCGCTCAAGCTGCGGGTCGGCATCAACGTCGACGACGTCATCGATGACGACGGAATACTTCAGGGCGATGGAGTCAACATCGCTGCCCGCATTCACCAGGCTGGCGCGCCCGGCCAGATCATCATCACGTCGCGCGTTCGCGAGTACATCACGAACCGGTTGCCGCTCAAGTTTCGCGATCTCGGCACCCCGCCCATGAAGAACATCGCGTCGCCGGTTCGTGTGTTCGAGATCGATTGGCTGGACAGCGGCGCGGCACAGATCGTGCCCCAACCCTACCTCCAGTGGACCACCCGACCCACGCTCGCTGTGCTCCCATTTCGCAACGTCCGCGGAAACACCGAGGACGCGTACTTCGGTGAGGGCATCACCGACGAGATCATCACGGGCTTGTCGCGCAGCAGGTCGATGTACGTCATCGCTCGCAATTCGACATTGCGCTACAGCGATCGCGAGAATGGAAGGGACCTGCGTCAGATCGCCGCCGAGTTGGATGTCCGGTACATCCTCGACGGCAGTGTCTGGCGCCTGGGAGAGAAGCTGAGGATCAAGGTCGATCTCATCGACATGACCGAGAATCATTCGGTCTGGGCACAGCATTTCGACGGCAAGAACGAGGAGATCTTCGAATTCCAGGACCGCATCGCAGCAAGCGTGATCGGGTCGCTCGAACCTCGACTGAGAGCCGTCGAGGCCGCGCGCGCTGGCGAACGGCCCACTGAGAGCCTCGACGCATACAACTGCGTTCTCAAGGCGATGTCGCGCTTGTACCGATTCACCGATCAGAGCTACCGTGAAACGGAAGAACTCCTCGAACGCGCCGTCCAACTGGACCCGAGCTACGCTCAGGCCCACGCCTACTTGGCATGGCGACTGAACTTCTGGATCGGCGAGGGCCGCTCGCCCGACCGCGCCAACGATCGAGCTCGCGCCATCGCGTCCGCCGAGCGCGCGCTGGAACTCGATCCGGAAGACCCGTTCGTGCTCTGCGTCGCCGCGCACCTGTATGCCTTCATGCAGAAGAAGCTCGATCTCGCCAACGACCTCTTCGACAAGGCGCTTGCCCTGAACGAAAACTCGGCGTTCGCCTGGGGTCTCAGCGCCTTGACCCGCTCCTATATCGGCGAGCCCGACGACAGCTTGGAGCGCCTTCAGAACGTATGGCGCCTCAATCCCTACGACCCCTTGAACTTCTATTTCTGGATCGTTGCCGGCATCGCCGAGTTCGTCGCGGGACGCTACAGCGAGTCGGTCGCCTGGATACGAAAGTCCAACCGCGCCAACCCTCAGTTCATCGCCGCGCTGCGCATACTGGCACCGGCATTGGCGCTGTCAGGCGACGAGGAAGGCGCGCGGTCGGTCGCCAGAGCCCTGCTTGCGACTGAGCCTTCCTTTCGTGTGGGCGAGTTCCTCGAGTGGTATCCGATGCGACGCGCAGATGTTCTCACCCATTTGGCGGAGGGAATGCGCGCTGCGGGGTTGCCTGGATAGCACCCGGGGTGCTATCACTCGGGATACGAGAAGAACAGGAGATTCATCATGAGCGCAGCGCAAGGAGCGGGAGCGGGAGCGGGAGCGGGAGCGGGAGCGGGAGCGGGAGCGGGAGCCGGGGCAGGTGCTGGTGCTGGTGCTGGTGCTGGTGCTGGTGCTGGTGCTGGTGCTGGTGCTGGTGCTGGTGCTGGAGCCGGAGCCGGAGCCGGTGCAGGGGCCGGTGCAGGGGCCGGCGCGGCGATCGGCTACATCCGGAGCTACTACGCGACACCCATCGATCTTCACTTCAGGCCCTGGGCCCTGGACATCACGCCGGACGATGCCGGAAATCCCCCTTTCCCCCCCTTCATCGTCGACCCCTACCAGGGCGCCGGCCTCGAATGGACCACCGACGACTGGGATCCTGCACTCCGGTTCTGGAATCTGCCGTTCGACCCGCAGCTCACGGAATGGCTCAGGGCGGTCGATCCGTCGAAGCCCTCCATTCTCGCGGCGCGCGAGTTTGCATCGCAACCCAATGAATGGACGACCACCGCGAAAGTCGAGTCGAACGGGTGGATCGAGCCGAACGACCTGCTGTGGCAAAAGAGCAATGGGGGCTTCGCGGCCATCACGACGGAGATCGAACAACTCCGCCAATTGATGGAGGACGACCGCGAGCGCTACCTGGCCGAGATCGAGGCGCAGGCCGACGCGCTCGCGGAGTACATGCTGTCCTTCATCGGCGCCTCGCAGGAGAGGCATCCGTGGACCGTCGAACTCGTGAACTGCGGGCTCGCGATCGGCAACGTCGGCTACATGAGATGGAAGAGCCTCTACAAGCGCGTCCGGCCATCCTTCCTGTGCCCTGGCCTGCTCCCCCCGTTCGGTCCGCCTGCACATCCGGCATTCCCGAGCGGACACGCGACGCTGGCGCACTTCATCGCGCTGCTGCTGCTCGAGATCCCGGCCATTGCGTCACGCTACGGCGTATTTGCCACTGCTGGCGCTGTCGCCGGCACGCAGGTGCAGACGACCCTCCCGAATGAACTGTCGGGGGTTCTACCCATCAACTCCCCGCTGCTATGGCTCTCGGCGCGCCTAGCGAAGAACCGGGAACGGCTCGGTGTTCACTATCCATCCGATTCGATGGCGGGCCGCCACCTGGCATCGGGCCTGTGGAGGGCACTCGTGCACGGCACCGGAACGACCACGCCGATCAGCTGCCCCACGCTCAAGAAAGTCATTCGGCACGCCCAGAACGAGTGGCCCGCGTGATCGCAAGCGGCGCGGGCGCCGCTTGCGATCTATCGCTGCAATTCAGGGCACGACGATGAACAGAAGTCCGAGGTTGTTGTCTCCAGCCACGAGGTCGTCGACGCGCGTCGGCGAATAGGCACAGGCGAGCGCAGTGGCCGGATCCAGGTTCGGACGGTCGTCCGGGCAGTAGGCGATGGCGAGGACGACGTAGCTTCCCGGCGTGAGCGGAAGCGCAAAAGGACCGAACGGCACGCCGCCGCCGGCCGGAATGCTCTGCGCCGGCGAAGGGTTCGACGGGCTCGGAGTCCAGCTCGCTCCGGCATCCCACACCGGAGGGGCGGTCCCGGGCGTCCAGGCCTGGTAGTGCACCGCGACCACGACATTGTTCGTGGGCTTCTGGCCCCGATTGCCAACCTTGACATCCAGCGTCTGGGCTGCCGCCGACCAGCTCATGCCGTTGATCGGATCGGCTTGCCAGGGCGGCGAAGCGGCGCCGCTCGCGGCTTGCCAATGGTTCGACACCGGGACGTAGCTTCCGGGTCCATGGTGGACGACACCCGCGGTGTTCACCTCGTCGACCGGCCTGAGGTTGGCGATGTACACATCCACATCGGGCGACGCACCAGGCTGGTTGCCGTTCGGGCCGACCCCATGGAGCCCCTGCGCCTCGAAGACCCAGCGGATCAGCTTGATCGAACAGCCACCCACGCGCGCATACGTTGCGCTACCGGGACCCGTCGCGGGATACGTTGCGCTCCAGGTGCCTGTCGATCGATCGGCAAGCTGAAGCGAGAACTCGAAGGTCTCCGCCTTCTCGGGCGGCTCGAGCATCGGCACGAGGCCGAATATCCAGAGCCCTTTCATGATCAGGTAGGTGGCGTAGTGCGACGCCCGGCGGCGCTCCGCCAGGTCCGGCCCGGACAGGTTGCCAAGCAGGCAGTCCCCTCCGATGCACCGATACAAGCGGAAAAGGGCAGACGACAGGATCTGTTCGCTCAGGTAGCCCTTGCGCCTCGGATGCTTCCAGGCCGGCACCTGCGCGAGCTCGGCATGCATGGCGCCGGACCAGCTCCAGCCGTGCAGGACGCACCGGTCATGGCGCCGCCCCAATTGCACCCAAGGAAAGGTCATGCCCCGCCACAGAGGGTTCTTGAGCGCCAGTTGCGAATCGGGGTCCAGCACGATGGCCGCCAGCGCATCGCCAGGGCTATGGGCAAATCGCAGCTCCAGTTCGCCGGTCGTCGCCAATGTGAGCACATGCCCGAACTCATGCCACATCCACCGCGCATCGGCACCGATGCCCATCGGCTGGGCCGGCATGGGCGGCGCTCCCTGCACCCAGACGCCCCTGGCCCGCCGCGCCAGGTCTGCCAGCGCCAGGTGCAACTCTATCTTCGGCCTCACACCTGCCGGGATCGTGCCGAGGTAGTTGCCCGCCCAGCCCTCCGGCAACACGCGCGCGTTGACGGTCCGGCCGTCCTTGCCCGGACCTGGCGAAACGCCGGAACGGTAGGCCACTTCGATGCGGGCCTTCGTGAAGCGGAAGTAGGCGGGCACCGAGATGCCATAGGCCTGCAAACGATCGAGCAGGTCACGCGCGTGCCAGAAGCCCTGGACGGCGGACGCCGAATCGCTTCGAACCGCCGGCCCGGTGCCCGGAAGTGCGACCTCCATCGGCGACGGCGCCCCAACGTCGGCGCGCACGAATCGAGGCGACGGCAGAACAGCCAGATGCGGGGACTCCTCGAGAACGGTCGGCGTGATCCCGACAGGACCGATCGTCCGCATCGACCGCTCCGCATCCAACACCCCTTCATCGCGCCGCGGACGGCGATCGATGAGTGGACTGGCCGCGTTGTGGGTCAGCGGGTCCTGAACGAAGACGTCGGCTTCTCCGTTTGCATCCGCGACCAGCGGACTCCGATGCAACAGCGTATCTGTTCCCGGCTCGAGCAACGGGCCGACGGATAGGACGGAAACGGCATAGGGCGTCTTCAACTGTGAATCCACCGCAGCAAGCGTCCCGACGCCGCGTCGCTCGATCTGCCAATCCCCCGAAGACAGTTGGCCGATGCGCAGGCCGTGGATCCCCACCGAGCCCTCATCCAGGCCCGCGAGCATGGACATGCGGTTCCTGATTTCCGGCCCCAGCAGGAACGATTGGATCTCCAGCGCGATATCGATGGCCTCCGCGCTCACGGCCCACTCCGCATAGACGCCGAAGGGGAGCGTGGCGACGAAACCGGCAATGGATATCTCGAACTTCGAGAGCGCCGGCAATGGACGGACATGCAGCACGACCCGGAGGCCGAATCCCGAACCCAGAAAAAAGTTCGGGTCCAGGCGCTGACCTGCAAAGAGCGCCACCATGTGATCACCATCCGATACGAGGCGGCCAGATCCCAGAGGCGCCAGGAAGGTGGTGTCATCATCGACGAGCGGGTCCTGGATCGGCGACCAGCCGAAGAACGCATCGTCTTCAACCGCCTCCAGCGCGGCGATCCATTTGGCCATCAGCTGCTGTTCGATCGGCTCGTTCAGGGGAATCCATCCGGCTTCCTTCGCACTCTGCAGGTAGTCGAAGGCAACGGCGCGCAGCGTCGCTTCCTCGGCGTCAGGCCCTCTACGAATGAATGGATCGGACTGATGCTCCACGAGCACGAAGGTAGGACCCGCGTTGTCAGGGTCTCCCCATCGTTCCCGTCGAACGGCATTCGCAGCCGGACTCCATTCAGGCGCATCTGCGTCGCCCTCTCCGCTTCGCCTTTTGACCATGGCTCACCCTCCGCTGAGTGACTGCGATCGAGGGACCCGGCGGCGGGGCCACAGCGGGCGCACCATGGGTACCCAACCGCCTGAACTGTACGCTGATGCCACAGCCTGCGCGAGGGGTCAGCTGCGCTCACGTCATCACGAATGAGTACTCGATCTTCTGAGACTTGACAACGGGGGAGCGTCCGACGCGCCCCGATCCGGCCTCGCCGCGATCTCAGGCGCCGTCCGCCCGCGCGACCACCAGCTCGGCCCACCCCGTGCCCGGATCGAACTCGCGCGCGAAGCGCCACTCGGGCAGCAGCGCCAGCAGCACTTCGGCCGTGGTACGCACGGTGCACCCGTAGCCGACGTGGCCCCCCGTCACGCGCCCCTGCGGGTCGGCCACGCTCATGTGCAGGTGCGAGGCGCGCGCCGCGATGCTGCCCGACAGCGTGAGCAGTTCGCAATCCGCGTCGATCTTCAGGACGTCCTCGGCGCCGGCGAGGCGAATCTCGGCAGGACGAAGACTGCCGATGCCGGACAGGACGAACGCCGCCGCGACGCCCTGCCCCGCCACGATGGCCTCGAGCGCCCGGCGCAGATCGGCGCCCGGACGAAGACGAACCGGCAGGGTCTGCAGCGGGATGTCGGATGCGGTCATGCTGCGCATCATGCCGCGATCGGGTCGCGGATGGAGCCGTGTGCGCGCCGAGGCGTCGAAGGGGGCCGCGCGGGCCGAGCGGGCATGACCGGCGCCCGCCCAGCCGACGCATGCGACCACGCGCTGCAGCTGCACGCGGACGCCCTGGCGCATCCGCGGCTTGCGCACGCGACGGTCCGAACTGGCCCGGGGGCGGGCACCACGCCTACGCGGGACCCTCGGCGCCGGTGCTAGAACTTGCCACCCAAGTTCATGGAGTCCCCAATGGCAACCCCGCGCCCGAAGCAGGCCTCGACCTCCCGCACCCTCACCCAGCGTCAAAAGGAGGTCAAGCCCGACCTCGACCAGCAGAGCCACGAAACGCAGAAGTACGGCGAGATCGTCAAGCTGCCCAACGGCCTGTCGGAGAAGGTCTGCAAGGACAGCGTCGCGCTGCTCAACCAGTGCCTGGCCGACACCATCACGCTGCGCGACATGTACAAGAAGCACCACTGGCAGGTCGTCGGCCCGACCTTCAACCAGCTCCATCTGATGTACGACCAGCACTATGAAGGCCAGGTGCTGCTGGTCGACATCCTCGCCGAGCGCATCCAGCTGCTGGGCGGCATCGCGCTCGCGATGGCGGCCGACATTGCCGAGACCACGAAGATCGAACGCCCGCCGCGCGGCCGCGAACCGGCAGCCGTGCAACTCAAGCGGCTGGCCGAGGCGCATGAACAGATCATCATCGGCGCCCGCGAGGCCGCCGAGAAGGTCGACAAGTCGGGCGATGCCGGAAGCAACGACGTGTTCGTGAGCAACGTGCTGCGCACCAATGAACTGCAGGTGTGGTTCCTCACCGAGCACCTGGTGGCGGCGTCGCCCGTGACCGCCTAAAGCGCCCGCACCGCCTCGGCCACCGCCTCGATCCCCGCGTCGGTCAAATCGGCCGCCGCCACCTTCGCCCGCTGCTCCCAGCGGCCGAAGTGCCTGGCCTGCGAGCGCTCGTAATGCGGGTCGTAATGCAGCACCATCAGCTCCGCGAACAGCGGCGCCAGTTCGCCGTCGCGCGCCCATTGCTGCCAGCGCTCGACCACCGCCTTGCCCTGCAGCTCCTTGAGCTTGCCGAGCTGGCCGGCCAGGGCCTCGCGATCGTCGCCGAGGTAGGCATAGTCGCGCAGCAGGTAGGCCAGGCGCGCCTCGGGGCCGGCCTGCACCTCGATGCATTCGGACTCGCGCATGCGCGTCACCAGTGGGATCGGCAGCGACAGGCGTCCGATACGGGCGCTCTCGCCTTCCACGTACAGGGGCCGCGTCAGGTCCAGCGCATCGAAGCAGCTTGCGATGCGGGTCTCGAACTGCTTCTGCGAAGGCTGCGGCATGCCGGGCAAGGCGCCCAGCAGGGAGCCCTTGTGACGGGCATGGTGCTCGAGGTCGAGCACCTGCTCGCCGCGCACGGCCAGCGCCTGCAGCACACGCGTCTTGGCGCTGCCGGTGGCGCCGCAGATCACGCGCAGTTGCAGTTGCGGGCAGATCGCCTCGATCCGAGCCAGCACGTGGTGGCGAAAGCTCTTGTAGCCGCCGGCCAGCTGCTGCGCATCCCAGCCGACCAGCCGCAGCCAGGTGACCATCGAGCCGCTGCGCAGGCCGCCGCGCCAACAATAGACCAGCGGCTTCCAGTGGGCGGGCCGGTCGGCGAACTGCTCGCGCAGATGGCGCGCGAGGTTCGCCGCGACCATCGCGCCGCCGACCCGGCGGGCCTCGAAGGCGCCGGTCTGCTTGTAGAGCGTGCCGACGATGCGGCGCTCCTCGTCGTCGAGCACCGGGCAGTTGATCGCGCCGGGAATGTGGTCGAGCGCGAACTCGGCCGGCGAGCGGGCGTCGATCAGCGTGTCGAAGGCCGGGATGTCGGCCACCCGCGTCGGCGGGCGATGCCGCTTGTCGTCCTCATGCATAGGCTGGCCCCAGTCCGCGCCGCAGCCGCGCGCTGGCCATGTCGACCAGCACCACCAGGCCGAACATCGCGGCCAGCACGGTCATGGCCTGCGCCTGCTGGAAGATCGACAGGTGGAAGTAGAGCAGCTGGCCCAGTCCGCCGCCGCCGACGAAGCCCAGCACGGTGGCCATTCGAATGTTCATCTCCCAACGATACAGCGTGTAGGCCACCCACTGCGGCAGCACCAGCGGCAGGCTGCCATAGCCGAAGGCGGCGGCCGCGCCGGAACCGCTCAGCAGCAAGGCCTGCTCGGGCTCGCGCGGCGCATTCTCGAGACTTTCGGCGAACAGCCTGCCCAGCACGCCGGTGGTGTGAAGGGCCAGCGCCAGCGCACCGGCGAAGGGTCCGATGCCCGCCGCCAGCACCATCAGGGCGGCCCAGACCAGCTCGGGCACGCTGCGCAGGAAGTTCAGCACGAAGCGGGTCGCGCCCTGCACCAGCACGCCCGAACGGCCCGAGGCGGGCAGCGCCAGCAGCGCGCCGCCGGCCGCGGCCAGCAGCGTGCCGAGTGCCGACACCGCGAGCGTCTGCAGTGCGCCCCAGGCGGTCTTCGAAAGAAATCCCGCGGACAGATCGGGCGGGAAGAATTCGGCGATGAAGCGGCCCATGAGCCGCATCGATTCGGCGGTGAACAGCGCACGGTAGTCGATCGCCAGGTAGACGAAGCTGGCCGCGACGGCCGCCAGCACGCCGGCCGTCGCGGCCCAGCAGCGCAGGCAGCGCGGCGGTGAAAAGGCCGGCGACAACGCGCTCACGCGAGCAGCCTCCGCAGCGCGTTGCTCAACGCATCCGCCAGCAGCACCAGCAGCAGGAAGACCCCCAGGATGCTGCTGGCTTCGCCGCCGTTGAGCATCTTCATCGACTGGTCCATCAGCTGGCCCAGCCCGCCGGCGCCGACGAAGCCCATCACGACCGAGGCCCGCACGGCGCACTCCCAGCGGTAGACGGTGTAGGAGGTCAGCTCCTGCGCGCAGTTCGGCAGCAGCCCGTAGAACAAGGCCGCGAGCCGGCCGCTGCCGCCTTCGAGCAGGGCCCGGGCGGGCGCGGTGTCGGTCGACTCGAGCACCTCGGCGTAGACCTTGCCGAGCATGCCACCGTAGGTGATCGCGAGCGCCAGCACGCCGGCGGCCGGACCGAGCCCGAGCGCGCGCACGAAGATCAGCGCCCAGACGATTTCGGGAATGGCGCGCAGCACCATCAGCAGCGAGCGCGCGAGATGCCGCAGCGCGACGGCCCGCACGCGGCCCGGCCCCGGCCCGATGCGCGACTGCGACAGCGCGCGGGCAGTCACGAAGCCCAGCGGCGCGCCGATCAGGAACGCCAGTGCGGTGCCGGCCGTGGCCATCGCCAGCGTTTCGAGCGTGGCCTTGCCGAGCAAGGCCAGGAAGTCCGGTGCGGTGGCCGGCGGCAGGAAGCCGCCGAGAAAGCCGCCGATCACCTGCAGGTTGCCGCCGCCGAACAGCGCCGAAGGACGGAACTCGGACAACTGCAGCAGCGGCCAGGCGATGGCCAGCGCGGCCAGCCAGCCGACCAGACGGCGCCGGCCCGCCGGATCGCGCAACGCCGTCGCGCTGCTCAAGCCGCGGACTCCCGCGCAGCAGCGGACTCGTTGGCATAGAGCGCCGAGAGCATCGACTCGCTGACCTCGCCGACCGGCCGGTCGAACACGATCCGGCCCTCGCGCATGCCGACGATGCGCGGGAACCAGCGCAGCGCCAGGTCCACCGCATGCAGCGAGGCCACCAGCGTCGCACCGGTCGCCTCGCCCTGCCTGACGAGCGTCTGCAGCGCGGCGTCGGCCAGGGTCGGGTCGAGCGCCGACACCGGCTCGTCGGCCAGCAGCAGGGACGGCCGCTGGTACAGCACGCGGGCGATGCCGACGCGCTGGAGCTGGCCGCCCGAGAGGCGGTCGCAGCGCTCGAACAGCCGGTCCTCGAGCGCCAGCCGCGACAGCGCCTCGTGCGCGCCCGGCAGGTCGGCCGGCCGCAGCAGCAGCGACCCGAGCGCGCGCGGCAGCGACCACTGGCCGAGCCGCCCCGCGAGCACCGCCGTGACGACGCGCAGCCGCGGCGCGATCGGCGGGCTTTGATGCACGGTGCCGATGCGCGCGCGCAGCCGGCGCAGCGCCGGCGCCGTCAGGCGCCAGGGGGATTCGTCGAGCAGTCGCACCGCGCCCTCGCCGGGCCGCAGCGCGGCGCCGAGCACGCGCAGCAGCGTGGTCTTGCCGGCACCCGAGGGGCCGATGATGGCCAGCCGCTCGCCCGCGCCGGCCGCCAGCGTCACGCCTTGCAGCGCGCGCTGGCCGTTCGGGTGCACCAGGCCGACCGCAGCCAGCGAGAAGCTCACGCCTGCGGCCCGCCGGCCGGCGGATGCCGCCGCATCACTTCACCAGGCCAGC
>Ga0247820_10002034_pt1 | contig 11405 bp, 16 predicted proteins | sample 13C_Glucose_Day1_2_FD_192480 | JGI IMG/M metagenome (GOLD analysis project Ga0247820, IMG submission 192480) | Soil microbial communities from agricultural site in Penn Yan, New York, United States - 13C_Glucose_Day14 | ecosystem: Environmental > Terrestrial > Soil > Agricultural land | place...
GGTCGTCCGTCTCCTCGCTGTTCCCGCTGGAGATGTTCGAGCCGCTGCTCAACAAGAGCCTCCAGTTCACCTCCAGCACGCACGCATGGCCCGAGGAACTGCGCCGGGAGTTCGTGATCGTCACCGGCTGGGACTTCGCGCTGTCCGAGAAGGTGGCCGCCGACTACACGGCGAAGTACACGCTCGCGTACCACCGACGCACCCAGAAGCGGCAGGTGCTGGAGATCAGACGCTGGAAGGGCATCACGTTCGACCGGCAACTGCACGAGATACAGCAGTCGTACAACCGGTACGGCGACGACGCGGTGGTGCTGGAGTCGGTGCTCTTCCAGCGCATCTACAAGAACTGGATCACCGAGCGGACCTCGATCCCGGTCATCGGGCACGACACCGGGACCGAGAAGCAGTCGCTGGAGACCGGGGTCCCGTCGCTTCTGCTGGCGCTGGAGCGCGGGCTGTACGTCGTCCCGTACGCCTCGGGAGTTACCCGGGAGATGGTCGACATCTGGCTGGCGGAGTGCATGGCCTACGGCTGGGTGAACGACAAGTTGCAGGGTGTCGGTGAGCACGACGACACCGTGATGGCGTGGTGGCTCGCCGAACTCGGGCTGAAGAAGGCCGGGGGCGGCCAGTACGGCGCGATGCACCTCGGCCTGTCCGACACGGTGGAGATCTGATGCCCGGCGTGATCGAGCCCGGCGACGTGGTGCTCACCCGGTCCAAGGGGTGGGTCGGGTGGATCATCCGGTTCGGAGCGGCCCTGCTGGACCGCCCGAACATCCGCAACCACGTCATCGTGGTGCACCACCGCGACGACGCGGGCACGCTGTGGGGCATCGAGGGCAGGCCCGGCGGGGTCGGCTGGGTCGACATGACGGCCGTGATGCGCTCGCGCCTGACCTCCACGAACGCGGCGCAGCCGAAGGACCTCCGGGCCCGGGCCACGATCGCATCGGCCGTCGAGGCGGCGATCGAACGACCGTACGACTGGGGTGCGATCGCGCAGGCGGCGGCGGAGTCGCTGCGCATCGACCGACTGTGGCGCTCGCCGGAGTTCCGGGAGGACGGACTGGTCCCGGTCGGGGTGATCTGCTCCGCGCTCGCCGACTGGGCGTACGAACGAGCCGGTCTGGCAAGTCCCGGAGGAGCAGGCCGGACCCGGTACACGACACCCGCCGACTGGGACCTGTTCATCCAGTCGCGGGGCTGGGAGCCATAGCCCCGACACACCGCACGAGCGTGCCTGTGGTGGCGCGGCACGGCCTTGCGGCAGTATTGACCAACAAACCGACGGACGAGGACCAGCATGTCGCTCCAGCCATACGGTCTCGTGTCGACGCTAGACACGACCGGCGACGAGATCGTCCCCGGCCTGACTCGTCAGCAGTATGAGTTCGACCGGCAGCGCTACGACGACGCGGTGATCGAGTACGCCCGGGCGCAGGAGTACTACGCCGGGGAGCAGTACGAGAAGGAGAACGACGAACTCTCGGTGTCCGCCGGGTACACGGCGGCGAACAAGCGGATGCCGGAGCACCTGCGCAAGCATGCCTACTCGTCGCACATCCAAGAGGCGATCGACATCCTCGCCGACATGTTCGCCTCCGGGATCAAGTTCGAGGGCCCGCACTCGGTCGAGTTGAACAAGTGGTGGAAGGCCGGGGAGATGGAGTCCCGGATCGACGACTGGTTCCGCGAGGCGTTGATCACCGGCCAGTCGTATGCCACGCCCGTGTTCGACGCGGACGACGACTCGATGGACGCCGACTTCTGGCAGGCCGACGAGATGTGGCCGGTGTACCGGCGGCAGAACTACCGGGAACTGGAGCGGCTGTACCGCTTCGAACAGGTGGACGACATCGACGGACAGCGGGAACTGGTGCACGTCTTCCTGCGCCGCCCGATGCTCGACGAGGACGGCGAGGTGATGTTCCGGGTGGACGTCGACACCGAGACGATCTCGCCCGTGATGCAGATCGTCGAGTACGTGCTCGACGAGCAGTTGGAGATCTACGACGTGGTGTCCCACGCGGTCCCGGACTTCGAGGTGGTGCACGGTCGTGGTGACACCCGGCGCAAGGTGCGCTCGTCCTTCGGCGACACGATGATCACCAAGAAGGTACGCGGCACGGCGGACCGGTTCAACGCGCTCGGGCAACTGGGGTTCCGGGTCGCCCGACAGAACTCGTTCGCCACGATCGGCGTCGTCGGCGATCAGGCCCTGCTGGGTGCGGGGTCCCGTGACGACGGCATCGCCAAGGACGTGGCCGACGTGCTGCGCTTCCCCGGCGGCACCGACCTGAAGCCGATCACGCTGCCCACCGACCCACGGATGATCGAGAGCCAGCAGCGGCTCTTGGAGAAGAACCTGTACCGCGAGTTCGGCCTGACGAAGATCGACATGGAGGACATCGGCGGTCTCGGCACCGTCTCGGGCTACGCTCTGGAGGTACTGAACCGCAAGGACCGCGCAACGCACCAGAGGGTCCGGAAGAATGCCATCTCGGCGATCCGGACACTCGCGAACCGGATGCTCGACATTCACGCCTACCGGATGGGGGAGGCGGAAGGCCGGGACTGGTGGGATGTCGACCCGTTGGAGCGGTATCCGGACCGCGCGAAGATCGAGGTAGTGATCGGCTCCGGCGACATCGTGGACGCCGTCGGTGACCGCGAGGACTACGAGGCCGGTATCGTCTCGCGCAGGTTCGTTCTGCGACGCAAGGGTTTGGACAAGACCGACATCGACACGATCGAGTCGGAGGTCCAGTCCGAGGCCCGCTTCCAGACCCAGTTGGGCACCGAGGCCGCGAGAGCAACCGCCGACCAGCAGGCCGAGACCCAGTCGCGACTTCAGGCCGAGCACGCACAGCAGCAGATAGAGATAGAGCGGGCCAAGCCCACGCCTAGCACGCAGACCGGCACAACCCAGAGGAGCACATGATGGCTGGAACCCTGACCGTCACGGTCACGGACCACGGCGGCACCGTCGTTGCGGGCGTGCTCGTCCGCGCCTACGACGCACTGGGCGTCTTCGGTGGCTCGGCCACGAGCAACGGCTCTGGTGTAGCCGTCGTCACCGTCGCCGCTGGCACCTACACGGTGCACGTGGAGGAGATGAACACCCGCGTCTACCAGCCGCAGTGGGTCGGTGCCCACGGCGAGGGCGTGGCCACGCAGGAGCAGGCCGGGACGTTCACCGTCGCCGATGCCGGGAACGTGGCCATCCCGGTCCGGCTGGAGACCGACCTTCACCTGTTCGGTGAGGAGGTCGACGGCGCACCGTGGTCGTTCTGGAAGGACACCACCGCTGGTGGCACCGTCCTGAGGCTGCTGCCGGGCGAGGAGCGGCGGCCGTTCAGCGGTGACAAGACCGATCCGCTGTACAAGCACGTCCTCGTCGGACCGTTCACGACGGCGGCCAAGGCCGCTGCCGCATAAGGAGAGACCATGCCGATCGACAAGGCACTGTCACGCAAGGGTGCTCCCGTGTTCGGGATCGACCCGAAGAAGGTCCCGGGTTACGCCGGGACCAAGTCCACGCCGTGGATCGTCAGGGGAGCGCTTCCCCCGGCACCGCGCAACCCGAATCTCGCTCTGGTCCGCAACACGCAGCAGGACCAGATCTACGACGCCAAGGGCCGTCCCAAGTACGGCCTGACGGGGCTCATCCCGATGCTCTACCGTCCGGGTGGGCTGCTGTACAAGCCGTAGATCCTGCGGCTGACAGACAACTGAATAGGAAATCATCCTGTACGTTTTCTACCGAAGGGCCGACGACGGCGCTGACTGCTGCGGCAGGCATCCGAAACGACGGCACTTCGAAGAAGGAGAAACCAGATGTCTCGTGGCACCCCTGCCGGACCGGCGGGCAGCGGCCTCATCCCTCCGATAGCAGGTGGCAACCAGTCACCTCCGAACGGGGGAGCACCGCCGCCTCCGGACGACAACGATCAGCACGACTCGCTGGACGAGGACCTGATCGACTCGCCGCCACCGCCGGACGACGACGATGACGACGACGACCACGATGACGATGGAGACGGCTCCGACCGGGAGTCGCCGGAGGAGATGGAGGAGCGGATCACCCGCGCCGTGGAGGAACGCCTCCAGAAGCGGTTCGACCGCGCCATCAGCAAGACCCGGCGGCGTCTTGAGGAGCAGTACCGGAGTGCCGACGACTCCGGTGACGACGATGACGATGACGACGACGGCGGGGAACACCCTCCTCCCCGGACCCGGCGTCGCAGCGACAGGTCGAGTCGACGGTCGGACGTGACGTCCATCCGGATGCTCGCACGGGACCGTCTCAGCGATGAGATGGAGCGGTCTGGCTCTGCGGAGCGGACCGCCGTCAAGAAGGTCATCGACACGGTGATCCCGTACGTGGACTGGAGAAGCGTCGATCAGGACGACGTCATCGACGAACTCGTCGAGTCGTTGTCCGGGACCGCCAGCGACCTGATTCGCATCGGGTCCGAACGCAAGGTCCGCCAACTGCGCACCATGGGGGCACTGCCCCCGGCATCCTCCCAGCCGGGAGGCGCGCAGCGCGGTGGACAGCGAGACACGGCGGCCCAGATGCAAAGGGGTAAGTCGCTCGCAGAGCAGCGCTACCCAGACGGTAAGCGTCGGCTAGGCGGCAGGCGCTGATAGCAAGGAGACAGGCATATGGCTTGGCACCCTCAGATCGAGCGGATCGACGGCAGTGCGGCAGCCACGCTGACACAGGAGGCGGAGTTCCTCGCGTCTGAGAACTACACCGCCAAGCGAGTCGGCATCACGCTGGACGCATCGCTCGTCACCGCAGACGGAAACGGGGACAAGATCCTCCCCAAGGGCCGAGCGGTCGGTCGTGTGACCGCCACCGGTCGCTACGGACCCTACGACAACGCGGCTGTTGACGGCCGCGAGGTCGCCAAGGGCTTCCTGTTTGAGAGCGTGAACCTGAAGAACGGGAACGCTGTCGTCGGTCTCGTCATTCAGGGATCCGTTATCGCTTCCCGCTGCACCGGTCTCGATGCCGCCGGGGAGACCGATCTCGCCGGACAGTTCACGTTCCAGTAGGCCCAACAGGAGGGTAATGACATGGCACTTTGGGAGTTGGAAGAGTTCCAGAACCCGACGTTCCTCGGCTTCATCCGCTCGATCCCCGAGCCGGAGGAGTTCCTCGGCGGGTCGCTGGACATCCTGCCGAACAGGACGATCGGAACGCTGGAGTACGAGTACATCCTCGGCGCGAACAACAGTCAGGCTCGCCGCTCGATCATGGCGAACGTGATGGGTTGGGACAGCGAGGCACCGATCCACGGTCGCCGGGTCCCGACGAACGCCCCCGAGTCCACCGTTCGCGGTGAACTCCCGCCCATCAAGCGGAAGGCGAAACTGTCGGAGAAGGAGATCGTCAAGTTCAAGCAGCCCCGGCCCGGCACCTCGGACCGTGAGGACGTTCTGAACTACGTCTACGACCTGACCGACGAACTGGTCACGGGCGTTCAGGCCCGGCTGGAGTGGCTGCGCATGCAGGCACTGTCCGAGGACGTGGTCGTGGTGGATCAGGAAGGTGTCGACGTCCAGATCGACTTCGGCATCCCGACCACGCAGCAGTACAACGTCAACACGGACGACAACCTGTCGACGTGGTGGGAGGACACGACAACGTCCAACCCGCTGACCGACCTCGACTACATCTGCAACAAGTACGAGGTCGACCACCCCGGAGTTCGTCCGACGCGAGCCATCGGCGATCCGACGACGAACATGCACATGCTGAACAACGCCAACCTGCGCGAACTGGCCCGGGGCCCCGGCGGTCCCAGCATCCGGCTCACGCAGGACGAACTGAACGCGCTGCTCAACATCTACGGGGTGCCGTCGGTGACCACGTACGACGTCTCGTTCTTGGAGGAGAACCACGACGGGACGCTCACGGCGGTGCGGCCGTTCAACCGACGCAAGATCGTGCTGCTTCCGCCCGAGAGCATCACTCTCGGGAATACGCTGCTCGGTCCGACGGCGGAGTCCCGTTCGATCCCCGGAGTGGCGTACACGCAGTACGCGCCCGGCATCGTCGGCTCCGTGTACGGCAACGACGAGCCCCCGTCCGAATGGGTCAAGGTGGCCGCTGTCGGCTTCCCGTCCCTGCCGGGCGCGGAGTACGTCGTCCAGATGACCGCCCGCAACGACCTCACGTAAGGAGGAGACATGGCTGCCATGAAGTCCGGAGAGAACCCGGCCAACTTCGATGTCGACGAGGTGCAGGACTACCTCGACTCCGCCAACGCGCAGGAGCGCCAGCGGGTGATCGACGCCGAGAAGTCCGGCAAGAAGCGCAAGGGCATCGTCGAGTACAAGGCCCAGTCGTCCACGGGGGGAGGCTCGTCGTCCACGGGGGGAGGCTCGTCCTCCGGGGGCGGCTCTTCCTCGGAGAAGGCGGCTGAGACGAAGAAGGCCGACAAGGGCGACGGCCAGTCGGTCGACACGGAGAAGGTCGTCTCGCAGGACGAGCGGGAGATGCAGGACCCGCTCGACGAGGGTGAGACCGCGAACGAGAAGTGGACCGAGGAGTCTGCTGACGTCGCGGCCAAGCAGCCCGCGCAGGTGGCCTTCGCCGCCGCTGCCGAGGCCGACGCCAAGGCCACCGAGGAGAACCTGAAGGAGGTTCGCTCCGGTGGCGGAGGTCCCCGTGGTGCCACGATCGCCAACCAGCAGCCGGTCGCAGTGACCGGGAAGAAACTGCGCGACATCCCGCTCGGAGCGACGATCAAGGTGAGCCCGGTCGCCAAGACCGACGGCGGCGACGGGTCCCGTCCCGCTGCGGCGACCAAGGTGACCGACAACATCTGGACGCCGTTCAAGGCCCCCGCCAACACCGGAGGTCTTGGTGCGGCTGCGGCTGCCACGGCCACCGCGTCCACCGGTCAGAAGGCTGCCACCATCGCGGCGAACGCCCTGACCAAGTTCTAGTCGGAGGAGCGGCGTGCCCATCGTCGACATCGACAGGTTCACCCAGTACGCCGGATACGTGCTCGACACGTCCGAGGCGGCACGGATGATCACGTTGCTGGACCGGGCACGCCGCGCCCTCGACGGTCAGATCATGGTCCCCGACGAACTGACCGGGGACGACCTGCTCGACTATCAGGACGCGGTGTGCGAACTGGCGCACCTGTACCGAGAGTCGGAGAAGGCCGGGGTCATGGAGATCCTCGCCATGCCGCTGACCCAGTTGTCTCTGGGCACTCTGTTCTGGACCAAGGCGTCCGGTGCGAACTCGTCACCGAGGGCAGTGATGGACCAGTTGCCCACGCTCAGCCGGGTGACCCGCCGCTGGGGCTATGCCTCGCGGCAGCGGATCGTGCTGGAAGGCGAGTTGGGCTACCCGAGTTGATCGGCAGGTGAGGCATGGTGTTCCCGCAGGCCGGACTGCCTGATCAGGTGACCGTCCGGTATCGCACCCCTGTCGACACCGATGACGACGACAACGTCCGCTACGCATGGGCCACCGCCATCAGTCGTCGTCCGGCACGCTTCTACCGTGACGTGCCCAAGGCGGTCCCGCTGGTGCGCGAGGGCCTGACCGTCAATGCGATGGTGGCGTTCAAGTACCAGCCCGGCGACCGTCGCATCTCCTTGCGCGACGAGGTGATCTTGCACGGCCCCGAGTTCCCCGAGAACGGGATGCGCTTCCTCGTCGTCTGGCCGTACCCGAAGATGCTGTGGAGAAGCCAGTCGCACTGGGAACTGGCGATCGGCACCGAGGTCGGGGCGAAGGAGATGGCCGGATGATCATCGTCAACGATCTGGAGTGGAAGAGGGGCATGGCACTGCTGTACCCGGTGATGCACGAAATCGCCGACCAGCGGATGCGGGAGGCGGCGGAGGCCATGCTCGCCGCCGCCACGGAGCGGGTTCACGTCGACACCGGCCTGCTCCGGGCGTCTGGGCGGATCGAGGAGCGCCACCTCGGCTCGGAGGACATCTACGACATCGCGTTCGGTGGCGAGGAGTACGGCGTCGACTATGCCGGGTACGAGGAGTCGTACCACCCGTACCTGACGCCCTCTATCGGAGCGCTCACCGTCTCGATGGAGGCAGACGGGGAGATTGGGGTGGTGGTGTGAACATCGTGACCGCCGCCGCCCGCGAGGCTCGTTCACACTCGACCGTCACGACGTTGGCGACCGGGGGGGTCCACAAGCACCGGTTCCCGGAGGGTCTGGAGGGCACCGGACAGGTGGCGATCTCGATCCGCCTTGGTGGGAACTGGGCGCGGTCGCTCCAGACGGCGCACTTCCCCCGACTGATCGTGGTGGCGCAGGCGGATCCGTCCCGGGACGCCACCGACCAGATCGCCGAGGATGCCGAGGACCGCGCGATCGCGGTGCTGACCGCCCTCGACCACGTCTTCCACCGCCCGACTCGGGAGGCTGTCTGGTGGGGCGGCAGCGGCGGGGTTCTGGTGCTCGGGTCGCAGCGTGAGACCGAGCCCGCCCCGGTGAACCGCCCGAACGTGAAGTCCCAGTGGTTCCAGTGCGTGTACGACCTGAAGGTGGCCCAGTGAAGATCGGAGTCGTCGGCGCGTTCAACGTCTACTCGGGGTACGGGATGGACTCGATCGGGCTGGCGCTGGCGCTGGGCAGGGCGGGCCACGACGTCTACCCGCTCCCGACGAACATCAGCCTCGGGTTGCCCCGCGAACTGGCGATGATGCTCTGCAAGGTCGACCCGCACGCACTGGACGTGACCATAGTCCACGAGCCGCCGTCCCAACTGCGCCCTAGGGAGACGATCCGGGCGATAAGCCGGACGGTGATCGGCTGGACCATGTGGGAGCAGACCGTGCTCGACCCCGCTGACATGCACGACCGGACCGACGTGCTGCAAGACCTTGACATGGTGCTCGCCTACGACCCGGTGAGCCGCGACGCGATCCAGACCTACGACCCGTCGGCTCGCATCGAGGTGCTTCAGGGTGGGGTCGACGCCGACCCGCTGCCGTACCACCACCGCGACTGGCACGGGACGTTCCGGTTCGGGATGCTCGGCGAACTGCACACCCGCAAGGACCCGTTCGTCGCGATCGAGGCGTTCCACGAACTGCGGCAGGCCGGGGAACTGGCCGATGCCGAACTGGTGCTGAAGACGACGAAGCCGGGGCTGCACCCGGCCATCGAGCAGGCGTACCCGGGGGTCAGGGTGATCGCCGACGTCTGGAGTCGGGCACAGGTGGTCGAGTTCCTGCACCAGACGCATGTCCTGCTCGGACCGTCCCGTGGCGAGGGGAAGAACCTGCCCGCGCTGGAGGCCCAGTTGACCGGAGCGGTCGCGATCTGCACGGCATGGGGCGGGCACACGGTCTGGCAGCATCCGGAGTACAGCCCGATGCTGGAGTATACGCTGGAGCCGATCTCCCCCGGGTCGAAGAGCCAGCGGGCGCGGGCATCCAAGGAGCACCTGAAGCAGTTGATGCTCCAGCGCTACGACGATCGCGAAGGGACCCGCAGGATGGGGGAGATCGCCTCCCGGACGATCCGGGCCCAGTGCAGTTGGACCTCCGTGGTGAAACGGCTCAACCGACTGATGATGGTGGCGATGGATGACTGAGATACTCGACCTCCGGTGTCCGATCGACAGCCAGCGCATGTTCGGTCGCCTCGTCGTCGACCGCAGCATACGGATCGTGCCCGGTAACCTCATCGAGTTCGCCTGTGACAAGTGCAAGCGTCGGATGGGTGCCAAGCGGGTGCTGCACCGGTTCGATCTCACGGGGGACCTCATCGAGACGGAGGTCGAACGCGGTGACGAGGTTGCGCCGTTCCAGCCCCGTGTCGGTTCACGGACGGAGCGCATGCTCCTGTCACCCTTGGAGGGGCCAGACGCTGGTCGTCAGCCTCCGGTCGATGAAAGGATCTGAGATGGCAACGAAGGTTCCCAGTGACCTGTCGAAACTGGATGACAAGAAGTTGCAGGCGCTCTGGAACACAGTCGCCAAGGAGGCTGCGGAGTCCAAGGAGGACTCCCGGCGCATCGCCCACGAGGTCGACCGCAGGCTGACCGCCAAGTCTGCCCGGGACCGCTACGACTCCATGTCCGACAGCGAGCGCGAGGCGTTGGCACAGGTGTTCGGAGCCGAGGGCATCAAGTCCAAGGAGAGTGTCAGCAATGGCTAACTCGCTGTTCGACCCCGGCCGCGAGGGGTTCCTCGACGGCACCATCGACTACGACACCGCCGTCATGAAGGTCACGCTGATCCGGGCCTACACGTTCAGCGCCGCGCACAAGTTCGTCTCCGACGTCACGGGTGCCGGTGGGGTCCTGCACGGCACGCCCGGGACGCTGGCGTCGAAGACGGTGACGTCCGGCGTGGCCGACGCGGCGGACCTGACGTTCTCCGCCGTGGCAGCGAATGCCAGCAACCACTCGTTGCTGCTCTATCAGGCGTCGGCGGTCACGGGTGGGGCGGATGTTGCCGCCACCGCACAGCGGGTGATCGCCTTCATCGACACGGGGACCAACTTCCCGATCGTGCCCAACGGCGGTGACGTGACGATTGCATGGGACAACGGCGCGAACAAGATCTTCAAGTTGTAGGTGCTGGGGTCCCATCCGGAGACGACTGATGGGACGTGACGAGTGTCGTTCGTAGCCGCAGTCAGCGCGGGCAACTCCGCTACTGCGACCACGCTTGCCGTGACGCTGCCCGCTGGCATCCAGAACGGCGACGTCCTGCTGCTTCTCACCGGGGCCAACAGCGGCTCTGCCACCTGCACCTGCGCCGGGATGACGTCGGCCAGCGGCCCGAACTACAGCGCCGCCTCGGTGCTCGCCACGTACGTATTCAAGGAGTCGCTGACCGCCGCCGCCTCCGGCACGACCCGCACGGTCACGTGGAACGGCTCGCTGCGCATCGCGATCTCGGGCGTCATCCTGCGGGGGCAGGACTACAACTCGATCATCGTCGGCGCGTTCAAGACCACGGCCGCAGCATCCGCGACTGACAGCGGCGTGACCGCGCAGTCCGGTGACACGGTCGTCCTCGCGTCGGCACGCAACACGAACACAACTGCGCCGGTTATCACGATCGGCAGTCCGTACGGCGTGGAGACCGGGGCCAGCGGCCTGACGACCTTCGCCTCCGGTGCCGACATCTCGACGGCGATCGGCGTTGACACCGGAGCCGGTGGAGTCTCCGCCTCGACGTCACCGGCCGCGACGCACATCAACCAGTACGCGGTCAGTTTCGCCGCCGCGTCGACCGGGATCACTGCCAGTCCCGGAGGCATTGCAACCGCCGAGGCGTTCGGCACGTCGGTCGAGACCTCGCTGCTGACGTCCAGCCCGGGTGGCGTGGCCAGCGCGGAGGCTCTGGGCGCGGTGACGGCGAGCGCAGTCCTGACGTCCAG
>Ga0247820_10002036_pt1 | contig 11393 bp, 8 predicted proteins | sample 13C_Glucose_Day1_2_FD_192480 | JGI IMG/M metagenome (GOLD analysis project Ga0247820, IMG submission 192480) | Soil microbial communities from agricultural site in Penn Yan, New York, United States - 13C_Glucose_Day14 | ecosystem: Environmental > Terrestrial > Soil > Agricultural land | place...
CATGGCCGCCACGGGAGCCAGGGACTGGGGCAACGGCTCCGGCTGGGGCAGCTGCTGGGGCACCGGCTGCGGCACCGCGGCCGAGGCCGCCGCCGGGAGCGGCATGCCGGCGCCGGCGCCCGGAGCGGCGGCGAGCCCCGGAACACCGGCACCGGCGGCCTGGGCGGCGAGGCCCGGCATGCCCGCCCCGTTGGTCCGGCTCACCAGGCGGTCCACCGCCGGCGTGCCCGAGCTGTAGCCGGTCCCGGTGGCCTGCTCGGGCCCGGCGGCTCCCCTCCTGGACGTCCCGTAGAGCACCTGTTCCAGGCCGGTCACCAGGCGGCGCACGTCCACCTGGGGGCGTACCACCAGACGCAGGAAGCGGCTGGACGAGCCGATCTTGTTGCCGCACTCACGGACCAGGATCCGGTGCTCGGTGAGCATCCTGTCCCGGACCACGGTGCCCTCGGCGCCCACGGGGAGGCGCACGAAGAGGAAGTTGCCCTGGGAGGGGTAGACCGTCAGGCCGGGCAGCGCGGAGAGCTGGCCGGACATGTCCATCCGGTCGCGGCGCACCTGGTGCAGGCTCTGGGCGTACTCGGCGCCGTGCTCCTTCAGCATGAACACCACGTGCTCGGCGAAGGAGTTGAGGTTCCACTTCGGCAGCATCGAGCGCACCTTCCCGGCGAGCGCCGGGTTGGCGACCAGATAGCCGAAACGGATGCCGTGCAGCCCGAAGTTCTTGCCGAGGCTGCGCAGTACGACGACGTTGGGCCGCAGCATCGCCTCCTGCACCACGCTCGGTTCGTTCTCCGCGTCGGCGAACTCCAGGAAGGACTCGTCGATCACCACCAGGTCCAGGTCGGCCATGGCGTCCATGAACTGCACGACGGCGTGTCTGTGGAGGAAGCCGCCGTCGGGGTTGTTGGGGTTGCAGATCACCGCGACCCGGGTGCCCCGGGCGCGGATGAACTCCGCGTACTGGGCGAGGTCGAGGGCGAAGCCGCTGGACTCCTGGAGCGGGAACATGTCGACCCGCTTGCCGGTCTCCATCGGCTGGTCGGTCCAGCGGCCGAAGGTGGGGACGGGCACGGCGAGGGACTCGCGGACGAGGAGGTGGTCGATCCAGGTGATCAGCTCGGTCGATCCGTTGCCCATCGCCACGCACTGCGGCGGCAGCCGGAGCAGGCTGCACAGCTCGGCCGTGATGGTGTCGGCGCTGCTGGGGTAGTACGTGATGATGTCGCGCAGCCGGACCGCCATGTCCTCGAACATGGCGGGGGTGGGGAAGTAGGGGTTGCAGGGGATGCAGAAGTCCACCGGCCCGGCCCCGTCGCTCTCCCGTGTCAGCGCCGCCATCGACGGGCTGTGCGCCGCGGTGCTGCGGAACAACGAGGTGACGTTGTCGGCCAAGGGAGGACCTCCGTGTGCGGCGGGCCCGCCGGGGACGTGACGGGCCCGTCATGCGTGGGGTGGCCCGCGCGGGGGAGCACGGGCCACCCCTCAGTACGGAGCGGGGCTCACGGCCGTTCAGCTCATGTGAGGAAAATGTGACGGCCGGGGCGCGCGGGGGCTCACGCCCCGAACGAGTGCACGGTCGTCGTCCGGTACGTCTGCCCCGGCCGCAGCACGGTCGACGGGAACGACGGCCGGTTCGGCGAGTCCGGGAAGTGCTGGGTCTCCAGGCACAGCCCGTCGCCCTGCCGGTAGACCCGGCCGCCGCTGCCGACGAGGGTGCCGTCGAGGAAGTTGCCGGAGTAGAACTGCAGGCCCGGTTCGTTCGTCGCGATCCTCAGGGTGCGGCCGGAGGACGGATCACGCAGCAGCGCGACCTGCTCGGGACGGCTGGTGACGCCCTTGTCGAGCACCCAGTTGTGGTCGAAGCCCTGCCCGTACAGCACCTGCTGGTGGGCGGTGCGGATGTCCCGGCCGACCGGCTTGGTCCGGCGGAAGTCGAAGGGGGTGGCCGCGACGCGCGCCAGTTCGCCCGTGGGGATCAGCCCCGGGTCGACCGGCGTGTAGCGGGAGGCGGCGATGGACAGCTCGTGGTCGTAGACGGAGCCGCTGCCCTCGCCGGCGAGGTTCCAGTAGACGTGGCTGGTGAGGTTGACGACGGTGGCCCGGTCGGTGGTCGCCTCGTAGTCGACGCGCCAGTCGCCGTTCCGGGTGAGGGTGTAGGTGACCTTCGTGCGCAGGGTGCCCGGGTAGCCCATCTCGCCGTCGACGGAGGTGTAGTACAGGTAGAGGCCGACGTCGGAGCCCCGGGTGAACGGCTCGACGTCCCAGACCCGCTTGTCGAAGCCCTGGGAGCCGCCGTGCAGGCTGTTCTCGCCGTCGTTGACGGAGAGCTGGTACGGCGTCCCGTCGAGGGTGAAGCGCCCCTTGCCGACACGGTTGCCGTAGCGGCCGATCAGGGCGCCGAAGTACGGGCTGGAGGCGACGTACTCCTCGACGGTGCCGAAGCCGAGGGAGACGTTGGCGTACCGGCCGCGGCGGTCGGGGATCTCCAGGGACTGGACGACGCCCCCGTAGGAGAGCACCTTCATCCTGGTGCCGCCGTTCGCCAGCGACCAGCTGTGCACCTTGGTGCCGTCGGCGAGCCTGCCGAAGAGCGACCTCACCGGCTTCCCCGGGCCGTGCGCGGCGTGCGCCGTACCGCCGAGGGCGGTGGCTGCGGCACCGGCCGCCGCGGCTCCCGCGATGACCGTGCGTCTGTTCAGTTCCATGTGCGGCTCCCCAAATGGAAAGGGCCCCGCCTTCCGGCGGGGCCCGAGCTGACTTACGAACCGGACTTGCGCTTGTTCCACACGTCGAAGCCGACCGCGGCCAGCAGGGCGAGGCCCTTGATGACCTGCTGCCAGTCGGTGCCGACGCTCAGGAGGTTCATGCCGTTGTTCAGCACGCCGAGGACGAGACCGCCGATGATCGCGCCGAGCACGGTGCCGACACCGCCGCTCATGGACGCGCCGCCGATGAACGCCGAGGCGATCGCCTCGAGTTCGTAGTTCAGGCCCGCCTTCGGAGACGCCGCGTTCAGACGGGCGGCGATCGCCAGCCCCGCCAGGGCCGCGAGCACGCCCATGTTCAGGAAGACCAGGAAGGTGACCTTCTTGTCCTTCACACCGGACAGCTTCGCCGCCGGCAGGTTGCCGCCGATCGCGTAGATGTGCCGGCCGAAGACCGCGTTCCGCATCAGGTAGCCGTAGCCGACCACCAGCGCGCCCAGGATCAGCAGGATGATCGGGGCGCCCTTGTAGCTGGCGAGCAGCAGGGTGACCGTGAGGAGCGCGGCGGCGATGGCGACGAGCTTCAGCAGGAAGAGGTTGAACGGCACCACGTCCAGCGCGAACTCCTGCTGGCGCTTGCGGTCGCGCAGCTCCTGGAGGATCACGAAGGCGACCATCGCGAAGCCCAGCAGCAGGGTGATGTTGTGGTAGTTCGTCTCCGGGCCGGCCTCGGGCAGGAAGCCGTTGCCCATCTTCTGCAGGCCGTTCGGGAACGGGCCGAGGGTCTGGCCCTCCAGGAGGATCTCCGTCACCCCGCGGAAGACCAGCATGCCGGCGAGGGTGACGATGAACGACGGTATGCCGAGATAGGCGATGAAGAAGCCCTGCGCCGCGCCCGCGACGGCGCCGGCCAGCAGGCACAGCACCACGGCGAGCGGCCAGGGTATGTCGTGCTGCACCGTCAGCACGGCCGCGAACGCGCCGACGAACGCGGTGAGCGAGCCGACCGACAGGTCGATGTGGCCCGCGATGATCACCAGCATCATGCCGATCGCGAGGATCAGGATGTAGCTGTTCTGCAGGACCAGGTTGGAGACGTTGCGCGGCAGCAGCAGGTCGCCTTCGGTCCACACGGCGAACAGCGCCACGATCAGGCCGAGGGCGAGCAGCATGCCGTACTGGCGCATGTTGCGGCGCAGGCCGTCCAGCACCAGGTGGAGCAGGCCCCCGCCCGCGGCCGATCCGGTGCCGCCCGGCGGCGCCGGGGCCGGGCTCTTGGCGGTCACATCCGTGCTCATCGGGTTACCTCTTTGTCCTTCGTCATCTGGCGCATCAGCGATTCCTGCGAGGCCTCGGCCCGCGAGAACTCACCCGTGAGCCGCCCGGCGGCCATGGTGTAGATGCGGTCGCACATGCCGAGCAGCTCCGGCAGCTCGGAGGAGATGAAGACGACCGCCTTGCCCTCGGCGGCCAGCTTGTCGATGACCGTGTAGATCTCGTACTTGGCGCCGACGTCGATGCCGCGGGTCGGCTCGTCGAGGATCAGTACGTCCGGACCGGCGAAGATCCACTTGCTGAGGACGACCTTCTGCTGGTTGCCGCCGGACAGCTTGCCCACCGGCTCGAACACCGTCGGGGCCTTGATGTTCATCGACTTCCGGTAGCGCTCGGAGACCTGCCGTTCCTCGTGCTCGTCGACGACGCCCCGCTTGGCGACCTTGCCGAGGGCGGTCAGCGAGATGTTCCGGTTGATGGTGTCGAGCAGGTTGAGGCCGTAGTGCTTGCGGTCCTCGGTGACGTACGCGATGCCGTGGCCGACCGCCTCGGGGACGGTCTTCGTACGGATCTCCCGGCCGTCCTTCAGGACGGTGCCGGCCGCGTGCCGCCCGTAGGCCCGGCCGAAGACGCTCATCGCCAGCTCGGTGCGGCCGGCGCCCATCAGGCCCGCGATACCGACGATCTCACCGCGCCGCACGCTGATCGACACGTCGTCGACGACCTTGCGCTGCTGGTCGATCGGGTGGTGCACGGTCCAGTTGCGGATCTCCAGCGCGGGGGCCTTGCCCTCCTCCGGCTGGTGCGGGGTGCGTTCGGGGAAGCGGTGGTCGAGGTCGCGGCCGACCATGCCGCTGATGATCCGGTCCTCGGTGGTCTCCGGGGCCTTCACGTCGAGCGTCTCGATCGACTGGCCGTCCCGGATGATCGTCACCGAGTCGGCGACCTTGCGGATCTCGTTCAGCTTGTGGGAGATGATGATCGAGGTGATGCCCTGCTTCTTCAACTCCAGGATGAGATCCAGGAGTTTGTCGCTGTCCTCGTCGTTCAGGGCCGCGGTCGGCTCGTCGAGGATGAGCAGCTTCACCTTCTTGGAGAGCGCCTTGGCGATCTCCACGAGCTGCTGCTTGCCCACGCCGATGTCGGCGACGCGGGTCTCCGGGTGGTCGCTGAGACCGACCCGGCGCAGCAGCTCGCTGGCGTGCCGCAGGGTCTCGTTCCAGTTGATCAGCCCGCGGGTGGCGTGCTCGTTGCCGAGGAAGATGTTCTCCGCGAGGGACAGGAACGGCACCAGCGCCAGCTCCTGGTGGATGATCACGATGCCGTGCTGTTCGCTCGCCCGGATGTCCTTGAACCGGCAGGGCTCCCCCTCGAAGAGGATCTCGCCCTCGTAGCTGCCGTGCGGATGGACGCCGGAGAGCACCTTCATCAGGGTCGACTTCCCGGCGCCGTTCTCGCCGCAGATGGCGTGGACCTCGCCCTGCCGGACGGTCAGCGTGACGTCCGACAGCGCCTTGACGCCGGGAAAGGTCTTGACGATCGAGCGCATTTCCAGGACGGGTCCCGCCATGGTCGTGCCTTCCAATCAGTGTGGGCCGGCGGTTACTTGAGGTCGCTTTCCTTGATGTAGCCGGAGTCGACGACCTCCGCCTGGTAGTTGGCCTTGTCGACCGCGACCGGCTCCAGCAGGTAGGCCGGCACGACCTTCGCCCCGTTGTCGTAGGTCTTGGTGTCGTTGGTCTCGGGCTTCTTGTCGTTGAGCAGCGCGTCCACCATGTTGGTGGCCACCTTGGCGAGCTCGCGGGTGTCCTTGTAGACGGTCATCGACTGCTGGTCGTCGATGATCGACTTCACCGAGGCGACCTCGGCGTCCTGGCCGGTGACGACCGGCAGCGGCTTGTCCTTGGAGCCGTAGCCGTCGGACTTCAGCGCCGAGATGATGCCGATGGAGATGCCGTCGTACGGCGAGAGCACCGCGTCGACCCGGCCGCTCTTGTAGGACTTGGTGAGGATGTCGTCCATGCGGCGCTGCGCGGTGGCGCCGTCCCAGCGGAGCGTGGTGACCTGGGTCAGCTCCGTCTGGCCGGACTTGACGACGAGCTGCTTCTTGTCGATGTACGGCTGCAGGACGTTCATCGCGCCCTGGAAGAAGTAGCGGGTGTTGTTGTCGTCGTTGGAGCCGGCGAACAGCTCGAGGTTGAAGGGGCCCTTCTCGCCGCCGTCCTTCAGGCCGAGCTTCTCGACGATGTAGGTGCCCTGGAGCTCGCCGACCTTCTCGTTGTCGAAGGAGGCGTAGTAGTCGACGTTCTCGGTGCCGAGGATGAGCCGGTCGTAGGAGATCACCGGGATGTCCGCGTCGGCGGCCTGCTGGAGCACGTTGTTCAGCGACTTGTTGTCGATGGCCGCCACGATCAGCGCGTCCACGCCCTGCGTGATCATGTTCTCGATCTGCGAGACCTGCTGGTCGGGCTCGTCCTCGCCGAAGACCAGCTTGGTCTTGAAGCCCTTGGCCTTCAGGTTCTGCACGACGTTGTTGCCGTCGGCGATCCAGCGCTCGGAGGACTTGGTCGGCATCGCGATGCCGACGGTGGCCCCCTTGGAGCTGCCCTTGTCCTCCTCGCTGCCGCCCTCGCTGTTCTGGCCGCAGGCGGTCAGGGTCAGGGCGAGGGAGGCGGCCGAGGCGACGGCGGCGAGTGCGGCTCTGCGATTACGCATGATCATCATCCTTGATGTGGGTGCGGGTCTGCCTGGGCGGGCGACGGTGTTTCCGGGGAGCCCGAGACGAGGTGTGTGCGATTGTGCGCGGCTGTGTCTACTTCTGTGAAGCCGAGTTTCCGGAACGTTATGACGAGGCGTCGAACCGGCTCAGATCGCCCGGAAGCCGCGAACCGAGCGGTGCCATGTCGCCGTCCGCGCCGTGGCGGGCCAGCAGATCGAGGGCGAGCCGGCCGCGCCGCACACGCTCCTTCGCGGTCGCCAGGGTCAGCTCCCGCATGTGGTGCCCGTACGGATAGATCCCCGGCGCCTTGGCCAGGCCGAACTTCAGATACAACGGGGCGCCGCGCCGGATGAGTTCGGCGACCTCGTACATCCGCACATAGCCGCCGAGGTCGTCGGGCGCCTCGATGTACATGTCCATCGGAGTGGCCGAAACCCGTCGTATCTCGGTGAGATGGGCGAGCGTCAGATCGCTGGGCACGTTGATCGAGTCGGCGCCGAGCCGCTCGTAGACCGCGTACGCGGCCGGGTTGACCGGTCCGACGAGCGCGGAGACCTTCAGCGTGGTGTCGGCCGGGAGCAGCCCGGCCGCACGCGCCCGGTGCAGCGTCCACAGCACGCCCTCGTCGGCGACGAGCAGGCACTTGACGCCCAGCTCCGTCGCCCGGACGGCGTCCTCGACACAGCCGGCGACCGCGTCGTGGCCCCGGGCGCGCAGCCCGGCGCCGCCCGAGTCGGTGCGGGTGGAGCCGCCGATGTCCCAGGTGCCGCGCGGGCCGGTGAACAGGCAGAGCTCGATGTCCCGCTCCGCGGTGGCCTCGGCCATCTCGGTGATCTCGGCGTCGGTCAGCATCCACACGCCGCTGCCCTGGCTGATCCGGTGGATCGGCACATCGAGGCGCGAGGCCTCCTTCAGCACCACCGCGAGCGCCTCGGGCCCCTCGCACGAGGGGACCTCGGTGCGCCAGCGGCCACCGCCGGGGAAGGCGTGCGGCGAGGCGTCGGCGGGGTCGGGGGCGGGCGCGCTCATGCCGAGCGCGCTGAGGGTCTGCTCACCGGGCCTGCGGGGTGCGCGGGCGGAGGCGTCGGTCACGGGGTGTCCTTTGTGTTCGGTATTTCGGACGAAGTTCGCGGCTCGGGGTACGACTCGGCGGCGGACGGGTGCCGGCACGAAGGCCGTACCGGCACCCGCGCTAGGGACGCAGCAGGACCTTGCCCACCTTCGGGTCGCCCGATCCCACCAGTTCGATGGCGCGCGCGAACTCGTCGAGCGGCAGTTCGTGGGTCACCAGCGGGAGCGGGTCGAGCAGCCCGGCGGCGAAGACCCGCACGGTGTGCGCCCAGGCGTCCGGCGGTGCGCCGAAGACGGTGTGCACCTCCAGCTGCCGTACCACCAGGTCCGTCGGGTCCAGCCCGTCGGCGCCCGGCGCGGGGATGCCGGTGAGGACCAGCCGGCCGCCGCGCCGCAGCAGCGAGGCCGCCGTACGGGCCGCGTCGGCGGACCCGGCGGTCTCGATCACCACGTCGAAGTCGTCCGGCAGTTCGCGGTCCTTGGTGCGGAAGTCGGTGGCCCCGTACTGCCGGGACAGCGCCTCGCGGTCGTCCCGGGAGCCCACCACCAGCAGCTCCGAGGGGGAGTTGGCGCGCAGGAACTGCACGGCGAACATCCCCAGCGTGCCGGTGCCGACCACCGCCACCCGCTCACCGGGCACGGCGTTCGCCTTCAGCGCGGCGGCGGCGATGCAGGCGGCGGGCTCGAGCAGCGCGGCGGCGCTCAGGTCGGCGTCGCCGGGCAGCACGTGCAGCAGCCGGGCCGGGAGGGTCAGCGTGGCGGCCATGGCCCCCGGCTGGGTGAAACCGGTCTCCTCGTAGCCCGCCGAGCACAGCGTCGTCTCACCGGCGTGACAGCGGTCGCAGACCTGGCAGTTCCGGAACCCCTCGCCGACCACCTTGCGGCCGACCAGCGCCTCCGGCACCCCGGCGCCCACCCGCTCCACGGTGCCGGACCACTCGTGTCCCGGCGTCAGCGGGTAACGCACGTACCCCTCGGGCCGGTTGCCCTGGTACACCTCGCGGTCGCTGCCGCAGATCCCGGCCGCGTGCACCCGGACCAGCGCCTCACCGGGACCGGGCTCGCGCGGCTCGTGCGGGACCAGGCGGTGCTCGCCGGGGCCCTCGACGACGACGGCGGTGCTCACTTGGTGCCCTTGGGCTTGCGCTGCTCCCAGCCCTCGGCCCAGAGGTCGAACCGGGCCTGCTGCTGCGGGAACTCGGCCGCCGCGTCGACGTCCAGCTCCACGCCGAGACCGGGGGCGTCGGAGAGGTGGAAGCACCCGTCCGCCGGGTCCACCTGCGGCGCGCCCTTCACCACCTTCTTGATCTCCGCGTCCGCGAAGTCGTTGAAGTGCTCCAGGATCTTGAAGTTCGGCGAGGTGAAGCCGACCTGGAGGGACGCGGCGGTGAGCACGGGGCCGCCGACGTTGTGCGGGGCGACCAGCATGTAGTGGGTCTCGGCGGTCGCGGCGAGCTTGCGGGTCTCCCAGATGCCGCCGATGTGGCCGACGTCCGGCTGGAGGATGTCGACGGCCTGGCTCTCGAACAGCTCGCGGAACTCGATGCGGTCGTGGATGCGTTCGCCGGTGGCGAGGGGCATGTCGACCTTCGCGGCGACCTTCTCCAGCGCCTTGAGGTTCTCCGGCGGGACCGGCTCCTCCAGCCACGCCGGCTTGAACGGCGCGAGCTCGTGCGCGAGACGGACGGCGGTGGCGGGGGAGAAGCGGCCGTGCATCTCCAGCATCAGCTCGGCGTCCGGACCGATCGCGTCCCGCACCGCCTCGATCAGCGAGACCGCGTACAGGCTCTGCTCGTGGTCCAGCTCGAAGTGCCCGGTGCCGAACGGGTCGATCTTCAGCGCCCGGTAGCCGCGCTCCATGACCGTCTTCGCGGCCTTGTGGTACGCCTCCGGGGTGCGCTCGGTGGTGTACCAGCCGTTGGCGTACGCCTTGACCTTGTCGGTGACCTTGCCGCCAAGCAGCTGCCAGACGGGCACGCCGAGGGCCTTGCCCTTGATGTCCCAGCAGGCCATCTCGACGACGGCGATACCGGACATCACGATCTCGCCGGCGCGGCCGTAGTCGCCGTACTTCATCCGGCGGACCAGGTCCTCGACAGCGAACGGATCGGCGCCGAGAATATGGTTGACCTCGGCTTCCTTCAGGTAACCCAGGAGGGCGTCGGTGTGGCCCAGCATCCGGGTCTCGCCGACTCCGGTGATCCCCTCGTCGGTGTGCACCTGGACGTAGGTCAGGTTGCGCCACGGCGTCCCGACCACGTGTGTGCTGATTCCGGTGATGCGCACGGCAGTTAGCCCCTCGCTGTGGTGGTGGACCCTGTCAACGTTGTCCGCGGTTCGACGTGTTCGATATTTCGGCACACGTTCGAAATGCTGGCGTGACAGTAAGGACGGGGTGGCGGGGGTGTCAATGGGTCTCGCGCATAACGGTTTCGGCAGTTTCGAAACCATTGAGCATTGGTCTGCGCCAAACCTTCACAACAAGGGCTAGGAAGCGGACCTGAACGGAACCTAACCTTCCCGCGTCATGGACTTTTGCCAGCCGTGCCGACGGCACCTCAACGGCGCCTTGGCCTGCCCCGGCTGCGGCACGCCCGTGGAGACGCCTCCCGTCTCCCCCCTGCCGTCGGACGAGCCCGACGCCGAGACCGCCGAGGCCGGCGGCGGCGACCTCTCCCCGGGGGAGAGCCGCCGGGACCGCAAGGCCGCGGCGCACCGCCGGCGGCGCAACCGCACGCTGCTCGTCGTGGCGGGCTTCGTGCTCGCGGCGGGCGGACTGAGCCTCGCGGAACTGGGCCTGGACGCGCCGGGGGCGAAGCCGGAGCCGGCGGTGGCGGGGGAGGAGTCCACGGACGGCGGCGCGACGAAGGTGAAGCCGTCGGAGTCGGCGGGCGCCGGCGCGGTGACTCCGGGGGAGTCGCCCCGCGCGGAGGTCTCCGGCTCGCCGTCGGCCAGCGGGTCTCCTTCGGAGGAGGAGTCGAAGGAGGCGGAGACCGAGAGCGCGTCGGAGGCGCCGTCCTCGTCCGCGGAGCCGCCCCCGGCGGCGGATCCGACGACGTCCTCGGCTCCGGCGGAGCCTCCTCCTGAGCCGGAGACGCCCGAGCCGACCACGCAGGAGCCCGAGCCCGAGCCTGAACCCGAGCCGTCGGAGACGTGCGACCGTTTCCTGTGGTGGTGCACCTGACCGCCCCCCGCGGCCCCCAGTAACCCGGCGTGGGTGCGTGCCGGGGGGTGTCGCGCAGCCCGGCGCTCACGGGGCACCGTCGCGCCCACCCGTGCCGCCCAGCGGCACGACTGCCCGCGGAGGGCGGCGGCGCGGCGGCCCGCGGAGGGCGGAGGCCGGCCTGCCCGCGGCGGGCGGAGAGCGGAGGCCCGCGGAGGGCGAAGAGCGGAGGCCTGCGGCGGGCAGAGAGCGGAGGCCCGCGGAGGCGCGGCTTCCCGCGGAGGGCGGAGGCGCGGCGGCCCGCGAAGAGGGTAGAGCGCGGGCTGCCCGCGGAGACGGCGGGTGCAACAGGTGGCCGCGTACGGCGCGGAGGGGGCGGGGCGGGGGTGGTCGCCCGCAGTGGCTGGCGCGTCCGCGCCCCTGACGTATTCCAGCCGGGGCAGTCGCGCCAGTCCGAGGA
>Ga0247820_10002037_pt1 | contig 11389 bp, 9 predicted proteins | sample 13C_Glucose_Day1_2_FD_192480 | JGI IMG/M metagenome (GOLD analysis project Ga0247820, IMG submission 192480) | Soil microbial communities from agricultural site in Penn Yan, New York, United States - 13C_Glucose_Day14 | ecosystem: Environmental > Terrestrial > Soil > Agricultural land | place...
ACTCATACAGGCGTTGCGCCCCGAGATTGTCCGTGGCCGTCTCCAGCACCAGGCCTTTGGCGCCGGTGAGCAGCGCAAAGGTTCGGGCGGTGTTCATCAGCAAGGTCCCGACGCCACGACCCCGGGCTGCCGGGGTGGTGAACAGGTCGCTGAGCAGCCAGGTGCGGTGCGCGTCGATGGAGGAGAACGTCGGGTACAACTGGACGAACCCCAGCGCCTCACCGTTGGCATCCTGGACGAAGAAGATCGCCGACTCGTCCCGGGCGATGCGCTCGGCGATGAAGTTGCGCGACTGGGTGAGGTTGGATGGCTGGCCGTAGAAACCGCGATAGGCGTCGAAGAGGCTGGCGATTTTGTCGAGGTGGGAGGGGTCGGCGCGCAGGGCCTGGAGTGGCATGTTGATCGTCTCCGTGCGGATAATTTGATAAACGGCAAATGTAGATCAAAAGATCGCAGCCTGCGGGAGCTCGTAGGAGCAAGCTTGCTCCGGGCGGCGTTCCGACGATGGTCTGAAGGGCGATGCGTTCATTCAGCGGGAACGCGTTATCGTTGACGTCCATCGCGAGCAAGCTCGCTCCCACAGGGATCTTGGTTGTGAGCCTAATCCAGGGCTAACCGTAAACCCTGTAGGAGCGAGCTTGCTCCGGGCGGCGTTCCGACGATGGTCTGAAAGGCGACGCGTTCATTCAGGGCGAACGCGTTATCGTTGACGTCCATCGCGAGCAGGCTCGCTCCCACATCAAGCGCCTCGGTCCCATGAGCGGCAGCGTGGCGTCGAAGGCGTGGGCGTTCTTTCCTGGCTGGTCTTTCGGGGTTCAACCAAATCCTCAGGCCTTCAGCCCCGCTCAGAAACCACCGCCAGCGCGGATCCCCTGGCCAGCCCGTAATACAGAACCCCCGGTACCACCAACCCCACGATCCAGGAAATATCCACACCACCGAGCTGCGCCACCATCGGCCCCGAGTAGAACTTCGTGTCGACAAAAGGCAACTGGACCAACACACCGATCGCATACACGCTGATGCCCAACAGGTTCCAGCGCCCGTAGCGCCCAGCCGGATCGGACAATGCCGCAATGTCATAGCGCTCCTTGTTGATGAAGTAGTAATCCACCAGGTTGATCGCGCTCCACGGCGTGAAGAACGTCAGCAGGAACAGGATGAAATACTTGAAGGTGTTCAGGAACGAATGCTGCCCCAGCAGCGCCAGCGTGGTGGACGCCGCGACAATCACCAGCACGAACAGCATGCGCTGGCCGGCGGTTATCTCCAGACGGCTGCGAAAGCCACTGATGATGGTCGCCACGCACATGAAGCTGCCATAGGCGTTGAGGGTGGACACCGTGACCTTGCCGAACACCACACTCAGGTACAGCAGCGAGGCCATCACGCCGGTACTGCCCAGGCCGACGATGGTCGCAACTTCATGCCCGCGAAAATTCGCGCCAGCCAGGGCTGCGGCGAACACCCCCAGCACCATCGAGGCCTGGGCGCCGAGCACCGTGCCCAGGCCGACGGCAGTGAAGGTTTTCCAGGATGCGGTCTTGCTCGGCAGGTAGCGCGAGTAGTCGGCCACGTAGGGCCCGAAAGCGATCTGCCAGGATGCGGACAGGGACACCGCCAGCAGGAAGGTACTCCAGCTGAAGTGGCGGTTTTCCAGGAGCAGGCCGATATCGTTGAGGGTCATCAGCCGGGTAAACAGATACACGAACGCAACGACGCCCAGGACGCTGGCCACCTTGCCGACCAGGTGGATGACCCGATAGCCGAACAGGGTCAGAAAGGCGATGCACGAGGCAAAGATCAGGATGCCGGCGCTGTCGCTGACATCGATCAACTGGGCGATGGCCTGCCCCGACAGTACCGCGCCGGTGGCGCTGAAACCGAGGTACATCAGGCACACCAGCACGATCGGGATCGCTGCCCCATAGACGCCGAATTGCACGCGACTGGAAATCATCTGCGGCAGCCCGAGCTTGGGCCCTTGCGCTGCGTGCAGCGCAACCACCGCGCCGCCGAGCAGTTGGCCGATCAGCAAGCCGATGAGCGACCAGAACACATCGCCGCCCAACACCACGGCCAGGGCGCCGGTGACAATCGCCGTGATCTGCAGGTTGGCGCCAAGCCACAGGGTGAACTGGCTGTAGAGGCTGCCATGACGCTCGGCCTCGGGGATGAAATCGATCGAACGGGTCTCGATCAGGGGACTTCGCTGCTGACTATCGCTGACCTTGGTCATTGCGCTGTTTTCCTTTGCGGAGCTTGTTTTTATTGGGTGGGCTTGCAGGCTTAGAACGTCTTGCTGGCACTGGCGACCACCGTCGCCGTGCACAGATCGTCGTAGCCATACCAACCCGCGCATTCGCTGCTCGACAGGTCGGTATCGATGTAGCTCAGCCCCCAGGTCACGCCCACGAAATCACGGCTCAGCCTGGCTTCCCACTCGTAATAAGCCTCGCGGCTGTCGCCGTTGGTGGTCCAGTAGGCCGGGTCTTTGACATCGCTGCGCCCCACGCGCACGTTCAGGCCCAGCTCGGCCGGCAAGGCGAACTGGTAGCTGAGGTAGGTGTAAAGGGTGTCCTGGTCTTCACCGAAGACGTTCGGCGTATCGTTCGAGTAGTTGGCGCCGAGCTTCACGCCATACAGGTCAAGAACGGCGTAGACCTCGCTCAGGTTGAATTGGCCTTCCTTGGGATAGTCGTACTTGATGTAGCCCAGGTCGAGACTGATGGCCTCGGTCGCCTGCCAGTAGTAACCGGCGTAGTACTCGAGTTCCTGCCGGGTCTTGAACTCGCCGCCGAAATCGACATTCGACGTCCAGGCGCCCATGTACAGGCCACTGCTGTGCACCAGCGTGGCGCTGGCCTGTGCCGCCGGATCACCCAGGGTCTGCGAAATGCCACGGGTGCGATAGTCGCTGTATATCCCCAGGCTCATGTCCAAGTTGAAGTCGTCATTGAGGGTCAGTGCGTGGGTGGTCAACGGGGCCAATACCAGGCTGGCCAGGGCGAAGACTGAGCGTGCGTTCATACGAATCTCTTATTGTTATGGAGAGTGCGGGGAATGTCGGGCATGGCGTGGCCGAGCCCCTCGCGGTACGAGGAGCCGGTCATTTGTTTTCGGGTGCTACGACTGGGGAATGCGTCAGGACGCGGGGGCGTAAACCTCTTTGCCGGCGAAGTAGGTCTTCAGGATTTTGGTGTCGAACAGTTCGTCATCGCTGACCTTGAACACATCGCGGTCGAGAATGATCAGGTCGGCCTGCTTGCCAGGTGCCAGCGAGCCGATCTGCTGCTCCAGGCGCAGGGCTTTGGCGGCATTCAAGGTGTAGGCGTAGAACATGCTCTGGCGATCGATGCTTTCCTTGGCATTGAGCACCCCCAGCGGCCCTTTGCGCGTGCTGGCCTGGGCGATGGCGTTCCACGGGTTGGGGCTCGACACCGGCCAGTCACTGCCACCGGCGATCACGGCGCCGGCGTTGTTCAGGGACCTGGCGGGGTACTGGTAACCGTAGGCAAACGCGCTGATGTAGGGTTTGACCAGTTCGACGGTGTAACTCTCGCCGGTGGCCCACAGCAGCTGCATGGAGGCGATCACGCCCAGCTGCTTGAAGCGCGCAAACTCCTTGGGGTTGACCAGTTGCAGGTGGCTGATGCTATGGGCCACCGGGTTCGGGTTGAGTGTGCGTGCGTAGGCAATGCCATCGAGTGACTCGCGGACCGCGCGGTCGCCGACCGCATGGGTGTGCACTATCCAGTCGCGTTTTTCCGCCGCCACCACCAATTCACCGAAGTGCGCGGGGTCGATCAAGAGTTGACCGTCTTTCTGACTGTTGTTGAAGGGCACGATGACCGCTGCCGTCTGCCCTGGAAACTCGAGAACGCCGTCGGCGAAGACCTTGATGCCGGGAAAGCTCAGGTTGGGGACGCCCTCGAATTTTTTCATCACCTTGGCCAGCACTTCCAGGTCGGCCGGTCGGCTTTTCGGGTTGGCCAGCAACAGCGCGGCCACGTGGGCGTTGAGCTCACCCTTTTGCGCCAGTTCGCGGTACAGCGGCAGCACCCCGTAGCTCTGCTCGGTGGCCTGGAAATCGAACAGCGAATCGCCGCTACCGGCATTCGCCGCCGCGTCCATCCAGGCGGTCACACCATATTGATTGTTGACCTTCACCGCCTCGCGGGCGGCTTTCAACATGATCTCGGCACTGGGCGCGGGGATCTGGCTGCGGACCTGGTCCCAGCGCGACTCGGCAAAATAGCCGTTGGGGGTGAAGTCCGCGTCGTGACCGACAAAGCTGCGATCCTGTTCCGACAGGCCTTTTACCAGTGCCGCGTCGATCTTCAGGCGCTTGAGCATGGCGTTGTTGGCCCATCCGGTATGCCCGTCGATCCCGCTGAGGACCACCGGTTGCTCCAACCAGCGCCCTTGATTGAAACGCTGGCCGAGCTCACGGCTTTTGTCCCAATAGGCCGAACTCGCCCCGGCAATGCTGATCACGTCACCGGCCCGGGCAACGCCCGCCTGATCCTGCTCGATGATCCACTGCTCAAGCTCCGGCAACGGTTTGACTTCATCCAGCAGGTTGGCCCTCATGCTGTCGAAGGCCGCCACCACCGGGTGACTGTGGGTATCGATCATGCCCGGCATCAGCACCTTGCCCGCCAGGTCGATGCGTTGCGTGCGGGCATCGGCCAGGGCGTTGATCTGGGCATTGCTGCCCGCCTTGAGAATCTTGCCGTCTTGCACGGCTACCGCCTGGACCAGTCCCTGACCGGGTTCGGCGGTGAATACCTTGCCGTTGAACAACACCAGGTCAGCGGCGGCCATGGCCGGCACCGAGGAAAAAGCCAGGGCTGCGGCCAACAGGTTGGGAACGAATCGTTGCATCGGAACACTCTCTTGTTTTTATTGGGCTGAACGGGAGGCTGAGGCCTGGGACAACACTTGCGGAGCCAGGCCAACGAACGGCGCCTTGGCCCACACGACCTTGCCGCCCACGATCGTCAGCAGCACTTCGTTTCGCGCCAACGCCTCTTCGGGAACCTGCATGAAGTTCTGGTCCAGGACGATCAGGTCGGCGAACTTGCCGACTTCGACCGAGCCGGCGACGGCGTCCAGTTTCAACTGCTCGGCAGCGTTCAGGGTGATGCTGCGCAGCACTTCGGCTCGCGACAGGGCCGGGTCGGCATTCAGCCGGCCTGCATACTTGGGGCCGTAGCTGTGCGGGTTCAGCGGATCGCCTGAGCGGGTGACACCAATCTTCAGCGCCAGGAATTCGTCGAGAGGGTCGACCGGCCAGTCGCTGCCATACGCCACACGGCCGCCGGCACGGGCGATGCTGCCGGAGGGTTCCATGCGGGCAAACCGCGCAGGCCCCAGGTGCTCGTTGGTGCCGTCGACCGTGGACGGCGCCTGCTGCGCCCACTGGAAGGACATGTTGGCGGTCACGTCGAGCGCCTTGAAGCGTGGATAGTCGGCGGGGTCTACCGATTCGGCATGAGTGATCGCCGGACGGAAGCCATTGCCAGGCAATTGCCGGCGCACGTATTCGATGCCATTCAGCGAATCTCGCACCGCCCGGTCTCCGGTGGCATGAAGGTGCGGATCGAGCCCGGCCTGCACCGCTTGCAGCAGCAGCGGATTGAGCACTTGCGGCGGGAAGTAAAGCTCACCGGTGTTCTTGCCCGGCGTCCACTTTGGCGTCGTGTCGGTGCCGGCATTGCGCAGGTACGGCGCCAACATTGCACCGGTGTCGGCCGGCGCATTGATGATGCCGTCCATGAACAATTTGACGTGGCGCATGTTCACGCCGGGCGCGGCCTTGGCTTCACCCTGGTCGTAGGTGTCGGCCAATGCCTTGGCCTCGGCGATGGTTTTCACCGGGTCGGCAGCGGCGGCGGCAGGGTCGAGCTTGATCGCCAGCAAGGCCCGGGCAGTCAATTCGCCCGACCGTTGCAGTGCCGTGAACGCCTTGCCATTTTCCGAACCGGACAGGGCATCGAAGAACGTGGTGATGCCTTGCTGGCGCATGGCGTCCAGCGCGGCGCGGGTCTGGTTGAGTTTCTCGGCGTCGGTGGCGGGCGGTACCACGGCGGCCATGAAATCGGCTGCACCGTCTTCGCAAATACCGGTCGGGTTGCCGGCGCTGTCGCGCACGTACTTGCCGTCACCGGGATTGGCCGTGTGCTTGTCGATGCCAGCCACTTCCAGGCCGCGAGAGTTGGTCAGCACGGTATGGAAATCGGTGGAACGGACCTGGATCGGGCGGTTGGTCTTGAGCGCGTCCAGCGTCGACTTGTCGGGGTCGCCATCGAGCCCGGTCATGCCCATGCGATCCCAACTGCCCACTTCCAGCCAGACATCGGGGCCCTTGTCCTTGTCGGCATCCAGGCACGCCTGAATGGTTTCCTGAAAGACCTTGCGGGTCATCGTCTGGTATTTCAGGTCGCACAAGGTCATCGCGCGGCCGCCATCCCCCGGATGCATGTGTGCATCGATGAAGCCCGGCATCAACATGCGCCCCGCCAGATCGATCAGCTGCGTCTGCTTGCCGATGTACGGGCTGACCCCGTCATCGCTACCGATATAGACGATCTTGCCGTTGGCAACGGCGATCGCCTGCTGCACGGAATCGTGACCGTCGACGGTGTAGACGTAACCATTGCGCAGCACCATGTCGGCGCCGGTCGAACCCTGGGTCTGACACCCCACCAGCGCCAGGCCGGAAACGAACGTGGTCGCGGCAACGGCGATAAATAACCTGGAAAATTTCAACTGCCTCACCTCTGTTCTTATAGTTTTGAAGTGGCCCGAACACGCTGCCGTGCAACCCCTGAATGCAAGGCACACCTTATAGAGGGCAACACAAATCCGGACCTCCACAAATGAGGGGGGGTCAGGCGGTTTTCCGGTGAGAAATTGGCGGCGCCGGGGCTAGGCCCGACGCGAGGTCTGCGCGGGCGAGCTGGGCGAGCGCAAGGCAGAACCGAGTTCCACCTTGCTTTTGACGCCGAGCTGCAGGTAGCAGTTGCGCAGATAAGTGCGCACGGTGGCAGGACTCAATGCCAGGATTCTGGCAATTTCCTTGTAGGAATGACCGGCGGCGAACAGCATCGCGGCGGTGCGTTCCCGGGGTGCAAGCACCGCCCCGCGGGACAGCGTCTCCAGCGAGAGAATCACATGCTCGGCATTGGGACTCAGTGTCAGCGCGCAACGGCCCAGGCGCATCACGCAGGGTGCCTTGGGCAGTTGCGCGATCACCTGCGGCGGCAGCATCGAGCCGCTCCAGCCGGGCAACTCATGCTCAATGGCGGCGCAGAGCCTGGCCCCCACGTAGAGCAGGCTGCCATCCATGCGCGCAACGCCGAAGTCGGTTGCACCGTTGCCAGTGTCGAACCGGATCATGTCCTGGACCTGAAACCGCCACAGCTGCAGCAGGTGATCGCAGAAGGCCGAGAACAAGCCGGCTTCGCTGTCGTTGAACGCCGGTGCCTGAAGGCCACGGTAGAGGCAGACGAAAAACATCAAGCCGCTCTCGGGCAACTCGAACGTGATGCACATCAAGTGGTAGAGGTCATGGCGCCGGGCGAAGTCGTTCACGGCCTCGCAGGGGTCGGTGAACCCGCTGTCGCGCACGACCTCCCCGGGCTGGCTCAGCGTGGTCTGGGAAAACCTGTCATTGACCGCCACCTTGTGCCATTCGATGGCAAACGACTCGGGCAGATTGATTCGCCCGTGCATCCAGCTTTGCGGGGGCGCACTGACGTCGGATGTCGACATCTCGCCCCACCACGCCGACGCGAAGGGCACCAGCCGGGCAAATGCCTGCAAGCCATCGGCAATGAATTGGGAGGCCCCGCGATCCCGGGCAAGGCGCCCCAGGTGCAGCACACACTGATTGAACGCGTTCAGCGTTGCCATCGACGTCCCGCCGCCGACCTCATCACCCGCCTCCATCGCTCTGTTCCCGTCTGCTGAATGGCCTGGGATGCGACCATGCCATGGCGCAACCATCGCGTCCAGCCGCCACCGCCGTTCTGCAGGCGTTTGGTCGGGCGGATCCTGCGCACCCCTGCCCCCTCCTTCATCCGTTACCCGACCGAACGACTCAACCCTGGACCTGGTCAGTACATTCCTGACCGGGCTGATCGGGACTTTCGATTCCGGATGCGTATGTCCCTGGTCGGGATCACATCGATCCGCGACACCGGACTGCTCAGGCGTGCAAGGCGGGTATTGTGCTCGGCAATGATGTCATCGGCGGCCATGTTGTCGGTGTCGACGGTGGAATGGGCGTCGGCGGCGAGCACCACGTCATAGCCCAGTTTGAGGGCCTGGCGCACGGTGGCATTGACGCAATAGTCGGTTTGCAGGCCACAGATGATCACGCGCTCGACGTCCCACTGTTGCAGCATTTGCAGCAGACGGGTCTGGTAAAAAGAATCGCGGCTGGTTTTTCGTACACGCAGGTCCTCGGGTGAGGTTTCCAGGGCTTGGGCCAGCTGCCAGCCTTCGCCACCCTGCTGCAGCAGGCTGCCCTTTTCTTCATGTTGAATCAGGATGACCGGAATGCCTGCCATGCGTGCCCTGGCGCTCAGGCCGTTGATGAGATCGATGACACGTTTGATCTCGAAGCATTCATACTCGCCGACGCACAGCAAATGTTGGACGTCGATGATCAGCAGTGCAGTGGTCATGTTTACTTCCTTTAAATCCCAGGGATTCAGGGGACGGAAAAACAGGTCCGCCCCCTTTTAAAACGACCCTCAGTAACCGAGCGACAACCCGGTATTGCGTCGTGGATCGTTCGCGCCGTAGAAACGGTTCTTGCCCACCGGCTTGCCGTCCAGCGAAGGCGCGCCGACCAGGATCGCCGCCAGGTGGTTGGCGTCCTGGGGACCGGCAAACTTGTGGCCCCAACTTTCGAGCATCTTCACCGTATCCGGGCTGGTGGTGAAGGTTTCCAGGTTGGTCTCTTCCGGCAACCATTGCTGGTGGAAGCGCGGGGCGTCGACCGCTTCCTGGATGTTCATGCCGTAGTCGATCACGTTGAGCATGGTCAGCAGGGTCGCGGTGATGATGCGGCTGCCGCCGGGGGTGCCGACGACCATCACCACCTTGCCGTCCTTGGTGACGATGGTCGGGCTCATGGACGACAGCGGTGCCTTGCCGGGCGCGATGGCGTTGGCCTCCCCTTGCACCAGGCCGTACATGTTCGGCACGCCGATCTTCGAGGTGAAGTCGTCCATTTCGTCGTTGAGGATGACCCCGGTCTTGCTGGCCATGACGCCGGCACCGAACCAGTCGTTGAGGGTGTAGGTGACCGACACCGCGTTGCCCCATTTGTCGACGATGGAGTAATGGGTGGTGTTGCTGCCTTCGTGGGGCGCTACCCCGGGCTTGAGCTCGCGGGACACGCCGGCCTTTTGCGGATCGATGGCGGCGCGGATTTTGGTCGCGTAGTTTTTATCCAGCAGGTGGGCGATCGGGTTTTTCACGAAGTCCGGGTCGCCGAGGTAGCTGTTGCGATCCACGTAGGCGTGACGCATCGCTTCGATCTGGTAGTGCATGCCCTGGGCCGAGTGGTAGCCCAGGTCTTTCATCGGATAGCCTTCGAGAATGTTCAGGATTTCGCAGATCACCACCCCGCCGGAGCTTGGCGGTGGCGCCGACACCACGTGGTAGCCGCGGTAATCGCATTCGATCGGCGCCAGCTCCCGGGTCTTGTACTTGTCGAGGTCAGCCTGGGCGATGATGCCCTTGTTGGCCTGGCTGGAGGTGACGATGGCGTCGGCGACCCAGCCCTTGTAGAAACCGTCAGCGCCCTTCTCGGAGATTTCCCGCAGGGTCTTGCCCAGGTCTTTCTGTACCAGCTTTTGCCCGACTTGCATCGGCTCGCCATTGCTCAGAAAGATCGAGCCGGAATCCTTCATGTCCTTCTTGAACACGTCGGTTGCGTATTCCAGCAATTCGACATCGCCCTGCTCCAGCACAAAACCGTCTTCGGCGAGCTTGATCGCCGGGGCGATCACTTCCTTGCGCGGCTTGGTGCCGTACTTCTGCAGGGCCAGTTCCATGCCAGACACCGTACCCGGCACGCCGACGGCCAGGTGGCCACGGGTACTCAGTTCAGGGACGACGTTGCCTTCCTTGTCGAGGTACATGTCGGCGGTGGCCGCCAGCGGCGCTTTTTCGCGGAAATCGAGGAAGGTCTTGCGCCCGTCCGCCAGTTGAATGGTCATGAAACCACCGCCGCCCAGGTTGCCCGCCGCGGGATACACCACCGCCAGCGCATACCCCACCGCAACGGCAGCATCGACGGCGTTGCCACCGTTCTTGAGCACATCGACGCCGACATGGCTGGCCAGATGCTGGGCGGTGACCACCATGCCGTTTTCGGCCGCGACCGGGGCCACGGAGGCGGCGTGGGCCATCAGGCAGCTCAGCGCCAACGAGGACGCAATGAGCGATTTGGCAAAAGGTTCGAACTTCATGAGTCGGTCTCTTTTTGTTTTTTTGGCTCTGTAAAAAACAGAGGAAACGGTCAGGAACAGTTGGCAAGTATGGCTGGGATTGCGTATTGCGCCTCCCCGTCCAGGCAGTATGCTGGGCTACTTATTGGTACTTCCGTGGGGTCTGCCTGCATGACGTACACCTGCACGACCATGGCGTCGCCGGTTGGCGAACTTAAGCTGGTGGCGAACGGCGGGCGACTGGCGGCCATCCTCTGGGAAAACGACAGGCCGAATCGGGTGTTGCTGGGACCGATGAGAGAAGATCCGGATGATCCGATCCTCGTGCGCACCGTTCGGCAACTGACGGAATACTTCGCCGGAACCCGCAACCGTTTCGAATTGGAGCTGGATTTTGTCGGGACCGAATTTCAGAAAAAGGTCTGGGCGGCGCTGTTGACCATTCCGTTCGGCGAGACGCGCAGCTATAGCCAGATTGCCGAGCAGATCGGCAATCCAGGTGCGGTGCGGGCGGTGGGTGCGGCGAATGGCAGGAATCCGATTTCGATCGTGGCGCCCTGTCATCGGGTGATTGGTGCGTCAGGCAAACTCACCGGGTTTGCCGGTGGGCTCGAGGCCAAGGAGTGGTTGTTGACGCTCGAGGGCGGGCAATGGGGTGGCACCGGAAGACTGGAAGGCTTTTGATTTTCTGCAGGAGCCGGCTTGTCGGCGAAGGCGGCCTTGAGCCTTGTATTGCCTGTGACGACGCCTTCGCCGGCAAGCCGGCTCCTACAAGGATTGTCGTTTTCCACAAAATATCGGTACACCGATAATCGTGTAGGAGCCGGCTTGTCGGCGAAGGCGGCCTTGAGCCTTGTATTGCCTGTGACGACGCCTTCGCCGGCAAGCCGGCTCCTACAAGGATTGTCGTTTTCCAC
>Ga0247820_10002041_pt1 | contig 11384 bp, 7 predicted proteins | sample 13C_Glucose_Day1_2_FD_192480 | JGI IMG/M metagenome (GOLD analysis project Ga0247820, IMG submission 192480) | Soil microbial communities from agricultural site in Penn Yan, New York, United States - 13C_Glucose_Day14 | ecosystem: Environmental > Terrestrial > Soil > Agricultural land | place...
CCTTCGTCCCGCCCCACGCGACCCTCCCGGTGGTGGACGGCCGGCTCGCACTGGGCACCTGGCAGTCGGTGTGCCTGGTCGACACGAACCGCGACAACCCCGACCGCCAGGTACGGCTGAGCTTCCTCGGCTAGGGGTGCACTTCGCTGAGGCTGTATCCGTGAGGTCCTTCCACGCCAAACGGCCGTGGCGGGACAGGGTGGTGTAGAAAGAGCTAGGGGAGCGGGGCGGCTCCCAGATGCCTCCCGATTGACGGCCGCTGAAGCTGTATGACCTGCCGTGTTGGCTCGCGCCGGAACTGGGGGTGCGCGACGCTCGTCCGGAGGGATCAGATCACCGTTGAGGGAGCGTGCTTGCTCAAGTAGCTCTTGAAGGTCTTCCTGATCTCCGCCTGGAGATAACCCGCCTGCGGTGAGTTGGGCACCACGTCGGGCTCGAAGCCTCTCTTTCGGGCATCGAGGTACCGCACGATGCTCGACGATCTGGTGTTGGCGACGAAGATCTCGTTCTGGGTGCGGATGTCGGCGCGCAGTCCCTCGAAGTTCCGCGCGAGGCTGATGCCGAGATTGGAGACGTAGTACTTGCACTCGACGATGAGAACACTCTGACTGCCTCGTGGCGCGATGCCCTGCGCTCGGCTCAGAGCGGCTTCCTCGGCTGGTAGCACCAGCACGTCGCACTCATGCAGGACGCCCGACGAGCCGGTCACGTAGACGCCGAGGTGGACTTCGAGAGCGGGAGCGCCATCGAACTCGATCAGAGCGTGGGTGAAGGGCTGGCTGTCGCTGTACAGATGACCGGGGCCCGTCCGGAAGACAAGGTTGCTCGCCTTCGCCCCGTAGACGTCTTCGTAGGTGACTGTGGCGCCATGCCGACTCGCGGTCGCGACGATCAGGGAGAAGATGAAGCCCTCGTAGACGTCGGACGGCTTCGAAGCGGAGTCGTACGACACCCGTTCCGCGGCCACGAGGTTCTTGATCTCGTTGACCAGGTACTCGATCGTGCTCAACTGACTACCTCCCTAGTCACCTCGGCCAGTAGTTGACTGACGCGTAAACGCTGCTCAGTTGGCACCCGATCTCCCCGGAACTCAGTTCGGCTGCGACGCGATCGAGCGCTTTCGTCCGGCTCGAAGACGACCCCCTCAACCGTGCTCCGGCTGCCGGTGTCGCCCTCGGGCTCAGACCGGAGTGTCTTCAGCACTTCCAGTTCTATTTCAGGCAGGTCGACGAGTACGCGCTTTACCGCATCTAGGAGGAGCTGTACACGTTCTTCGTCTGTCATAGCTCGCGTGGCGATGACCAGCGTTCCTCCTTTGCGTGATGACTCGTACTCCGCGAGGCCCAGCATGCTGCGGTCCACGACCTCGTATCGAGCCGCTGCCGCCGCCGGACCAGTGGCAGGGGAGTCATCGCCGCGGCGCTGCTGGCGTCGGCGGAGGATCTTCTCTTCAGGTACTCCTGCGGCGATTGCCGCGTCGACTTCGTCGAGAACCCAGCTGAGAGAGGTGTCTTGCAACGCTTCGCGGAGCCGCTGTTCCAGGCGGCGCAGTTCGAACTGGTTCATGTCCCCCTCGTATCTGTTGCCTTCGTCTGACGTAGCCGGTCGCTTCTCGGATCTTCCCCGAGCTGTGTTGGAAGGAACCGCGGTCAGCCGTCGAGCAGAATCCGAAGCGCCTCAACCGAGAGGCGGGCTTTCGGGACGGCAGCTCCACCATCAAATAGGACCCCCTCGCCCACAAGGACATCCACAGGTGTGACCGTGCGGGACGGATCGGTCCACTGGAAGCCTGCGCTGACGCGTCCGGACGCAGTGAGGATCCGCCACGCGTTGGGGCACTGGCCACAGGTGGCCAGGTGGGTGCCGACGGGAACGGCGTGGCTGCCGATGACGGACGCCACATCACCGTAGGTCGTCCATCGCCCGGACGGGATAGCCCCCAGCAGGGTGTGGAGAGGCGTCCAGTCCTTGCGGGCGCCACTGAGCTCCTTGGCCAGGTCCGCGAGGCTTGACCCTGCCAACGCCGCCCATTCATCGGGATCGGCCGTGTTCGGGACGTCGTTGGTGTCGACGTCCCACCAGGTCGTCCCCTGTATCCCGTCAGGTGTCCGGCCGGTCACGCGCTTGAAGATGTGGTTGGCGAGTCCGGTCGGCGTGTACGGCATAGCGTCGGCACCCCAGGTAAGGGGTTTAACAGTGTTGTTGTTCCAGACGGCCGTTGCGCGTTCGTTATCCTCGCCCGCCCAGGCGACGATGGCCTCACGGATGGATTGCGGAGCGCCGTGCCTTGGTGTCAACCGCAGTCTTGTCCCGTCCGGCAACAGGCCAGCGGCGACGAGAACGTGAGCGGCGTTGCGGGCCCGGGAGCGCTCTTCCAGTTTTCTGGCGGCGGCCTTGGCCTCGACTCGGGCAGGAGCGAGGGTGAACTCCTCCACTTCCGGTGTCGGATAGACCTTGGTGAAGCCGACGACGAGGTGGCCTTCCACCTTCCACAGACCCACCTGGACGAGGTCGATGTCGAGGTTCATCTCCGACAGCCACACCACTGTGTGAGTCACCTGCTTGGGGAAGTCAGCAGCGATGATCACCTGCCGTGGGCGCTGGAGCAGTTCCGTACTCCAGTCTCCGTCCACATGGTCGAGGAGACGCTGCCTGCACTCGTTGAATTCGACTGCCTGGCCCCTGACGGTCAGGAAGTTGCGATGTGCCTGTGCCGAGGTGTCGAGGTCGAACCGTGACACGAGGGCAGCGTAGGTGATCGCCTGGAGATGTACGTCCCGGTCGGCGGTTCCCCGCTTCAGCTCGACCACCACGAGGCGGCCGGTGGCGTCCAGCCCGAGGACGTCCAGTCAGTCCCGTGCCGGCACACCGTCGGTGTCGGCCCACCGGTCGAACTCCGCGGTGATCACGAGTACCGAATCACCCAAGACCTGAGGGTTGTCAATCACCCACTCTTGTAGGTGTTTCCGTTCGAGGAGCCCCTCTGTAGCCAACGCGGTTGGTGGGATCGGTGTTGCCGACCGGCCCGTAACGGCGAAGAGATGATCCATGAACTCCCCCTCATGCGCCCAGCAATGTCATATCGGGCGCCCAGAGCCCTATGCGCGGGTGAGTCCCTCGGGCAGCCGGTTCTCGGGACGGGACGGGGCCCCGATTGGTCTCATGTGGCCGGATGATTCTCGGGGACAGGCCAGCTGGCAAGTGGTCCCCACCCAGGCCGCGCTGAAGGGCTGGCCGTCGAGCTGGCCAAGCCTCGATGGGACAGCGTCAGCCGCCACTGAGCAGGCGTTCACGCTCCGCCGCCACGATCTCCCGTGCCAACTCGGCGTCCGTGATGTCGAATGCTTCCGGGGCGCTGTCGGCGGTTTCGGAGACGCGGGCGAACTCCGCGAAGAGCTGATTCTTGCGTGCCAGTATCTCGAGGATGCGCTGGTCGACGCCTTCTTCGGAGAGCAGGCGGTGTACCTGTACCGACTCCAGCTGCCCCATTCTGTGGGAGCGGCCGATCGCCTGCCATTCGGTCGTCGGCTTGAGCTGGGGTTCGCAGATCACGACGACCGATGCCGCCTGGATGTTGAGACCGACGCCGCCCGCCACGATCTGGGCGACGAGGACGGCCCCGTGGGGGGCCTGGGAGAACTCGTCGACGATGCTCTGCCGCTTCGCCGCGGGTACGGAACCGGTCAGGGGACCGAAGACCTTTCCAGGGAGGGCCGACGCCACTTCGTCGAGGACATCACGGAAGTACGAGAAGACCAGCACTTTGCGATTGTTGTCCTCCGCCTCCTGGACGATGTCGATGAGGCGCTGGATCTTCTCGGATCTGGCGCCGGCAAGCAGAGCGGCCTGGCGCATGGCCGCGAAGTTGCCTGCGACGACAGCCGCTCGGTAGCGCTGCTGGTCGGCACCTGACATCGGTATCCACTCGTCGACCTCGACCCGCTCCGGGAGCTCGGTGAGGACGTCTTCCTGGTTGCGCCGGAGGTAAGCCGGGGCAACCTGCTTGCGGAACTGGCGAGGAGCGAGTTCCGAGGCACTGACCGACAGGTCCGGTCGGAGGTAGCCGACAAGATTGCGGAATTCCTCGATCCTGTTCTCCAGCGGGGTGCCGGTCAGGAGGATTACTCGCTCGGATGCGTGGATGAGGGCCGTGGAACGGCGGGTGCGCCGGGCGTCGGGATTCTTGATGTAGTGCGCTTCGTCGAACACCAGGCATGCGGGTGCGGCGCGTTCGGGTATCCGTCCCTCCGTCCAGCCGAGGGTGTCGTAGGTGGTGACCGCGGCTCCGCCGTTGCGGACCCAGGACTTCAGTGCGTCGTCGCGACCCGGCCCGTGCAGGCGGTACGCGCCCACATCAGACTTCGTCCGGACTTCGCGCACCCAGTTGGTCACGACGGCGGCGGGACACACCACCAGGAAGTGGGAAAAGCCCTTGGCATGCAAGTGGGCGAGCACGGCGAGTGATTCGACCGTTTTACCCAGGCCCATCTCGTCGCCGATGATGACCTTCCGCTGCACGATCGCGAAACGTGCGCCGAATGACTGGTACCCGCGGAGGGACGCCTTGAGATGGCTGGTGTCGAGCTTGAGTTCCCTGACCGCGGCGACGATCTCGGCTGGCAGGTCCCCTTGGCTCTTCTCGGCGTCGTCCGCCAGGAATCCGAGTTCGGCGAGCATCGCGTAGTAATCGGCCGGCCGGGCGCTGAAGTCATCCCACGGATCACCGACCGCGGCGTCAGTCGCACCGTCGAGCCCTGCCCCGCGGCGCTCGACGGCCTCCAGCGCGGAACGCAATTCGGCTACGGTCCGGGCCTGGGGAACAAGAACGACATGGGAGGCCCGGGAATCGAGACCCTGGAGGAGCGGTCGTACCGCGTCGGCGGCGGCGAGGTCCGCTGTCGCGCTCCGGATCGAGCGCGCCGCGTCCCACGTCCGCAGCGCCGTGAGGAGCTTCGTGGTGGCCTGGGACCGGTTCTTGATGTCGATACGGACCGGCATCTCGTCCAGCGTGGTCTGCCAGATGGTCCGTGCGGCGCCGACCATCCGGTTGCCCGTCGTCTCACCGACTCCGGGAAGCGATCGGATCTGTGATCTCTGGTCGAGGACCTGCTGAACGGTCCCGATCCCGGCATCGATCAGCGCGTTGATGCGCAGCTGGCCGCTGGTTGCGTCCTTGAGCCGCTCGACGGGCATGTCGGCGAGCAGCTTGCGTACCTCGGCCTGCCGTACAGTGTTGCCGGCGGCGCTGACTGCCGCTCTGAACTCGTTCTCGCGGTGCAGGGCCCGGTCCATCGCGGCGAGCGCAGTGCGGGCGGCGTCCAGTTCATGCCGTTCGACGAGTTCGGCCCGGGCGCCGAGGCGGTGGCCGAAGCCGACGGTGTCGTCGAGGACGGCCGGAAGTCCGACCGAGGGGACGGCAGTTCCGGCCCCGGTCGCCAGGCTTTCCAGGTCGGTGACGAGCCGGGTGCTCGTGACCTGCTCGTGCAGCGAGAAAAGGTAGGCCGCTGCCTGCCCCGCTTCCTCCTTCCGGCTCTTGCCCGAGAACAGACGGCGGGCACCGAACAGCGCGCGGACGGTCGTCAGCGCCCGGTCGGCGTCGCCGGTCAACTGGTCAATGCCCTGCTGGACAGAGGTACTGAGCTCCGGAAGAGCCCGGCGGCGGGCCAGGGAGGTCACCAGGCTGGCATCGGACGGCGTGAGTTGCAGTACGCGCCATGCGGTGCTGCTCCCGGCCCTGAGCGAGGTCACGCGCCCGAGGAGCTGCCTGGCGGCGTCCTCCGCCGCTGTCTCGACCGGCTCACGCTGCTCGACGATGCGCACCGCGAGCTTGCGCCACCCGCTGATCTCCTCCACCACACCACGCAGGTGCTGACGTGCTTCTCGCTCCATTGCCCCCGCCACTCGCACGACCTCTGGGAAGATTAGCGACCCCGATTGACGAAGTCGACGGGACCAGGGAAGCGCCGGAACGTCCGAGTACCGTTCGCCGGCCGGCAAGCAGGAGGTTGTGTACGTGCTGCTCGAGGAGCTCAAGCCGGGACTGAGGGTCAGCGGACTCATACCGGCGGAGGCAGTCACGGTCATCGCCGCCCAGTGGCACGGTGCGAACGCGGTCGAGCTGACCTACAAGACCGCCGGGGGCGGCCTCGACCAGCGGGTCGTCTTCCGCAAGGACGAGGACAGGCTGAGCGTCGCCCACAGCGGCAGCCGCGCCTTCGACGCGCCCGCCGGCGACTTCAGACTGGCCGCGGAGGCCCAGCGGATCTCACTGGCCGGTCTGTTCGACCCGATGCTCGCCGTGGCGACCAGCGACGTTCAGCCGCTCCCGCACCAGATCCGCGCCGTGTACGGCGAATTCCTGCCCCGTACACCGTTGCGCTTCCTGCTCGCCGACGATCCGGGCGCGGGAAAGACGATCATGGCTGGTCTCTACATCAAGGAGCTCTTGCTGCGCGATGACGTCAAACAGTGCCTCATCGTGGCGCCGGGAGGCCTGGTCGATCAATGGCGGGACGAGCTCTTTCTCAAATTCGGCCTCCGTTTCGACCTGCTCACGAACCAGCTCATCGACTCCCAGCCCCATGTCAACGTCTTCGAGACCCACCCGATGCTGATCGCCCGCATGGATCAGCTCTCCCGTAACGAGCAGCTGAAGGCCCAGCTCCAGGAGACGGAGTGGGACCTGATCGTCGTCGACGAGGCGCACCGCATGGGTGCCCACTACTTCGGTGGCAAGGTGGAGAAGACCAAGCGATTCCAACTCGGCGAGATCCTCGGTGAGATCACTCGTCACCTGCTCCTGATGACGGCGACCCCGCACTCGGGGAAGGAGGAGGATTTCCAGCTCTTCCTCACCCTGCTGGACCCTGACCGGTTCGAGGGCAGGCAGAAGAGGAGCGCCGACGTCAGCGGGATCATGCGGCGCATGATCAAGGAGGACCTGCTTACCTTCGAGGGCAGAAAGCTCTTCCCCGAGCGCATCGCGGAGACCGTCCCCTACGAGCTCACGGCACTCGAGTACGACCTGTACGAGGACGTCACCCACTATGTCCGTGAGGGGATGAACCGCGCCGGCCGCATCGGCGGCAAGCGCAGGAACACGGTCGGTTTCGCGCTCACCGTCCTGCAGCGACGTCTGGCCTCCAGCCCGGAGGCGATCCACCGAAGTCTCGTGCGGCGTACCGAGCGCCTGGAGCGCAAGAGGCAGGAGATCCTCCACGGGACCTACCGCGAGAACATGCCCGCCGTCGATTCCGCCCACTTCGACACTGACGAGCTGAATGCCGAAGAGATCGAAGAACTGGAGGAGGAACTTCTCGATGCCGCGACGGCGGCGCAGACGGTCGAGGAACTCGACGCCGAACTCACTGAACTGAGGGCGTTGGTCAAGACGGCGCAGCGGGTCCGGGAGGCGGGTACGGACCGCAAGTGGACCGAGCTGTCCGCCCTTCTCCGGGACCACGCGCTGGTGACGGACGCCAATGGCCGGCCTCGGAAACTCATCATCTTCACCGAGCACCGCGACACCCTCCGATACCTGCAGGGCGAGATCGGTTCGCTGCTTGGCAAGCCCGATGCCGTCAGGGCCATACACGGCGGCGTAGGCAGGGCGGAGCGGCGGCAGATCACCGAGGAGTTCACCAAGAACCGTGATGTGCGGATCCTGCTGGCCACCGACGCCGCGGGTGAGGGTCTCAACCTGCAGGTCGCACACCTGATGGTCAATTACGACCTGCCCTGGAACCCCAACCGCATCGAGCAGCGCTTCGGCCGCATCCACCGCATCGGCCAGGAGGAGGTCTGCCGGCTCTGGAACCTCGTCGCCTCCAACACACGCGAGGGTGAGGTTTTCACGCGCCTGCTGGAGAAGCTCGACCAGATGCGCGAGACGTACGGCGGGAAGGTCTTCGACGTCCTGGGGCAGGCGTTCGCCGAGACCCCGCTGCGGGACCTGCTCCTCGACGCCATCCAGTACGGTGAGCAGCCGGCTGTCCGGAATCGGATGTACGAGGTCATCGACAGCACCGTCGGAGACGGCCTCGCGGGCCTCCTGGACGAGCGTGCGCTCGCTGTGGAGCACTTCTCGGACGCCGATCTCCGCGCCCTGCGTGCCGCGATGGACGAAGCCCGCGCCCGACGTCTTCAGCCGCACGACATCGCATCGGCCTTCAAGGACGCCTTCACCCGGCTCGGTGGCCGGATCATCGCGCGCGAACAGGGGCGCCACGAGATAGCCCACGTGCCGCAGCGCGTCCGCTCGGCGGGCAACGGGCCCATCGCCACCAGCTACGATCACGTCACCTTCGACCTTGGCCGCGTCCGGCCCGACGCCCGAGGCCGCGTCGACCTGCTCGTCCCCGGCCATCCACTGCACGACGCCGTCATGACCGAGACCATCCGGACCTTCGAGGGGGCCCTCAACCGGGGCACCGTCCTCGTCTCGGCCACCCTCACAGAACCGCACCTTCTCGTCGGGGTGGTCGAAGAGGTCGCGGATGCCACCGGTGCGTCGGTCGCCCGACGGTTCGCCTACGTCTACGTCGACAGCCGCGGCACTGTGCGGCCGGCCGGCGCCGCGCCCCACCATGACTGCGCCGATGCGCCCGACGGCGCGTCGGCCGGCATCGCGAGCGGTCTCCCCTGGCTCGCCGACGCCGAGGTCAAGGCGACCAGCTGGATCATCGCCAACCGGCTTCCCGCGTATCTGGCCGAGGTCCAGCCCCGTCGCCTGGCAGAGTTGGTCAGGACCCGCGAACTGGTGACCAAGCGCCTGACCTCCGAGAAGGAGCGGCTGCTCCTCGATGCTGCGGCGGCCTCGGAGAAGGAGCGGAGGGGCGAGAAGCCCAAGGAGTCCTCCGCGAGCCTCCACCGCAAGGCTGCCGGGCTCGATGTACGACTCCGGGAGCGTCTCGCACTGCTCGACCAGCAGCAGTCGATGTCGACGAAGCCGCCGCGGATACTCGCCGCGGCGCTTGTGCTGAGCGTCGCCGGTCCACCCTCTCGCAAGTGATGATCGCTCGTGTGTGATCACGGGACGGCGTGAAGCGCGGCGGACATGCGATTCGGCTGATCCGCAACAGGTCGAGTACCCGCCGGCGCCCACTGGTTCCTACGTGCTGAGCCGCCCACCAGGACGGGGTCTGGTGAGGCCCGGCTATGCTGCGGGTTGTCTCAACGGAGGTTGGCGGAGTCGACCGTTAGCGACTTAGACAACTGCGGAGCATGCCTATAGCCGGGAAGCGGGTCCCTCCTCACAGTCCGCCCCCGGCCCAGGAGGGGGCCGAAATGCCGCTGCGCTGTCCTGTCGTTGGTCAGGGGCAGCCGGGGAATCGGGGTACGGGCAGCGGGTTCGGGAGCGGGTGGCGCGTCCAGCCGGTGTCGAGGTCCCAGTGCAGGACGTGGGTCTCGTCCAGCAGGCAGCCGACCCAGAGGCCGGTGATGCCGGCCGGTACGTTCGGAGACCGCGGGGGCAGCAGGCCCGGGGCGGCGAGGCGGTGCCATGCGGAGGAACGCATCCAGGTGAGCCAGAAGAACACCTCGCGGCGCGGTCGGTCGGAAGCCGCGTTGAGCTTCAGGGCCAGGTCCTCGTGCAGCCCGAACTCGACTTCCAGCAAGTCCACCAGTTCCGTTCCGCCGTCGGCGTCAGCGATGGGCGGCGGGTTCGCCGGGAGCGCGGTCCGCCAGGTCAGGGATCGTGCGAGGGTGATCCGTTCGCTCACGTTCCGGCGGGCCAGTTCGGCGAGTTCAGCATCGGTGTGGCGACCGGGGAAAAGGACTCGCGTCGTCTCGGCCGACTTCCGTTCGTCCTCGGCCCGGCGCTTCTCCAGTGAAGCGAGGAAGTCCGGATCGAACGACCACAGTACCGGGCCCATCCGGAGTGGTTCCGGGAGGGGAGAGGGCGGTGGGGGCTTTCCCTGGCGGCGGTTTTTCTCGGCCTTCCCGGCCCAGTGGTCCGGGTTGAAAGCCGGCATCTGGTCGTACCCCGTCAGCAGGCCGGCGCTGATGTAGCCGGTAGTCGTGTCGCTGGGCACGGAATAGCCGGAGGCCACCCCAGCACTGCCCAGGACGCCGTACGGGCACGCCTCCTCGTGGAACGGATGCTCGATACAGGCCGTGCCGAGGGTGAAGCGATGCACACCACGCCGTTCCAGCTCGGCCAGGGCCGGGCTGATGACGGTCAGGGCATCCCTGAAACGAGGGTGCCCCTTGCGACCCCCGTGGGTTGCCTTCGCCGTGCTCTCGAACACCACGTGCCAGCCCAGATTCAACTCGGGCACCGTACGCTCCTTGAGGTACGGCTCCCAGGAGCGCCGGTTCCGCTCAGCCACGCTGCTGGTCACCTGTGTGACCTCAACCGCCCGATCACCGCCGCACATGAAGTCGAAGCGCCCGTTGAGGTCCGCGCGCACCTCATGGAAATCACCGCACCGGGGGCAGTGGTCATACGGTTCGACGGTCTCACCCGTGCAGTACCGCAGGACGCCTGCCGCCCTCAGCTCCACAGGATCACTTGCTCGGGGCATGAGCCTCGTCCGTCCCGGCAGGCGCGTCCCAGGGGAGTACCAGCTGTTCCAGCGGCATACGGGACAAGGTCTTGAACAAGTCGTCCCGGCGGTACCCGAGCCTCGCGGCAAGCAGAATCCGCACGTGCTGATCCAGTTCGTCGATCATGGTTGAGGGCAGGCCGACGGCCTCCGGGATGACCCACGCATCCCGCAGGAGCAGCGCCAGATCGGTATCGCCAACCGGCAGATGGACATGCAGCTCCCACGGAGGGACGGTCCGCAGAGGGCCCCGTACTGCCCGGCTTCGCCGCGCGAGCAAGCGCCGACCGGCCACTTGGAGAGCACGCAGCACCGCCATTTCGGCCATGGCCGCCGCCACGGTCTCACGAGGGCTCTGGTTCATGATTCTCCTACTGGATCTCGGAGGCGTGCCGCGGCTGGAGGAACGGGATCAGCGGGGTCGGCATCACGGCGGGGGATCCGAGCAGCTCCCACTGGCAGTCCGGCACTTTGCCGTCGAGGTCGCGCAACGACCGCCGCATCATCAACAGGATCAGGGTGTCCGACGCCCGGTCCGTGGGGGACCAGTGGCGGTCTCCCACCTGGGCCATCAGCACCAGCCCCGACACGAAGGCCCTGCCCATCAGCCAGGCGAGGCCCGCGTCGCCCAGCTCGCCGGCCTCGAGCTCCGCCTCGACCCGTGCGCACAGGTCCAGCGCCCACTCGCGGGTCGCCCCGCTCACCTCCCAGGCGTCCCGCAGGTCCTCCAGGGTGGCCGTCTCCGCCAGACCCAGCAGGGCGCCGCGGACGTCACCGTCGGGAACGGTGCTCATCCCGCCGTCCGGGAGGAACACCTCCTGGGCGGCATCAGGGACGTCA
>Ga0247820_10002043_pt1 | contig 11383 bp, 10 predicted proteins | sample 13C_Glucose_Day1_2_FD_192480 | JGI IMG/M metagenome (GOLD analysis project Ga0247820, IMG submission 192480) | Soil microbial communities from agricultural site in Penn Yan, New York, United States - 13C_Glucose_Day14 | ecosystem: Environmental > Terrestrial > Soil > Agricultural land | place...
GATGTACCAGATGCTCGTCGGCGGCTCGATCATTCCGGACCTCGTCAACGGCATCAAGATGTACTTCACGATGCTGGCGGCGTTCTTCGGCGCGATCATGGCCGTCATCAAGGCCGTGCTGGTCGGAGCATGGAACGTCATCAGGGCGGTCGTCATGACCGTCATCACGGTCATCAGCACCGTCGTCCGTGGCGGGATGATGGCGATCCAGATGATCATCCGTGCAGTGATGGCTGCGATCCAAGGCAACTGGCGGCTGGCGTGGGCGCTGATCATGGCGGCGGTGAAGGTCGTGGTCGCCACGATCAGGGCCGTGATCGTGGCGTGGATCAGCGGGGTCCGCGCAGTGATCTCGGCCGGGCTGAATGCCATCCGTGCGACCTTCTCGGCGGTCTGGAACGGGATCAAGGCCGTGGTCTCGACCGTCCTGAGCGGCATCCGATCGACGATCTCGTCCGGGATGGCGTCCGTCCGCTCGACCGTCTCGTCCGGGATGAACTCGGTGAAAAGCATCTGGTCCTCGGCGTGGGGAGCCCTGACCGGAGTCGTGTCGCGCATCATGGGCTCGGTTTCCGGGATCGTCTCCGGTGCGGTGGGCCGTATCGGCGGACTGATCAGTGGCATCACGAGCAAGATCTCGGCGGTCCGGGACAAACTGTCGGTGCTGCCCGGGCTGAGCAAGGGTGGTCTGGTGCCCGGCACCGGCAACCGGGACACGTTCCCTGCCGCCCTGACGCCCGGCGAGTTCGTGCTGACCAAGACCGTGGTGAAGCGGATCGGGATCGGCATGCTGAACCGGATCAACCGCTCGTCCCGTCCGCTGGAGGAGATGGCGTCGGGCACCGGCAACGGTCTGGTCAAGGCCCCGCCCGGTGCCCCGGTGGAGGTGCGCCAGCAGGCCGTGTCCAACATGGTGAACCTCGCCAACTTCGCCGTGTCCGCACCGAAGATGGATGGCGCGGGCGAGGTGATCGACAACAGCGTCGTGAACGTGAACACGACGGTGGTCAACCCGCTGCCCGAGCGAGCCTCCGAGACTGTCCAGTCGCGACTGTCCCGCTCGGCGCAACTCGGTCTGATCGGTGGCCGCCGCACGGGGACGGAGGACAGGTGACATGAGCCTGACGGTGAACGGTGTCGCCCTCAACACGCTGGCGTGGAACGTCCAGAACCGCTCGGCGCGGTGGCGGGTGCCCGGTCGGCGGGGGGCGAACGTCCCGTTGCCGGGGGTGCACGGCACGCTCGTCGTCCCGGGGAAGCCGTTCGACGAGAACACCCTCGTGCTGAACATGTGGGCCGTCGGGTGCAACACCGACGGGTCGTTCCCGGCAAGTCCCAGTCGCGCCCGGCTGTGTCGCGACAACCTCGACACGCTGACCCGGCTCTTCACCGCACCCGTGCTGAATCTGACCGAGACGGTCGACGCCGACATCCGACAGGCGACCGGTGAGGTGGTCACGACGATCGACCACTCGTCCATGGCCGGTGGCACGCGGGCCGAGTTCTCGGTGGAGATCGTGGTGCCCAAGGCGTTCTGGTTCGACCAGAGCGCGGTCACCCAGACCCTGATCCCGGGCTCCGCCGATGCAACGCTCGCCTACACCGGGTTCTCGGCGGCGACTGCCCCGTTGGTCGACCTGACGTACGAGGTGACCGGACCGGCCAGCAACCCGACCATGTACGACCCGGTCACCGGCCAGTGGGTCCAGTTGATGCAGGTGCTCGGGGCAGGGGTGAAGTGGACGCTCGACTCTCTGAACTGGACCAGCACGGTGGGTGCTGCGAACGCGATCGCGAACACGGCGCACGGGATAGGTGCGACCCTGCTCGACCTGACGCCGGACGCGACCGGTCCGAAACTGCGGATCACTGGGGCGTCCGGAGCATCCGTGAAACTGACCGGTAAGCGGGGGTACCTGCTGGCATGAGCAGCATGTTCGAAGTTCGCTCGTTCGACGACGGCACGCAGCAGCGGATCGTCCGGGGTGCACGACCTGAGTTCACCGACGAACTGGGCACTGCCGGGTACCTGAAGATGGAGGTGCCCGCCGCGCTGGCGACGACACTCGCGCATCAGGTGGAGGTGGCGCTGTTCCTCAACGGCGTCGAGGTCAAGAACAGCCGGGCCCGGTTGGCCGAGACGACCGGGAACGAGTCCGAGGGCGATGACGCCCCCGGGACCGGGCACTCGGTGACGTGGGGCGGCAAGACGATGCTGACCCGGCTCGCCAAGGGGCAGGTGTACCCCGAGGACTGGCCGTTGACGACTAAGGAGGGGCACACCTTCAACAACGCCACGCCCGGCACGGTGATGAAGACCCTGCTCCAGCGGGCGCAGACCCGAGGGGCGTGCGCGGAGTTCACGCACGCGACGTGGTCGTCGGCGACCGACTCCAACGGCGTGGCGTGGTCGTCGGTGGTGACCCGCAACTTCGAGACCGGCAAGAAACTGCTGGAGGTGCTCGACTACCTCCAGAGCCTCGGCGTAGTGGATGTGGCGATGGTTGGCCGCGACCTGCGCCTGTATGACGGCGGAACGCTGGGCACGGACCGCACGATCGGCGCGAACCCGGTGGTGCTGCGCCGGGGGCTCCAGTTGACGGACACTCCGTACAGCGAGTCGACCGACGACCTGACCAATGCCCTGCTGGTGGTCGGCGAGGACGGGTTCACGTTCGAACACGTAGATGCCGCCTCGGTGAGCACGTGGGGGCGCAACGAGGGCTTGCTGTCCGAGGGTGGCACCAAGGACGTCGGCACGCTGACGACGCTCGCGGACGCCTCGCTCGCGCGGTATGGAGACAAGCGCGCGTCGTACACGGTGAAGGTCGAGATGGGGGCGTCCGGCCCGAAGCCGTTCGTGGACTACCAGACCGGGGACTGGGTGTTCCTCGACCGATGGGGGACGCTGGAGCGGGTCCGGATCCGGCAGATGAGCGTGACGCTGGAAGACGACCTCCGCGACGTGGTGATGCTGACCCTGAACGACAAGTTCGTCGAGCGCGACCTGCTCACCGAGAAGCGGCTCTCGGGGATCGTCGGTGACAACCCGGACTCGACGACGCCCGTCTCGCCCGTCCCTGCCGAGAAGAACACGCTCCCGCCGAAGGCTCCGACCGGCGTCAACGGCTCGTCGACCGCCTACGTCGATGCCAACGGTGTCGTTCAGGGGCAGGTGTCGCTGACGTGGTCGGACCCGACCCAGAACACCGACGACACCGCACTGGACGACCTGAAGCGGCTGCTCGTCTACGTCCGGGCCGACTCCGGCAGTGCGCCGTGGGTGCTCGCGAACGAAGTCGCTCCTGACGCTGAGGCCGCGTTCTCGTCGCCGTACCCGCCGGGGGAGGACCGACGCTTCATGGTCGTCGCCGTTGACGAGAACGGGAACCGCTCGGCGAACTCGACGGAGTACCGGATCCAGATCGCCAGCGACACGACCCCGCCCCCGGTGCCCTCGACGCCCACCGCTGCGACGTACCTCGGCTCGGTACTGCTGACGTGGAACGGGCTGGGGTCTGCCGGGGAGTCCATGCCGGTCGACTACGCGGGTTGCCGGATCCACGTCAGCACGACGACCGGCTTCACGCCGGACGCGGCGAACCACTACAGCACGATGGTCTTCGCGGGTCGGACCGGCACCGTCCCGATCACCGGCCTGCCGTACGGCGTGACGCACTATGCCCGGCTGGTGACCGTCGACCGCAGCGGGAACGTCTCGAATCCCTCGGCGCAGGTGTCGTTCGTGCCGCGCAGGGTGGTGGAGACCGACATAGAGCCGGGTGCGATCACGACCGGGGTGGTGAACTTCGACGCCCGCGACCTCGGTGCGCAGCAGACGTTCTTCGGGCCGTCCGCACCGCCTGCTCCGGCGGTGGACGACTTCTGGGTCGACTCCTCGGCGAACAACCAGTTGAAGCGCTGGAACGGCTCCGCATGGATCAACGTCAGCGACACGCGCATCGCGGAGTCGCTCACCGATGCGGAGGCGGCTGCCCAGTCGGCCCAGACCGCTCTCGATGCCGCCAATGCCAAGGTGGCGGTGTACTTCCAGACCTCCGCGCCGACCGGTCTCGTTGCGGCGGACGTCAACGACCTGTGGATCGACAGCGACGACAACCAGAAGGTGTACCGCTGGAGCGGGGCGGCGTGGGTCCTGACGAATCTCGCGTCGACCGACTACATCGCCTCGCGGGCGACCGACCTCGTCACGAACGGGACCGGCCTGCTGGGGAACAACACGAACTTCTCGGGGTTCACGTTCGACAAGGTCGATGTTCCGATCGGTGCGGCCGGAGCCTTCCTGACGCCGTACGGGGTTGGCGGCACGTACAACACCGACGAGTACATCGCGGTGGATCCGAGCAAGAAGTACCGGTTCTCGTTCCAGGCCAAGCAGAAGGGGACCAGCACCGACGCCCGGGCGTACTGCTTCGTGACCGGGTACGACGCCTACAAGAACAAGATCGACCCGCAGCACACGATGTACCAGCCGAACACGCTGACGACGCTGGCCGCTCCGCTGAACCCGGGCGACCCGACGATCACGCTCACGTCGTCCGCGAACTGGTACGGCTCGGCTGGAAAGCCAGCGGGAGCATCAACGCACTTCCGCTCGATCATCTGGTGGGACTACGTCGATGCTGGCGGCAAGGCATGGCCGGAACTGACGTACTCGCGCAACTGGAGCGGGGCGGCGTACTGGGCCGATGGGGGGATTGTCGGCAATGTGATCACGCTTGCCGCTCCGTACAGCGGTCCGGCCCGGGCGGCGGGGACGAAGTTGAGCAACGGGTCCAGTGGCGGCACGTACATGTATGGCGTGCTGTCGAACCAAGCCCCCGGTGCTGGTGGGATCACGACGGACTGGACGACGTTCGTCTCGGAGATCAAGGGTCTGACCACGGGTGGACAGGCTCCCGCGATGTCGACCGGATGGCCGGTGGGCACCGCGTTCGGCAAGGTCGGATGGCTGCTGAACCGAACGGTGAATGTCCCGTACGACGATGACGCCTCGCAGCACTCGATCGCCCTCGTCTCGGTGTCGGATGCCTCGGCCGCTCAGGCCACGGCCGACCTGAAGACGACCGTGTTCAGCCAGCCGTCGCAGCCCGTGACCACGGGTCGCACCAACGGCGACATGTGGTACGACACCGACGACGGGAACAAGTTCTACGTCTGGACCGGCTCGGCGTGGACCGTCTCGCAACTGGGCACGCAGGCGGTGAACTTCACGGCCCGTCAGATCGGTGCCATCACGACGTACTGGCAGGCGTCCCAGCCAGCCTCGGGGATGCTCGCCGGGGACTTGTGGATGGACACCGACGACAAGAACAAGGTCTATCGGTACAGCGGCACGATCTGGGAGGTCGCGCAGGACCAGCAGATTGCCGATGCGATCTCGGCTGCGGCGGGTGCGATGGCGGCGGCGGATGCGAAGATCCGCACGTTCGCCCAGACCACGGCTCCGGCCGGGATGGTGGCGGCCGACGTCGGTGACCTCTGGGTGGACATCGACGACAACAACCGGCTGTACCGGTGGGACGGCGACTCGTGGGAGCCGATCGACGACGCCCGGATAGCGGCGCAGGCGGCCGAACTGGCCTCGATCAGTACCGATCTGGCGAACGTCAGCCTCGGGCTCGCGACGACCCGAGCCATAGCCGACGGTCTGATCGACACCTTCTACCAGACCGCACCGCCCGGAGTAGCCGCCGAGGGTGACGTCTGGGTCGACACGGACGACAACAACCGGGCGTACCGGCGCAGCGAGGCCGGGGCGTGGGTAGAGATCACCGATGACCGGGTCAGCAAGGCGCTGACCAACGCCGCGACCGCGTATGCCACCGCCGACGCGAAGATCCGCTCGTTCTACCAAGCCTCCATGCCTGTCGGCATGACCGATGCTGATGCAGGAGACCTGTGGTTCGACACCGACGACGGGAACCGCGCGTACTGGTACCGGTCGTCGGTGCCGGGTCCGGCCGGATGGGTGGCGGTCCCGTTCGGCGGCAACGCCATAGCGCCGGGGTCGATCTCGCAGTCGAACCTCGTCACCGAGATTCGGGCCGCGCTGGGGCAGGTGTTCTTCGACGACTTCAGCGACCTGAGCCGGTGGGGCGCGAATGAGGGCAGTTCGGACCCGTGGACGGTGCTGACCCCGTCCGACGCGGAGTTCGGCAACAGCGTGGCCCAGACGGATGGACAGAACACCCGGGTGCACACGACGCGCATCCCGTTCGACCCGACCCAGTTGTACAGGGTGACGTGGCGGGTGCGGCAGATCTCTGGGGTCCGTGCGGTCTCGCTCGGCATCCGGACCTATGGAGCGGATGCCAGCACGCCGGTCGGAGCCAGCGGTGGCAACGTGCTCGTCGCGGCGTCGAACGTGGTACCGGGGGCGGTGTTCACCACGTTCACGGGATTCGTGAAGGGGACCGCCGTGGCGACCGGCTCCGTCGCGGGGGCGAGCGACCCGAAGACCCCGGTGGCCCTGATCGACACCACCCGCTATCTGTCCCCGCTGCTCATCTCGCCGGTCTCGGGTGTGGCGACGGCCGATCGACAGCAGATCTCGATGGTGAAGATCGAGGCCGTGCCGTCCGGACTGATAGAGCGGGCGAACATCGCGCTGCTCGCGGTGAACAGTGCGCTGATCGAGGACCTCGCAGTCGTCGGCGCTAAGATCGCGGACCTCGCCGTGACGAACGCGAAGATCAACGACCTCGCCGCGAACAAGATCACGACGGCCGAACTGGCGGCCGGAGTGCGGGTCGTCGCCGGTCCCGAGACGGGGACGCACGCCGAACTCACCGCCACCGGCTTCAAGGCGTACATCGAGGACCCGGTGGACCTCGTCCCGAACGAGGCGGTGCGGATCGGCACGGAGACGAACGACCTGTTCGCCCTCTCTGACGCGGACGGGAACATCAAGGCGTCGATCTCTGACACCGGGCTGGCCTCGTTCAGCGGCCTGAACACGGATGCCGACCCGACCGTGACTGGCTACCCGCTGCTCGGCACGTACGGAGCCACGATCTTCGACCTGACAGACATGCCCGGCATCTACGGCCGCGACTACGAGACGTACCCGCTGGGGCTCATGGAGACCTACGCGAAGGGCACGGTCGCATGGTACGGCGGGAACAGCACCGACTTCGACGACTCCATCGCCACGGCACAGCAGCGCGGCCTGTTCGAGTTGGGGTTCGACCTAGAGCCGGGACGGCAGTACTCGTTCGCCACGTCGCCGATCCTGTTCCGGACCACGACTGCCGGGCTGGTCGGACTGATCTGTCACTACACGACGGACGGCAGCCAGCCGACGTTCGCCAGCCCGATCCTCTGCCGTGACTACCAGTACGGCGTCACGAGTTCGTACACGTCGGTCGGCATCAGTGAGCGGCTGATCAACGGCAACGTCAGCAGTCAGGCGCAGATCCGCATCCTCGTCTCGATCCTGTGCATCGCCTCGGCTGGCAACGTGCTGGCCGACGAGTACATCACGGCGGGGATCAAGGACCTCGGCCCGGTCAAGGTGAACACCGGCATCCTCCGGAACACGTACGTCACGGGTGGCGCTGCTCCTACGACGCCCACCGTCCGCACGTACACGGCGACGTACTCCTCGACCGGATCCGGCACGTACAAGGGCGACGGCACCAAGCGCACCGACACGTCGGACGTGGTGCAGGGGTACAACTCGTACAACGGTGACGGTAAGGGCCTGTGGATATTCCCGTCCGTGACCGGCATCCTGTCGGGGGCGACGGTCAACAAGATCGAGGTCTATGCCTACGCGAACCACTGGTACTACAACAGTGGCGGTACGGCCCTGATCAAACTGCACGGCTACACGTCGGTCCCGGCGAGCAGCCCCGCCTACACGACCGCCGGTATCTCGTCGAACTGGCCGAAGCCGGGTGGTCGCTGGGTGACCATCCCGTCGACGTTCTATGCCGGGTTCAAGTCCGGGACCTACCGAGGCATCCTGATGGGTCCGTCCGGGGGTACGAACCTGCTGTACTACGGTCGCTTCAACGGCTCGGGAGCGAAGTTGCGAGTCACCTACACGAAGTGAGGAACCATGGGAGCACTGGCGAACGCCACCGCGTTGCGGCATGACGAGACGTTCCGGGAGTGGGTGGAGACGGCCATCGCCTATCAGGCGCGGCAGGTCATCACCGAGGCTGCGAACACGCCGGACCACGCCATCCGACTGAAACTGGCGCAGGACACGGCCGTCACGCCGAACATCGTGCTGCCGCTGATGCTCACTGCCGTCGCCACCGACCCGCAGGTCGCGGTGAAGGGTGCCACTGCCGACCTCGTCACGGAGCAGACGGTGATCGACAAGGTGGCCTCCGTCTGGACGACCGTCGCGCAACTCACCTTCCCGAACGGCTGACGGTGGTCATCTACATCAGTCGGGACTCCGACCCTGTCGGGGGGTACTTCCACGCGGAGGACCGGAAGCCCGACATGACCATCGCGCGGAGAACGATCACGGAGGTTCGGGAGGTCGAGGGGTTCCCGGATGACGTCTGGCCGTTCGTGCTGGTCGGAGGGCTGCCGGTGGACTCCGACGGCAGCAACGACTCGACGTGGGCCGCATGGTGGCCGGAAGGCCGTACTGTGTGGATACGGGAGTGACACGCCCCGAATCGGTGGAGATAGGTCGATTCAGGGGCATGCCCATACACTGATGACCGACCAGTGGCGACCGGTCGATATAACGAACAGGAACATGATGAAACGGTGGCTCACGGGGTTCGCAGCACGGCGCGAATGGGCATGGGACGACTACTGCCTGATGGGGTACTACACGTTGCTCGCCGTGTCCGGAACCTTCGGGGTGTACGGCCTGTCCTCGCCCGCCGTGGAGATCGGACTGGGAACCCTTGTCTCTGCGTACGTGTTCTCGGGGATCTTCGTCGTGATGGGGGTTCTTGGTGTGATCGCTCGCTGGCGGCGTGCTCGCCGGGCGGAGATCATCGTCATCGTCACGCTGGCGATGGCGACGCTCATCCATGGGCTGCTGATCGTCATCGTTGCTCCCGGGACCGGCACGCAGACCGGTCTGCGACTGGTGGCTGCGCCGCTGATGATGATCCCGTTCGCGGCGTTCCTCGCCCGCGTGTCGATCTCGCCGCGAGACATCCAGAAGGCGCAGACGGCTGGTCGTCTGCCTGAGGACGAGCATGTTCAGCAGCCTCCCGGATAACCCGTTCGCGGCGGTCGTCGTCGCACTGCTCGTCATCCTGTTCGGGGTCGGGGGTGGCGGTGCTGTGCTCGCACTCCGGCGTGACGAACGCCAGTCCAAGAAAGACGAGGTCGACCTGACCGAACTGATGCGTCGGGTCGCGGCCGATACGATCAGCGACCTCCAGCACCAGTTGGAGGAGTCACGCGAGGAGCGCGATGTACTCACGATCCGGATACGGCGGGCCGAGAAGAGGATCGCCACGCTGGAGAACCAGTTGGACTGGGCGCACGAGTCGATCAGGGCGGCGGTGGCGTATGCCTCGGCGCTGCTGGCGTACATAGCCGTGCACCTGCCGCACCGTGAGGATATCCCACACGTGCCGTCCAGTCTGCGAGAGCATTTCCACAAGAACCGCAGCGAGAAGGAGGAGACCGGTGAACGAAGTCAACAAGATGCCGGAAGGCGCTCAGCACCCCGACAGCGATGACATGACCGAGGAGGAGGTGCTCGGCGTCATCAAGCGCAGCCCCAAGCAGCCTGACGACGAGCAGACTGTGGAGAAGGAGAAGGAGTAGTGGCGTTGCTCAGTCCGACGACGCGGGTGAACTACCTGCGGATGCTCGCGTTCCGAGGATCCGAAGCAACGATGGTGCGCAACTTCCAGCGGGGGTTCAACTTCGGCACGCCGCTCGTCGTGGACGGTAGGTACGGACCTGCGACCGAGGCGGCGCTGAAGATGTCGTACGGCAACCTGCGGGCGGGTCGGACGACTGCCTCCACGCACTTCTCGTTCAGTGAGTTCCGCTGCAAGTGCTACGGCAGGTACTCGACGTGTCAGGGTGTATGGGTCGCGCGGGCGCATCTCCAGCGACTGGAGGCGTACCGCACGAAGATCGGGTCGGTCAGGATCGTGTCCGGCTGTCGCTGCTACTCGCACAACAGTGCGGTCGGCGGCGCGACGTCCAGCCAGCACCTGTTCGGCGTGGCGAGTGACATCGCACCGATGGTCAGCCTGAACACGATGCGCGGGTACCGACTCTTCGCGGGGATCGGCTACTCGGGGTCGTCGGGACGGGTGCTGCACGTCGACAGCCGCGACATCGGGGGCCACAACTCGACCGGCGGCCGACCGACCGCTCCGACCACATGGAGGTACGTCTGATGGTTGCCGTCAAGGGGCTTCTCGACCCCGGCCCGCAGCAGGTGATGGTCGACCTACCGGCAACATCGGTCAGCGTCGACGTCGACATGACCGACCTGCGGACGTTGCTGACGATCGTCGGCTGGCCCGATGCTCAGATCGACATGGCGCAGGCGATCGCGCAGGCGGAGGCCGGTGACGGCAAGGGGAACGTGTTCTCTGACGCAGTGGGCGACACGACGCTCATCGACGTCAAGTGGGGCTGCTCCATCGGCATGTTCCAGATCCGCTCCCTGCGTCACCCGCCGTCGTTCGGAGGCGCTGACATATGGCGCTGGGCGTATCCGCTGCGACAGCCGTTCTACAACGCGCAGGCCGCGTACGCGATCACCAACGGCGGTGACTGGTCGAAGTGGTCGACGTTCACGTCTGGTGCGTACAAGCCGTTCCTCGGACAGAGCCCGAAGATCGTGCCCGGTCACGCGAGGGCCAACGAATGGTGGAAGTAGCAAGCGGAAGGGGTACACGGTGAAGGCCGGACTGAAGCAGTACATGCCCGTGCTCGGGATGGTCTTGGCGACCGTCCTCTCGGCTCTGTTCACGGCGATGCAGGACAACATCCTGTCCGCCAGTGAAGGCATGTTCCTGATGATCTCGCTGAGCGGCGCGGTGACGACGTACGTGGTGCCGAGGTTCTCGGACGTCAACTGGTTGAAGATCCTGATGTCCGGGGTGACGGCCGCGCTGGCCACGGCGGTCGCGCTGGTCAGCGACGGGCTGAACGGACAGGACTGGGTGATGATCGCCATCCAGTTGCTCGCAGGTCTGGGTATCGTGACGATGACGAACAGCGCCGTGCCCGAGACGCCCCCACAGGAGCCGTCCGCCGTCCGCGCTCAGGCCAGCGGTTAGGGCACGTCGGGTTGCCGCTATTGACGGCTCACGCCTAGTCTCATAGATGCCACCACTGCCGCCTCGCCAGCGGCACTCCATGCGAACGCCGCCCCTCCGCCACCGGGGGCGGCGTTCGCATGGAG
>Ga0247820_10002044_pt1 | contig 11382 bp, 10 predicted proteins | sample 13C_Glucose_Day1_2_FD_192480 | JGI IMG/M metagenome (GOLD analysis project Ga0247820, IMG submission 192480) | Soil microbial communities from agricultural site in Penn Yan, New York, United States - 13C_Glucose_Day14 | ecosystem: Environmental > Terrestrial > Soil > Agricultural land | place...
GTCGAGGCCGGCACCCGGCGCTCGGGCCGTCGATCGGCGTCAGCGTGCGTGACGCCTTCACCGGCGCCCACCTGCTCGACATCGACGCCGACCGGCCCCGGGTGCCGGCCTCGACGGCGAAGATGCTGACCGCCCTGGCCGTCGGTGTCACGCTCGACCCCGCGAGCACCCTGCCCACGACCGTCGTCCAGGGGCGCACCCCGGGCGAGATCGTCCTCGTGGCCGGCGGCGACTCCCTCCTCGGTGCCGGCAAGGGCCGGCCGACCGCGGTCGAGGGGCGCGCCGGGCTCGCTGACCTCGCCGCCCAGGTCGCCGCCGCGCTGCAGTCCGCCGGCACCTCGACCGTGACCGTGCGCCTCGACCTGACGTATGCCGCAGGCCCGCGCTACGCGCCGGAGTGGAACATGGCGGACGTCCACGCGGGGTTCACCCAAGGCGTCTCGATGATCGGCCTCGCCTCCCAGCGCCCGGAGTACGGCATGCCGTCGCCAGTCAAGCCGGAGAACGAGGTGCTGTCGGCGTTCGTCACCGCGCTGAAGCCGCTCGGGATCGCCGCGACCGCAGCGCCCGAGGCCAGCCGGGCGGTCCGCGCCCCATCCGGCGCGGCCGAGCTGGGACGGGTGGAGTCGGCGCCGGTGCGCGACGTGTTGGCCCTCGCCCTGGACGACAGCGACAACGCCCTCACCGAGTCCCTGGCCCGCCAGGCCGTCGTGAAGGCCGGCGGAGCGGCGACCTTCGAGGCGGCAGTGGCCCACGTGCGCGCGACGGTTTCCGGCCTCGGCGTCGACCTCACCGGGGTCCGGCTCAAGGACACGAGCGGGCTCGCCGGGGGACAGGTCATCCCGGCCCGGGTCCTCGGCGACGTGCTCGCGCTCGGGGCCAGCGGCACCGTCCCGACTATGCGGGACACCCTCGCCCAGCTGCCCGTCGCGGGCCTCGACGGGACCCTCTACGACCGTTTCAAGGGGGTGCGCAGCAGGTCGGCCGCCGGTCTGGCCCGAGCCAAGACGGGCACGCTGACGGGTGCGAGCGGCCTCGCCGGCACGGTTGTCGACCGTGACGGACGCGCCCTGACCTATGTCGTCCTCGCCGACCGGGTGCCCGGGGGCTTCCCGGGAACGGTGACCGCCCGAGCGGCGTTGGACCGCTTCGTTGCGGCACTCGCGTCCTGCGGGTGCCGCTGACCTACCGTGAGGGGATGCCCATGACCGAGACACCCCGTTCCGCCAGCCCCGTCGACTGGGAGTTCGCCAAGGCCGCCGGGGCCCGGCTCGTGCCGCCGGGCCCGAAGGTCAGCGCCGACGAGGCGGCCGGCGTCGTCGCCTCGGTGCGCCTGGCGGCCAGCCGGGCGCAGCAGCCCGTCGCCGACACCGCGCGCCTGCACGCCCCCGGCACGGCACCGGCGCCCCTGGTCGTCGACCGCCCCACGTGGATCGGGATCAACGCCGACTCGATGTCGGCGATGGTGGACCCCGTCTTCGCCGAGATGGTCGCCAAGCGCAAGCAACCCCCGTCGGCGGCGGTCGCCTCGGTGGGAGGCAAGGTCACCGGCGGCGAGGCGGGGGCCCTGCTCGCCTTCATGGCCAGCAAGGTGCTGGGCCAGTACGACCTCGCCCCGGAGGGGACCCCACGCCTGCTGCTCGTCGCCCCGAACCTCGTGCACGTCGAGCGCGAGCTCGGCGTCAACCCTGAGGACTTCCGTCTCTGGGTCTGCATGCACGAGGAGACCCACCGCGTGCAGTTCACCGCCGTGCCGTGGCTGCGTGACCACATGATCGAGCGCGCGCGGTCCCTGGCCAGCGAGATGGCTCCCGACCCCGAGCAGCTCCAGGACACGCTCGCGCGCATCAGCAGGCAGCTCCCCGAGGCCCTCAGGAGCGGCGGCACCGGCATCGCCGAGATCATCGCGACCCCCGAGCAGCGCGAGAAGCTGGCGCAGATGACGGCCGTGATGTCCCTCCTCGAGGGCCACGCCGACGTCGTCATGGACGAGGTCGGCCCGCAGGTCATCCCGTCGGTCGCCGAGATCCGGGCGAAGTTCAACGAGCGGCGCAAGGGCGTCGGCGCCTTCGACCGGCTGCTGCGCCGGCTGCTCGGGCTCGAGGCCAAGATGCGCCAGTACCGCGACGGCGCGGTGTTCGTCCGGGCCGTCATCGACGAGGTGGGCATGGACGGCTTCAACCAGGTGTGGTCCTCCCCGGAGGCCCTTCCGCTGCCGAAGGAGATCGAGGAGCCCTCGGCGTGGGTGACGCGCGTCCACCGGTGAGGACGTGACCGGCCCGCACCCCGCGGTCGCCGCCGTGCGCCTCGCGGTGCGGTCGCTGCTCGACGGGCTCGGGCCCGGAGCCCGGGTGCTCGTCGCCTGCAGCGGCGGTGCCGACTCCCTGGCGCTCGCCGCGGCCACCGCGTTCGAGGCGCCGAAGCTCGCCATCGACGCCAGCGCCGTCGTCGTCGACCACGGCCTCCAGGAGGGCTCCGCCTCCGTCGCCGAGCGCGCCGCTGCACAGTGCCGGAGCCTCGGCCTCGACCCGGTGGAGGTGGTGGCGGTCCAGGTCGACACGACCGGCGTGGGCCCCGAGGCCGCCGCCCGCACCGCCCGGTACGCAGCCCTCGAGGAGGCCGCCGACCGGCACGGGGCGGCGGTCGTCCTCCTGGGCCACACCCGGGACGACCAGGCCGAGCAGGTCCTCCTGGGGCTGGCCCGCGGCTCGGGCGCCAGGTCCCTCGCCGGTATGCCGCGGCGGCGCGGCCGCTACGCGCGCCCCCTCTTGGGCATCTCCCGCGCACAGGCGGCCTCCGCCTGTGCGGCGAGCGGCCTCGAGGCGTGGGTGGACCCGCACAACGCCGACGCGGCATACGCCCGCGTGCGCGCCCGGGCACTGCTCGCGGACCTCGAGGCGGCGCTCGGGCCCGGCGTCGCGGGAGCGCTCGCGCGCAGCGCCGACCAGCTCCGCGAGGACGCGGACTACCTCGACGCCCTGGCCGCCGACGCCCAGGCAGCGCTCGGTCCGGGTCCCTGGGCCACGGCGGCGCTGCTGGCCATCCGGCGTCCGGTCCGGACGCGGCTGTGGCGGCTGCTGCTCGTCGCGGCCGGCTCGCCGGCGGGAGCCCTCACCTCCGCCCACGTCGAGGCGTGCGACGCCCTCCTGACCCACTGGCACGGACAAGGCCCGGCCAGCGTCCCCGGAGGCCTTCGGGTGCAGCGCAGCGACGGGCGGGTGTCCATCACGGCGCCCTCTCGGGTTGAATAGGCCGCGCCACCCCGCACCGACCTGTCAGGAGTAGGAACGTGGACGCTGCCCACATGGGAGCCGACCTCGAAAAGGTGCTCATCACCGAGCAGGAGATCCTCGCCAAGCTCGAGGACCTCGCGAAGGACATCTGGGCCGAGTACGAAGGCAAGGACCTGCTCCTCGTCGGTGTCCTCAAGGGCGCCGTCATGGTCATGGCGGACCTCTCCCGCGCCCTGCCCGGCACGGCTCCGGTGGACTGGATGGCCGTGTCCTCCTACGGCTCGGGGACCAAGTCCTCCGGCGTGGTCCGCATCCTCAAGGACCTCGACACCGACATCACCGGCAAGCACGTGCTCATCGTCGAGGACATCGTCGACTCCGGCCTGACGCTGTCGTGGATCAAGTCGAACCTCGAGTCGCGCTCGCCAGCCTCGGTGGAGATCTGCACCCTGCTGCGCAAGCCGGAGGCGGCCAAGGTCGAGATCGACGTCAAGTGGGTCGGCTTCGACATCCCCAACGAGTTCGTCGTCGGCTACGGCCTCGACTACGCCGAGAAGTACCGCAACCTGCGCGTCGTCGGCACCCTCGCTCCGCACGTCTACTCCTGAACCGAGCGGGCTGGAACACCAGCCGCTGCTCCGTCGTTTGAGTGCAGGGCGGATGGCTGCGCTGCCGGTGTACCGTCGTCCCATCGTCGCGTCCCTCCCGGGCGATGGCGCGTTGGGCTGAACGAGCAGGAGGCTCGGGGTCGAAGGGCCCCGCACACACATGGACTTCAAGCGCATTCTCCGGACCCCACTGTTCTGGGTCATCGTGGTGGTCGCCACCACCCTCATGGTGTTCTCCTTCAGCGACAGCGGTGGGTATGTCCGGATCGACACCTCCGCTGCCGAGAAGCTCATCGCCGAGGACAAGGTCCAGTCGGTCAAGCTGACCAACAACGAGGTGATCGACCTCGACCTCAAGTCCGGGCAGAGCTACTCCGACGGTGACAGCGTCAAGGACGCCACCAAGGTGCGCGCCCAGTACGTCGAGGCCCGCGGGCCGTCGATCATCGCCCTGCTGTCCGAGAACCCCCCGCCGGGGGGTTACACCGACGAGATCAAGGCCACCAACCCCGTCCTGGCGCTGCTCGGCTCCCTGCTGCCGATCATCATCCTGCTCGGCCTGTTCTGGTTCCTCATGTCCCAGATGCAGGGCGGCGGCTCCCGCGTCATGCAGTTCGGCAAGTCCAAGGCCAAGCTGGCCACCAAGGACACCCCGAAGGTGACGTTCTCCGACGTGGCCGGGGCCGACGAGGCCGTCGAGGAGCTCCACGAGATCAAGGAGTTCCTGGCCGAGCCCGCCAAGTTCCTCGCCGTCGGCGCGAAGATCCCCAAGGGCGTGCTGCTCTACGGTCCCCCCGGCACCGGCAAGACGCTGCTGGCCCGGGCCGTCGCCGGCGAGGCGGGCGTGCCGTTCTACTCCATCTCCGGCTCCGACTTCGTCGAGATGTTCGTCGGTGTCGGCGCCTCGCGCGTCCGCGACCTGTTCGAGCAGGCCAAGGCCAACGCGCCCGCCATCGTCTTCGTCGACGAGATCGACGCGGTGGGCCGCCACCGCGGCGCCGGCCTCGGCGGCGGGCACGACGAGCGCGAGCAGACCCTCAACCAGCTGCTGGTCGAGATGGACGGCTTCGACGTGAAGACCAACGTCATCCTCATCGCCGCCACCAACCGTCCCGACATCCTCGACCCCGCGCTGCTGCGCCCGGGCCGCTTCGACCGCCAGATCGCTGTCGAGGCGCCCGACATGATCGGTCGCCACCGCATCCTCGAGGTGCACTCGCAGGGCAAGCCGATGGCGACCGGTGTCGACCTGCTGGCCGTCGCCCGCCGCACCCCGGGCTTCACCGGTGCCGACCTCGCGAACGTCCTCAACGAGGCCGCCCTGCTGACGGCCCGCAGCGAGAAGAAGCTCATCGACGACGCCGCGCTCGACGAGGCCATCGACCGCGTCATCGCCGGCCCCCAGAAGCGCACCCGGATCATGTCCGCCAAGGAGCGCAAGATCACCGCCTACCACGAGGGCGGGCACGCCCTGGTCGCAGCGGCGATGAACCACACCGACCCGGTGACGAAGGTGACGATCCTTCCCCGCGGACGGGCGCTCGGCTACACGATGGTCATGCCGACCGACGACAAGTACTCCACGACCCGCAACGAGATCCTCGACCAGCTCTCGTACGCCCTCGGCGGCCGGGTCGCGGAGGAGGTCATCTTCCACGACCCCACCACCGGTGCCGCCAACGACATCGAGAAGGCCACGGCCATGGCTCGCAAGATGGTCACCGAGTACGGCATGAGCGAGCGGGTCGGCGCGATCAAGCTCGGCCAGAGCCAGGGCGAGGTCTTCCTCGGCCGCGACATGGGCCACCAGCGCGACTACTCCGAGGAGATCGCCGGCGTGGTCGACGAGGAGGTCCGCCGCCTCATCGACGCCGCCCACGACGAGGCCTGGCACGTCGTCAACGACAACCGCGCGATTCTCGACCAGCTCGTGCTCGAGCTGCTCGAGAAGGAGACGCTGAACGCCGCCGAGCTCGCGGAGATCTTCGCCCCGGTGAAGAAGCGTCCGAAGCGCCCGACCTGGCTCTCCAGCGAGACCCGCCTGCTCTCCGACCAGCCGCCGGTGCTGACGCCGGCCGAGCGCGCCGCGGCGAACGGCGGCGCGGAGAGCGCGGACGGCGCACCGGCGACGGCGCACGCCATCGACAAGGCCGCCGAGGCGGGCGCCTACCCCCGCCACGAGGAGCACCCCCCGACCAAGGTCATCGAGGTCCCCGAAGGCGGTCATGTCGACCCAGACACGCACTGAGCCCGAGGGTGACGCGGCGGGGGCGCGCAACGCGATCGACTTCGAGCGCGCCGAGGCTGCGGTCCGCGAGCTCCTCATCGCTGTCGGGGAGGACCCCGACCGCGACGGCCTGAAGGAGACCCCGGCCCGCGTCGCCCGCGCCTACGCCGAGACCTTCGCCGGCCTGCGGATGAGCCCGGAGGAGGTGCTGTCCGCGACCTTCCCGATCGAGCACGACGAGATGATCCTCGTGCGCGACATCGAGGTCTACAGCACCTGCGAGCACCACCTCGTGCCGTTCCACGGCGTGGCCCACGTCGCGTACATCCCCGCCAAGGACGGCCGCGTCACGGGCCTGTCGAAGATCGCCCGGCTCGTCGAGGTGTTCGCGCGCCGTCCCCAGGTCCAGGAGCGGCTCACCACCCAGGTGGCCGATGCACTCGTCGACCACCTCCATGCCCAGGGCGTCATGGTCGTCGTCGAGGCCGAGCACCTCTGCATGTCGATGCGCGGGGTGCGCAAGCCTGGCTCGCGGACCATCACGTCCGCGGTGCGGGGGCAGCTGCGCGACGCGGCGACCCGCGCCGAGGCGATGGCGCTCCTGCTCGGCGGCAAGCGCTGACATGATCCCGACGACGTCCGGCGGCATGCCGCTGGTGATGGGGGTCGTCAACGTCACCCCCGACTCGTTCAGCGACGGCGGCCAGTGGTTCGAGCCGGACGCCGCCATCGCGCACGGCCGCGACCTGCTCGCCGAGGGCGCCGACATCCTCGACGTCGGAGGCGAGTCCACCCGACCGGGGGCCGAGCGGCCCTCCCTCGACGAGGAGCTGCGCCGGGTGCTGCCGGTCGTCGAGGCCCTGGCCGCGGCAGGGGCGGTGGTGTCCGTGGACACCATGCGCGCCGAGGTCGCGTCGAGAGCGCTGGCGGCCGGCGCGAGGGTCATCAACGACGTCAGCGGCGGGCTGGCGGACCCCGAGATGGCGGCCGTGGCCGCCGGCGCCGGGGTGCCGTTCATCGCCATGCACTGGCGGGGCCACAGCCGCGACATGCAGGACAGGGCGGTCTACACGGACGTCGCCGCGGAGGTCTGCGCCGAGCTGAGCGTGCGCGCCGAGGAGCTGCAGGCGCAGGGCATCTCCCGGGACAACCTCGTCCTCGACCCGGGATTCGGCTTCTCGAAGCTGGCCGCCCACAACTGGAGCCTGCTGCGACATCTCGACCAGGTCACGGGTCTGGGCTTCCCGGTCCTCGTCGGCACCTCGCGCAAGGCGTTCCTGGGCCGCCTGGGAGTGCCCGACGGGAGCGACCCCCGTCCTCCCCTCGAGCGCGATGCCGCGACCGCCGCCACCTCGCTGTATGCCGCGATGGCGGGCGTGTGGGCGGTGCGGGTCCACCACGTCCCCTCCACACTGGACGCCCTGCGGGTGTCCTCGGCGATCGCAGGGGCGTCCTGATGGACCAGATCGTCCTCACCGGCATCGCCGCCACCGGCTACCACGGCGTGCTCGACTTCGAGAAGCGCGACGGCCAGCGGTTCGTCGTCGACGTCGTCATGGATGTCGACCTCGCACCCGCCGGCGCCAGCGACGACCTCGGCGACACGGTCAACTACGCCGAGGTCGCCGGTGACGTCGTCGCCCTCATCGAGGGCGAGCCGCTCGACCTCATCGAGGCCCTTGCCGAGCGGATCGCCACCGCCATCCTGACCCGCCCGCTCGTCGAGGCCGTCGAGGTGGTCGTGCACAAGCCGCAGGCCCCGGTGGGCCATCCCTTCACCGACGTGCAGGTGCGCCTCCGACGCGAGCGGGAGACGCCCGTCGTGATCGCGCTCGGGTCGAACCTGGGGGAGTCCGCGGAGATGCTCCACGACGCGGCGGTCGCGCTGTTCGGGCTGATCGACATCGACGCGGTGTCTCCCCTCGTCGAGACGGACCCGGTCGGGGGACCGGACCAGCCGGCATACCTCAACGCGGTGGTGACGGGGACGACCTCTCTCGCACCCCGCGCGCTGCTCCGGTTCCTCCACGACATCGAGCGCGCCCACGGGCGCACCCGCGACGTGCGGTGGGGACCGCGCACCCTCGACCTCGACCTCATCCAGTACGGCGACCCAGCCTTCAACACGGACGTGCAGATGGACGACCCGGCGCTGACGCTGCCGCACCCGCGGGCGCACGAGCGCGCGTTCGTCCTCGTGCCGTGGGCCGAGGCGGACCCCGAGGGCACACTGCGGGTCGGGGGACAGGTGCGCCGCGTCGCCGACCTCGTCGCAGCCATGGACACCTCCGGGGTGCGGCCCGGCCCGGAGGGCAACCTGCTGGACGACACGTGGTGAACGACGGCCGCGGGCTGCGCCTCTCCCACCTCGCCGGGGTCGCCCTCGTCGTGGGCGGGCTGTCCTGGATCGGCTGGCGGATCTACCTCGACCGCGGGGGGCTGCTGCCGCCCTCTCCCTGGGTGTCGTCGGTGCTGCTCGTGGTGATGGCCGCGCTCGTCTTCACGGCGGGGCTGCCGGTGCGGCGCTTTCTCAAGGGACGGGCCACCAAGACGCTCAGCCCGATCCGGGCGGCGCGCACCCTGGTGCTCGCGCAGGCGGCGGCCCTCACGGGCGCCGGAGTCCTCGGCTACTACGCCGCCCAGGTCGCGCTCGTCCTGCCCGACCTCGACATCCCGTCCTACGGCGTGCTCATCTGGCGGCTCGGGGCGCTGTGCCTCGGTGCCATCCTGCTGGCCGCCGCGGGCATGGCGACGCAGCGGATGTGCCGGATCGACAGCGGCGAGGACCGGGACCGGGACAGCGAGCGGGCCTGAGACCGCTGCCACGGCGAGAGCCGCTACTTGTCGATGTCGCCGACGACGAAGAACATCGAGCCCAGGATCGCGACCATGTCGGAGATGAGGTTGCCGGGCAGGGCCTCGCCCAGCACAGCGATGTTGTTGAACGACGCCGAGCGGAGCTTGAGCCGCCACGGGGTCTTCTCGCCGCGTGAGACGAGGTAGTAGCCGTTGAAGCCGAGCGGGTTCTCCGTGGCGGTGTAGAGGTCGCCCTCGGGCACCTTGAGGACCTTCGGGAGCCGGACGTTGACCGGGCCGCGGGGGAGCGAGCCGAGCCGGTCGACGCAGGCCTCAGCGAGGTCGAGGCTCACGTGCACCTGCTCGAGCAGGACCTCGAGCCGGGCCAGGCAGTCGCCGGCGGTGCGGGTCACGACCCGGCCCGGCCCGCCGGGCCCGAACAGCGCGGCATACGCGAGGTAGGGCTCGTCGCGGCGCAGGTCCATGTCGACCCCGGACGCGCGGGCGATGGGGCCGGAGACGCCGTAACCCTCGATGGTCTGCGGCGTCAGCACGCCGACACCGCGGGTCCGGCCCTCCAGGATCTCGTTGCCCACGATGAGGGACTCGAGGTCCGGAAGCCGGTGCCGCACGTCGGCGATGGCGCGGGAGACGCGGCCGAGCCATCCGGCCGGCAGGTCCTCCTTGAGACCGCCGACGCGGTTGAACATGTAGTGCATCCGCCCGCCGGAGGCCTCCTCCATCACCGCCTGCAGCTCCTCGCGCTCACGGAACGCGTAGAAGATCGGGGTGATGGCACCCAGCTCGAGGGGGTAGGAGCCGAGGAACATCAGGTGGTTGAGCACCCGGTTGAGCTCGGCGAGCAGGGTGCGCGCCCAGACCGCGCGCTCGGGCACCTCCATCCCGAGCATCCGCTCGACGCCCAGCACGACGCCGAGCTCGTTGGAGAACGCCGAGAGCCAGTCGTGCCGGTTGGCCAGGACCACGATCTGCCGGTAGTCGCGCACCTCGAAGAGCTTCTCGGCGCCGCGGTGCATGTAGCCGACGATCGGCTCCGCAGAGACGATGCGCTCGCCGTCGACGACGATGCGCAGCCGCAGCACGCCGTGGGTGGCCGGGTGCTGGGGGCCGATGTTGAGCACCATGTCGGCGGTTGCCAGGCCCCCCGCGCCCATGCCGACGGTGAGCTCGCGCTGTCCGTCGGGAGGGGTCATGCCCGCCATCCTGCCCCATCCGCCCCTGGTCGGTTTATCGGGTGACCCGATGAACACGCACTTCACCCGAGAAGCTTTCTCGGGTGAAGTGGCCCTTTCTCGGGGGACCCGATAAACCGCCCCGGGCGCGGGGTCAGCCCGGGCAGCCGGGGAGGTTGTCGAGCGCGGTCGCTCGGCCCTGCGGGTCGAGCCTGACCAGGACGAGGTTCTCGTGGTCGCCCAGGTCGGCGATCTCCTTCATCGTGGCCGACCGCGTCTGCTGCGGCTCGCCCGCCGCCACGCAGTGGTGGTAGAGGATCCGGGCGTTCTCGGCGACCGGGATGTCGTAGGTCAGCCGGTCGTTCTGGTTCTCGAACGGCGTGCCCTTGAAGGGTGCCAGCGGCACGCCCTCCCGGGCGAGCCTGGCGTCGTCCAGGCCCTTGAAGGTCCAGCGGTCGAGCGTCATGACCTCCACGCCCGCAACGGTCTTCAGCCCGGTGATGGTGCCGAAGTCGAAGCCCCGCCCCGCCACCTCGCTCTTCGGGGCCGCCGGGGGCCTGGGTGCGGCGGACGTCGGCTTCGCGCTCGCCGTCACCGTCGGGGTCACCGTGACGGTCACCGCACCGTCCTCCGGGGCGCCACCGCCGCAGGCGGTCAGCCCGAGCGTGGCCAGCGCGCAGAGGGCAGCGCCGATCTGCTGGGTTCTCATGGGGACAGGGGTCCTTTCGGTCTGCAGCAGCGCCACAGTCTGCCCGTCGGCGACGCACTGACAAAACCCGCGGCACTGCGGCACGCTGCTCGCGTGGCCCCTTCCGATGCAGCCCGCGGGCTCGATGCAGCCGACGTCCTCGACCTCGCAGACCCGGCGGTCGTGACCGATCCGTACCCGCACCTCGCGCGGCTGCGGGCGCAGGCACCCCTCGCGTGGCACAGCGGGCTCGGCCTGTGGGTGGCGACGAGCCACGAGGCGTGCGGGGCGGTCCTGCGTGACCGCCGCCTGGGCCGGGTCTTCCGCCCGCGCACCCCGGAGGGCGACTGGGAGACGTTCAACTGGCTGCACGCCGACTCCATCCTCGACAGCGAGCCCCCGAAGCACACCCGCCTGCGCCGGCTCGTCGCCGGCGCGTTCGGCCGCGGACACGTGGCCAGGCTCGCGCCGCGCATCGAGCAGCTGGCCGAGGGCCTGCTCGACGCGGCGGCGCCGCCCGGCAGCGCGGAGCCGTTCGACGTGCTGGCCGCCTACGCCGAACCGCTGCCGGTGCTCGTCATCGCGGAGCTGCTCGGGGTGCCCGAGGCAGACCGCGTCCATCTCCGGCCGTGGTCGC
>Ga0247820_10002049_pt1 | contig 11371 bp, 13 predicted proteins | sample 13C_Glucose_Day1_2_FD_192480 | JGI IMG/M metagenome (GOLD analysis project Ga0247820, IMG submission 192480) | Soil microbial communities from agricultural site in Penn Yan, New York, United States - 13C_Glucose_Day14 | ecosystem: Environmental > Terrestrial > Soil > Agricultural land | place...
GGTCAAGGCGGAGTGGGTCAGCGAGCTCGAGGCCGACTGCGACCGCTACCTCGAGCGGCTGGAGAAGCTGCGGTCCTTCATCCTGCCTGGCGGCACCCCCGGCGCCGCTCACCTGCACGTCGCGCTGACCGTGGTGCGCCGCGCGGAGCGCTCGGTGTGGGCGGCGGTCGAGGCGTACGGCACCGAGCCCGGTGAGTCCCGCGGGCACGGTGGGGTCAACCCGGTGGCGGCGACCTACCTCAACCGGCTGTCCGACCTGCTGTTCGTGCTCGCCCGGTGCGCCAACCTGCCCGGGGGCGACGTGCTGTGGCAGCCCGGCGGCGGCCGCGAGCAGACCCCTGGCGAGCGGGAGCGCTGAACTCAGGCGACGTTGACGTTGAAGCCCGGAGGGCTGGACTCCAGCCAGGCGCGCACCGCGGTGTAGGCGGCCGGCACGAACGCGAACTCGCACGACTGGGTCCCGGCCCGGCCCTGGACGGCGACGGGGTCGGCGAGCCCGGGGATCGGGTCGGTGAGCGGCACGGCCGAGCCGAAGTCGAGCTCACCACGCAGCCACGAGACCTCCGCACGCAGCGAGGGGCCGACGATGCTGAACCACTCGAAGCGGTCCGAGCTGAGCCGGGCCAGACCGAGCCGCCACCGGCCGGCCACGCCCTCGCGCCGGGCGCAGAGCATGACCGGGCGCCCGTCGCCGGAGATGTAGCGTCGGCGCGCCCACACGAAGGTGAGCGCGCCGACGACGAGCAGGACGACGATGGCGAGGACCAGCTCGGCGGCGACGAACGGCGTCATGCGAGCGGTCCCCGGCCCTCGATGTCAGGAACCCATGCCGCTGGCGTCGACCGACTCGGCGATGATCGTCACCCGGTCGTGGTCGACCGAGAGGAACCCGCCGTCGATCTGCGCCGAGCGCCACGACCCGTCGGCGTTGACCCGCACCTCGCCCTCACCGAGCACGCAGAGGATCGGGGTGTGACCCGGCAGGATGCCGAGGTCGCCGTCGATGGAGCGCGCGCTGACCTGGCTCGCCTCACCCTCCCAGACCTTGCGGTCCGCGGAGACGATCTCGACCTGGAGCGGCATCAGAGGTTCTTCTGGATCTCGGCCCACTGGCGCTCGACGTCGTCGAGGCCACCGCACATGAAGAACGCCTGCTCACCGACGTGGTCGAAGTCGCCGTCACAGATCTTCGTGAAGCCCTCGATGGTGTCGGCCAGCGACACCGTGGAGCCCTCGATGCCGGTGAACTGCTTCGCGACGTAGGTGTTCTGCGACAGGAAGCGCTGGAGCCGGCGAGCCCGGTTGACCAGGACCTTGTCCTCCTCGGAGAGCTCGTCGATGCCGAGGATCGCGATGATGTCCTGCAGCTCCTTGTTGCGCTGGAGGATCCCCTTGACGCGCAGCGCGGTGCTGTAGTGGTCCTCCGCGATGTACCGACGGTCGAGGATGCGGCTGGTCGAGGTCAGCGGGTCGACGGCCGGGTAGATGCCCAGCGAGGCGATCTCGCGCGAGAGCTCGGTGGTGGCGTCGAGGTGCGCGAACGTCGTGGCCGGGGCCGGGTCGGTGTAGTCGTCGGCCGGCACGTAGATCGCCTGCATCGAGGTGATCGAGTGGCCACGCGTTGACGTGATGCGCTCCTGGAGCGTGCCCATCTCGTCGGCGAGGGTCGGCTGGTAGCCGACCGCGGACGGCATCCGGCCGAGCAGGGTCGAGACCTCGGACCCCGCCTGGGTGAACCGGAAGATGTTGTCGATGAACAGCAGCACGTCCTGGCCCTGCACGTCGCGGAAGTACTCCGCCATCGTCAGCGCCGACAGCGCGACGCGAAGACGCGTGCCCGGCGGCTCGTCCATCTGGCCGAAGACGAGGGCGGTCTGTCCGAGGACGCCGGCCTCCTCCATCTCGACCATCAGGTCGTTGCCCTCACGGGTGCGCTCGCCGACCCCGGCGAACACCGACACACCACCGTGGTCGCGCGCGACGCGGGCGATCATCTCCTGGATGAGCACGGTCTTGCCGACACCCGCACCGCCGAACAGACCGATCTTGCCGCCCTGCACGTAGGGGGTGAGCAGGTCGATGACCTTGATGCCGGTCTCGAACATCTGGGTCTTGGACTCGAGCTGGTCGAAGGCCGGCGCGGTGCGGTGGATGCCCCAGCGCTCCTTGGCCTCGAAGGTCTCGCCCTCGGCGAGGTTCATGACCTCACCGGTGGTGTTGAAGACCTTGCCCAGGGTGATGTCGCCGACGGGCACGGTGATCGGGCCGCCGGTGTCCTGCACCGGGGTACCGCGGACCAGGCCGTCGGTCGGCTGCAGGGAGATGGCGCGCACCATGTTGTCGCCGATGTGCTGCGCGACCTCGAGGTTCAGGTGGCGCTTGACGCCCTCGACCTCGACCTCGGTGGTGAGCAGGTTGTACTGCTCGGGCATGCCGTCGACGGGGAACTCCACGTCGACCACGGGGCCGATGATGCGCGAGATGCGGCCCACGCCGCCGACGGCGTGGGTCTCGCTCCGCTCGCTGACAGATGCAGTCATGGTCTCTCTCTCACTTGCTCTCGGCCAGCGCGCTGGCGCCGCCGACGATTTCGCTGATCTCTTGGGTGATCTCCGCCTGGCGCGCCTGGTTGGCCAGTCGGGTGTACTTCTTGATGAGCTCCTCGGCGTTGTCCGTGGCCGACTTCATCGCCCGCTGGCGGGCGGCGAGCTCGGACGCGGCGGCCTGGAGCATGCAGTTGAAGAGCCGGGCGTTGACGTACTTCGGCAGCAGCGCGTCGAGCACCTGCTCGGCGCTGGGCTCGAAGGTGTACAGCGGCAGGAGGTCATCGTCATCCGGCGACTCCTGCCCCTCGACGACCTCGAGCGGCAGCAGGCGGATGACCTCGGGCTCCTGGGTGACCATCGAGATGAACCGGCTGAAGACGATGTGCACCTCGTCGATGCCGCCCTCCTCGGTCGGCGTCGTGAAGTCGTTGACCAGCCGCTGGCCCACCTCGCGGGCCGTCTCGAACGTGGGCTTCTCGGAGTTGCCGCTCCACTCCGCCGCGCTGTCGCGGTGGCGGAACTTGTAGAAGCCGATCGCCTTGCGGCCGAGGAGGTAGGGAACGACCTCCTTGCCCTCCTCGCGCAGGGACGCGGCGAGGCGCTCGCTCTCCTTGATGACCGACGAGCTGTAGGCACCGGCGAGACCGCGGTCGGACGTGATGATCACGACCGCGGCGCGCTTGACGTCCTCCTTCTCGGAGGTCAGCGGGTGCTCCTCGTTGGAGAACGTCGCCACGGCCGAGACCGCGCGGGTCAGGGCCCGGGCGTACGGGCTCGACTCGCGCACCGCCTCCTGCGCCTTGACGACGCGGGCCGCGGCCATGAGCTCCATCGCCCGGGTGATCTTCTTCGTCGAGCTGACGGCACGGATGCGGTTCCGGTACTCCCGGATCTGCGCTCCCATACGTTTCCGCCTTCCTGAGTTCTGTGTGCTCGGTGCCCGGTCAGCGCTTCTGCTTGACGATCTGCTCCTGCTCGGACTCCTGCGCCTTGGCGGCCGCGTCGTCCTCGGCCTCCTCGCCGGCCTGGATGCCGTCGGCACCGGTGCCCTGGAAGAGCTTGTGCTTGAAGGTGGTGACCTCGGAGTCGAGCGCCTGCTCGGTCTCCTCCTCGAACTTGCCGGTCTCGCGGATGGCCGCGAGCAGCTCGTTCTTGCTGCGGCGCAGGTGGTCCAGGAAGTCGGCCTCGAAGCGGCGGACGTCCTCGACGGCGACGTCGTCGAGCTTGCCGGTGGTGCCCAGCCAGATGGAGACGACCTGCTCCTCGACCGGAGACGGCGAGGCCTGGCGCTGCTTGAGCAGCTCGACCAGGCGAGCGCCCTTCGCGAGCTGGGCTCGCGACGCCGGGTCGAGGTCGGAGGCGAACATCGCGAACGCCTCGAGGGCGCGGTACTGCGCGAGGTCGAGCTTGAGTCGACCGGCGACGGACTTCATCGCCTTGATCTGCGCGGCACCGCCGACGCGGGACACCGAGACACCCACGTCGATGGCCGGGCGGACGTTGGCGTTGAACAGGTCGGCCTGCAGGTAGATCTGGCCGTCGGTGATCGAGATGACGTTGGTCGGGATGTACGCCGAGACGTCACCCGCCTTGGTCTCGATGATCGGCAGACCCGTCATCGAGCCGTGGCCCAGCTCGTCGGAGAGCTTCGCGCAGCGCTCGAGCAGCCGGCTGTGCAGGTAGAACACGTCGCCGGGGTAGGCCTCGCGGCCCGGCGGGCGGCGCAGCAGCAGGGACACCGAGCGGTAGGCCTCGGCCTGCTTCGACAGGTCGTCGAAGACGATGAGGACGTGCTTGCCCTGGTACATCCAGTGCTGGCCGATGGCCGAGCCGGTGTAGGGAGCGAGGTACTTGAAGCCGGCGGAGTCGGACGCCGGGGCCGCGACGATGGTGGTGTACTCCATCGCGCCGGCATCCTCGAGGGTGCCGCGCACGGCCGCGATCGTGGAGCCCTTCTGGCCGATGGCGACGTAGATGCAGCGCACCTGCTTGTCAGGGTCGCCGCTGTCCCAGAACTCCTTCTGGTTGATGATCGTGTCGACCGCGACCGTGGTCTTGCCGGTCTGGCGGTCACCGATGATCAGCTGGCGCTGGCCGCGACCGATCGGGGTCATCGCGTCGACGGCCTTCAGGCCGGTCTGCAGCGGCTCGTGCACCGACTTGCGCTGCATGACGTTGGGCGCCTGGAGCTCGAGGGCGCGGCGCTCCTCGCTGGCGATGTCGCCGAGGCCGTCGATCGGGTTGCCGAGGGGGTTGACGACCCGTCCGAGGAAGTTGTCGCCGACCGGCACCGAGAGGACCTCTCCGGTGCGCTTGACCTCCTGTCCCTCCTCGATCGCGGAGAACTCACCGAGGATGACGACGCCGATCTCGTGGACGTCGAGGTTCAGTGCCAGGCCGAGGGTGCCGTCCTCGAACTGGAGCAGCTCGTTGGTCATCGCCGAGGGCAGGCCCTCGACGTGCGCGATGCCGTCACCGGCGTCGGTGACGCGGCCGACCTCCTCGCGCGCGGCAACGCCGGGCTCGTAGGACCGGACGTAGCTGTCCAGGGCGTCCCGGATCTCGTCCGGACGGATCGAGAGCTCCGTCATGTTCTGATCTTCTCCTCGGTCACCGGCCCCCGCTGGGGCCGAAGTCTGTGGTCGGTGGTGCGTGTGAAGTTCGGTGGGTGGTCGCCGGGGCGGCCGGATGCCGGTCAGCCGCCGGTGACGTGCCGGCGGGCCTCGTCGAGGCGACGCAGGACGGTGCCGTCGACGACCTCGTCGCCGACCTGGATGCGGATACCGCCCATGACCGAGGGGTCCTGGACGAGCTGGAGGGTGACGGGCTTGCCGTAGTGGGCCTCGAGCGCGCTGCTCAGCCGGGCGCTCTGCTGCCCGCTGAGCGGTGCGGCGACGGTCACGAGCGCGACGAGCTCGTCACGGCGCTGCGAGGCCAGGTGGAGGTAGGACTCCAGGACCCGGTCGAGCCGCCGGCCGCGCGGGACGCGCACCGCCTGCTCGACCAGCCGGACCGTCTCCGGTGCGGCCTTGCCCTCGAGCAGCCCGTGCACCAGCGTGGCCTTGCCGGCCCCGTCGGTGTTGCGGCTGGAGAGGGTGTCGCGCAGACCCGAGTCGCCGGCGACGATCCGCTCGAAGCGGAACAGCTCGTCCTCGACCCGGTCGATGCGACGCTCGCGCTCGGCCGCGGCGAGCAGGGCCTGGACGGCGAGGCTCTCGAGGGTGTCGGCCAGGTCGCGCTCGGCCGACCAGCGCTGGCCGGCGACGTCGGCGACGAGGCCGGTGGTGGTCTCACCGATCTTGCCGCCGAAGAGCGAACGGGCCAGTCCCTGCTTGTCGGACCCCTCACGGGAGGGGTCGGCGAGCGCGCGACGCAGCGACGCGCTGCCGTCGACGACGCCGGTCACCGCGAAGAGCTCCTCCGCGAGGGTCCCCCACGCGGGGTCGCCGGCGAGCACGGTGTCGAACGCCGCCTGCACCGCCTTGGCCGATCCCCGTGACGAGCCGCGCATCAGGCGTCCTGACCCGCGGGGGCGACCTTCTCGGGCTTGACGTCGCCGGCCTCGAGCTCGGCCAGGAACCGGTCGACGATGCCGTTCTGGCGCACCTCGTCCTCGAGGGACTCGCCGACGATCTTGCTCGCGAGGCTGGTCGACAGGGCGCCGACCTCCTGGCGCAGCGAGACGACGGCCTGCTGGCGCTCGGCGTCGACCTGACGCTTGGCCGACTCGGTGATGCGAGCTGCCTCGGCCTGGGCCTGGCCACGCATCTCCGCGACGATCGAGGCGCCCTGCTCACGCGCGGTCTCCCGGATCTCGTTGGCCTCGGTGCGAGCGCCGGCGAGCTGGGCGTTGTACTTCTCCAGGGCAGCCTTGGCCTCGGCCTGGGCGTCCTCGGCCTGCTGCATGCCACCCTCGATGGCGGCGGCACGCTCCTCGTACATCGTCTCCATCTTCGGGACGACCTTGGTCGCGTAGATCCAGTACAGGATCGCGAACGCGATGAGCCCGACGATGAGCTCGGCGGGGTGCGGGAGCAGGGGCAGGGCTTCGGGCCAGCCCTCGGCCTTCACGGATGCGAGAACCACGTCGCTTCCTTATCTGTCGGTCATACGGAGCGGTCGAGTCGGTGTCGTCAGGGCGTGGAGTCGAAGACGAAGACGAACACCAGACCGAGGATGGCGAGCGCCTCGGTGAGCGCCATGCCGGTGAAGGCGATGGTCTGGAGCATGCCGCGGGCCTCGGGCTGACGCGCAACGCCGTTGAGGTAGGCGGCGAAGATCAGACCCACACCGATACCGGGGCCGATGGCGGCGAGGCCGTAGCCGAGGTAGGTGATGTTCCCAGTCATTGCGTTTCCTTTCGAGGCCGCCGGGTCCGTCCCGGCGTCGGGTGTTCTGTTGGTCGTGCTGGTGGTGCGGACGGGCCGTGGCCCGCGGTCAGTGCTGCTCGCTCACCGCGTCGGAGATGTAGAGCGCGGTGAGCAGAGTGAAGATGAACGCCTGGAGGAACTGCACCAGGAGCTCGAAGAAGGTCATGACGACGCCGAAGGCGAGCCCGAGGATGCCGGAGAGCTGGATGAAGATGCTGCTGCCGTGCAGGAGCAGGTACTCACCGCCGAGGATGAACACGAGCAGCATCAGGTGGCCGGCGAGCATGTTGCCGAACAGTCGCAGGGCGAGCGTCAGGGGCCGGATGATGAAGTAGGTCAGGACCTCGAGGAAGAACATGATCGGGCGCAGCCACAGCGGCAGCCCCGGGGGCACCAGCGACTTGAGGTAGCCGATGACGCCGTGCTTCCGGCGGATCGCGACCGTGTGGTAGACGACGTAGACGACCAGGGTCAGCACGATCGGGAACGCGATCCGGCTGTATGTCGGGAACTGGATGAACGGCATGACGCCCATGACGTTGTTGAACAGGATCAGCGTGAAGAGCGTGAAGAGCAGCGGCACGAACTGCTTGAAGTCCTTGGCCCCGATGACGTCGCGGGCGATCGAGTTGCGCACGAAGCCGTAGGCCTGCTCGGCCATCCACTGCCGCTTGCTCGGCACGATCGTGAGCCGGCCCGCGACGGTGACGAAGAACCACGCGAGGAGAGCCACCGAGACCGCCATGACGAGCGCCGGCCGGGTGATCGCCCAGCTGCTGTCGCCGCCGATGACGGGCCAGAAGAAGTCCTCGGTGCCGGGGGCCTCGAAGCCCCCGTCGCCTTCGGCGGCGGCGATGCCTACCTGCAGCAAGTGTGCGGGAACCACGCTCAGGCTCACAGCCTCTCCTCGGGGAGTTCACAGGCAACCTCGACGGGCGCCCGGGGGATCGGGACGTACGCTACCGGACCCTTGCGGGTCGTCGCGACGGCGGGCTCGGGGGTGAACGGCATGCTCACCGGGTGCCTCCGGGCTGGTCCGAGGGCTCGTCGTAGACCGGGGTGCGGGCCCGGCGCAGCGCGATCATCGCGAAGACCTGCCAGGCGATCGTCACGACGAGGGCCACCAGGCCCAGGGCCACGCCGTCGACCCAGTCGGCGTTCTTGAACGCGATGATGACGACCAGCAGGACGAAGACCTGGCCGAGGTAGACGGCCATGGCGACCGCGACGAACGCGTGCGGGCTGGCGCTGCGCACCAGCTTGCTCAGCAGGAACATCCCGGAGGCGAAGAAGGCCACCGCCACGACCAGCCCGATCAGGGCCCCGGCGAGGGCGTCGACGCCCCGCACGGCCACGAGCACGACCACCGTGAGCAGACCCGCGAGCACCGACGGCAGCAGGGCCCCGCGGAGCATCGCCCCGAACGGGGCGCCGGCGTGCGGCGCAGTGCTCTGGGTGGGGTCGGTCATCGGTGATCGGCCTCTTCGGGGGTCGTGGCGGATGGGGTCCGGGACGGCTTGTGAAAGTTATCACAAGCAGTCGACGAGGCTCAAACTCGGTCAGCGGGACGGCATCCGGGCCGCCCGACGACGCCTCAGACGCGACGGGCGAGGATGACCCAGATGGTGCGCGCGATGATCTCGAGGTCGAGCACCGGCGACCAGTTGACGAGGTACTGCAGGTCGTAGCCCAGCTTGTACTCGGCATCGGTGTGGTACCGACCGTGGATCTGGGCCAGGCCGGTCAGGCCCGGTGGAACCTCGTGCCGTCGGGTGTACCCGGCGATCTCCTTCTCGAACCCCTTGGTCAGCTCGGGGCGCTCCGGGCGCGGGCCGACGATCGACATCTTTCCGGTCACGATGTGCAGGATCTGCGGCAGCTCGTCGGCCCGGGTGGCCCGCACCCAGCGGCAGGCGGGGATGACGCGGGGGTCGCCCTGGGTCGAGAGCTGGGCCACGCCGTCGGACTCGGCATCGATGCGCATGGTGCGGAACTTGACCATCTCGAAGGTCTCGCCACCCACCCCGACGCGCACCTGCCGGAAGAGCAGCGGGTGGCCCGCCACCGCGAGCTGGTACAGGGCAGCCCCACCGAGCAGCGTCACCCAGACCGGAGCGGTGAGCAGGAGGAGGAACAGGTCGAGCAGCCGCTTGAAGTGCCGTTGCGAGGCCGACATCGTCTGCGGCAGCAGGAGCACGAACGGCAGGCCACCCACCTCGCGCAGCCGGTCGAGCCCGAAGAGCGTCTCGCGCCCGGTGACCCGCAGCAGGGTGGTGACGTTCAGGCGGTCGAGGCGACCGATCGTGCGGGGGTACCACTCGTCGAGCCACGCCGCCGTCACGAGCAGCACGTCGCTGGCCCCGGACTCCTTGGCCACCTCCACGACCGCCCGCGGGTCGTCGACCTCGGCGACGACGACCAGCTCGGAGACGTTGTCCGCGAGGTGGCGGCGGGCGAGGTCGAGGTCGGCCTGCTCCCCCGCCAGCACCACCCGGGGCAGCCCCTCGCGTCGGGTGCGCAGCGCGTGCGCGAAGGCCCGGTTGATGGCCACCGCGACACCGGCGAGCACGATCACCGCGACGAGGTTGGGGATCGGAAAGGGCAGGGCCCGTCCGATCGACGAGCCCCGCTGGCGGAGAAGGCCGCCCAGGGCGAGGTTGAGCAGTGCGACGAAGCTGCCCGCCGCCAGGGACAGCCGAGCAGCCCTCGGAAGGACGGCCGCACCGCCCAGTCGGGGCTCGCGCTCGTAGAGACCACCGAAGTAGAAGGCGAAGATGAAGATGAGCGTGGAGACGCTGAAGGAGAGCAGGTAGGCACTCAGCGAGTAGGTCGGCCAAGGTGGGGCGCCGTTTCGAACCACCATGCTGAGCACCGACAGCCCGAAGACGGCCAGAGTGTCGAGGAGCATGACGAGCCTGAAGCCGCGCCGGTTGAGCCGTCGGAGCAGCGGGGTGACGGGACCCCGCTCGGGGCTCGTTTCGGTCACAGGCGCCCGCGTCTCAGCCGCGCGCCGCACCCGCACGCGGGTAGGCCGGGAAGCGGGCCACGAGGTCGGAGACCTCGCCGCGCACCGCGCGCGACACCGCGTGCTCGGGGTCGGCGTCGCCGTCGACGACGGCCCGCGCGATGAGGTCGGCGATGACCCGCATCTCGTCCTCGGCCATCCCCTGCGTCGTGACGCACGGCGTCCCGACCCGGATGCCCGACGCGATGTTGGGCTTCTGGGGGTCGAACGGGATGGCGTTCTTGTTCAGCGTGATGCCGGCCGCGTCGCAGCGGGCCTCGGCGTCGACGCCGGTGACCATGACCGGCTGGAGGTCGTGCAGTGACAGGTGGGTGTCGGTGCCGCCGGTCGTCGGGCGGATGCCCTTCTCGCCGAGTGACTCGGCCAGGACCTTGGCGTTGGCGACCACCTGGCGGGTGTACGCGGCGTACTCGGGCGTCGCGCACTCCTTGAAGTTGACGGCCTTCGCGGCGACCGCGTGCATCTGCGGGCCGCCCTGCATCATCGGGAAGACGGCCTTGTCGATCGCGGCCGCGTGCTCGGCGGTGCAGACGATGGCACCCGAGCGCGGGCCGCGCAGCACCTTGTGCGTCGTGAACGACACGACGTCGGCGTAGGGCACCGGGCTGGGGATGGCCTGCCCGGCGACCAGGCCGATGAAGTGGGCGGCGTCGACCCAGAAGATCGCACCGACCTCGTCGGCGATGGCCCGGAAGCGGGCGAAGTCGATGAGCCGCGGGATCGCCGAGCCACCGGCGAGGATCACCTTGGGGCGGTGCTCGCGGGCGAGCTGCTCGACCTGGTCGTAGTCGATGTCCTCGGTCTCCTTGTCGACGCCGTAGTGCACGGCGTCGAACCACTTGCCGCTGAACGACACCTTGGTGCCGTGGGTCAGGTGACCACCGTGCGGCAGGCTCATCGCGAGGATCTTCTCGCCCGGCTTGAGGAAGGCGCCGTAGACCGCCTGGTTGGCGCTGGCCCCGGAGTGCGCCTGGACGTTGGCGTGCTCGGCACCGAACAAGGCCTTGCAGCGCTCGATGGCCAGCGTCTCGGCCTTGTCGACCTCGCTGCAGCCGCCGTAGTAGCGACGCCCGGGGTAGCCCTCGGCGTACTTGTTGGACAGGGTCGAGCCGAGCGCGGTGAGCACCTGCGGGCTGGAGAAGTTCTCGCTCGCGATGAGCTGGAGGCCGCCGCGCAGGCGGTCGAGCTCGGAGAGCAGCACCCCCGCGATGTCGGGGTCGAAGGCCTCGAGGGCGCCGAAGTCGGATCCGTAGAACGTGTCAGTCATCGTCGGTGGTCTCTCGCTGCTCGATGGCGGTGGACGCGTCGGGCGCCTCGTGGTCCTCGCTGGGCTCGGTCTGCTCGGTCTGATCGGCCTGCTCGATCTGCTCGGGCCCGACGGCATTCAACTCTATGGCGTCGGCCCGGGCGCGCTCGACGACGTCATGGAC
>Ga0247820_10002050_pt1 | contig 11371 bp, 11 predicted proteins | sample 13C_Glucose_Day1_2_FD_192480 | JGI IMG/M metagenome (GOLD analysis project Ga0247820, IMG submission 192480) | Soil microbial communities from agricultural site in Penn Yan, New York, United States - 13C_Glucose_Day14 | ecosystem: Environmental > Terrestrial > Soil > Agricultural land | place...
GTCTAGGCTGACGGCGTAGCCGTAGACGCAGGCGGGTGCGTCCGCGGCGGCGATGTTCGCGCCGCCCTTGCCGAGGGCGACGGCGAGCTCGACCTCGTGGTGCACGTCCCGGCTTTCGGGCGGATAGGGGAAGATGCCGGAGGGGTCGAGGTTGTCGGGATTCTTGAGGAAGAAGAAGGGCGGCTCCCTGTCCGGGTCGTGACCCATCTCGATGGCGTGGTCGGCGTAGTTGCGGCCGATGCAGTAGACGCGGTGGACGGGAAAGCGGGCGTCGCGGCCTATGACCGGGAGGGCGGGCCGCTGGCCCGGATCGATGACATAGTCGCTCATGAGGCCCCCTTCCTTCGCGCGCCGCACCTTGCGCGGGATCGGGGGCCGGGGTCAACCGGCCCTCCCCGCGGCAGCCTCGCGGCCGACCTGGGGCGAGCCTCGCCCCGCGCTCAGGCGCGCCAGAAGCCGGCGGTGAAGAGCACGTAGGCGGTCATGAGCTCGAGCCGGCCGACGAGCATCAGGAACGAGCAGACCCATTTCGCCGCGTCGGGGAGCGGGGCGTAGGACCCCACCGGGCCGATGAGCGGTCCGAGCCCGGGGCCGACGTTCGAGAGCGTCGCGGCCGAGCCCGAGATCGCGCTGGTCGGGTCGAGGCCGAGGAGGGCGAGGGCGATCGCCCCGAGGGCGAGGGTGAGGAAGAAGAGCATGAAGAAGGCGATGACCGAGTCGAGGACGCCTTCGGAGACCGGCGCCCCCTGGAAGCGGGCGATATGGACGACGTTCGGGGCGTGCAGCCGCCGCACCTCGCCGGCGATGGCCCCGAGGAGGAGCTGGTAGCGGAAGACCTTCGGCCCGCCGGCGGTCGAACCGGAGCAGCCGCAGATCAGCATCGCGCAGAAGAAGATCGTATCCGCCGCCGGGCCCCAGGCGGAGTAGTCGGTCGAGACGAAGCCGGTCGTGCTGATCACCGAGGCCAGGTTGAAGAGGATCGCGCGCACCATCGTCTCGTCGACCGCGTCCCCGACCCCGACGCGGGCGACGAGGAGCGCGAGGCAGAGGGTGGCGTAGACGAGGAGGAAGGCGCGGATCTGGCTGTCGCGGAAGAGGGCGCCGGGATCGCCACGGGCGAACTGGACATAGCGGATGAAGCTCAGCGCCCCGAGGAGCATGAAGCCGGTGGCGACGTACTGCGCCGCCGGGGAAAAGCCGACGAAGGAGGTGTCGTAGTTGCCCATGCCGCCGGTGGCGATGGTCGAGAAGGCGTGGACGAGGGCGTCGAAGGTCGACATGCCTGCCCAGACGTAGCCGAGCCCGCAGGCGGCGGTGAGGGCGACGTAGGCGCCGCCGATCGACAAGGCGATGGCCTTCGCCCGGGGCATGATCTTGTCGATGGTGTTGAAGTCGGCGTTGCGGAGCAACTGCATGCCGCCGATGTTGAGGACGGGCAGGAGGATCATCGCCAGCAGGATCACGCCGGTGCCACCGAGCCAGGTGACCATGCCGCGCCAGAGAAGCGCCCCTTGCGGCAGGGCGTCGAGGCCGACGATCACGGTCGCGCCGGTCGTCGTCATCGCCGAGGTGAACTCGAAGTAGGCGTCGGTGAAGCCGAGGTTGGGCTCGCCGAGCATCAGAGGCAAGGCGGCGACTGCCGGGAAGGTCGCCCAGGCGGCGGTGGTGAGCAGGAAGCCCTGGCGGAGCGTCAGGCCGCCCTTGCGCTCCTCCGCGCAGGCGACGGCGACGGCGGCGCCGCAGACGATGGCGAGCGCCGCCGAGACGGCGAAGGCGCGCGCGTTGGGATCGCCCTCGAAAAGGTCGAAGGTCATCGGCACGACCATCAGCACGCCGAGGAGGGAGACGAGCCAGCCGAGGATGTAGCCGACAGGGCGGAAGTCGATCATCTGTCGGTCATCGCTCGATCATGCGGCGAACGGTCCCGCCGCGGCTGCGTCGCGACCCTGCGGCTGCCGCGGCATCGCTGTCAAGGCGATGGTCGGGGGGGCCCGTTCCTCGGGCCGGCCTGGCCGGCCGGCCGACCTTGTCGAAGCGGCGGCGACCGGCCCGGGCCGATAGACTGCGGGCCGGCGCCCTCGGCGGTCGGCGCGCCGGAGGGCGCGCTCAGAAGACGAACTTCGTGCCGAAGGTGCCGACGGTGATGTTCTTCAGGTCAGGCCCCGACGTCCCGTCCAGTTCGTACCTGCGGAGCTGGGCGTAGAGATCGATGTCGTAGGGCCCGATGCGCTGCACCGCCGCGATGCCATAGGAGGTGCCGTCGGAGCCTTCGCCGGCGATGTTCTCGCCGCTGGTGTAGTCGATGCCGAAGCCGGTCGGGCCGAGCTCCCAGAAGGCGGTGTCCCAGCCGATCTTGGCATAGACGTTCGCCGGGTCATCGCCTTCGTCGAGCTTGTAGCCGCCGGTCGAGAGCGTCAGGCTGAGCCCGGTCGGGTCATGCAGGACCGAGGCCGAGGCGGCGTAGCCATAGTCCACGCTGTCGTCGTCGGGATTGTAGACCGAGGCCGCGGCCAGCATCGTGAAGTTGCCGACGGTCCAGCCGCTCCAGTCGCCGTAATCGCCGCCGAGGGTGACCGCGGCGGCCCACTGGTCGTCCTGGCCGTAGGAGACCGATCCCTGGACCGGTCCGAACATCGGGCTGTCGTAGCGGATGCGGGCGAGCCGGTCGCCGTCGAAGTCGAAGAAGGCGTCGCCGACCGTCACGTAGACCGGGTCGTCGGGGGTGCCGAAGTTGGCGAGCTCGGTCCCGTCGGTGAAGATGATGCCGCCGGCGATGTCGGCGACGCCCGCGTACATGATCGGCCCCGCGACCAAAGACAGGTCGTATTCGGCCGTGTCGTCCGCGGCGCTCGAGCCCTTGCCGAGCTGGAGGCGGCCGTAGCGGTCGTCGCGGAAGGTCACCTCGGCCCGTTGGACGTCGAAATCGGGGTCGGTCTGGGCGTCGAGCTGGGAGACGTCGTAGGAATTGTTCGGGCTCGCCTTGATCTCGAGCGTCGCGCCGATCGAGGTCTGCCCGAGGGGCGCGTCGGCATCCAGCCGGAAGCGCGAGCCCGACGTGTCGTTGTCGACGATGAAGACGTCGGTCGAGACGCCGTCGTTCACCACGTTGAACGCCGGGTTGACCTGCCCCGAGAGCGTCAGCGAGCGGCCACTCTTGTCGACCCAGGTGAAGCCCTCGGCCACCATCTGGGCCTCCGTCCGGTCGTCCTCGTCCGGAGACGCCGCGACGGTAGACGCGGCCGCGAGGGTCGCCGGCGCCGCGGGCGCGACCGCGGCAGGCGGTGCGGGACGCGGTGCCTCGGCGACCGTGCGATCGGCCTTGAGAGCGTCGAGCTCCGCCCGCATCGCGTCGAGCTGCTGCTGCTGTGCCGCGATGACCGCCATCATCTTGTCGACATCGGCGGTGCTCGCCTGCTGGCCGGCGGCCGGGACCGCCGCGGCAAAGGCGACAATCGCGGCAGCGGCAATCGGGCGCGCCGATCCTGTGGGGAACATGGCTGGCTCCTTCGCTTCAGGGTTGTGGCTTCGTCCGGCCGGCCCGGGCCCGGCCTCTGGCTCGGGGGCTCCGCCCGCTGCAGCAACCGCCGTTCCGACCGTCCCGCGTCCTTCCGCGGGAGACGAAGCCGCCGAGGATCAGGCAGGACAATCTCGCACGTTGTCTCCCCTGTGACCTTCATCGTGCTCCCGCGGGCCAGTCGGATGCCGAAGGCTACGTTGCTTGGGGGTATCTCACAAGGTACGTTGCGGTTCGCGACATGCGATGCCATATCGGTCGCGGCCGGGCTGTGGCACGATCCGGATCGAAAAAACGAAAACGGGTGTGGCGAGCAGGCGATGGTGCGGGAGGAACAGGTCGTTTCGGCCGAGGCGGTGCGCGCAGAACCGCGCCGGAGCCGCGACTCGGCGACCTTCGCGAGCGGGCGCAATCGGCCTTTTCCGGTCCGCGTCGCCGAGGGGGCGCTGGCCGGGGGGTCCGACCGAACCCTGACCCGCGCGATCGCGGCGGAAGCCTTCGGGTGCGATGCGGCGCGCTTCGACCGGCAGCGCGACTCGATCGTGCGCAGCGAGGGAAGGGCTCGGCCGCCCGCGGAGGGAATTGCGGCGATCCGGGGCCTCGGCCCCGACACTGGCGCCCGGGCGCTCGCCGATCTCGAGAGTCGCGCCGTCGCAGCGGATCGCGTCGCGCCGATCGCCGCCGCGGTCGCGAGGGCGGGTCGATCGGCTCTTCCCCTCGGGCCCGCTTCGTAGCGGACCGCGCGATGCGCCTCCCGAACCTGCGCAAGGCCGAGCTCGAAGCGGGCGCTACCGACTTCGTCGTCCGCCTCGCCTTCCTCGGGCTCTTCGCATGGTGGTCGATCGAGCTCGTCCGGCCCTTCGTGCCGATCGTCATCTGGGCGATCCTGCTCGCCGTTGCCCTTTACCCGGTCTACGCTTGGCTCGCCCGCCGGCTCGGCGGCCGCCGCGGCCTCGCCGCCACCCTCCTCACCCTGATCGCGCTCGCGACCATCCTCGGCCCGGTCAGCGTGCTGGCCGCGAGCCTCGCGGAGTCCGTCCAGGGGCTCGCCGGGGCGCTTCATTCCGGGACCCTCAAGGTGCCGCCTCCGCCCGCCGGGGTCGCCGACTGGCCGGTGGTCGGCAAGCAGGTCGACGAGGGCTGGACGCTGGCGGCGGGCAATCTCGAAGACGCCGTGCACCGCTACGGCCCGGCGGTCCTGCCCGCCGGCAGCACCGTCCTCGGCAAGGTGGCCGAGATCGGTGCGGACGTCCTGAAGTTCGTGGTCTCGGTGGTCATCGCCGGCTTCCTCTTCCTGCCCGGCCCGCGCCTCGCCGCGGGCGCCCGCGCCTTCGCCAGCCGGCTGATCCGGCCGCGCGGGGCCCACTTCGTCGACCTCGCCGGCGCGACGATCCGCAACGTCTCGCGCGGCGTGATCGGCGTGGCGTTGCTGCAGGCGCTGCTCGCCGGGATCGTCCTTTACGGCGCCGGCATCCCCGGCGCCGGCCTGATCGCCTTCGGGGTTCTCCTCCTCTGCATCGTCCAGATCGGCCCGGCGCCCGTCCTCCTGCCGGTGCTCGTCTGGATGTGGATGACCCACCCGACGAGCTTCTCCCTCCTCCTCACCCTGTTGCTCGTTCCCATCGCGATCATCGACAACGTGCTGAAGCCGATCCTGATGGCGCGGGGCCTCGCCACCCCGATGCTCGTCATTCTCACCGGCGTGATCGGCGGCACCTTGACACACGGGCTCGTCGGCCTGTTCCTCGGCCCGGTCGTGCTCTCGGTCTTCTACGAGCTCGTCGTCGCCTGGACCCGGCTCGGCGGCCTCCCGCCCGACCCGGACGACCACCCTTCCGCCCCTTTCGGAGCCGCCTGAATGGACCATTCCGCAATGAACCCGGCGGCGCCGCACTACCTGCCGTTCTTCATCACCGTTCCCGGCCACTCCGACTGGCTGATGACGGTGATGGCCGTCTTCCTGCTCGTCACCATCCTTTCGGTCGGGCTCGTCTACCTGAAGATCCACGCGCTGCCCGAGCACATGGCCCACCGCACCAACAAGGTGCAGCTCCAGTTCGTCGCGGTGCTCTGTCTGATCGCGCTCTTCACCCACAACCACGTCTTCTGGATCGCCGGCCTCCTGCTCGCCCTCATCGAACTGCCGGACTTCTCCACTCCGGCGAACTCGATGGCGCTGTCGCTGGAACGCCTCTCGGGCCGCGATCGCGACCCGCCCGGCGACCCCCGATGGAACGACGTGCTGTCCGACGATCCCGTCGAGACGCCGCCGCCGCCCGAGCCGGCACCCGCGGCCGCGCCGGCCGCGCCGGTCCCTGGCACGGAGGCCTGAGATGCTCGAGCTCCTGCTCTGCTCCGCCGTCACCATCCTGCCGGACTTCCTCTACCGCCGCTTCGCGCAGGGCAAGCGCCTCGGGCGCGAGATCACCCTCTTCTCGGTCTGGTACGAGCTGCGCTGGGGCATCACCCTGTGCGTGATCCTGACCATCTCGCTCATCACCACGATCTTCTACTTCCACCCCTCGACCTCGAGCGCGGTGTCGGTGTTCCGCACCGTCACCATCCTCCCCGAGACCAACGGCCGGGTCGCCGAGACCTTCGTCGGCGTCAACCAGCGCGTAACCGCCGGCCAGCCGCTCTTCCGCCTCGACACCACCGAGCAGGAGGCCGCGCTCGAGACCGCCAAGCGCAAGATCGCCGAGATCGAGGCCGACTTGGTCGTCGCCCGGTCGCAGCTCGCCGAGGCCGAGGGACGCATCGTCCAGGCCCGCGGCGCGCTGAAGCAGGCCGACGACGAGTATCAGGTCCGCGCCGAGCTGATGCGCCGCAACGCCAACGCCATCTCCCAGCGCGAGGTCGACCGTGCCCAGGTCGCCGTCGACACCGCCCAGGGGGCCGTCGACGCCGCCATGGCCGGCAAGGCTTCCGTCCAGTCGCAGATCGACTTCGCTCTGCCGGCCGCCCGCGCCAGCGCCGAGGCGGCCCTGACCGAGGCCCAGGTGGCGCTCGACAAGGCGCTGGTCGTCGCCGGCACCGACGGCATCGTCCAGCAGTTCGCGCTCCGCGCCGGCGACGTCGTCAACCCGATGCTCCGCCCCGCCGGCATCCTCGTTCCCGACCGCCACGTCACCGGTCTCGTCGCCGGCTTCGGCCAGATCGAGGCGCAGGTCATCAAGGTCGGCATGCTCGGCGAGATCACCTGCCCGGCGATCCCCTTCACCGTCATCCCCATGGTCATCACCGACGTGCAGGACGTCGTCGCCTCGGGCCAGGTCCGCCCGACCGACCAGCTCCAGGACATCCAGGCTTTCGCTCGCCCCGGGACCATCACCGCGACGATGGAGCCGCTCTTCGAGGGCGCCCTCGACCGGCTGCCGCAGGGCAGCGCCTGCGTCGCCAACGCCTACACCTCGAACCACGACGCCCTGCAGGACCCGGATATCGGCGCCTTCCGTGCCTTCGTGCTGCACGCGATCGACGCCACCGGCCTCGTTCATGCCGCGCTCCTCCGGCTCCAGGCACTGATCCTGCCCGTGCGCACCCTCGTCCTCTCCGGCGGCCACTGATGCAAGCCGGCGGCGCGCCCTCGACCCGGCCGCTGCTGGCGAGCTTCGCCGGCTACCGGCCGGCGTGGCTCAGGGGTGACGTCTCGGCCGGCCTCGCCATCGCCGCCGTGGGCCTGCCGACGGCGATCGCCTATCCGGCGATCGCCGGCCTGCCGCCGGAGACCGGCCTCTACGCCTCGATCGCGCCGCTCGTCGCCTACGCGATCCTCGGCCCCTCGCGCCAGCTCATCGTCGGCCCGGACGCGGCGACGATCACCGTCATGGCCGCCGTGCTCGCCACCATCCCCGACCTCGACCCCGCCGCCCGCCCCGGCGTCGCGGCGATGCTGGCGCTGATCGTCGGGCTTCTCTACGTCGGCGGCCGCTTCGTCGGCCTCGGCGTCCTCTCGACCTTCCTCTCGCGGCCGATCCTCGTCGGCTTCTTCGCCGGCATCTCGCTCTCGATCATCACCGGCCAGCTCAAGCGCGTGACCGGCGCGCCGGTCACCTCCGACGGCCTGATCGCGCCCTTCATCGACCTCGTCCACAAGGCCCCCGACATCCACTGGCCCTCGCTCGCCCTCGCGGCCGCGATGTTCGCCGTCCTCCAGGCCGCGCGCGCCCTCCGCCTGCCCGTCCCGGGCCCGGTCATCGTCGTCGTCCTCGCTGCCGGCCTTTCGGCGCTCCTCGACCTGCCCGGGAGGGGGGTCGCCACCGTTGGCGACATTCCCGCACGCCTGCCGGCGCTCGCCCTCCCGGCCACCGGCGGCGCGCCGCTCGAGCAGCTCCTCCTCGGCGCCGTCGCGATCTTCCTCGTCAGCTTCGCCGCCGGGATCGTCACTGCGCGCAGCTTCGGTCAGCGGGGCGGCTATCCCGTCGACGCCGCCCGCGAGATGGTGGGTTTCGGCGCCGCCAACATCGCCGCCGGCCTCTTCGCCGCCTTTCCGGTCACCGCCTCCGACTCGCGGACCGCGATAAACGCCTCCGTCGGCGGCCGCTCGCAGCTCGCGGGCGTCGTCGCCGCCGCGACCCTGCTCCTCGCCATCGTCTATCTCGGGCCGACACTCTCGCTCCTGCCGATCCCCGCCCTCGGCGCCATCCTGATCTCGGCCGCGCTCGCCCTGATCGACATCCCGGCGCTCCGCGAGATCTGGCGGATCAGCCGCATCGAGTTCGTCTTCGCGATGATCGCCCTCGTCGCCCCGATCACCCTCGGCGTCCTCGCCGGCGTGCTCGTCGCCATCGGCGCGACCTTCGCCTACCTCTTGAACAAGATGATGCACCCGCGCGACGCGCTCCTCGGCCGCATCCCCGGCCGCGACGGCTTCTACAAGCTCCACCGTCACGCCGACGCTCGGCCCGTCCCCGGCCTCGCCATCGCGCTGATCGAGGGCGACCTCCTCTTCTTCAACGCCGACCACGTCCAGGCCCGGCTCCTCGCCATCGCCGACGCGGCTCCCGCGGAGACCCGGTGGTTCCTGCTCGACGCCAGCGCCATCTCCCAGATCGACTCCACCGCCGCCGCGATGCTCGAGGAGTTCCGCGCCGACCTCGCCGAGCGCGGCATGCGCTTCGCCTTCGCCGAGTTCAACGCCGAGGTCCGCGAGCTCCTCGACCGGGCCGGTCTCCTCGCCGCGGTCGGCCCCGAGCTGATCTTCGACGATCTCGACGACGCGCTCCGCGCCTTCACGGCGGCGGGCGCCAGACCCCAAGGAAGCGCGTGACGTAGCGGGGCGCCCCGAAGCCCGTGGTGTCCGCCCTCGGTGTCGAATTCTCCGAAGACGGGCTAAGTGAATACATCTTCGCCCAGGTGTCGCCGCCATGCCCCCGGCCTTCGCCCAGCTCCCCGCCAGCATCACCGACATGACCGCGGTGGAGCTCGGCGGCGCGATCCGCAGCCGCCAGGTCTCCTGCCGCGAGGTTCTGGACGGCTGTCTCGCTCGCATCGAGGCGGTGAATCCGACGGTCAACGCCATCGTGTCGCTGCAGGACCCGGACGCGCTCCGCGCCGAGGCCGACGCCCGCGACGCCGAGATCGCCCACGGGCAGTGGCGCGGGCCGCTGCACGGCTTCCCCCAAGCGCCCAAGGATCTCGCCAGCACCGTGGGCATTCCCTCGACCCAGGGCTCGCCGATCCTCGCGGGCTTCCTGCCCAAGGCCGACGCGATCATCGTCGAGCGGGCGCGCAGGGCGGGCGCGATCCTGATCGGCAAGACCAACACGCCGGAACTCGGCCTCGGCTCGCACACCTACAACCCGGTCTTCGGCACCACGCTGAACGCCTGGAACCACGCCCTTTCGGCCGGCGGCTCGTCGGGCGGTGCGGCGGTCGCGCTCGCGACCCGGATGCTGCCGGTGGCCGACGGCAGCGACATGATGGGCTCGCTCCGCAACCCGGCGGGCTGGAACAACGTCGTCGGCTTCCGCCCCTCGTTCGGCCGCGTGCCCTACGGCCCGACCGGCGAGGTCTTCATCCAGCAGCTCGGCACCGAGGGGCCGATGGGCCGCACCGTCGCCGATGCCGCGCTGCTCCTCTCCGTGCAGGCCGGCTTCGACCCGCGCGCGCCGCTCTCGATCGACGAGGACCCCTCGGTCTTCGCCGGATCGCTCGCCCGCGACTTCCGCGGCGCCCGCATCGGCTGGCTCGGCGACCTCGGGGGCTACCTGTCGATGGAGGCCGGCGTCCTCGATGTCTGCCGCTACGGCCTGAAGCACTTCGAGGCGATCGGCTGCACCGTCGAGGAGGTGACGCCGGACTTCGACATGGCCCGCCTCTGGGAGGCTTGGCTCGTGCTCCGCGGCACGCTCGTCGCCGGCGCCGCCGGCCCGCTCTATGCCGACGAGGCCAAGCGCGCCCGGATGAAGCCCGAGGCGATCTGGGAGTTCGAGAAGCTGTTCGAGAGCTACGACTTCCTCGTGCTGCCGACCGCCCAGGTCTTCCCGCCACGCTGCACTGGCCCGACCACGTCGGCGAGCGGAAGATGGACACCTACCACCGCTGGATGGAGGTGGTGATCCCCGGCACCCTCGGCGGCGGTCCGGTCCTGGCGCTTCCCGCCGGCTTCGACGCCAGCGGCCGCCCGATGGGGCTGCAGGTTCTCGGCCCGGCGCAGGCGGACGTGTCGACGCTGCAGATCGGGCAGGCGTACGAGCAAGCCGCCGGTTTCGCGAGCCTCCGGCCGGCTGCGGCGACCTGAACCCGCTGCGGCGCCTCTCGTGCAACGTTCCCTTTGCTCTGCCAATTGACTCCTGCTGCCGTGCGTGCGCGCATTGTTCGGCAACGAGAGCCGCGGCGGCGACGTCCGGCCCTCGTCCGATCAGGAAGGTAACGCTCATGGCCAAGGGTCAGAAACGCAGCAACAAGGAAGTCAAGAAGCCGAAGCAGGTCAAGCCCAAGCCACCGGGGACGGCGAGCGTATCGAGCCGGGTGGGCGAGTTGCCTCAGGGGGGCAAGAGCCCGAAGAAGTAGGCTGGCGGCCTCTTCGGCCGGGAGGCGGCGGCCGGGCTCCGCCTCGGCGGCATGGAGGTCTCGGTCAGCCTCGCCGCGGAGCGCGAGGACCGTCTCGCCGGGGAATTGCGTCAGGTCCGGAGCACCGCCAGCGCGTCGGACCAGCGGACGAGGGCGTCGAGCATCTCGGGCGCGGCCTTCTCCTGGACCGCGTTCGGGGTGAAGACGCCATCCTTCACCTGGTTCGCGACGAAGGGGATGACCACGCCCTCGTTGAGCGGCACCACCCGGAGGCTGGTCAGGGTGAGCTTCGCCGACTGGACGGCGCGGAGGCCGCCGGAGACGCCGCCGTAGCTGACGAAGCCGGCGGGCTTGCAGGCCCATTCGTGGAGGATGTAGGCGAGGGCGTTCACCAGCGCGGGCGACGGCCCATGGTTGTACTCCGGCGCGACGAAGACGAAGGCGTCGGCCGCGTCGACAATGGCGCTCCACCGCTTCGTGTGCTCGTGCCGATAGTCGCGCAGGCGCGGATGCTTCGGTTCGTCGTAGAGCGGCAGGCCGACCTCCGCGAGGTCGACGAGGCGGGAGGCGAAGCCGCCGTGCCTTTCGGCCACGCCCTGCATCCAGCCGGCGACGTGGATGCCGACCCGCCCGGGGCGGGTGCTGACGGCGATGGTGGCGAGCGTGCGGGTCATCGGGTCCCCTTCGGACGTTCCGAAGGCCGATCTAGGCCGGTCGCGCCGGGAAGGCCACCTCAGAGCCTGTGAATGAATGAACGCGAGTCACGCCGTTGGGTTTGGAGTAGAATCGTCATGGCGAGGATCTCCCGGAGGGCGACGTGGGGGGCAGACGAGACGAATGGGC
>Ga0247820_10002051_pt1 | contig 11370 bp, 10 predicted proteins | sample 13C_Glucose_Day1_2_FD_192480 | JGI IMG/M metagenome (GOLD analysis project Ga0247820, IMG submission 192480) | Soil microbial communities from agricultural site in Penn Yan, New York, United States - 13C_Glucose_Day14 | ecosystem: Environmental > Terrestrial > Soil > Agricultural land | place...
CCGCGGCATAGGGGCTCTGACACACTCGCCGCATGGCTCGTGACTTCAGCACTGTCGGTGTGATCGGACTCGGCACCATGGGTGCCGGAATCGTGGAGGTGTTCGCCCGCAACGGGATCAACGTCGTGGCCGTGGAGGTCGACGACGCCGCGGTCGAGCGGGGCCGGGCGCACCTGCAGCACTCCACCGACCGGGCCGTCTCGCGCGGCAAGCTCACCGCCGACGACCAGGCGGCGCTGCACAGCCGGGTCACCTTCACCTCGGACATGGGCGACCTGCGCGACTGCCAGCTCGTCGTCGAGGCGGTGCCCGAGCACCTCGACCTCAAGAAGGAGGTCTTCGCCAAGGTCGACGGCATCGTGGCCCCCGACGCCGTGCTCGCCACCAACACATCGAGCCTTCCCGTCACCGAGATCGCCGTCGCCACCAGCAACCCCAAGCGGGTCGTCGGCATGCACTTCTTCAACCCGGCGCCGGTGCTGCAGTTCGTCGAGGTGGTGCGCACCGTCATCACCGAGGACGAGGTCTTCGAGGACGTCAAGGCCCTCGCCCAGCGGCTCGGCAAGCAGCCCGTCGTCGTCGGCGACAAGGCCGGCTTCATCGCCAACGCCCTGCTCTTCGGCTACCTCAACCACGCGGTCTCGATGTTCGAGAGCAGGTACGCGAGCCGCGAGGACATCGACGCCGCCATGCGCCTCGGGTGCGGCTACCCGATGGGCCCGCTCGCGCTGATGGACCTCATCGGCCTCGACACCGCCTACGAGATCCTCGACACGATGTACAAGCAGGGCCGCGACCGCCTGCATGCGCCCAGCCCGGTCATCAAGCAGATGGTCAGCGCCGGCCTGAAGGGACGCAAGAGCGGCCGCGGCTTCTACACCTACGCCGAGCCCGGCGCCTCGCAGGTCGTCGCCGACCACCTGACCCCGCGTCCCGACGGCGAGTCCACCGTCGCGAGGCGACCCGTCAACCGTGTGGGCGTCGTCGGCTCGGGCACCATGGCGACCGGGATCGTCGAGGTGTTCGCCAAGGCCGGCTACGACGTCGTCTTCGTCGCCCGCGCCGACTCCAAGGTCGAGGGCGTGCGCGCCGCCGTCACCAAGAGCCTCGAGAAGGCCGTCCAGCGCGGCAAGCTCACCGAGGAGGCGCGCGACGAGGCGCTCAGCCACATCACCGGCACCACCTCGCTCGACGACCTGCGCGACGTCGACATCGTCGTCGAGGCCGTGGTCGAGGACCTCGCCGTCAAGCGGGTGCTCTTCGAGAACCTCGACGAGATCTGCAAGCCCGGCACCATCCTGGCCACCACCACGTCGAGCCTGCCCGTCGTCGACTGCGCCGCCGCCACCACGCGCCCGCAGGATGTCGTGGGCATGCACTTCTTCAACCCCGCTCAGATCATGAAGCTCGTCGAGGTCGTCTCCACCGTCTCGACCGACGAGGACGTCATCGCGACCGTGCAGGACCTCTGCGCGAGGATCGGCAAGCACGCCGTGACCTGCGGCGACCGCTCCGGCTTCATCGTCAACGCGCTGCTCTTCCCCTACCTCAACGACGCCGTGAAGATGCTGCAGGCCAACTACGCCTCGGCCGACGACATCGACACCGCGATGAAGACCGGCTGTGGACTGCCGATGGGCCCGTTCGAGCTCCTCGACGTCGTCGGCCTCGACGTGGCGCTGGCGATCCAGCGCGAGCTCTACCTCGAGTTCCGCGAGCCGGGCTTCGCTCCGGCGCCGCTGCTCGAGCACCTCGTCACCGCCGGCTACCTCGGCCGCAAGACCGGCCGCGGGTTCCGCACCTACGCCTGAGCCGCACCCACCCCGTATGCCGCCGGCCGGCATACGGGGTCATCCCACCCCAGGGCGGTGGTCCGGTTGACGGACCGCCGCCCTGCGGCGTCTGAGGGTGGCTGCCCACTGGGCGCTGGGCACCTTGCCGGCCGGTCTGGGAGCTGTGGAGCCGGCCGCGCGCTGAGCCGGGGCGGACGCCGCGGTGTGGTGGGTCCGACCTGCTCTGCGAGAATCGAGGCCATGCCCCGCGCCAACCGCCGCCGCCGCGACGACGCTCCGCTGAACGTCGACCGCGCGCTCGGCGGGCTCACGCAGCGGGAGTCGTATGCCGGTGGCGAGTGGTTCGTCCGCCGGGTCACGGGCGCGGGGGCCACCCGCGCCTACCTGTGCCCGGGGTGTCAGCACACCATCGCGCTGGGCACACCGCACGTGGTGGTGTGGCCGGCCGACGGCATCGGCGGCCTCGACGACCGCCGCCACTGGCACTCACCGTGCTGGTCCGCCCGGGGCCGGCGCCACACCCAGGGGTCCATCCGATGAGCCTGCACACCAAAGACCTCGGCGAGCGCGGGTCGCGGATCGTCTTCTGCCACGGGCTGTTCGGGCAGGGACGCAACTGGACCCAGATCGGCAAGCAGCTCGCCGGCGATCACCGCGTGACCCTCGTCGACATGCCACACCACGGCCGGTCGTCGTGGCCGGAGGAGTTCGACTACGTCGACGTCGCCGACCGGGTGGCTCGGCTGCTCGACAGCGACGACCCGGTGACCCTGGTCGGGCACTCCATGGGGGGCAAGGCCGCGATGACCCTGGCGCTGCGGCACCCCCACCTCGTCGCGCGGCTGTGCGTCGTGGACGTCTCGCCGGTCGACTACGGGGGACACACGGGGGAGTTCCGGGGCTACATCGACGCCATGCAGCGCATGGACCTGCCAGCCATCACGACCCGCGAAGAGGCGGACGAGGCGCTCGCCGAGGCGGTGCCGAACACGACGGTCCGCAGCTTCCTGCTCCAGAACCTGCGCCGCGACGGCAACGACGGCTGGCGTTGGCAGGCCAACCTCGACGTCCTCGGCCGCGACCTGCCGGTGCTCGGTGGCTGGCCCGCTGAGCAGCTCGCCGGTACCCCGCCCTACGAGGGTCCGGTGCTGTGGGTGGCCGGGGAGACGTCGGCCTACGTGACCGACGACTACGCCGAGGTCATGCAGGGGTACTTCCCGCGCGTGCGGCGCGTGACCATCAAGGGCGCCGGCCACTGGGTGCACTCCGAGCAGCCGGAGACCTTCCTCGAGGTGCTGCGCCGGTTCATCGGCGCGCAGGCCCGAACAGGCCTGCCGGGCTGATCGCTCAGTGCCGGCGCTGGCGGGGGAGCAGCACCTCTTCGTAGAGGAGCAGCAGGCCGGCGGCGATGGGGATCGCCAGAAGCGCACCGAGCAGGCCGAGCAGGGCGGCACCGGCCAGCGCGGCGACCACGGTGACGGCACCCGGCACGGAGACCGTGCGCTGCATGATGCGCGGCACCACGACGTAGTTCTCGACCTGCTGGTAGACGACGTAGTAGACGAGCGCGATGACCGCCTTCCGTGGCTCGTCGAAGATGGCCACGGTGCACACGAGGGCGGCGCCCAGGGTGGCGCCCACCATCGGGACGAGCCCGAGGACACCGACGAGCACAGCCAGCACCGCGGCATACGGGATGCCGACGATGGTCATCATGACCCAGCTGAGGATCGCGTTGATCGTGGCGACGGCGACCTGCCCGATGGCGTAGGACCCGGTGCGCCGCATGATCTCCTCGGAGAGGGAGGTCACGCGCGTGCGGCGCGAGGCCGGGACCATGCCGAAGGCCGCCCCCTTGACCTTGGGGAGGTTCGCCAGGAAGAACAGCGTCAGGATCATCACCGTGAAGAACTGGAAGACGCCGGTGACCAGCGCACGACCCGCACCGAGTACACCGCCGAAGATCTGGCTGAGGAACGCGCTGTCGGTGAGTCGCTTGTTGAACTCCTCCGAGATCTTGTCGACGGCCCGGTAGTCCTGGTCGATCTGGCGCACGATCCGGCTGTCCAGGACGCCGTCGACGTAGCCCGGCGCCTCCTGCACGAGCTCGGTGCCCTGCTGGAGCACGGGTGGCACGACCAGCAGGCCGAGCAGGGTGAAGACGACCAGCACGCCGGCGAAGACGATCGCCACCGCGGCCGGGCGCTTGATGTCGCGGCGGGTGAGGAACTGCACGATCGGGTCGAGCGCCAGGGTGAGGAAGAAGGCCACGACGATCAGGGTCAAGACGGTGCTGAGCCGTCCGAGCAGGTGCCAGAGACCGAGGGCGATGATGACGCCGAAGGCGCCGACGAACCCGACGTAGAAGGGCGACTGGCGGTTCAGTGGCCGTCCTGCCGCACCGAAGCGCTTCCCCTCGCCCTGGGCGGCGGGGACGGCTCCTGGCTCGGAAGGGGTCCTGTCGGCCGTCTCGGTGGCACCCTCCGTCGGAGGCAGCACGCTGTTCAGCAGGTCGCGGGCGAGCTGCTCGTCCTCCTCGCTGACCTGCCCCGGCGCGAGCCCTGAGGGGCGGTTGCTCTCACGGAGCGCGGCGCGCTGTCTGCGCCGGTACTCCTTCCAACGATCCAACATATGTACGGACCTCCCGCGCCGAGCCTAGTGGCAGGGGAGGTCCGTCACGGGGTGAGACCCGCTCAGGCGTTGCGGAACCGGTTGATCGCCTCGAGGTGGGTCTGGCGCTTGGCCTCGTTGGTGACGCCGAGCCCCTTCTCGGGCGAAAGGGTCAGCACGCCGACCTTGCCCTGGTGCAGGTTCCTGTGGACGTCGTAGGCCGCCTGGCCGACCTCGTCCATGACGTAGGTCTTGGAGAGGGTCGGGTGGATCAAGCCGCGGCCGATGAGGTCGTTGGCCTCCCACGCCTCGCGGTAGTTGGCGAAGTGCGAGCCGATGACGCGCTTGAGGTTCATCCAGAGGTAGCGGTTGTCGTACTCGTGCATGTAGCCGCTGGTCGAGGCGCAGGTGACGATGGTGCCGCCCTTGCGCGCGACGTAGACCGAGGCACCGAAGGTCTCCCGGCCGGGGTGCTCGAAGACGATGTCAACGTCCTTGCCGCCGGTGAGCTCGCGGATCTTGGCCCCGAGGCGCTTCCACTCCTTGGGGTCCTGAGTGGTCTCGTCCTTCCAGAACCGGTAGCCCTCGGCATTGCGGTCGATGACGAGCTCGGCGCCCATGGCCCGGCAGATGTCGGCCTTGTCCGGGGAGGAGACGACGCACACGGGGGTCGCGCCGCCGGCCAGGGCCATCTGCGTGGCGTAGGAGCCGAGGCCGCCCGAGGCGCCCCAGATGAGGACGACGTCACCGAGCTTCATGCCCGCGCCGTTGCGCGAGATCAGCTGGCGGTATGCCGTGCTGTTCACCAGGCCGGGCGAGGCAGCCTCCTCCCACGTCAGGTGGTCGGGCTTGGGCATCAACTGGTTGCTCTTGACGATGGCCAGCTCGGCGAGACCGCCGAAGTTGGTCTCGAAGCCCCAGATGCGCTGCTCCGGGTCGAGCATCGTGTCGTTGTGACCGTCGGCGCTCTCGAGCTCGACCGAGAGGCAGTGCGCGACGACCTCCTGGCCCGGCTTCCACTTCTGGACTCCGGGGCCGGTCCGCAGCACCACGCCGGCGAGGTCGGAGCCGACGATGTGGTACGGCAGGTCGTGGCGCTTGGCGTAGGTCGAGGTGCGGCCGTAGCGCTCGAGGAAGCCGAAGGTCGAGACCGGCTCGAAGATCGAGGTCCAGACGGTGTTGTAGTTGATCGCGCTCGCCATGACCGCCACCAGGGCCTCTCCGGGGGCGAGCTCCGGCACGGGCACCTCGTCGACGTGCAGCGACTTGCGGGGGTCCTTGTCACGGCTGGCAAGGCCCTCGAACATCTCGACCTCGTCCTTGTGGACCGTCACGGCGCGGTACGACGGGGGGATGGCCAGCCCGGCATACGTCTCCTGGGAGCGGTCGCCCGAGAGAATGGCGTCGCGGATCTGCTGCATCTGTGGAACTCCTCAGCCTCAGGTGGAGCGGGACACTCAGTGGCGCCGAACCTAGTGCGGCCTCGCCGGCCCGGGAAGGTGAGTGAGACGGCGGTCACGCGGTGACCTGTCTCACCCGCCGGTGGGCGGGCCGGGCTGGTCTTTCGGCCGTTAACAGCCGTGGGACCCTCGGCGGCGCCCATAATCAGGGCCACGACGGGCTGCGGCCCGGGTCTTCTTGACGGGGGTGTTCCGGTGCGGCGAGTGGCCAGGGCGGCAGGAGCCGTCATCGCGGCTGCCGCGCTGCTCGGCACCGGCGCGCTGGCCTTCGGCCCGGCCGAGCTCGCCGTCGACCCCGTCCTCATCACCCCCTCGACCTGGCAGGCCGACCCGCAGACCCGCGCCGGTGCGGCCGCCACCGCTGCCACCGAGGAGTGGCTGGACAGCGGCCGGGTCCCCGGTCGAGGCACCAGGTGGGAGGGCATGGGGGAGGTGGCACTGGCCGACCTGCGCGAGCTCGTCCGGCCCAACGGGGCGGTGCTGGCCGGGGCGGCCGACCGGTGGGAGTACGTCTGGCCCCGCGACAGCGCCTTCGTGGCCGTCGCGCTCGCCGAGACCGGCCACCCGGAGGAGGCAGCCCGGGTGCTGGGGTTCCTCGACACCCTCGCGCTCGACCCGGAGCACGGCTTCGAGGCGCGCTACCACCTGGACGGCGCCGGACCGCCCGACGACCGCGAGCGGCAGCTCGACGGCTGCGGCTGGGTGCTGTGGTCGCTGGAGCGCGTGCACCGCGCAGGCTCGCCAGAGGTGGCCGACAGGTTCGCGGGGATGCAGGACCGGTGCACCGCGCACCTGCTGGCAGTGACCGAGGGGGGCCATCGCGTTCCCCCGGCCTCGCCGGACTACTGGGAGGTCAGCGAGTGGCGCACCACCCTCGGCACGGCCGCGCCGGTGCTCGCAGGGCTTGCCCACAGCGCTGAGCTGTATGCCGTGCGCGGGCTCGCGGGGCGGGCGACGGTCACCCGCGCTGCCGCCCAGAGCCTGGAGAGGATCGTGCACCGCGAGTTCGGTCCGGAGTACGAGCGCTACGGCGGCAGTGGCGGACTCGACGCAGCGGTAGCCATGCTGCTGCCGCCCTTCACGGGCGAGCGGCACGCTGCCGTCGCGGCCTGGCAGCGCTACCAGCTCGACGCGCTGCGGCAAGCCGGCGGCCTCGCACCGGGGACGTCGTGGAAGCAGGACGGCATCTCGTGGACCCCTGAGACGGCCCTCGTGGCCTACACCGCCGCCGCGTCGGGCAGGCGGGGCACGGCGGCCTACTGGCTCGACTGGCTCGACGAGCACCGCACGCCGTGGGGGAGCCTGCCGGAGAAGGTCACGGCCAGCGGCCGGCCCGCCGGGCCCGGACCGCTCGCCTGGACCGCTGCCCTCGTCGTCCTCACGCTCTCGAGCCTCGACGACCCTCGCCAGTAGGCCTGGCCCCCGGGCGCTCACCGTGCGCGGTGTCTCGTCCGGGGTGGGGTCATCAGGCCGCGAGCGCTAAGGGGTCGGTCATCGACAGGCGGATGACCATCCAGGGCCTCGTCGTAGCCCGGGCTGTCTCGGAGGGTTTGAGCCGCTCGGTCGAGTCGTGCAGCGTCACGCCAAGCAGTGCGTCGAGGCCTGCCCAGTCGGCGGGTGGCGTCGGGAGGGCGGTGGACTCCGGCGGGTCGTCGGGAAGGGCGGCCTCGGCCAGGGCCAGGTCGGCGAGTGACATGCCGGGCGGAAGGCCGGGGAACCAGCCGCGCCGGAGGTCGGCGGCCATCTGCTCGTCGTGCGGCGCGAGGCCGAGGGCGTCGAGCATGTCGGCGGTCTGCGGGTGGGTGACCCAGGCGCGGCCGTCGGGTGCCGTCCAGGTCACCGTCCCGTCGCGATCGAGGCTCGGGCGCCAGCCACCGTGATGGCGGAACAGGTGGTGTGTGCGGCACAGGCAGATGAGGTTCCCATGGTCGGTGGGGCCACGCGGGTGCTCGTCGACATGGTCGAGATCCGTGCGTCGCGCCGGCGTGTGACATCCCGGGAACCGGCACACCCCGTCACGCGACCTCACTCTGCGCCTGGTGCTCGCGCTGGGTCGGTAGCTGCTCGGGTCCTGGACGATGCTGCCGTCGGGGTCGAGCCGCGCCAGCCTGACCAGGGTGTCGACCCGGCCGAGGAGGTCGGCGATCTCGGCCGGCACGAGGGCGCCGTGTCGGACATCGTCCAGCACTGCGGGCAGGAGCCACCGCACGACCGGCTCGGGGCCGGCGTCCGGACCGCTGCCCGTACGAGACGCGCCCATGGCAGGGGCGGGCGTCTCGTCGTCGACCCTCTCGGAGGGCTGGGCCGGGGCGACGGGGACGACCAGCTCGACGACGGTCGTGAGGTCGGCGCTGCCCAGCACCAGGTCCGCCAGGGCGTCTACGCGCAGCGCATCGACCGGCACTCCGGGGTTGGCCTGGCAGCGCTGGGCGGCCAGCGCGTCCACCGCGGCCAGGACGCGCTGGCTGGTTGCGGAGGGCAGATGGACACTCCAGCGGGCCATGCCCGGCACCTGCGAGTCCGGTCGGACCATGATGCGGCGGCACCCCTCGGCCGACGCGCGTGCCCGCTGGTTGGCGTGCGGATCGAGGTCGCGGGCGATCCTGGCCGCACGACGCGCCAGCTCGGAGCGGCTCATCTGCCGGACCCGGTCGGAGACCAGCTCGACCACCCCGGTCTCCTCGTCCACGCTGGTCTCGAGCACGAGCGCCTCGAAAGCGGGCAGGTGCTCCGGCTCCACGGCCCGCGCCCCGTCGACGATGACGTCGGTGCGAAACCGCTCCAGATCGCCCTGCCAGTGGCACTCGAAGGTGCTCTCGGCGAGGCGGACGAGCCTGCGGTCGCGCTCCACCCGCCGTTGGGCGGTCCGGGTCGCGCTGTGCAGCGACGGGGCCAGGCGGGACGCGACGAGGCCGTGCACGTCTGCGCCACCCGCGGCGACGAGCCGGGAGTGCTGGCTGCCGGACTGCTCGAGCTCGGCCTCGACCCGGTCGGCCAGCAGGTCCACGGCCAGCGACTGCCGAGCCTGGACCGCCGCGGTGATGCGCTCGCCCGCAATGGCCACGGCCTCGAGCTGGGTCGCGTCAAGCCTGGCCATGTCGTGCTGGCTGAGGCTGCCCAGCAGCTGCGCCAGGGCGAAGGGGTCAGCCCGGGTGACCGCGGCAGGGGTCAGCTCGCCGCGGTCCAGCCCCTGGTTGACGTCCATCGACCCCCCAGCCGTGTTCGAACTGATGTTCGAATTCTGGGCGACGAGGCCGAACGGCGCAACCCCTCGGGCAGCCCTTGTTCCACCGGATTCGCTTGCGGGAGAGGGCATCCCATCGGAGGCGCAGTCGGCGATGACTGCCGTCAGTGAGGGTCTTGGGCCGGCTCGACCAGCTCGACGAGGATGCCGCCCGCGTCCTTGGGGTGGATGAAGTTGATCCGTGAGTCCGACGTACCGCGCCTGGCCTCGGGGTAGAGCAGGCGCAGGCCGCGCTCGCGCAGGACCGCGCTGACGGCGTCGACGTCCTCGACGCGGTAGGCCATCTGCTGGATGCCGGGGCCGGAGCGGTCGAGGAACTTGGCGATGGTCGACTCGGGGGAGAGCGGCGCGAGCAGCTGGATGCACGAGCCGGAGTCGCCGACCGCCATCATCGCCTCGCGCACGCCCTGCTCCTCGTTGACCTCCTCGTGGGCCAGTGACATCCCGTAGGTGTCGCGGTAGAACGCGATGGCCTCGTCGAGGTCGGCCACGGCGACGCCGACGTGGTCGATGGCGGTGAACAGGTGGGTGGGAACGGCGCTCATGCCCGCAGCCTAGGGGCCACCAGGCGCACCAGGAATGAGCCGTTGATCACGCCGACGACGGCGCCCGTGGCGAGGAGCGTGGCCGCTACCAGGAGCGCGGACTGCCACACGGGCTGCTCTCGGAAGACGAGGTCCATCCCGAGGAAGACAGCGGGCATGCCCACGGCCCACGCGAGCATGTTGGCCGGGATCCAGCGCCACGCGTGCGCGACGTGGCGGCGGAGCTCGAGGGCCTGGGCGAAGGCCAGCACAGCGCCGGCGGCGAGCCCGAGTCCGGCAGCCGCCAGGAGCACAGCCCACAGGGGAGGCTCCGCCACCGGGGTCTGGGCAGTCTCGCTCGCGGCGCCGAGCGAGAGCACGGTCGAGGGCATCCACCCGAGCACGTAGGCCGCGAGCGCGCCCCACAGGGTGGCTGACCACCACCGCCGCACCCTGAGGGCCGGCAGCCACGGGCCCATGGCCCAGTGCTGGGCCAGTCCCACGAAGGTGGCCTCCACGGCGCCGCTGCTCACGGCGACCACGAACGCGGCGAGGACGGCGCCCACGCCGGCGGGCTCACCGGCATACCGGTAGTAGGCGTAGCCGATGGCTCCCGTGCCGCCGAGGCCGACCAGCTCTGCCACCGCGTTGGCGGCCACCCAGCGGGGCAGCAGGCCTGCTGCGCCAGCCCTTCCCATGACGCCAGCGTAGGCAGCGGCGACGGGCGCGGACCGCGGCCGAAAGGCCCCTGTGGCAGCCCATAGACTGGCGCTCATGTCTTCACTGTCCAGGGATGACGTCGCGCACCTCGCCGGCCTCGCCCGTATTGACCTCTCCGATGCCGAGCTCGACAAGATGGTCGGCGAGCTCTCGGTCATCCTCGACTCCGTCGCCAAGGTGCAGGAGGCCGGGGCCGAGGACATCCCGCCGATGTCGCACCCGATGCCCCTGACCAACGTGACGAGGCCCGACGAGGTGCGCGCCTCCCTCGAGGTCGAGGACGCTCTGGCCATGGCCCCCGCCTCGGAGCTGCAGCGCTTCTCCGTGCCCCGCATCCTCTCCGAAGACTGACGAAGGACGTCCCCGACTGTGAACACCGACATCACCCGCTCCAGCGCGGCCGAGATCGCCCACGCCCTGGCGAGCCGGGAGGTCAGCGCCGTCGAGGTCGCGCAGGCGCACCTCGACCGGATCGCCGCCGTCGACGGCGACGTCAACGCCTTCCTCCACGTCGACGCCGACGGTGCGCTCGAGGCCGCCCGCGACATCGACCAGCGCCGCGCCGCCGGCGACGAGCTGCACGTCATGGCCGGCGTGCCCATCGCCGTCAAGGACGTGATGGCCACCAAGGGCCTGCCGACCACCTGCGGTTCGAAGATCCTCGAGGGCTGGATCCCGCCCTACGACGCCACCCTGGTCAGCCGTCTGCGCGCGGCCGGCATGCCGATCCTGGGCAAGACCAACATGGACGAGTTCGCGATGGGCTCCTCCACCGAGCACTCGGCCTACGGCGCCACCCACAACCCCTGGGACCTCGACCGCATCCCCGGCGGCTCCGGCGGTGGCTCCTCCGCGGCCGTGGCGGCCTTCGAGGCACCCCTGGCCATCGGCACCGACACCGGCGGCTCGATCCGCCAGCCCGCGGCGGTCACGGGCACGGTCGGCACCAAGCCCACCTACGGCGGCGTCTCGCGCTACGGCCTGGTGGCCCTGGCCTCGAGTCTCGACCAGGCCGGGCC
>Ga0247820_10002052_pt1 | contig 11368 bp, 11 predicted proteins | sample 13C_Glucose_Day1_2_FD_192480 | JGI IMG/M metagenome (GOLD analysis project Ga0247820, IMG submission 192480) | Soil microbial communities from agricultural site in Penn Yan, New York, United States - 13C_Glucose_Day14 | ecosystem: Environmental > Terrestrial > Soil > Agricultural land | place...
CGTCGGCCTGTTCGACCCGCTGGTGAAACTCATCCTCCGGCTCGTCCGCAACGACCCCATGCGGCTCGTCGTCGGCACCGCGGTGCTCGCGATGGTGGTGTCGCTGGACGGTGACGGATCCACGACGTTCATCATCGTGACGTCCGCACTGCTGCCGCTGTACATGAAGCTGAAGGTCAGCCCCGTGGTTCTGACGGTGGTCGCCGGCCTGGCGAACGGCGCGATGAACATCGTCCCGTGGGGTGGACCGACGGTCCGGGCCGCCGCGGCGCTCGGAATCTCACCGTCGGACGTGTTCGTCCCGATGATCCCGTCGCTGGTGGTCGGACTGCTCGTCGTGCTGCTGTTCGCCGTGCAGCTGGGCTACAGCGAACGCCGCCGCATCGGAACGCTCGAGCTCACCGACGAGCGCCTCCTCGTCTCCGCAGGCTCCGGCCTCCGACGGTCCGTGACCGGATCCGGATCCGGGGGTAACGGCGACACACCCCGAACGGGTGGCGGCTCCGGCGACGCCGGATCGGACGACGGCCAGGGCTTCGTCGACGGTCTCGACCCCCAGCGGCCCACGCTGCGACCGAAGCTGCTGTGGTTCAACGCGCTCGTGACCGTGGCGCTGCTCGTCGTGCTCGTGATGGACGTGCTGCCGATTCCGGTCCTGTTCATGGTGGCCGCATCGATCGCGCTGACGGTGAACTTCCCGCGGGTCAAGGAACAGCAGGAAGCCATCACCCGCCACTCGTCGAGCATCGTCTCCGTGGTCGCGATGGTGTTCGCCGCGGCCGTGCTCACCGGCGTGTTCCAGGGCACCGGAATGGTCGAGGCCATGGCGCAGTGGCTGCTCGAGATCATCCCGGCCTCGCTCGGACCGCACCTGGCCGTCATCACGGGCATCCTGAGCCTGCCGTTCACGTTCTTCATGAGCAACGACGCCTTCTACTTCGGCATCATGCCCGTGCTCGCCGAGACGGCGGCCACGTACGGTATCGAACCGGTCGAGATGGCCCGCGCATCCATCACCGGCCAGACGTTCCACATGCAGAGCCCCCTCGTCCCGGCCATCCTTCTGCTCGTGACCCTGGCGGGTGTCCCGCTGGCGGACCATCACAAGAAGGTGCTGTGGCGCGCGGCGCTGGTGTCGCTGTCGATGCTGGTGATCGGTGTGGTCCTCGGTCAGATCCCCTGGTGACCTAGTCCTCGGTGTCGGTGTCGGTGGCGGGCCCCTCAGGGGTCGCGCCGCCTTCGCCGCTCCAGTCGGCGCCCGAACTCTTGTCGTCCTCGGCCGGATCGGACACCACGTCCTTGTCCGCGCCCGGGGCGCCGCTGTCGGTGGTCGTGGTCTTCGGTCCGGATGCATCCTTCGGTGTCATGTCCGACGGATACCCCGACAGCGGGGTGCTCCAATCAGGCGGACCCGGGTCAGCAGTTCGAAAACTCCGTCGGGGATTGGCAGGTGAACAATACTTCGACGTAGTGTTCCCCGGGTTATCGACGATGAAGGAGTGGAACTGTGGCGCGCAAAGTTGTTGTCGAACGCATCGACGACATCGACGGAACTCCGATCAAGAACGGTAAGGGGGAGACCATTCCGTTCTCTGTCGACGGCGTCGACTACGAGATCGATCTGAAGGTCAAGAACGCCAGGGAATTCCACAAGACTCTCGACTACTACATCGAGCATGCAACTCGGGTCGGTGGAAGAAAGCGTCGGTCGACTCCTGCAGTGGCACCGTCCCAGGGACGGAGCCAGGCAAAGGAAATTCGAGAATGGGCGACGTCGCAGGGGTATGAGTTGTCCGCGCGTGGACGTATTCCTGCCGAGATCGAGGATGCGTACAACGCCGCTCACTGAGTCAACGGTGTCGCGGGTGGTCGACGCCTCCAGCCGCCCTGTTCGGGGTCGCTGGAGGCTGTAGCCGGTCGTCAGTATCGGCGCGCTGCGTGAAATGACATGGAGCTCATGGCCACTCGCGTGACCGGCCGTCCCGGAGCGGGTGCGTGGACGACCGTGTCGTTTCCTGCATAGATCCCCGCGTGGCCGCCCCCGTAGAAGAGGACGACGTCACCGGGCTGCAGGTCGCTCTCGTCCACGGCGGTCCCGTGTCGGAGTTGCTCGTAGGTGGTGCGAGGAACGGCCACACCGGCCTGTTTGTACGCCCATTGAACGAGACCGGAGCTGTCGAAGGCGCGGTGGTCGCCGGCGCCGAGGGCGCACGGGATTCCGATCCTGGATGCGGCGGCATGCAGTGCGTGGCGCCCCGGCCGTACCGGAGGCCGGCGGAACGTGTGAACCAGGTGATATCCGTGATTCCCGGTGTGTGGGTTCATGCCGTCGTTGCTCCAGTGCGCTCGGTGTGGTGTCGCGTCGTCGGGACGTCCGATTACAGGGTGGTCCCGGGCCGATCCGGGCGCATCGGCTGAATTACCCGGATACGTGCCTGTCTTCTCTGCTTCCGTCGCCGGATTCGACGGCCGCTGAGTAAACCATTCGATATGGTCGGTTTGGTACTCGCGAGTAGTGCGGGCCCCTCGTAACGTCGAACGGGTAATTGTCAGGTCAAAGGGAGTGGTCCGCTACGTCCCGTGGACTGGGATGAAGGAAGGCGGACGATGACGATCCGAGAATCGGCGAACTGTGCTTTCGGTGTCGCACGCTTGGCGTTCGACGCAGGAGCTGCCCTCCTGTCCGTTGCCGTGGCAGTACCGGTCGCCTTCGCCGCGGGCGAGGCGAGGTCGATGGCACTCACGGCACGTGGCGACATCACGCCGGCCCCCGGAACGTCGGACAGCGAGCATGTGCACGACCTGGGGACCGTCGTCGAACTGATCTAGCCGGCACCGAATCCCTCGACCCGCTCGTCACCCCGTGCCGGAGTGTGCTCCGGTCATCAGGGCGGCGAGGTCATCGGGTTCGAGGAACGACGGGGGCGGTGGTGGCCCCCAGGCGTACAGACCTTGCAGTCCGTGCAGCACTTCCGGTGACCAGAGATCTTCCTCGGCGACGGTGTCCATGTCGGAGTAGTACTCGGAGAAGTTCCCGGCCGGGTCCTTGAGGTACCAGAAGAAATTCGCGCCGGCATGGTGCCGGCCGAGTCCCCAGATGTGGCGTTCGGGGTTGTTCTCGAGCATCGCGTGCGCGCCGCGGCCGACCTCGTCGATGTCGTCGACCTGCCAGCTGGTGTGGTGCATGAAGTTCACCGGTGCGGCCATCACGAGCACGTTGTGATGCTCGACGGAGCACCGCAGGAACGCGGCCTTGTCGCCCATGTAGTCGCTGACGTTGAAGCCCAGGCCCTCGGTGAAGAATTTCATCGTCGTCTGGAGGTCGGTGGACCCGATCACTGCGTGCCCGAGCTTGCGGGGGCGCACCGGCTCGGTGCGGGTGAGGAACGGGGCCCGTCCCCAGCGGTCGATCCGGCCCGGACCGTTGTACAGCGTCGGCAACACCGCGGGCTCGATGACGATCCGGGGCCGGACCGCCACCCTGACGATCGTGCCGGTGACCGGTTCGACGGCACTGACGGACGTGCCGTCCTCGTCGAGTGCCACACCGAGCCTGGTCAGCCGCGCGGTGACGGCGGCGATGTCGTCGGGGTCGTCGGCGGCGACGGTCAATTCGACCAGTCGACGGGTGGGTGCGTGCACGATGTGGAGTTGTTCGCCGCCGTTGCGGGTGGCGAACACCCCGTTCCCGCGGTGTTCGAGACCGAATTCGGTGTAGTAGGCGATGGTGTCGTAGACGTTGGGGACGCCGACGGTGACCTTGCCCAGTCCGTGCAGTGCCATGATCGGTGTCCTCTACTTCGCGTCGGGGTGGGCGACGAAACGCTGGTGCAGCTGACCGATGCCGTCGATCCAGCTGTCGAGCTTCTCGCCGGGCTGCAGGAACCGTTGCGGGTTGCGGCCGACGCCGACGCCGGCGGGGGTGCCGGTGAAGATGACATCACCGGGGTAGAGGGTCACATTGTGCGAGAGGGCGGCGATCAGCGTCGAGACCGGGAAGATCAGGTCGCGGGTGCGGCCCTTCTGCACTTGTTCACCGTCGATGGTGCAGCCGAGTTCGAGGTCGTCGGGGTCGGTGAACTCGTCCGGGGTGACCAGCCAGGGGCCTTGCGGGGAGAACCCGGCGAACGATTTTCCGAGCCCGAATTGTGGTGCGGGACCGCGGGTCTGGGTGATCCGTTCGGAGATGTCCTGTCCGGCGGTGAGGCCGGCGACGTGCGCCCAGGCGCCGGCCTCGTCGATGTTGGTGGTTTCGCGGCCGATGACGGCGACGAGTTCGATCTCCCAGTCGACGTTGCCGCCGGCGGGAATCACGACGTCGGTGTCGGGGCCGGTGAAGGACGAGGCGTACTTGGTGAACACCGGTGGCAGGTGGGTGGGGGATTCGAAGCCGGATTCGGCGGCGTGGGCGTGGTAGTTCAGCCCGACGGCGAACACCTGCCGGGGGGCCGGTGACGGTGCACCCAGCAGGGTGCGGTCGATCGCGAAGCTGTCATCGGCCAGGGCCGAGAGGTCCTGTTCGGCGGCCCATCCGGTGACGGCGTCCCAAGTCTGGTAGGCGGCGAGCAGTTCGGGGCCGAACCGGCCGCGGGAGGCGTGGGCGAGGTCGACGGCTCGCTCGGCCCCCTCGTCTCCGATGACGAGGGCGGCACGGTCGTCGATGTTGGCGATACGCATGAAAGTGGTTCTCCTGGAGCGGTGTCTGTTGTGTGTGGTCAGAGATCTGCGTTGACGGAGGCGGGTGTCGGCCTCGTATCGGAAGGGTCGGGGGTGACCCGCCGCGGGGACGGCAGGGCCAGGAAGGCGACGGCGCACAGGACCGTCAGCGCGGCGACGACGTAGAGGACTGCGGTGTAGCTTCCTGTTCGGTCCACCACGGCACCGACCCACAACGGCGCGATACCGCCGCCGAGGACGAACGCCATATACGGTCCTGCATAGGCCTTTCCGAAGGCGGCGAGTCCGAAGTACCGCGACGTGAAGTAGCCCACCATGTCCAGCTCGGCGCCGAGCATGCACCCCAGCGTAAAGGCCAGGACGGGGGCGAATCCGACTCCGCCGACTGCGAACAGAACGACGCCGGTGGCACACAGCAGGCAGAGCGAGGCCGCGACCGCGGTCGGCCGGAGGATGTCGATGAGCAGTCCGATCACCAGTCGGCTCAGGATGACCGCGAGTCCCATGATCGATGCGATCGATGCCGCACCGCCGACGCTCATCCCGTACTGCCGAAGCATGGGGACCAGGTAGGGGACGAGGCCGGTGAAGGCGACCGACATCAGGCCGAATGTGAGAATCAGCCGCCAGTAGAGCGGGTTCCGACGGATTGTGGCGAAGTCGTCACCGTCGTCGCCCTGCCGGCCGGGCGTGCTCTGCGTACGTACGCTTCGGGGTGCAACCTTCAGGAGGAAGAGGGTGGGAAGGGTTCCGGCAAGCGCGATGCAGGCCAACGTGAGGTAGCCGAGCCGCCATCCTTCGAGTTCGATGACGCGTCCGATGGCGACCGGAATGATGGCGCCGGAGAGTCCCATTCCCATCATCGTGATGCCGAGCGCGAGGCCCCTGGCGCGGTCGAACCAGCTGCTCACCGCCCGGGTGAAGGCAATCGGTCCGGAACTTGCACCGAAGAATCCGATCAACGCCATCGCTGTCATGTAGGCCGGCACCGAGTGCACGACCGTTCCCAGTGCGGCGAATCCGGTTGCCAGGCACAGTGCTCCGGCAATCGTCGGGGCCTTGACTCCGAACTTGTCGACGGCGTAGCCGACGACGGGGGCGGCGAGTGCCATCCCGAAGGTCAGCAAGGTGATGGACAGCCCGTACATTGCAGCGCTGAGGCCGATCTCCCTACCGAGATCGCTGGTGAACAGACCCGCCGAGTAGATGGCGAGCCCGGATACCCCGGTGCCGACACCCACGGCGGCCGCTGACAGAGTCGGCCACCCGCGCCGGAATTCGTCCCCGCGTGACATGGTCAATGCCTTGCTCCTTTGTTGCGGTGGTGATGACCATCACTGTTCCTGTTCTCGGGTTATCCGGGAAGCGGCAACTCATGATGGAGGGAATTCGTGCTGTGAATACACCCTGTTCGGACGGGGGTCACGCGCACACGGGTGCTAGCGGCCGGCGCGTCTTCCCAGGATCCGTCGTTGCGATGCCTCCGCCGCATCGACGAGAGCGGACGGATCACACCCGAGCACGACTCCGCCGCGCTTGACGAATCGCCCGCCGATGAGCACCGAATCGACATTGCCCTCGTGAGCGGCGAGAACCACGGACGCAACCGGATCGAGTACGGGCACCAGGTTCAGGTCGGTTGCACGCACCAGGATGATGTCGGCCTGCTTGCCGGGAGTGAGCGAGCCGATCCGGTCGTCGAGTCCGATCGCTCTCGCCCCCTCGATGGTGGCGAATGCCAGCACATCTTGCAGGAACAGCTGCGTACGATCGGCGGCGACGGAGCTGTGCCCGCCGCCCATCCACGAACGGTGGTAACCGAAGAGCATTCGCATCTGCGTGAACATGTCTCCGCTGCATTTGGTTTCGGTATCCCCGCTGAGGCTCGGTCGTACACCGGCGGCGAGCATGCGGTCGAGGGGGATGTCGCCGATGCCTTGCGAGTTGAGCTCGCAGTGCACGCCGATCGACACTGTGGCGCCGGCGTCGGCGATCATCGCGAGTTCGGCGTCGGAGGTGCGGCAACAGTGCACGAACGTCAGGTCGTCGGCGAGAAGGCCCGCCTTGTCGTACTGCGCCACGGCGTGTACCGGTTCGTTGTGCGCGTACGCACCGGCATGCACCGACGTGCGGATACCCAGGTCGCGCGCGAGGGCGAGGTCGGCCTGCCATACCCCGGGCGCCGCCATCTCGGGGCCTCTGGCCGCCATCGCCAACGTCACGAGTCCGCCGGGATCGGAGAAGTGCTCCTTCTGCAGCCGTTCGATGTCGGCCGGGTGGGTGAGCATGCTGTTCTCGGTCCACCGGCCGTTGCCCTGCAGTGGCCATCCGTGGCCGAAGACGGCACGGATACCCGCCTCGCGCAGACCGGTGACCGCAGCGTCGGAATGCTCGGGCGAGTTCTGGATGTGGGACCAATCGAAGAGGGTGGTCGTGCCTGCACTCAGCGCCGACACCGCGCCGAGGAGGTTTCCGATCCTGACGTCCTCGGGCTCGTACCCCGCCCCGATTCCCCTGAGCATTTCGTCGAAGTACTGGAGAGGATCGAGTTCGGCGTATCCGTGCCGCATGACGCTCTGCCAGGTGTGGCGGTGAGTGTCGACGAAGCCGGGAAGCGCGATCATGCCGTCGACGTCGACGACCTCGACGTCCGGTTCGACGTCGATCCGCGCGTCGATTCCTGCGATCAGATCGTCGCAGATCAGAATGTCGGCTCGGTCGACGTTTCCGATGGCCGGATCGACGCTGACGACCGTTGCTCCCCGGAGGAGTGTACGGCGTGGTCGGGCATGACTCGGGTCCATGAGTGTCCTGTTCGGAGAGAGGCAGATTGACTGCTCTCAGTCTCATTTTCCCGCGGTTATTTGGGAACGCCGGGTTGCCTATAGTTTGTATCCATGAGCTCGATACAGCGGATCTCCGGCCATCGCGCGAAGCTGGACCTCAACCTCATCGTGTCTTTGGACGCGCTCCTGCGCGAGCGGAGCGTGAGCCGCGCGGCGATCGAAGTCGGTCTGAGCCAGCCGGCAATGAGTGCGGCTCTCGCGCGGCTTCGGAGGTACTTCGGGGATCCGCTACTGGCTCGGGTCGGCAACTCGTATCAACTCACGCCGCTCGCCCGCAGCCTGGTCGAGCGCACGACGGTGGCGATCTCCGCAGTCGATCGAGTGCTCGACGCCGAGCCGGGCATCGAGATCGAACGGTCCAGCCGCGAGTTCACCCTGATCATGTCCGACTACATGCTCGCCGCCGTCGGCGACACCGTCACCCGCGATCTGCTGGCGCAGGCTCCGCACCTGCGCATCAACTTCGTGCAGTTGCGACCGGAGATCGTCGACCGCGCATCGGACAGTCTCCGTACCGCCGATGCCCTGGTCGTACCCCGTGGCTTCGTCAGCGACCTGCCCTCGGTCGACCTCTTCTCCGACCGGTGGGTCTGCGTGGTGGCCGAGGACAACGAGCACGTCGGGGACGCAATACGGCTGGACCAGCTCACCGAATACCCGTGGGCTGTGTTTCAGACGCATCCCCACGCCGCGACGACACCGCTGCATCAGGTCAGGGCTCAGGGAGTCGAACCGTACGTGCAGGTTGTCGGCGAGAACTACCTGGCTCTGCCGTATTTCGTCGCCCACACCGATCGTATCGCCCTTCTGCCGGAGCGATTGGCGGCCCGGATGAGCGGCGGAATGGGAATTCGGTCGGTCGACTTCCCCTTGAATCTCGCCCCACTGAACCATGCGCTGTGGTGGCACCCGATGTACAACGCGGATCCCGAACATCGCTGGCTCAGAGCGCAACTCGTCAAGTCGCTCGAGTGAGTGCGGGGCCCTCCCGGCATTTCATTCGACGGCGAGGCACCGCTTGATCGCCAGCTGTGCGTCCTCGCGTGCGGGGGTGTCGGCGCTGGCCCAGGCGATGTATCCGTCCGGCCTGACCAGCAGGCTCTTGACGTCGCCCAGCCCGGTGGGTGCCAGCACGATGTGGCCGGTGTGTGCGCGAACCGGCACGCCCTGCAGAGCGAGGTCCGCGTATGTGCCCGCCCCGGTGGCGTCGACGAGGACGAGAGCGGATTCGCGCAGCATTTCACCCATCCTCATCGGACCGGTCCGGGTTACGAGATCCAGATCGGGACAGCGGTATCCGACCATCGGGTGTTGGTGCGAATCAGTGGGGTAGGGGAAGGACAGCCCGTTGAGTTCGAGCCCGATTCGGCGGTTGACCTCCGGAATGGGCATCAGGTCGCGTTCGAACATCCGCTTGAACGCCACCCCCTCCGGTGTGAAGTCGAACTGGACCGAACACTGCGCCGCGACACTTCTCAGCAGTGCTTCCGCCACCGGGCGGCGTTCGGCCTCGTAGGTTTCCAGGAGCGCCGGTCCTGCGTGTTCATTGATGACCGCGGCGAGTTTCCACCCGAGGTTGAACGCATCCTGGATGCAGAAGTTCATCCCGACGCCGCTGGCGGGATAGTGGATGCGCGCCGATTCGCCGACGAGGAACACTCGACCCTGCTGGAATTTCGTTGCGATTCTGAGCGAATCGGTGAAACGGGACGCCCACACCAGGTCGTCGAACGGCAGGTCCTTCTCCAGAACATCGGTGAGGCATCGGCGGACCTCGTCGGCCGTGATCGGCTCCGACGCAGGAGCGTGCCTGCGCTCGGCGTGCACGATGTTGAACCGGGTGATGGACTCGTTCTCACCGAACGGGAACGAGGTGACCCAGCCCTTGTCGTTGTCGATCATCCGCCGCGCTTCGGGCCAGGGCCGATCCATCCTCAGGTCTGCCACGATTCCGGTGAATGTCGGCCCGTGGCCCTCGAAACCGAGACCGAGCTGCGACCGCACGATACTCCGCCCGCCGTCCGCGCCGACCAGATAATCGGCTGACAACCTCACGGGTCCGTCCTCGGCCGCCGCGGTCACGGTCACGGCGGTCGACTGCTGAACGACGGATTCGACAGTCACGCCGTGCCGGACGACGACACCGAGACGGAGCGCTTCCTCCAGCAACAGTTCCTCGGTGTGATTCTGGGGAAGAACCAGCCGAAACCCGAATCTCGATTCGAGGTGACGCCATTCCACCGGTTGCATCCCGGCCCAGATATGAACGGGGATCAGCGGATTGGACCGAATGGTCGCGGCCCGGTCGATGAACTTCTGCACGAGGCCCCGAGAATCGAGAAGCTCGAGAACCCTCGGCAATACGGTCCCGGCCCGCGACTGCACCGGCTGCGTTCGACGTTCGAGGACGACGACGTCGACTCCGGCCCGGGCCAGTTCGGTCGCGACCGTCAGACCCGACGGTCCGCCGCCGACGACTATTACTCGAGCAGTCATTTCGAATCAATCTCCTTGTTGTACGGCATCGTGGGAAGCGGGGGCGTGGGGTAGGACCGGCCCAGGTGTTCGTGCAGGAACGCGGCCACTTCGGCGACCGTGGTGTCCGTGTCGAACGCGGAGTCCTCGTGGTTGGCGCCCTCGAGAAGGCGCAGGCGTACCGTCTTCCCGCGGCGTCGAAGTTCCTGTGCCATCCGCCGGCTCTGCTGCACCGACGTGACCGAGTCGCGTGTTCCGTGGAGGAGGAAGACCGGCACGTGAATGTCGTGCGCCTTCGCGAACGGGCTGACAGCGGCGAGTTCGCGATCGCACACCGTCGATTCGTCGATCCCCAGCAATCGGGCTCTCAGGTAACGAGCCGACGGCGGTGCGGGGACCCCTGACGGCCAGTCCTGCTCGAGGATCTCCCGCGGTATCGGCGAGTCGGCGTCCGGACGGTCGCGGTCGCCCCGGGAGGTGAGGTCGTAACATCCGAAGTAGCCGACAGCGGCCTGCACGTGTGGCCCGGGCAGATCGTGCGGTGCACGCGGAATCGCCGGAGTGGCGGTGGCCAGAAGCGCGAGATGGGCGCCTGCCGAAGCGCCCCAGAGAGCGACACGATTCGTGTCGACACCGAAGGCTTGCCCGGGCCCGTTCAGCCACTCGATCGCGGTCACGATGTCGATGATCTGGGCGGGGAAGGGAGCGGCGGTGGAGGAGCGGTAGTCGATGCTCGCGACAGCAAATCCGTGTTGCGCGAGTCGCTCCGCCCGCGCGGCATGACTCTTGCGAGAACCGGTCATCCAACCACCACCGTGTAGGTAGAGGACGACGGCGGGGCCGGCAACGCCGAGCGGGAGAGACAGATCGAGTCGGAGGACGTGCCCGTGGGGACGCCCGAACTCGATGTCGGGACAGAATTGGATCTCGTATCGGGCGGACTGCCCGACCGGGGTTCTCACGTTGACGTCACCTCTTCGCCTGGACGCGGGTCCACTCACCGCGGTGGCCCGTGGCTCAAGGGTGGCGGATCAGGATGTATTCGGGAATCGGCAGTTCTGTATGGGGGAAATCCACCGAACGAATAGCTTCAGTTCGGGGTGTGATTCGAGGTCGGCGGAGGACAACGGCGCCCGGCGCGGCATACTCTGTCTCGTCACCGCGTCTCCGCTGGCCGACAATTTTGAAAGATGGTAACTCCATGGAAGATTCACGGATCAAGGCCCTGACGCCCGCCGAGTTGGACGTCGAGCAGCAGGCGTTGTACGACAGCATCGTGACGGGTCCGCGCGCACAGGGGCCCCAGCTGTTCGCGCTTCAGGATGACGAGGGCAGGCTCAACGGGCCCTTCGGGTTGATGTTGCACGTGC
>Ga0247820_10002053_pt1 | contig 11363 bp, 10 predicted proteins | sample 13C_Glucose_Day1_2_FD_192480 | JGI IMG/M metagenome (GOLD analysis project Ga0247820, IMG submission 192480) | Soil microbial communities from agricultural site in Penn Yan, New York, United States - 13C_Glucose_Day14 | ecosystem: Environmental > Terrestrial > Soil > Agricultural land | place...
CACGACGCCCGCTGACCGCATGTCTGCAGGTCAACGGGCGTTTGGGTGGTGCCCCCGGTAGGATTCGAACCTACGCTCCCGCCTCCGGAGGGCGGTGCTCTATCCCCTGAGCTACGGGGGCCTGGGTCGGCCTGCGCCGGAATCCACGGGGTGGTTTCCAGCGCTCCGCGAGGGTAGCAGCCTAGTCTGGCGTCCATGCAATCCGGGACCGGCGCCCGCGGTCCCGCACCGCGTGTGCTCGTCTGCGACGACACCGAGCCCATTCGGCGCCTCCTGCGGATCAACCTCGAGCTCGCCGGGTTCACCGTCGAGGAGGCCGCCGACGGGCACGAGGCGATGGCCCGCCTCATCGACCCGGAGCGCCCGGTGCCCGACGTCATCGTGCTCGACTCCGAGATGGCCCCCTATGACGGCTGGTGGGCGATCGCCGCCATCCGGTCACACCACCGCCTCGACCCGGTGCCGGTGCTCCTGGTGACGGGGTCGGTCGTCGTGCACAACGCGCCCGAGGCGAGCGGCGCCGGGTTCGACGGCTTCATCTCCAAGCCGTTCGACCCCGACGAGCTGGTCGAGGCCGTCTCACGACTCGCGGCGGCGGGCAGGACGCCCAAGGGCCGCCCCTAGAATTGCGGGGTGACCCCCGAACAGCTCTCGGCCGCGATCCGTGCCGCGCTCCAGTCCGCCGTCGACGCCGGTGACCTGTCCGTCACCGTGCCCGCGGAGGTCCGGGTCGAGCGTCCGCGCAACCGCGACCACGGGGACTGGTCTACCAACATCGCGCTCCAGCTCGCCAAGGGCGCCGGCGTCCCGCCGCGCGACCTGGCCGTCTCGCTCGCGGGTCACCTCGCCGGTGTGCCGGGCGTCAAGGCCGTCGACGTCGCCGGACCCGGGTTCCTCAACATCACCCTCGAGGCCGCCAGCGCCGGGGAGCTGGCCCGCTCGATCGTCGAGGCCGGATCGACCTACGGGCACAGCACCGCCGAGGCGGGCCGCGTGGTCAACCTCGAGTTCATCTCGGCCAACCCCACCGGCCCGATCCACATCGGCCACACCCGCTGGGCCGCGCTCGGTGACGCGATGCGGCGGTTGCTCACCGCGGCGGGCGCCCAGGTCGCCGCCGAGTACTACATCAACGACGCCGGCACCCAGATGGACAAGTTCGGCGCGTCCGTGCTGGCGCGGGCCGCGGGCCAGGAGCCCCCGGAGGACGGCTACCCGGGGGACTACGTCGCCGACCGCGCGGCCGAGGTGCTCGCGCAGCGCCCGGACCTGCTCGAGCTCGACCCCGACGAGGCGCTCGAGGTCGCGCGCGACCTCGGCTACACCGCCCAGCTGGCCGCCATCCGCACCACCCTCGACGAGTTCGGGGTGCACTTCGACGTCTGGTTCTCCGAGCGCAGCCTGCACGAGGGGCGGGCCGTCGAGCAGGCCGTCGCCCGGCTGCGCGAGCAGGGCCACGTCTTCGACAGCGAGGGCGCGGTGTGGCTGCGCACGACCGACTTCCAGGACGACAAGGACCGCGTCCTCATCCGCAGCGACGGCAGCCCGACCTACTTCGCCGCCGACGCCGCGTACTACCTCAGCAAGAAGGACCGTGGCTTCGACGAGAAGGTCTACCTCCTCGGCGCCGACCACCACGGCTACATCAACCGGCTCAAGGCCATCGCGGCCTGTGCCGGTGACGACCCGCAGCACAACATCGAGGTCAAGATCGGCCAGCTGATCTCCATCGCCGGCCAGCGGATGGGCAAGCGGCTGGGCAACGCCATCTACCTCGACGAGCTCATCGAGTGGATCGGCAAGGACGCCGTCCGGTACTCCCTCGCCCGCTACCCCTCCGACAGCCCGCTCTCGCTCGACGGCGAGGAGCTGCGCAAGCAGACCAACGACAACCCGGTGTTCTACGTGCAGTACGCGCACGCCAGGACCGCGAACGTTTCGCGGCTCGCCGGCGAGGACGGCGTGCACCGCGAGGGCGGCTTCGACGCGAGCCTGCTCGCCGACCCGACCGAGTCGGCCCTCCTCGCCGTGCTCGGCGACTTCCCGCGAGTCGTCGCGCAGGCGGCGCACCTGCTCGAGCCGCACCGGGTGGCGCGCTACCTCGAGGAGCTCGCTGCGCGCTACCACAAGTGGTACGACACCTGTCGGGTTCGCCCGGTGAGCGTCGACGAGGAGGTCACCGACCTGCACCGCACCCGGCTGTGGCTCAACGACGCCACCCGCCAGGTGCTCGCCAACGGCCTCGATCTCCTCGGGGTCAGCGCCCCCGAGCGGATGTGAGGGCTGACCGATGCGTTCGCACGAGGCCGGGGTCCTCCATGCCGAGGGCTATGGCGGGCCGCCGCTGTACCTGCCGTACCCGACCGACGTCATGGAGCTGCTGCCGCAGCTCTGGCCGCGCTCGGTCGACCGTGACGACGCCGGCCGGCTGACCGTCGGTGGTGTCGACGTGGTCACCCTGGCCGGGGACCACGGCACCGCGGCCTACATCCTGGATGAAGACGACTTCCGTTCTCGCGCAGCGGAGTTCCGCCAGGGTTTCGCCTCCGCGTTCGAGCCGCTCGCCGGTGCGGACGTCTACTACGCGGGCAAGGCGTTCCTCTGCACCGCGGTCGCGCGCTGGGTCGCCGAGGAGGGCCTGCACCTCGACGTGTGCACCGGCGGCGAGCTGGCCGTCGCACGGCGCGCCCAGTTCCCCCCGGAGCGGATCGGCTTCCACGGCAACAACAAGACGACCGCCGAGATCCGTGAGGCGCTGACCTACGGGGTCGGACGGGTCGTCGTCGACTCCTTCCACGAGATCGACCGGATCGCCGCGGTGGCCACCGAGCTCGGCGTCGTCGCGCCGGTCATGGTGCGGGTGACGGTCGGTGTCGAGGCGCACACCCACGAGTTCATCGCCACCGGCCACGAGGACCAGAAGTTCGGCTTCAGCCTCGCCGGCGGCCAGGCGCTCGAGGCGGCGACCCGGCTGCTGGCCCGGCCCGACGTCTTCGACCTGCGCGGCCTGCACAGCCACATCGGCAGCCAGATCTTCGACACCGGCGGCTTCGAGATGGCCGCCCGCCGCCTGGTCGGCCTGCACGCCCAGATCGTCGACGAGCACGGCCACCACTGCCCCGAGATCGACCTCGGCGGTGGCTACGGCATCGCCTACACCTCGCAGCACACGCCGCTGTCGGTCGCAACCTTGGCGCAGGAGATGGCCGACATCGTCGGGCGCGAGCTCAAGGCGGTCGGCAACGGCGACAACACCCGGGTGCCGCGGGTGTCGGTCGAGCCCGGCCGAGCCATCGTCGGCCCGAGCACCTTCACCCTGTACGAGGTCGGCACCGTCAAGGACGTCGAGGTCGGGGGCGGCCACTCCCGCACCTACGTCTCGGTCGACGGCGGGATGAGCGACAACGCGCGACCTGCGCTGTACGAGGCCGACTACTCGTGCACCCTGGCGAGCCGCCGCTCGCAGGCCCCGCCCCGGCTGTCCCGCGTCGTCGGTCGACACTGCGAGAGCGGCGACATCGTGGTGCTCGACGAGTACCTCCCGGCCGATGTCGTGCCGGGGGACCTGATCGCCGTCCCGGGCACCGGCGCCTACTGCCGCAGCCTGTCCAGCCAGTACAACCACACCCCGCGCCCGCCCGTCGTCGCCGTCCGTGGCGGCCGATCACGCGTGCTCATACGCCGTGAGACCATCGAGGACCTGCTCGCCCTCGACGTGGCGGACGCGTGAGCACCCACAGCGAGGAGATGGACCCCACCATGGCGCACGAACCCGGTGCCCCCCTGCGCGTCGCGCTGCTCGGCTGCGGCGTCGTGGGGTCAGCCGTCGCGACCAGGCTGGTCGAGCACGCCGACGACCTCGCCGCCCGGGTGGGGGCGAAGCTCGAGCTCGTCGGCATCGCCGTGCGGCGCCCGCAGCGGCCCCGCCCCGACGTGCCGGTCGACCCCTCGCTGTTCACCGCCGACGCCGCGGAGCTCGTCACCCGCGCCGACGTCGTCATCGAGGTGATCGGCGGCGTCGAGCCGGCCCGCAGCCTGATCCTGCGCGCGATGGAGCACGGCGCCTCCGTCGTCTCCGCGAACAAGGCGCTCCTCGCCGAGGACGGCCCGACGCTCTACGCCGCCGCCGATGCCCACGACGTCGACCTCTACTACGAGGCCGCGGTGGCCGGGGCCATCCCGATCCTGCGCCCGATCCGCGAGTCGCTCGCCGGCGACGACGTGCGCCGGGTGCTCGGCATCGTCAACGGCACGACCAACTTCGTCCTCGACAAGATGGACACCACCGGCGCCGGCTTCGCCGAGACCGTCGAACAGGCCCAGGCGCTGGGCTACGCCGAGGCTGACCCCACCGCCGACGTCGAGGGCTTCGACGCCGCGGCCAAGGCCGCCATCCTCGCCAGCCTGGCCTTTCACACCCGGGTCCCCTCGCTCGACGTGCACCGCGAGGGCATCACCGAGGTGACGGCCGGCGACATCCAGGCCGCCACCGAGATGGACTGTGTCGTCAAGCTGCTCGCCATCTGCGAGAAGGTCGTGGGCGGCGACGGCGCCCCTGCGATCAGCGTGCGGGTGCACCCGGCGATGATCCCGAGGAGCCACCCGCTGGCCAGTGTCCGCGAGGCGTTCAACGCCGTCTTCGTCGAGGCGGCCGCCGCGGGCGAGCTGATGTTCTACGGGCGCGGGGCGGGTGGCGACCCCACGGCATCCGCCGTGCTCGGCGACGTCGTGGCCGTCGCGCGGCACAAGGTGGCCGGTGGGCGCGGCCCGGGGGAGTCGGCCTACGCCGACCTGCCGGTCGTCGACATGGGCCAGTCCATGACGAGGTACCACATCAGCCTCGACGTGGCGGACCGGCCGGGCGTGCTCGCCCAGGTCGCGGCGGCGTTCGCCGCGCACGACGTGTCGATCGAGACGGTGCGCCAGCAGGCCGCGCCCGGCGGCGGTGAGCGGGCCAAGCTCATCGTCGTCACCCACCGGGCCACGGATGCCGCGCTCTCGGCCACCGTCGACGCCCTGGCCGGCCTCGAGGCCGTCGAGGACGTCGCCTCCGTCATGCGTGTGGAAGGAGCCTGAGCCGTGGCGCACCAGTGGCGCGGAGTGATCCGCGAGTACGCCGCCCGCCTGCCGATGCTGGACGGCGCGCCCGTCGTGACCCTCCAGGAGGGCGGTACGCCGCTCATCCCGTGCGAGAACCTCTCCGAGCTGACCGGTGCCAACGTGCTCGTCAAGTTCGAAGGGCTGAACCCGACCGCGTCGTTCAAGGACCGCGGCATGACGACGGCGATCTCGGTCGCGAAGCGCAACGGCGCCAAGGCGGTCATCTGCGCCAGCACCGGCAACACCAGCGCCAGCGCGGCCGCCTACGCGACCAAGGCCGGGATGACGTGTGCCGTGCTCGTGCCCGACGGCAAGATCGCGATGGGCAAGCTGAGCCAGGCCGTCGCGCACGGCGCGACGCTGATCCAGGTCGAGGGCAACTTCGACGACTGCCTCACCGTGGCGCGCAAGCTCGCAGAGGCCTACCCCGTCGAGCTGGTCAACTCGGTCAACCCGGCCCGCATCGAGGGCCAGAAGACGGCGGCCTTCGAGGTCGTCGACGCGCTCGGTGACGCGCCCGACATCCACGTGCTCCCCGTCGGCAACGCCGGCAACATCACGGCCTACTGGCGGGGCTACACCGAGTACGCCTCTGCGACACCTGGACTCGGTGGCGAGCTGCTCGAACCCGTCGCCACCCGCACCCCGCAGATGTGGGGCTTCCAGGCGGCCGGGGCGGCGCCGATCGTGCTCGGGCACCCGGTCGACGACCCCGAGACCATCGCCACCGCCATCCGGATCGGCAACCCCGCGTCGTGGCGCCAGGCCGAGGCCGCGCGCGACGAGTCCGGCGGGCGGATCGAGTCGGTGACCGACGAGGAGATCCTCGCGGCGCACCGCCTGCTCTCGTCCACCGAGGGCATCTTCGTCGAGCCCGGCTCGGCCGCGAGCATCGCCGGCCTGCTCAAGGCACACCGGGAAGGTCACGTGCCCCCCGACGCGACCGTCGTCTGCACCGTGACCGGCCACGGCCTGAAGGACCCGCAGTGGGCGCTGCGCACCGAGGACGGCTCCGAGATCCAGCCCGTGCGGGTGCCGGTCGACGCCTTCAGCGTCGCGGCGGCGCTCGGCCTCGAGGGGTGACGTGAGCGCAGAGCGCCTGCGGGTCGGCGTCGGCGTCGAGGTCCGCGTCCCGGCGAGCAGTGCCAACCTCGGCCCGGGGTTCGACTCGGTCGGCTGTGCCCTCGGGGTCTGGGACACCTGCCGGGCCACCGTCACGCAGCGCCCCGGCCTCGTGGTCACGGTCTCGGGTGAGGGCGAGGGTGCCGTGCCGCTCGACGCCACCCACCTGGTGCACCGCGCGATGCAGGTGGCCTGGGCCGAGCTCGGCGTCGAGCCGCCCGCGGGCCTGACGCTCGACTGCCGCAACACCGTGCCGCACGGACGGGGGTTGGGCTCGTCCGCGACCGCGATCGTGACCGGCATCGTCGCGGCCCAGGGCCTGCACGACCTCTCGCGTGGGCTGGCCGGCGACGACGTCGACCTCACCTTCGCCAACAGCCTCGCGTCCCGGCTGGAGGGTCACCCCGACAACGCGTCGGCGAGCGTGCACGGCGGCGCAACCCTGTCGTGGGCGCAGGACGACGGGGTCGGCACCACGACCGTGCACCTGCAGGTGCACCCCGACGTCGAGCCGGTGGTCTTCGTGCCCGAGGTGCAGCTCTCGACCGCCATGGCCCGCTCGGTGCTCCCGCAGCAGGTTCGCCTGGCGGACGCCGCCGCCAACTCGGGGCGTGCGGCCCTGCTCACCCACGCCCTCGGCGCCGCGCCCGAGCACCTGCTCGCCGCCACCCGTGAGTGGCTGCACCAGGAGGCCCGGCGCACCTCGTACGCCGAGTCGATGGCGCTGGTCGACGCCCTGCGCGCGGCGGGCCACGCCGCGGTCATCTCCGGCGCCGGCCCCTCGGTGCTGGTCCTGGCACTGCGCGACCGGGTCGCTGAGGTCCGCGCGATCGGCGGTGACGGTTGGCGGGTGCTGACCCCCGGCATCCCCGCCCACGGCGCGCGTGTCGAGGTGCTCACCCGGGGTTGAGGCCGTCGCCAGCGCGCCACCTCCCGGGACCTGCGAAATGGGCTTTCCGGCGCCTGCGCGGTGCTACTCTGGGCCTTGCGACCGCAGTCGATGCCGGGTATCTCCCGTTGCCTGCCGCGAGTCGACCTCCACGATCTGGGCCGCCGGCCAGCCATGCGCTGCGGTGCCCGACGTGGGCTCCCAATGATCGGCCGTATCGAGGCCATCCACGAGCGAGGGGAAGGATCCTTCGTGACAGACACCACCACTCTCGAGGCGACGTCGGGCACCAGCCCGCGCCGCTCCGGGGCACTGACCGCCATGCGGCTCGCAGAGCTCCAGGGGCTCGCCTCGAGCATGGGCATCAGCGGTACCGCCAAGATGCGCAAGGGCGACCTCGTCGCCGCCATCAAGGCACGCCAGAACGGCGAGAGCGGCCCGGCCAGCTCCGGTGAGCCGCGCCGAGCCCGCCGCGAGCCCGGCCAGGCCACCCGCGCCACCCAGTCCAGCGAGGCCACCGGGGCCGCCCAGGCCACCCTCACCACCCGTGAGGAGCGCGCGCCGCGCGCCGAGCAGCCGGCCCGCGACGAAGAGCGCACCGAGAACCGCGACGACGCCCAGGCCCGCGGTGGGCGCCAGGAGCGCACCGAGCGCCAGGACCGCACCGAGCGCCAGGACCGCACCGAGAACCGCGACGACGCCCAGGCCCGCGGTGGGCGCCACGAGCGCACCGAGCGCCAGGACCGCACCGAGAACCGTGACGCCAACCGTGGCGACGGCCAGGAGCGCCAGGACCGCACCGAGAACCGTGACGCCAACCGCGGCGACGGCCAGGAGCGCCAGGACCGCACCGAGAACCGTGACGCCAACCGTGGCGACGGCCAGGAGCGCCAGGACCGCTCGGACGGTACCCGCCAGGACCGCTCCGAGGGCAACCGCGAGGGCAACCAGAACCAGAACCGCACCGGCCCGCAGGGCCAGGGCGGCTTCGACGACGAGGACGGCCGCGGCGGCCGCCGCCGCCGCAACCGGGGTCGTAACCGCGACAAGCGCCGCACGCCGGGTGCACCCGGCGAGAGCCAGGTCGAGGACACCCAGCCGCAGATCGCCGAGGACGACGTCCTGGTGCCCGTGGCGGGCATCCTCGACATCCTCGACAACTACGCCTTCGTGCGCACCACCGGCTACCTGCCCGGCAACAGCGACATCTACGTGCCGCTGCAGATGGTCAAGCGCCACGGCCTGCGCAAGGGCGATGCCGTCACCGGCTCGATCAAGGCGACCCGCGAGGGCGAGGAGCCGCAGCAGCAGGCCGTGGGCGGGCGCAACAACCGCACCAAGTTCACCCCGCTGGCCCGCCTCGACACGATCAACGGCCAGACCCCCGACGACGCCCGTCGCCGCCCGGAGTTCGGCAAGCTGACCCCGCTCTACCCGCAGGACCGCCTGCGCCTGGAGACCGAGCAGAACATCATCACGACGCGGATCATCGACCTCGTGGCCCCGATCGGCAAGGGCCAGCGTGGCCTGATCGTCGCCCCGGCCAAGGCCGGCAAGACGATGGTGATGCAGGCACTCGCGAACGCGATCACGACCAACAACCCCGAGTGCCACCTCATGGTCGTGCTGGTCGACGAGCGTCCCGAGGAGGTCACCGACATGCAGCGCGCCGTCAAGGGCGAGGTCATCTCCTCGACCTTCGACCGGCCCGCCGAGGACCACACCACGGTGGCCGAGCTCGCGATCGAGCGCGCCAAGCGCCTCGTCGAGATGGGCCACGACGTCGTCGTGCTCCTCGACTCGATCACCAAGCTCGGGCGCGCCTACAACCTCGCGGCCCCCGCGAGCGGGCGCATCCTGTCCGGTGGTGTCGACTCGGCCGCGCTGTACCCGCCGAAGAAGTTCTTCGGCGCCGCGCGCAACATCGAGAACGGTGGCTCGCTGACCATCCTGGCCACGGCGCTCGTCGAGACCGGCTCACGGATGGACGAGGTGATCTTCGAGGAGTTCAAGGGCACCGGCAACATGGAGCTCAAGCTCGACCGCCAGCTCGCGAACCGCCGCATCTTCCCCGCGGTCGACGTCAACAACTCGGGAACCCGCAAGGAGGAGATCCTCCTCGCACCCGAGGAGCTGCGGATCATGTGGAAGCTGCGCCGCGTGCTCGCGGCACTGGACTCCCAGCAGGGCATCGAGCTGCTGCTGGACCGGCTGCGCAAGACCAAGACCAACTACGAGTTCCTCACCCAGGTGCAGCAGACCGCCACGATCAAGCTGGACGACGACAACGACATGTGACGTCAGCCAGTCGAGAGTAGAGAACACGCCGCGTCCCCGAGGGGGAGGCGGCGTGTTCTCTACTCTCGACGGTGACGGCCCGTGGGAGGCGACCGGTCAACGGGGCACGGGCAGGCACATCGCCTCGAAGCCGCGCACGCCGAACCCGCGCCGGGTGTAGATCGGCGCCCCGGCCTCGGTGGCGAACAGGTCGACCCGCCGCACGTCGGTCTGCTCGACGAACCAGCGCAACAGGTGGTCGGTGCAGGCGGCGGCCAGCCCCCGGCCGCGCCAGGCGTGCACCGTCGCGACGTTCGAGATCAGCCCCACGCTGCCGTTGACCACGTTGGGGCCGGGGATGAGCGCGGTGACCTCACCGACCGCACCGCACACGATCCGTCCCCCGGCCTCGGCCACGACGATGCGTACGCCATCGGCCGCCGCACGCTCGGCGAACCAGTCGTGGGCCGCCCGCCGCCACCCCGGGTCGGCGATCGCCGCGGATGCCGTGCCCATCGCCTCGAACATGATCGCGCGCAGCTCGACCATCGCCGGTGCGTCGGCCGGGGTCGCGACGCGCACCACGACATCGGCCGTCGTCACCGCCGCGGGCCCAGCTCGAGCCGGCGACGGGTCTCGGCGCGGCCCTCGCGGGAGTCGGGCAGGTCCCACCAGGACTCGACCCACCAGGTGGCGCCCGCGTCGGCCCAGTGCTGCACCGGCGGGCGCACCACACCGAACGACCCGTGGCTGTCGCCCTCGACGACCACGTCGTAGCCCTCCATCGTCAGCCCGACGTCGGCGCGAAGGGTGCCGATGCGGTCGACGATCTCGCGCAGGGACTCGGTGGTGAGGTGCGAGCCGGGGTCCTCGAGGGTGCCCCCGGCAGCGGCGGGAAAGACGCCCTGCCAGCGCGCGGCCCGCTCGAGCGAGCGCTGTCGGGCCCGGCCCGGCACGAGCGCTCCGACGCACCACACCGGCGGGTGCGGGCGCTGGTCCGGCATCGGTGGGATGAGCTCGGGCACCGGCCGGGCGCTGAAGTGCTCACCGGTGAACTCGAAGGGCTGGCCGCCCATCAGCCCGACGTAGATGGCCAGCACCTCGTCGAGCTTCTGGGCGCGTACCGCCCGGCCCTCGTCGGGCTCGAACGCCAGCCAGTTGCCGTGCAGGGCCCCGAGGCCGACGCCCAGGGTGACCCGGCCGTGCGAGAGCCGGTCGACCGAGGCCACCCGCGAGGCGAGGTCCCACGGCCGGTAGCGCGCGGCCGGAGTGAGCAGGGTGCCCAGGCGCACCTTCTCGGTGACCATCGCGGCGGCGGCCAGCGTGGCCCAGGCGTCCTGGCCCCACACGGCCTCCCAGGAGAAGACCATGTCCCACCCGGCGGTCTCGGCGACGGTCGCGAGCTCGGTGAACTCGCGCTCGTCGGCAAACGGGATGACGGCTCCGAACCTCATCCACCGACCGTAGCGCCGAGGCCGGACACTCGGGCGGGCGCGGGGAATGCCGCCCCCACCTCCGACCGTTTAGGTCACCGTGTGCCCGTTCTGGCACACTTGACCGCTGGACCGGTTCACGGCATTCGACGCGTTTCCTGAGCGCCTCCCTCACGAGGGGCGCAGGCGGGGCGCCACGGGTTTGCAGCATGGTGCTGAGCCCGCCGACCCGGACACAGCCAAGGAGAAAATCGTGAAGAAGGACATCCACCCCGACTACGTGGAGACCACGGTCACCTGTACCTGTGGCAACACGTTCACCACGCGCAGCACCGCGAAGAACGGCGTCATCCACGCCGACGTCTGCTCGCAGTGCCACCCGTTCTACACGGGCAAGCAGAAGATCCTCGACACCGGCGGCCGCGTCGCCCGCTTCGAGGCTCGCTACGGCAAGAAGGCCGCCAAGTAGCTGTCCCGACCGCGCCGGTCCGCCCTCACGGGTGGGCCGGCGCGTCGCGTTCTGCCCCACCACCCCCCCGGAC